>Ga0307509_10000944_pt1 | contig 49683 bp, 47 predicted proteins | sample 10_EM_MG_FD_202245 | JGI IMG/M metagenome (GOLD analysis project Ga0307509, IMG submission 202245) | Populus trichocarpa ectomycorrhiza microbial communities from riparian zone in the Pacific Northwest, United States - 10_EM | ecosystem: Host-associated > Plants > Roots > Unclassified | place... | reverse complement strand
GCCCCCTCCACCTGCCCTCTTCCCTCTTCCCTCTACCTCCTGCCACTCCCCACTCATCTCTGCCTTTCCACTTCTTTCTCCCTTTTCCCTCACCCCTATACCCCTCCACCTCTTTGTTACATTATATTTTACCCACCTTTTTATTGATATCACATTCCTAGTAGATAGTACAAATTAGCTACATAAGTCAGAATGCAAGTAGCACTCTAAATGCCACCTCAAGAGGCATATATGCTTCTGTAGACTTTATCTTATACACACTTCGATTATCCTAAATCTCTCTAATTCAGATATCTTGCTATCTCATATAAATCTTTATAAGATCTTAATTTATTTACATCAAAGCCTGACCTCTTGTCCCTAATCATATACTGTGGTGGTCAAATTCTTGGAATTTCGGCTATTTGAGATAGCTGGTCATGAGTGTGCTTTAGTCTCTGCTAAAACCCCCCCACCATCCACCCTCTCTATACCCCTCACATCCTAATATGCACATCTGAATAGCTCACTTATATTAGTACAAAGTATATATCTTCAAGAGTGTAAATATATATCTGAACTCACAAGCTCTCCAGAAGTCAAAGCCCCTGAAGGCATCCATAATCACTACTCAGGATACCAGAAGATGTTCATATTTCTTGAAGTATGCTACTATTTGAAATGATAAAAAGGAACTCTATATCTTGTGCATATGCGTATAATATATGCATATTGCATTTGGAAGATAGCTATCAGAACTACTCATTTCTCATTTCTGCACCCTTTTCACCTTCTACCCCTTCTCACTTCTTCTTAATCTTGCTGAGTTGCTCCTTGAGTTCATTATAAAGTGGGATAGATTTTGACTTACCAGGCATACCATTATACAGGGCTAGAGTGTTATTCTTGGGGTGATCCCGTCCTACACATGTCCAGGTCATATTCTTGCTCATTCCCTAGAGGAGGCCCTGTTTCTCACCCCCTATTTTTAGAGGGGCTGTCTAGATAATAGGTGGAATAGAGGGCAGGAATGGGAAACCCCAAAAAACCAAGTTCCATACCAGGCCATTCAGTGGGATTAGGCATTGAATTTGTCCTGTCCCTGCATTCTTTGAGGCCCTGGAGGCCCTGTAAAAAACGCTAGTTGCCCTCTGCCTACTTTTTCATGGATGATAGGCAAACTCATATATGTAGAAAAGAATAGTACACACTGGAGAGCTTATGTCACTACCGTATTATGTTAGCTGAGAAGCTTTGTGTTATTTTATATCTTATTTTTTCACATTCTTTCTTGCTTGCCCACCCCTCCACCTGCCTTTTCTCGAATGCTTTATTGTTAGAGGGTGGGGTGGGAGGTTGCAACTATATGTACTTGTAATGAGAATAATTCCTGGAACAACAGATACCTCTACAATTTCCCACAACCCCCAACAATCACAATACCACCATTCCTTATGCTGATATAATAGTCAAAATGAAAGATTCTACCAAATATTTGGCTCCTAAAGATAGTGAGAGACTCTAATATGGAGGTGTTTAATATTATAGACAGTACAGTTGTGATTGCTATTGTAATAGTTATTGTGATAGTTCAATTTGGGGGGGGGAGGAAGTTTGTCGTTGCCTGCTGTCTCAGAATATATTCTCAGCGTGAGTACATGGAAGAATGAATAACCGGTTAGGTAGAGTGGTTGCTACACAGTTCACATAAGCTTATCAGATGGTCAAATCAAACATGTAATAAATCCACTCTTCAGTACAGTACACTCACCACCTGCTATCCCGGATCACAATAATCTGAATATCTCTCTCTCTCATATGAATCACTTTTAGTTTTGAATTTATTTACACCAAAGCTGAGACTGTGGTTCCAGATCACGCATTGTGGTGGACAGATTCTTTGAATGTTGGCCATTCGGGATAGTGGGGGGTAACTGTATAAGAAATTTCATATTATTACATAATTATATAATACTTCAATCATCCTATTTTTTGTATAAATTATTTTATTTTATTCATATTATTATCATACATGTGTAGAATGTGCGAGGGCCTTTTTTTCTTCTTTTTTTTCCCTTCTTCTCTTTTCTTTTGTCTTCTATTCGTTCTCATCTTTCCCCTAGGAATACCTCATGGTTGCCATGCAGGTTGGTCAGGGTCAGCTGTACGAAGGAAATTTTTTTTTGGTTGGGTAGGACCGTTGCCATGCGGTTCACATGAGCTTATCAGATCATCAGATCGATCACGTACTAAATCTGCTTTCCAGTACATATTAGACAGTAGAGTACCCATCGTGCGCGAGTACTCACTAATCCCGTTCGTCCTCACCCCGATTGTTCGGGTCAGCGAGTGAAGGCTCAGTCCACTTCCCCGCCGGTACTGTGCGTACATATGATTTTCCTTGTAGAACCATAGCCTTTCCTCTCAGCTTTCTTTTCTTTTTCCAAGTTTCCTCGTTCACTCTCTGGGTTGGACTGTTAGATTTGGCGTGGCTCTCCGCCTTTCTTAGCTGTGCGGTCTATGTTGCGGGCCAATCTTTTTTCTCTTCTATGCTTGCTTTTTGAAGGATCGGTAAGGAATGAGCGAGCGAAATTCTGGTGCTTCCCTCTATTATACTTGTATTTATCTCATTATATTTATTTTTTTCCTATTTCTTATTTCTGCATATATAAATATTTATATATATTCCCTCATCCATCTAGCGGGTTGTCTGGCCTCTTCTGCATCGCAGCAACTCCCCTGTCGATAGTCCCCTGCACGTGTGAATTCTGTGCAGCGACATATCCAAATCCTTTCCTTTTCCTTTTCCTTTCCTGTCTGCTTGCGTTCCCATCCTTCCTTCTGCCCTTTCCCAAAATGTGTGTACTCTGAGGGAGCAAAGCACTGTTTATATAGGGTAGCATGTACTATATGTCCTCTATGAACAGTACAGTACAGTACTCTACTCGAGCACCGTACTCTCTCTCCCTCTCTCCCTCTCTCTATCCCTCCCTCTCGACTTCCTCCCCCAACTCCCTTGTTGCCAGCCAAACCTAGCACCCCCAAACCCTAACCCGCTCCATGCATTGGGGTGCTACCTGGATGGGTCTAGTGCTACTCCTCCACCACCCACCAGACCCCTCCCATTCATTCCCACTCTCATCCCACCTCGGTCACTGTCCATCCTTAGAAGAGGAAGCATTTGTTGTCCCCCCCAACTGTCTCGTCCCCGCCCTACTGCTGCTTGCCTTCAAAAGCTTGCTGTTACAGGTCGAGTGCTTCATTACTCTTGATCGGGGGAGGGCAAAAAAGTACAATTCGTGAAGTAGTGAAGCCAGGACCTAGTATTTAGATAGACGACTCGGTCGACACCTATTCAATATCGTACTTTATTACAGCAAACCCCAGAACACCCACAGTATAGCAGATATCGGTATCCCAGCGTAAGGTTCGCCGCATCATTTTGCACGAGCACCTAGCACACCTAATTATCATCCTCTTTCCCTCTCACACCTCCCCTATCTCCCTAGAATATCTTTAACCCCATAATCCCCCCGCCCTCCTCTTTCTTTCAATCCCCCCCCCCCCCCCACCTCCAAAAAATAACAGCCGGTCCCTCCTCTGCCGGCTCTTATTACATCTCATCCATTCGTTCGCTCATTAATTCCCCTCCCACCCGCCTTCCTTCTCATCAACGGGATCTCTAACCTACTCCCTTAAACTCCCTCCGAAGTGTCACTCTTTCGGTGTTTTAAAGGAATCAACGGGAATATAATTCTCCTTCCGATCTCGTTGACACTCACTTGCCCTGGCCGACCACTTTTGACTAACCCATTTATTTTCTTCGTTCGGCCATCTTATTTCCCCTATCCCCCCACTGATCACACATTACACATTCCAGATGATGCTCTCTCAGGCAATGCATCAGTACGGCCCTAGCTCACACTTTCAGTCGCTACCATCTTCAAATGGCGGAGTTGACCCTTCAACGGGCATGCCACATCAATCTTCGGTATCAGCCGTCCAAAAAGCAACGAAACAGGCACGTCATCACCCTTACCATTCGCCGCAAAACAACGGCGGGAGAATTAATGGAATAGGGCAGATGAACGGGTCGACACCAGGTCCTATCCGGAGAAGAATAAGTCGGGCGTGCGATCAGTGCAACCAGCTGCGAACGAAATGTGACGGGAAATTGCCCTGTCAACACTGTATCGGTAAGACAATACCACAGTAACTTTTGTTTTTATAAGTAGTTTTTTTTTTGAACCGTTTTGGCTAAAATCGCTTGGTAGATTTTACATTAAAGTGCGAGTATGCTCGAGAGAGAAAGAAACGTGGAAAGGCTTCACGGAAGGATATTCAGCAACAACAAGCTGCTGCTGCTGCTGCTGCCCAGCAGAATGGTATGGTGAATGGTAATACTTCGCCAGGAGACCAGATCCGTGTCCTCAATGGGGTTTCACGGTCATCAGATCTTCCTCCGCCGCCTCGCCCCGGAATGGACAGGAAACCATCCTCGTCTGCTGCCAGTACCAGAACTTCCCTCGGAGACCTTCATGATCTGTCCCAACACCAGATTCACCACCATCACTTACCTGCTCAACATCATCACCATCACCATCACCTTCCCACACCAGATTCCCCATCGCTGCAACTAAGCCATGAAGGCGTTCCCACCAGTATGCCCATGCACTTTGATAGGATGTCTCCATTCCAGCATCAACCACCCAACGGTGTCGGTGTCGGCGGCGCTCCACGGATGCTCCCCAACCCATCTGCTCACGGTAGTATGTCCCAGCCAGGGCCTGCTACGACCAACGGTTTCCCCGCAAATGAGTTCGTCCTCTCTCCACAACATCAACCGCACTCAATGAACTTTCCTCAAAATGCGGCGTCGCCTCTGTCTGGATTCCTCGGCGGCCACTCCCCAGAAGATTCGTCCCCATCTTGGCTTTCTCTGCCCTCCCCTCCAAGCCCAGCCTTCTCTACTGGTGTCAGGTATCCTGTTCTCCTTCCCCTGCTTCCCCATGCCAGTAACATAATACCACCAATTCTTGCATGCGACTTGTTAGATCTATATTTCACCAACCCAACAACTGCCCTTTTCCAGCCTGCTTCTCCATATGTATTGACCCACATTTTCCGCAAGCAATCTGTATTGCATCCGACAAGTCCTCGACCCACATCACCGGCGCTACTGTGCGCCATGCTGTGGGTTGCTGCACAGACCTGTGATGCTCCATTTCTCAGCGCATCGCCTGCCACACGAGGCCGAGTTTGTCAAAAACTACTGGAGTTGTGTATCAATCTTTTAAGACCATTAGTGCATGTTGCGTTTACACCCTCTCAGCACTCAGATGGCCAACATGGGCCTTCTTCGGACTCCGGAAATGGATCTGTTGGTATTGGTCTTGGGGGGTTGGGTGGCGGTCCTGCGGGGTCAACAGGCGGCAGGGAGGGTGTTGGGGCAGCGGGAACTCTAGATGATGTTCTAACATATGCCCACCTTGGCATTGTTATCTCCGCGAGTGAGTTCAAGAGTGCATCTCTTAGGTGGTGGCACGCAGCTTGGACTCTTGCGCGGGAATTGAAGCTCAATCGCGAGATTCCCCACGATAACATGATGGAGCAAATGGGTGAAGATGGCTTAGACGGGCATCACTCACCAATCGATACTGGCCCAGGCAGCGTGCACTCCCATCCTACAACTGCAGGAGACGCAGTAGGCCGACTGGAAATGGGAGAGGAGGAACGGGAAGAGAGGAGAAGAACATGGTGGCTGCTCTATATTGTCGATAGGCACCTGGCCCTTTGCTACAATAGGCCTCTTGCCCTGCTCGACGTTGACTGTGAAAACCTCTATCTCCCCATCGACGATGCATCCTGGCAAAATGGTGACTTTTTTGGAGCTCACGAGCCCCATAATCTCTATGCCCAGCACCCCGTTTCCCCGACAAACGCTGGCCACTCACCACAGCTCCACCGACAGACGGGACCAGTTTTTGAGATAACAGGTACAGGATTATTTGAGTTTTTTTTACCGCTTATGACGATTCTGGGGGAAGTGGTGGATTTGCACCATGCCAGGAATCGTCCCAAATTCGGTACGGTGAGGCAAGCTGGGAGTGAGGGGGCTACTGTCCTTGGAGAAGGGTACGAAGAGCTTGTGCAACACATCACGCAGCAGCTCGACACATACGCTAGGAGTTTACAGCAATACGAAGCAGCCCACCTTCGACCCGAATTAGGGGATGGTCAAGAGGGCGACGTAAAGTTGACTGAGTCGGACATCCAAACCAAGATTGTGGTTTCTTACGGAACCCATGTCATGCACGTCCTCCATATTCTCCTTTCCGGAAAATGGGACCCAATTAGCATGCTAGATGATGATGACCTCTGGATCTCGTCTCAATCATTCATCAGTTCAACAACCCACGCAGTTTCAGCAGCAGAGGCCATCTCCAACGTTCTCAAGTACGATCCTGATTTGAGCTTCATGCCTTACTTCTTCGGAATCTATCTCTTGCAGGGTAGTTTTCTACTACTCCTCATTGCAGACAAGCTCCAAGGAGAGGCGTCCAGCGCTGTAGTTGCTGCATGTGAGACGATTGTGCGAGCACACGAAGTATGCGTTGTCACGCTCAACACTGAATATCAGGTACATACTTCTCCTAAACACCCAGGTGTTATCGGAAACGGCCTTCTAACTGAAATAATAGAGGAACTTCCGAAAAGTTATGAGAAGCGCTTTGAGCCAGGTCCGCGGCCGTGGAGCGCCTGAGGACATGGAAGACCAGAAGCTCAAGAGGAGGGAGGTGTTACAACTTTATCGATGGTGTGGAGACGGATCTGGGCTGGCTTTATGATTTGACTAGGACGAGATCACGGATCATGTTTAATCTGAGATGTATAAAACGATGGGGGCGTACGGAAACAAAGCACAAAAGCGATATCAGATATGGGGGAATTTTTCCTGGCTGTGTCCAGAAGGATATAACTTCGAGGAAGATCTGGGTATCTTTCAAAGCGCTATTTTTTCGTTTTAAATTTTTTCAATCCTTTTCCTCACATCATTTCTCTCGGTGTTCTTGCTTTGATTTTCTTTGGGATCCTTATTGGCGTTGCTCAGTCGCAGGCTGTGTGTTCAAGTTGCTCCTGAAATGGGCGGCTTTGTTTATTTTTAATTTTCTTGTCGCTTATTGTCCGTTTACTTTTGTTTTGCTCTTCGCAATTATCTTTGCCGAAACCAGGAATGTGAATTCAGTGGAAAGGTCTTTATTCCCTTGTTTGGCGGGACTTGTATTTTCTTCGTTTCTCTTCCTACTATGTTGACACTTTTTTTCTTCAGATATCATACTTCTCTCATTCCACCCGATGTTTATTCACCTCTTAATCCAGCGGCGTGCTGCTGTGGGGCAGGTCAAGAAGGAAAGAAAGAGAAACCATAAAAAATGAGATACCCAATCATATTTAGCAGATAACAAAGTTATAAGCTTTTTCTACTATCATACTACATATCTTACAGTATAATAGGCTCTTATGCCGTGATTAACTCGACTAATCATAACATGCTCGAAAAAGAGGCCCGATTCGGATATCGCATTATTCGAATCGAGTCGGGCCGAATCTGATCTCGATTTCGCTCGCCAATGCGAAGTAAATCATTCACGAGCTTGCGAATCACAATGGGTGGATCTACTTGTATCTCTTCCTCCCATCTACCGGCGCTCTACAAAGCACTGTACACTCCACCAATGCACGTTCTCCCTCATGTAACCTTAATCCACGTTAATGCTGAACCCATGTTGCAAGATGGGGAATGGGGAATTCCAGGATTTGTTTTTCTTTTTTTTCTTTCTTTCTTCCCCATCCCCGTTCTCCAAATAGAGGAAAGTACGGAGGAAGAAAAGGAAGAAAAAAACACTCGCGGCCGATTACCGATACACGGTGGTATAGTTAGGTGCTTTAAATTACCATCGAATATGTAAGTTACAAATACCGATGTCCTCCCCCTCCTCCACTCTCTCTCTGCTCCAAAATTTGCTCTCGTGTTCCGGTTGTGGTTGGATTCAAGAGAGGCGAAATCAATCAGTTAACCTTATCAAATTTCAGGATTTCCAACACCTTCTGCCCCCCCACCCCCTCTCCCTCCCCCCCCTTTGCTCCACAAATCTAAGATTGCCATGATGCAGTGGCCAACGTCAATCCGGTCGCGTGAGGTAGCGCCGTACTGTGCTGGAGGAGGAGGGGGAGGGGGAGGACAGTACTGAAAAGGGGAGAAAACCTGGGTAAGCCCACAGCCGACCAACCACTGACTGTGCACTCAGGAAAACGCAATTTAGGCAAAGCACCCCGCAACCGTTTAATCATCTCTTTTAATTCCCCCCCTCCCCTCCTCCCCCGGCCCTGCCCTGCCCTGCCCTGCCCTGTCTGTGCATGTTGGATCGCGGGGTCGGGGTGGTTGAGTGGGGCGCGGTTGAGCTCGATCCTTACTCCCACTCATGTGGAGTGAAGGTGGAGATAATGAAGGGCTCGGTTATGTATGCGAGGAGGAAAAAGGGCACAGCACCGGTGCAAGGATGGGAACGGGAATGAGGTGTTTCCCCCGTGGGGTGGTTTGGTTTGGTTGGGTGGGCAGGGTCGAGAATATAGATGCCGGGGGGGGGGTACACTAGACGTTTTTTTCCTTTCCCTCTTTTCTTCCCCAATCAAATTTATTCTTCACGAATTTAGGAATTCAATCGTATTGTACGGTAGAGAGGAGGTGGCTCTTTCGGGATTTGCCGTCATAGAGTATCACTCGCGGGCTCCCTACACCTTCTTGAGTGGTTTGTGGGGGGAGGCGAGGCGAAGGCCGATCTGAGCGAGTTGTGTTGTTGTCGATTGTCCACCAGTGGATATTTATTTCGGGAATCTTGTGGCATCGATTGGTTGACTTACGGCGTTCTACTACATACATCACGGCGATGGTTGATTTCCCCGAGGCAACCAAGCTCGATATCGCACCTGCACAACACCCCACAGGAGCAAGGCTAGGCGATGGAGGCAGCGCTGCTCATGATCGGTTGAAAACGCTCCTGCTGCATGATACGATACCTGTAACTGTATCTGTAACTGCAACTTGGTGAGGTATTTGTGTACCTCACCGCGCTTCCCGACTATAGTACCATTTGCCATCATGTACTCTCACTCTGCGAGAACTGTACCGTACCCTCCTCATACGATCCAAGAGGGGTATGTTTCTTCAGGGTTGTACAGCTCCTCCGATCAGCCAGCCTTCTAGGGTTAACCTAACCCGCCTCCCCTTTTGAGCGGTTTTCTTCTTCTTCACAATGTTTAACAGATTTTCTCTCTCTTTCTTGGTTTGCTGGACAGGGGTGAATTTTCACGTTTTCGCATTAACATCAGCGCGAGCATATAAGCCAATGGTAGGAATACAGAAAAACGGAAAGGAGGGGGGGAGGATGGGGAGACTTTTCAAGATAGTAGTACATGGTTACGGTTAGGTCGTACTGGTATGATAGTAGTAGATAAGTTACAAGGAGCAATCAAGTATTCTATAGTATCCGGACACAAGGATCAAAAACCTGCCTTGCAAATTACCTGTGAGCAGCAGACTGCCCACACACAAAATCCAGCCTCAAATTGCAATTTTTTTTCTCCCTACCGGGCTCAAACCTTGGGGTACCGTACTCCATATTGGATACTTGCAAGTATAATAATGAGGGGGCCGGGGTAAGGGATAGTATACTCGAGTACGGAGCTTATCCTATTGAATAGCGCTTGCGGACCTAGCCGCCCTAACCAACTAACCAGCCAACCGAGTGAGTGAAGGAGAGTACAAGTAAGAGAGAGAGAGAGAATACACTGGTTGGAATATCTCATTAGCCAAGTTTCATAACTAGATAAGTATTGTATGGATTTATGCACGCGGGATGTTCCCATCGCAGCGTTCTTTCAAAAAACTACCGTAGAATTCCCGAAATCAGGCGCATCCCGAGAGGAGGAAAAAAAAAAAAAAAAAAAAGGCGCACTCTGTCCAAAACTGGGTTCATACAATAAAATAAAATAACCTTAGATAATCAATCCCCCCCCCCCCTTCCTTCCTTCCTTCCTTCCTTCCTTCCTCCCCCCCAGAGCAAACTTTTTTATAAAAAAAAATAAGGCGAGCGGGCCTTAATTCCGGAATTCTGTGGGCAGGAACACCCTGCATGTGTGTTACCTGCTTACACTCGTACATAACTATCTCAGCCATGTACTCCGCTCGACGGACAATACTCCGGGGCACACTCCCGGGCTAGGGTGAGAGTGGTTAGGCATCTATCTACCGTATTATATGATATCGTGCACTCGCAGGGCGCTTTTTTTTTAAAAAAAAAAACGTCGTGACGATTAGGGCTTTTTTTTTTACGAGACACAGTATGATAGCTGACCTATTGTTATTGTTCCAGACCTCCAATTTAGGTATTTACTATATTATACTCCATTTCCGGAGTACGGTTGTGCAGTGTGGATAGAGTGGAAAAAAGAAAGAAAGAAGAAGAAAAAATCTCTTGCAATTAGATATCTCCGGTAAGGGACCCCCTAATCTCCGGGTTCAGATACAAAAGTTCCTGGGGGAAGTGGTTAAGTTAGTTGCTTTCCGACGCGGTGTGGCATGTTGCCCTCCTCTCCTCTGGACGTGTTTTTAATCTCATTAATAAGTATTGGAAATTCTTCCAACCTGCCAGAAAACCAAAACACCTATCATACCATGGGCTGATGTATGTATCATAGTCATTTCCGCAGATGATAATCTGATATATAGCGGATTTCCAAGAGATCTACTGTACATATCTCTCCATGTCACCACCACCAAGCCTTCATGATATAAACGCCAAAAAGTCATCTTACCAGCATCAAACAACTTATCCGTGAACTTTCGCTAAGGTATCGCTTATGACCGAAAAGTGGATATTGTATATATACATACTTGTCAAAACGCGGGAATAGGGCTAGGGACTGTGGGAGGGAGGGGTTGTAAGGGGCCCTGACATATTATACTCCGGCAACCTAAACTATGATACCATAGGAACTCTTTTTTTTCGCACCCGGGTTCCTTCCACCATATCACACACTTCCAAACAACGGTACCCTAGTGACAGATGTGAAAGAGAACTACCGTATTGAAAAGGAAAAAAACAAAACAAGGTAAACCCTAGATTCGCTCAATTCCCTACCCCTTATCATGGCAAAAATCAAATCAGGCGGAAGGCAAATTAAGCTTTTTCGGCCATGACGTTGAAGAGAACCCCTCTTCCTCTTCCTCCTTCCTCCTTCTCCTTCTGCCTAAGCTACAAATCACGTGTCGAAGCTTCAACTACTAACTAACTAACCTTAGGGCCTGAACTAAATACTACTACTCGTATATGTACCTAGGGTGCGATCAGAAAGAAAAGAAGAAGAAAAACTAATCCCTGGCAAGAACAGAGACTACAGGGGCACACTTGCATTCTACTCGAGTATTAACTAGTGGAGGCAGTAACTACCACCATCAAGAACTAGGATGAAAGAGGAGAAAAAATCCACCCTTATAACTATCTATTGTCCCAGGGCGTGTCTACTGTTGTTTGTTGTGGTTGGGTCGGGCTGAACTGGTTGAATACAACGTCTATGGGTACTAGGCCGAGCATATCCACCACCACCGGTATTCCTGACCACGGCTATGGTCAATGGAAAGGGTGGAGGGGGGCGACGAGGGGTGAGGGGTACAGTACAGTACAGTACAGTACAGCACAGTGGTCAGGTTTCTCCCGGCAAACCCACCCAAAGTCGACCTCCTTTGTTGCAAGTGTTAGGAAGAATGAATGAGTATACTGTATCATACCTGGACCTATAAGGGGGAACAAATTTACCACCCAATTTCAAGCCCCCCAAAGTTCGATTTCCAATCTTCAGGTTCACCATGCCTCTGTATTTTCCAGAGCTGCCAGACTCCCCCAGGCTCCACCGGCTACCACTCCCGCTATGCCGTAGCCAACGGTCAGGACCCGTCAAAGCAGGGGTTTGTGTAGTAGGGTTGGGGTTAGGGTTTGAAAGGCTTCCCCTCAAATTCTAGGGATGACCACCGGTCACTGCACGTAAAATAGAAAGAGAGGGGGAAAGGAAATTTGCAGGAGCCTCGAATATACTATAGATTTTTTTAGTCGAGGCAGCGCGATGTGCTGGAGTTGCCGGAGGTAGCTAGCGTGCTGTGGTCGTGGTGTACTAGTGCAGTAGGGAGAAAGTTCTCCGGAGATGTTCCACCTTTGCTATGACGGGAGTGCGCAGGGGAATGGGGCATGGGTGGAGGCGTGGGGATATGCCTGGTGATTCTCGGAAGGATTAGGGCGCTCTTGTCATGTTTCATATATACTTTTGTCTTTACAGTTAGTTTAGGATTACGAGCTAGATAATGAAGTTTATGACTGTACGGAGGTACAGGGCCTAAGTTTTGTAGGTTCCACAAGCGAGGTTTGCTGGGTTTACGCCCTGTGGAACATACAAAACTTAGGAGCCATACCTCCGTACGGTGCTTCTTCTATCTTTCCTATGCTCTTAGGCTACTGCACTGCTGTGCCATATATAGATATACTAAGATAGTCTACTGAGTAATCACGGTAGCAGTGAACTTACAGATTGGACACATGGATGGCCCGGTGAGGGGAGTTATCAGCCCTGTTTAGCTACAGACTCAGGGTCGTTCCATTAACAATTTCCAAAAGGCCGTCAGTTTGTCAGTTCTTGTACTCATTCAAGAAATTTTCTCTCTCTACCCCAACCCCGCGGCAGGGATTTGTATTATTTCTCTAACTAAGAGAGTAAAAGTCTATAGAGAAAAGTAAGAAAGTAGCTGATGGGAAACCACATTCGGGGCGGAATGGAGGGAAAAAAAGAATCTCTAAGAAATTACAGCACTGATGACATTTTGTAAATCGATAATATCCAGGTGTTAGCAGAAGGTTCTGAGGGTTCTTGCTCTTTCCTCCTGAGGGTGGTGGTTATTGATCAGGGAGAGTGGTGTATTGGCCTGTGTGCTTGCTCACAATGCGTCACTCGTTGGATTGTGCTTTAGCTGTTTAGGGTGTCGTATGGGTATATGCCATAGGTTTGGTCGGCCCGGGTGCGTGCGATAAGATGGAAGACTGCAGTACCCTGAGACTAGTAGGATTGAGTTGAAGATTTTTTTCCCTCTCGATCGTGATATAGATGACGATTTGTTATGTCGACTCTGATCTGTGAAATGGCATTACCTCGGTAGTCCAGAACCACCCGAGGAGTAGTAGTGGTGGTGGTGGTAGCGATGGTAACTGCAGTAGCCAGTTCTCACAGGACTTCCTAGCAACAAGTGGCCATATATCATGTTAATTTAAGGCCAGAGCGACTACAGAGTTTGCTAGCTAAGTCCTAGCAGGATATCATACTTCACACCAACATAAAAATCTATCTACCTAACCCCACCATCTACCACCACTGCCTACGTTCTAATGTCCCTCTAGCCATTCAAGCACTATCTCAGCTCCAACCCTCCACATGCTATCCTTCATGACATGGTGTCCACTCCCCTCTACAACCCCAAACCTCACAACCTCCGTGCTACTCCCCTCTCCCTCATCCTCACCCTTCCCCCGAATATCCTCCCAAGCAAGCCTATACCAAGCCGCCAATCTTTGCATGATCGCTCCGTCCATGATTTTATCCTCGCCACCGGCAACAACCAACACCCTCCTACTACGTTTCAAAGTAGGCAGAATATTCCCAATCACCCTCTTCGCAGACACAAATCTTGTCATCATACCGACGGACCAACTCATACTCTCGTATTCCGGCATCGTGCGCTCAAACTCACGAACTTCCTGGACCGGGAAGGCGTGAGAAAAGAATACTCTGTGCACAAGTGCTGTTGATGATAGTGGGGAGCGGGGATGACCAAAGTGCTTGCAGTATGCGCGAACAAGAAACCAGGGATCGAGCCTCATCCAGTTTAGGTACACACCCATTCTATTAGGTGCGTCAACATAACCAGCCAGTAACCTTAGATGGCAGTAGCTAGCCGAGAGAAGGGGGAGCGGGGAGTGGGCTATTACGATCCAAAGCCTGGCACCGCTGCCAAAGCCACCAATCCACCAAGCTCCTCCATGTTCCTGTCAAGAATGTATTGTGCGAGGCCGCCACCTGAGGAATGCCCCATGATTATGGCGTGCTTGGAGTGTTTCGACCGAATATGCCTGATTGCTATGGTGACGTCAAGGGCCAGGGCATGTTTTGCTGAGCCACTTAGCGTTGACACCCTACGCGCGAAAGTTCAAGAGACTTACAAGCCCAGAACATAGACCAGTAGCCTAGTTTATACGAAGCTCCATGGCCCCGGAGAGAAAGGGCGTAGCAGGAGTATCCATGCGAAGAGAAGAATTGGAGGTAATCGACGAAGTCAAGTGCGCTTTCAAAGCCTAAGTTAGGACGAGCTTAGCCAATTGACTCTGGACTGCATCCGAGGGAAGAAAGAGGGGAAATATCAAAGAAAACCCTACCCCCATGGATAAACAATAAGGGCGACTTCTCCACCACCTCAATGCCTTCCTCCCTCAACACAGAAGAAGCCAACACCTCCAACGCCCCACCCGGCGACGACAAAAACTCCCTCTGAATCCCCTCCGGAAGTACAGCCGGAGGCGCGGTCGATGGTGACCACGATAACCGGTGACGATAATCCATGCCAATTAATTTAGCCCAACACCGATAATCAGAATATTTCTTGCCTATAGGTAATTTAAGAGTGATAAACGATGATCGAGCATCGTACTATATCCTGATCACGGCCTGTTCCAACGTGACGAGAATCAGGCGCCACGAGCGCCCGCACCGAAAACAGGCACCACAAACAAACCCTCAACCAAGCGGACTGTGAAGACTGCCAATTCTCACGACTCCGAAAGAGACCTGTAGCACCTTTTTTAAGCGATCCGTGCATCCCCCGATAACGGGGAGGACCGGAGCCGCGACGGGTGGATTGTTCCACCGAGCCAAGCTTTGTGGCTGGCTGGGAGGAGTGAAACCTCTTAGATTCGTTGCCAGTTGTTGTTGTTATTAGTGTGGGGGGGAGCAATACAGGTACTGGTACAGTACCAATCCTGGTATCTGGGAAAAAATCGGCGGGGAGAGGGGTTGTTGTGCATGTTTGCCCACTAATACTAATACTGTATCGCGCCCCCGGAGCTCCACTCTCTTTTATGCTTTATTAATACAAGTAGCAATTCACTTATCCATTTCTACCAGCTTGTTGCGATTCATTAAGTGGGAAGTATTCCCCATGTTCATAGCCTATCACTCGTCTGCTAATATCAATAAGGGTCGTTTTGTAACCAGACACAGGTTAAAACACACCAAAATTGCCGGCCCCCGAACCATTATATTTCCATCGGATATCTTGGAATTCAGTGTTGGAAAACTTTGAAAAAAGTTGAGTATGTTTGAACTATAATATATATTTGTCTCAAGCCTTCTGTCTAGAGTTTGTGCAGAGCTGTGGGCACATGAAATAGGTACAGTGTGTTGTAATGTATCCTTCCCATGCAAAAAAAAAAAAAAAAAAAAAAAACATTGAGGGAAACAACACCCCACCCCTCACTGCTCTAGGGGAATACGAGAGGAAACCCCCACACCTTCTTGTCCGAGTGCTAGTATAGCAAATTAATTTTTGAATTTTTTCTATACCGTTTCCTAATAGTGGTTGAGTCATGGTAGCCCTAAGACCTGCAATTCTTTTTCCTCTCTGGTAACCAAATAACCCCAATTATATCTAGAGCTGTGAACTTTTGTAACCGACCAAGTAGCGGTGGATCCTGCCTTACAAAAAGCCCTACAAAAAGCCCTCTATCAGCTGGCAACGTGCCTTGAGCAAAGTTTAGCACCTCACCCTCCCTCAACACGAGGGAAACATTATCGCTGGTATGATATCTCCCGTATTTGAATGCTGGAAAGAATTTAGGGGCTGTTTAGCACACTGTCATCTGGGATGACCGTTATCTCAAAACACATTTTACTAAACACATTTTCGAAATATGTTTTGCCAGTAACATTGTGCAAAAACAGTATGCCATTTAGAAACTATCACTTGGGTGGTTTTTTTTTTTGAAAGTCTGTGCATGGAGGTAACTTTTCAATATTAGAATTTTGTTATCATAAAATAGAATTTGATGATGATAATAATACATTATTATTACATAGTAATCTAGTTTATACAGTTCATAGCCCTAAACAAAAAAAAGACATCCCCAAAACACATTTTGAAAATTAAGCAAAACACACATCGGCATCTCAAAGCACATTTTGAGCCCAAAACGCGTTTTGGAACAACAAACATCTCAAATGTCCGCTTGCCAAACAGCCCCTTACTCTAATGTATTTGCCTCTTGGGTAAGAGAATCAGCAGTTCCAAGCCCTCACTTCTATAGCATATTGCCTTTTGTCATATTATTAACTTTTCCCAATACTAGTATGATAACCGGTGTATTATACCCTCAGCGAAGTGAAGGGGATGTATCACTTCTAAACACTACAAGTATGGCAGCGGAAAAATTGCCGAAACTATCATTCCCAACAATCAGGATCTCATGTGCCACTGTTAAAAATGGCAAGGGCTATTCACTCTGCAATAACACTTTTCGCTCTGCAATTCCGCTGTCTAACTTGGCCCCAGGATGCGGCTTTAAAGCGATTACCCATAGCATCCCCGGTTGGCTCATTGCTACACACATCGTTCCAAACCCTCCAGGGCTAAGGCATTGGTTTCTCCATTTTTCTCGGTGGAGGGAAAAATGGCTAGTAATCAACCTTGATGCCATTTTGCTAACTTAGCCCACTACTCATATACTCTAACTTGAAAGCCACTTCAGAAATAGCTATTCTTCAACGAAAGACGATACATATAATGAGAGACTGGTGCTAGCAATTGGGAGAAATGAAAATAAAAGTATAAATTAATAATAGCTTGCTGTCAACGCTCGGGTCTTCTGCTCAGCTAGACCCGAGTAACGAGAATATCAGCACAGCAGTAATGATGTGTATTCCACTATCTTCAGAGAAGGCTCAAGAAGGGAATTTGGTATCACTAAGATAAGGCGTCGCGAGTGCCAGATACAAAGGCACTAACAGGCATAAAATGCGTGAGCCATCCTGACGCCCATAAGAGCCAAAAGCCAGTGTATGGGTATGAGAAAGAGATTATGCCTTCGAGAAATGAACTTAAAAGTGCTAGCCACTCCACTCTAATAGTGACCGCTCACGACTGGCCCCTAAAGAAAAAACACAGCTAGTTTACAGGGCGACCAATAGTGAACGGGTATCATACTCTAGCATGCAGAACCTGTGGTTACTTTCTAAATTGAATAAAGAGATAAAACAATCATCCCTATTTCTCTAATTTTTTTTTGCTCTGTTTTTTTTTTCTTTTCTTATATCATACCCCCTCTAATCATAGACCTCACACCTAAGTGTACTATCTAGAGTCAGATTCTATGATAATAATATTATGCATGATATCATATCATACCACCTCGTAACAGGATAGCCCCTGCCCTACATCCCTATTAAGGGAAATTAAGGCGCCAATCTCTCGGTCCACATAGGTCATTTGTCTCTCAAAGTCTTAGCCACTGAGCCGGCTAGGTGTTGACCTCACAAAATATTACTGGAGGAACAAATTCTTATCACGCCGGAAGGTAGATTAAGGGGCTTTCTTCTGAGTTTAGGGACAGCGGGCCAGTTATTACCGGTTGATTGTATTATAGGAGCAGACGCATTCACGAGAGGAGAAAAGTCATAGGTTTCGGTTGCTAATTAGTAAACAACAAGATCCCTCTGCGGTGGGGGGGTCCCGGAAGGGATATCAATGATAAAGAGAGGTAGGTTAGGCTGAGTAAGACAGGGCCCAGGGGACTACCGTGTATGGATGAGTGGACAGCGTAGGAAGGGCTATAATATTCCTAGCTTATTGCAATCCCCTTCAAGGCATTGTGGCGGACTTTGAAGTCGAGCTTGCCATAGTCCTAAATTTATCTTGATAATGCCTAGTTAAGCGCCGCATAAACGAGTGATGTGCCATGAATGAATCATCACAATCAAAGGGAAGAAAGCGTCTACTATTCGTGTTCCCCAATTCTTTCAAACGATTGGAGGCAAGAGAATTGACATACATGTCTAATACGAGTTTGCAAAGGTCCCGCCGCCGTACCCACCAGGGTATTATTCCACCCCACATCGTCCACGCATTGTCCCGAGAAATTCATCATGTATGATATTTAGTGCCACAGTGCCCTCTTTCCCAGTGCACTTCATCACCACCAAAACCGCCATCACCTATCCAGAGCTCTACGCGACTATCCTGCTCATGATTGCGAAAATCTCCATTACTGGCTGGGCATTGGAGACCCAACCAGACTCCCCGAAATCTCCACTAATCATGACTAGTCTTTTTTCTATCTAGGTTTGCTCAAGTCCTCCGGTTGTTTTCATTCGCCCGCTCACTCCCCGGACCGTTCGTAAGCCTACTTAAGAGCTTTACTTCCTTCTTTCCATCGCTTTTTTCATCACCGGCTTCCCTGATATCCGTATATATAAATGGACAAGAACATTCACTAAAAGGAACCAACGCCCCCGCCCTCACCACCTATCGTGCGATATACTACCCCTTTCCATAGATGTGACCATGACTCCTAAACCGAGTGATATACTATGAACCACTTAACATATTATTATGATGAATAAAGCAACCGTGCCCTCAAGTAGGAAAACCCCCGACGTTTCGGGCTCCTTACTTCTCGTATCAAATGGGCCATGCACTCTACAGCATCGGACATTCACCGCCTTCTGTCCATCGTGCGGACAGATGGATACGCATCATGCAAACGGCACAGTTCTCGTAGAAGCTAGACCTCGCACTGGGGCGTTGGAGGTGCCCCTCCTAGCAAGGCTCATTGTATTATGTTTTTTTCTTTTCTTTGTCTGAATGTCTGGGTGGAGGGGCTGAGGTCCTTTTTTTTTTTTTTGTTCTGTCTATCCGCCTCAGCCCGGGGGGGGATTCTAGGCATCTTAGCGCGAGGTCCAACTATCCCAGTGTCTACTACGGTAGTACAGGAGCGCGGGAACCGGTAGAGACTAATGGGAGGCTTTGAGCCTGGAATATCATAGTTTGCCTAACGTTCACCTAAACTTAAAAGAAAACCCGCCAAAACGCGGGCAAAGGAAGGGGGGCAAAAGTGCCGTTTTTTAACCTCTTGCTCCGGACAGGAGGAAAGTTGGCACTCAGCCTCCCGGTTGAGAAAATTGCTTCTCAAGTGCCAAGCTTCTAGTTAATCTGCGACCGGTAGTTTTGTGCGCAAGGAGGAGTTATTACGCACGCTGGTCTTTCGGCCTTGAAAAACTTGCATAAATGCTCCCCAGCCAGGCTAAATGTCTCTAGTCCCGGGGCTTATTTTGTTAGCATTTTGCCCTGGATAGACAGATGGGATAAATCTCGACGCTCAATGATCTCCTAAGGGAATGCTACAGTGCTTATTTGTACCTGAACAGGCCTTTTCTGTTCACTCATAATTACGGGAATGGGGCGGTGTCCGAAACGGGTCAAATTCCGAAATAGGAAGGGGATTCAGAATCACTATTTAGACGGAATAATAAAAGAATGATTGGTTTATTCCAGGCCCCTCGACAAAAGGGGACTTATGAAGTGCTTCGCCGGTGGAATTTATTGAGCGGGTTTATTAGGAAGGGGAAAGGTACTGTACAAGCCTCCTATTTACGGTTTTTTATGGATTGCTCCGGTACCTGCTTGATGGCTCGGGTAAACCATCATATCGGCAAGCACGACATTCTCCTTTCTGCCGGCGGCGAAGACGATGATTTCAGCAATGTCGTCCGGGGTAAGTGGGTCGCATCCGCTGGTCATACACAAATTAGGTCGGGGGGCTCTAAAACACAAACTAGAGACCATGGAGGGCGACGTACGCATATACACTATCAGCTTTAGCCTTATCGCCCCTAAACCTTACGATTGAAAATTCGGTTTCGACCTGTCCGGGGTCAATCTCCATAACTCTGATCCGTGTAGAGATCAATTCTCTTCTCAAAGAATCAGTGAAGCTGCGAACGGCAGCCTTGGTTGCACAATAGATGCTTCCACCCGCGTATGGTTCTCTACCAGCGATGGAGCCGACGTTTATTATGTCTCCGCGATTGCGAGATTTGAAGCCTGGCATGACGAGCTGGGTCATGTTGACGAGGCCTGTGACATTGGTGGAGAACATGACGTCAATGTCCTCTTCTGCGATGTTCCCAACTGTTTCAACACCTTTGACGAGACCCCTGTAGCAAATGAACCAACAAAAGCATCAGCAAACCCACCTTTGTGTCATCACACACTGAAGCGACATTGGTAGAACAGAAGCATACGCATTGTTAACCAAAACGTCCACCTCTCTCCACTCCTCGGGAAGCCTAGCCAAAAATCCCTTCACATCCGCTGGATCCGAGACATCCAGACGAACAGGCAGCACCTTTGTAGCTCCAGTGCTCTCCTTCTCAATTGTTGCAGCAAGCTCTTTCAAAGCTTCCTCCCTTCGCGCGGTAACAATCAATTTTACTGTTGGGGAAGTCCTGGAAAACTCGATTGCAGTCGAACGACCGATCCCAGAGGATGCACCAGTGATCAGGACAGTCTTACCCGCTAGGCGGGTGGACATTGCAGAATGAGACATTTGGAGGGAGAACACACGGGGGTATGTGGTGACAGTAGTGCAGGTGGTGCGGAGTAGACGGGGGAAGAACATGCAACTTGTGGAGAGACGCCTATGGATACAAATTGGCTGATTTATTTGGAGGGGGGACGGATGTAATGGAGGCTCTGCTGGGGAGAGGAGAGGTATGGCAACGCGGGGATCGGGTGTTTGGTTTGTCAGATTGGGTTAACTCGGCTTAGTACCGCTGACTACGAATTCCAGCCTTCTGTAATTTCTCGAGTCTGGCAAAGGCTTGCTCGAAGCAACTACTCGAGTACTCGTAATTTTCTGACGTTTGCAAACACGACTGCCATTGCATAACACCAAAATCCTGCGGCTCTAACCAATTTTCTGCCCCTATGCAATAGCAGTTATGTTTGCAAACGTCAGAAAATTATGAGTACCGGTCCTCGAGCACGGTGCTCGAGCATTGTACCGGTACTTGTACGGTAAACGAGTGAGTTCGGTTGGGCTAGGTTCGCCCTATGTATCTGTGAGGTGCATCCACCAACGGGGGTTGAAGAAAAAAGATGATCGATCACCACCAGCCAGTCAAACTTCTCGCTGCAGATGAATGAGGGGCACCGCTAGTTTTTCAACTGGGGGAATGAGGCATCCAGGGACAACCCAGTTCATTATCCAGTAAAATCCAGCGCCCTAAATGACGTGAGGAGAATTGCCCCACTTTCCAAAGAGAGAAACTTTTTCTTGGGAAAGGGATCATGAATTGGTGAGATGGAGAAGATAGGTGACTAAGGATTGGGAAGAAGGATGGAATATGAAAATGCAGGAAGAAAAGAGGGAAAAAATGCATGAAAATAGTGACTGAAAAAAGGTTAGAAAGCTGCCGGAAGAGGAAATTGGGGGACGAGATACGGTAGGTGGGAATGACTATTTTTAAAGCCAAGTCCATTATAAGCCTCATTGTCACCTGCTTGAAGGACTCACTCTGGCCCAGCCCTTGCTGAGGCCCAGCCCGGCCTGAGCGGGTCTCCCCGGATGACTGAAAGCAGATGGGTCCTACAAATACCCTGAACGTTCTATAAAATGCCCGCATGACAAACCGGCTTCACATTCATTGTTCCCAATCACCCCAGCCCAGCCCAGACCCAGCCGCCCCGCCTAACGGGACTTAACCCTTCTACTTCTTCCTACCTCCTCCTCCTCTCCTTCCTTCCTTCTGCCCACCGATCAACCTCCGATCGAATCTACTACCACTCCACGAACCCTCTTTCGCGAACCCTACTAAAAAAACGTATTTTCGATGGACTGTACGACAAAGCGATACACCCCCAGAACAGATAACAAGAATTCCCCTATTTTTCCACACGACATTCTAGCCATGGTTGCCCCATCCCTTGTTCGGTAGATTGATGGCTCGTTCTCGAGACATCGCGGCCCCTTATCCATTTTTCGTCATGGAGAGCCCGATTTTATTACGACCGTTTGGTACACGTCTATCGTTGCTGAAAGAAGGGAGTTGCGACTCTTTTAAGTGCGCTGCTGTGCAAAAACCAGCCCACTTTGTGCTAGGATACACTCTTACCCTGTGACCCCTTCTCGCTGAGGCGAGTGGAGCATTCTATTTCACCGAAATACAATATCACGACGTCAAACAAAAAACTCGGCCTTCACAGAAAAGAGCCCTACCCTACATTCTCCATCATATTCCTCCCTACGCCAAACAACTTAAATAGCCTTTCCTCTTCACCTTCTCCCGCCTTCTTTCCTCCTTCCTTCCACCCATCCCATCAACCACAACAGGTTCGAAGCGCTTGCAATTTTTCTTCTGCAAAAAATCCCGACACGACCCCCAATTCGTGTCTCCAAGCTTCACCTTTTTTCCCCCCAAGATGGAAACTTTTCTTCGTTCCCTCGTTCACCTTGGGCCATTCTCCTCCGTGAGAAAATCTTTTTTTGTCCTAATGGACGGTTTCAAAGAAACCATTTTTTCCGCAGCTGTGCCTGGTACAATTTCTGCAGAGTGGATGGGCGCGCCCATTGCTCCACCGTGCAACTCACTGGGTCCCGTCATAGTAAGTTTTATCTCATGCCGTTGATTTCATCATACGCTAATGCAACTAGACCCAACATCCCCAAGTTCATATCATAGAATATGAGAAGATGTTGCTTCTAAAGCAACACTCGACAACCCATTGTGGTTTAGGAATCTTCAAGGTAAGACCATAGCAGCCAAAGGAGAGCGAGAGCACAGTATTGCGAGAATGTCCATACAACATTTATAAGACAGGTCATTCACCTGGGCACTCTCATTATACAGTGGACTCGCTTTGCCGTGGAATACTCCCTCTTATTATCGACGCATATACTAACATTTACACAGACCCCAACGTTTCTCCTGAACCCGTCCGCCGCCATTCATTCGAAATTCGAGAAAGGTAGAGCCCACCTCCCGGAGATAATTATTCATCCCGTCGAATCCCTCGCGGCTGGCCATATATTTGATGTCAACCAGGAGTTCTTTAATATGATCAAGACTGGTGAAGGGTATCTTTGGCGTGGCTGGAAGGGGAAATTTACCCCTTCAAACCGGGTGGATAATGCGGTGAAACCTAGCGGCTCTGCTTTTGGGCAAAGCAAGAGCCCCGACGGTAAAGAAATTTACTCCTGGTGTAAATTGGACTGCTGTCGTCAATATTTCGAATCCTGCAAAGAGCAGGTGGGCAGTACTGAAGTAGAAGCACCAGTTGAGGCGGAGGGTGGCCGGGAATGGTGGGAGATCGAGGATGACGGAGGGGAGGACGGGGTTGGCTACGGTTCTGGGAATTCGGAGTATGATTCGGATGAAGAATCCGGCAGCTCCGACGAAGAGGAGGATAGCGATGATGATGATGAGGAGGAGGAGGAGGAGGAGGATAGTGATGATGATGAGGAGGAGGAGGAGGATGAGGAGGATGAGGACGTAGAGGGAGCGGAAAATGGCGCTGCAGTCGTCGTTGCCGGGGACTCCCTTTGCACTCTCCCTCGGCTCGAATGCCACCTCGTCAAGCCCAAGGCAAGCACCTCAAGATCCAACTCTACATCATCCAATTCTTCCTTCACCATGTCCGACAATTCGACCTCGACTACCCCGCCGACGATGCCCTGCACGCCGATCATGAATTCCGTGGACAAGCGAGACTTAGTGGAAAAATATAATCTTGGCCAGCGTTTTGAAAACGCGTTAGCAGCTCACATGAGCTCCCAACAATCAAAAGCCAGCGCTCATCGCATGCTCCTAGGACTCGACTACCCACAGCAGGATCCGGAACGCCAATCCCTCCCTCGTGAGTGGAACAGTGGCAATCGCGGCCTCGAGGCCCTGAATCTTGAATGTAAGAGTCAGGTGGTTAGATGCGATGCACCGATCACCTTTCTCTCAGGTTCTGAATAGAGCAATACCCCTCTATTCCGAATCCCCTCTCTCTTATGTTTGGAGCATTACGGCAGGTCGGAAAAAAGGTGTTATGTGTTATTTTTTTCCTTTCTCTCTTTCCCCGATTGTACAGGGTGTTGTCAAGGGTTATCCATTCAGTAGGAGGCGTTTATTCACTAGGCTATTATTGTGCTCCTATTAGCTTTTGTCCGGGAGTCAATATCATTGTTTCCAGTTAGTTTTCATGTCTCCATCAGGTAGCTCTGACTACTTGCACGTTTGAACTATAAATAGAGCTTTTATGTAACTAGATCCCGAAGGATGTGTCCCTCCGATCATTCTCTGATATAAACTTTTGAGCTCAATCCTATTCCGTGTCCTTTGGGGCGCGCCCTTAGCCCAGTGCTTCTGTGCCTTAATCTCTCGATTGTGGATTTGGCCAGTAGGAATTTTTTTTTTAATAGTGGATCTGATTGAACCGAATGCCCGATACTCCGCGCTCAATCTCAGGCTTCGGAAAGTCCGGGGGTCGGTCTTAGCAATTATAAGCACTTACGCTGCGGAATCTGGGACTCTCACCCATTAAAACGTGGTGTTCGGAAGGGCGGGTAAAATAGCGTCCTGCAGTAAGCGGAAGAAAAGAGAGGGAGGTATAATATTGAGAGTCATAATTCATTGAACATTCCCGCTCCGGCAAGCAAACAAACAAGCATGCACATATGGATCCTACGGACTGCAGTAGAAAAAAAAACCTGATGAAAGAAAGAAAAGAACCCTTCAAACTTTATATACGGGTATTAGAACATAAACTGATCGATCCCAACCCACGTAGTGTAAAAACATGAGCACCTCGAAAAACATAATTACCTTAACGTATGGCTTTACGGGGTTGGGTTACTCTTACGCTATGCTTGTACCGTACCAGAGCACCGCATACACTAGCACCGATCCCGACAAACGAGGAAAAGAGGGCTGTATGACATAAAGGAGGAGGAAGAAAACAATCAAGTTCTCCCTTCTTTAACCATCCCCGCCAACACTGCCGCGCCAACAATGCCCCCATCCTTCGCCTCGACCAGTCTCACAACCCGTCTCTTACCGCTAGGTGCGGGTGAGATCCTACCCTCGGCAACCCAGCGCTCGACAACCTCCATCATGAACCCCTCGCAGCGCTCCCTGAACGTCGGGTACTTTTCCAGTACGGTGCCGGTGTAGCAGACAAGCACTTGCTTCTCAGCATGGTGCTTTAGCTCGTCGTTGATGCCAAGTACGCCGATGATGGCTGCGGCGACGAGTGCCGCGGCGCGGGTTGATACGGCGATTGATATGCGGCGGAAGCTAGCGGCGGACGGTAAGTCCCACTTCCACTCTCCTGGTTCCTCGCCGGTGGTGGCGGAGGAGGAGGAGGAGGTAGATGAGGAAGTGTCTGGGTCAAAGTAATCCTGCAGCAGAGAGAGTGCTTCGTCGTCGTTTACTGAAGCCTCCACGTCGCTGCAGAGTTTTGTGTCGAGGCCGTAGCGGAGTTTCATCTTCTCTGGGAGCTGCGATTCAAGCACGTTGGAGGAGGAGAAAAGGTCTAAACATACGAGCCGTACCAGTTCGCCGAGATATCTGCCCCCGACCATTTCCTCGAAGGGCTGGAAACCCGGTTTCTCGTTCTCGAGGTCGAGTTGCACGTCCCAGGTCGTGGTGTACGGTTTCAGCGCGGGCGCGGTGCCGCGGATGCTCCATTCCGTGTTCAGCAGGATGGCGTCCGTGCTCGGGCCTGATGTTGGCTGCTTCGACGCTGGGAGTTTGGAGACAGGGCAGAGGCAGGTTGCGTTTGTGCCTGTGCCCGCTATGACGCCAGCTACTGCGCGGGTGTTTTCCGTGGAGTGGTGGAGGTAGGCTGCCGAGAGGAGGGCTGAGATTGAATCGTTGGTTATGGATACGATATCTAACCTCGGGAGGGGATATGCGGGGGTGGTAGTCGAGAGGAGGTCATCATAGGCCGTTCGTAAAAGACTCGAGAGGTCGTTCGTAGTCGTGAAAGTGAATCCTTTACCCATCGGCATCAAAAGCACCGAATCATGTGTGGTTTGCCTAAATTTCCCCTCAACCTCCATTAGCAAAAAGCCTTTTAAAAATAAAAAGGAAAAAAGGAAAGCAAAACGTACTCCATCGGGAAACTAAAGGTAACCCCTAACTCCATCCCCTCGGACAAAATCCTCCCCCTCTCCTCGCTCCCCACATCACCCAAATACTCCCCAACCACATCCCCAATCCTACCCACGACCCAGCGGAACAACGCCTCGGCAGCCCCACTCTTCAAATGCTCGGGAATGCCCCAACTCCCCTGCGTGCAAACCTTCAAACCATCCCCGCCGTACAGCCAGACCACCGCGACCCTCAAATTCGTCCCGCCAAGGTCCAGCACCAGAAACCTGCCCTTCTCCTCCCCAGTCGGCAGCGCGCGAATGGGCGTGGGCAGGAACTGGTCCGAAGCCGTTAGAGCGAGGTTGTGGAATATCACTTCGAAAGCCCTCGCGATGCCGGGGATGTCGGCGAGAGGTGCCTCGAGTTTCTTCAGGAGGTCCGCCTCTAAGGGTGGGATTGGCGTTGTGGGCTTTGCGGCGTTGGTATTTTTGGTAGCGCTAGTGCTAGTGCTAGTGTTGTCGATGGTGGTGGTGGTGGTGCTAGAGATCGCGGATGGCGCCATGTAACTTAATAGGAGGAAATAAACGAAAATAATATAAAATAATTTTCTACAAGTTGTGGGGTTGAAGGGTGGTTTTGTTTACCTACTGACCGCCTGGTAGAGTAGAGAGAGGGGGGGGGCTGGATTACGGCAGTGGCTTCTGGGCTGGATGTGGAGTGTCTCACGTCTCTCCCTTCCCTTGGCTTACAATGCTTTTGCCATAACATGGCATACCGGTATGGTCACTCCATTCCAATGCTCAGGTTCACCCCCCCTCCCCCTCTTTCTCACACACATAGAAGCACACGGTAGTAGTAGGCTACAGTAGGTGTCATGGTCCAGTTCAACAGGGGAGGTGAGAGTGATGGTCTCTACCCCCTGGGGTGTCTATTTTAGGCATATCCAGATCGATGGCCGCTGATGCAGGGTTTTCGCCGCTCGCCCAACAGATTGCGAGGGAGGGGGAGGTATCAATCGTGCGGCAGGCCGGGAAGATGAGATTGGAATGAATTATTTTTTATTTATTTTATCTTTTGCTTGGCGAGTTGTTGTTTTGTGGGCTGGAGTTCCGCTCTCTTCCGTAGTATAAACTGAGAGTTTGGATAAGGGGATGGATGGTGGGTTGTTTCTCTGTGGTGCCTAGAGAAGTCTCCCTGTTCTAGGCTACCGCTGGCATACCGTTGGCATACCGCAGCAATGGCCATCGGGAGGGGGCAGCTAGTCTCGACGGGTGGATTGGTGCTAATAACGGTATTGCAGTGTAACACTGTACGTACAGTGCCGTGGTTAAAGCACAATTACAATTAAGTGTCTACTACCGGCGGTATTAGCACAGAGCCCAGGACTTGGGGGGAGGGTGATCATAGTATTGCCATGGAAGGACTTAGAATGGTAATGGCGTTTAAGACGAAGTACCTAGAGGTGCACTCACAGTTCAGTACAGTACGAGCATTGATATCGTTATGATACTTGTAAGATACCAGTAGAAAGAGATTATAGCTAATTAGTAGTCCTAAGAGTTTAAGTGGCCAACACCCGGACTAGTGGATGCAGTAACGATGGTCCAATAAGATTTGAGGGGAAGAGTCTTACTAGGAGTTAGTTAAGAACTAGAACAATTGAACCTTCTCTCGGAAGCCCAGTATTCCCCTCTCCGGTAAGAGGGGAAATCGCTAGGGGAAAAAAACTGGCTTTCAGCCCCACCAAGACAAATGGAAAAAGAACACAGCGGACCTTACCAGGAGAGGAGACTCCAACGTCCTAGCTTGAATTCCAATTGTCTAGTTCCGGCGGCAGCACACACCTGTCACACCACGAGTGATATCTCTGTAGTCCAAAATGCAAGCCCAGTAAGTCGATGCGACCCAACCCGATGAATATTAGACATTCAGCCCGGGGCTGAAAAATGTTTGGTGTATACGAGCCCCCCCCCCCCCGGGCGGGTTAAGAGACTTTGGTTGGTTAACGTCTATTTGGCATACAAGACTTAAAAATCAACCCGAAACTTGGGACAGTGGTGTAAGATCTTGGTGACAAAAGAAACTGACCCCCACCGGGTTTTCCATATAAAATGCTCATTTTCAAAAGGTGCCTGCCCACCACTATAACATTAGAAAAATCCAGGGATTTTTCAGAAAGCATGATACAGCTTAATATGAAGGTTCACATAATTGAACAACCGAGGTTGCAGAAGGCATGCCAGGAAATTCTGAGTGCCAGGCTTCTAAGAAGAGCCCCAAAGCACTGCCAAGACAGTCAATTTGTATGGGGTTTCTGCATTGGAATCACACTGGCTGGCTCCACTGACCCCCACTGTTAGCGCTGAGCAGGGTTGAAAAAATTGGCAATTCCATATGTTAAATTCTCTATGATTCCCTCTCTTTTTGAAGAACAGAATTTGTTGTCTGCCTTTGTGGTGGTTGGCTAAACTTGTGCATTTTGTATGAATAACTAGGTGGGGGTGAACCTCTTTTGTCTCTAAGATCGTACTGTAGAGAAAAAAAAAGCTTTCGACCCCGAGACTAGGTTCCTCTTTCAAATATTTCAGCAATTCATGGGGGCGATCTTCACGGGATCGCAGATAGCTCTAGTTTTCGCTTGAGGCATACTAATACGGTGGAGTGCCGAACAAGGCTTTTTACCTAGGCCAGGCAAAGACTATCATTCACCCATGGGCTGGCTGTATATAAGATATTTGAACCAGTAACGGCACCAATGGCTTAAAGGGGGAGGGGAAACCGCTTGAATCTGTGCGAATACTTGACCGGCGTGGGTGGGATAGAAGTGTGAATCACATATCTATGTTTAGTCCACCTGACCCCTTGCCTTTATACACCCCATCCTAGGTTCTCCGGGTAGAATTTAATAACAACGCATTATTTGATTTTCCCGTTAACAGGCAAACCTAATATTGCTAATTCCTTTTGCTATGCCTCCTCAACTGATATTAAATAACGGGCACTCAGCCCCCGCCCTTCTTATAGAACGCCTGCACTTAAAACCGTAGCATCTTGGAAATAAACTACAGCCCTCCTATGTACTTTAGGTGAAAGTGGCTCCATCGCCTTAGCGTGAGGGCCCAGGTAGTTCCTAAATCGAAGGTTTGGTTAGTACCGTTCTTCCTTCACATTACTTGTAAGCTCGCATTTCACCCCGCCGCCGCTTCTATAGTTACGGTGGAGACCTCTTCCGCCAGCGCTGAACACCACTAACAGATTTGGAGACCCCTAAAGAAAGGGCTTGAAAGCCGGAAAGAACAACATATGGTACAGTAGTATCCTGCAGGTGGTGGAAGAGGTTATAGCCCATAGTGAACAATCCTGACACGAGTGGGGGTACAGTACATATGCCACTAGGATGCTGAACTTTGACAGTTCATGCCGGCCTAGGTTTAACCCTTGTCGTCTGATCTCAACCACAGGTATGATATGCCTCTCCTCTAATCTGAAACATATATATCGGGTATTGCGGTAAGCAATAGCTGTGGCCTGTTACAGTACTAGTACAGCAAACTTGCGCTCGGCTATGGGCCTGAGTGGTGAAACAGGTACTTAGGGATAGATGACCATGGTCCGACTGTTCCCGGAGAAATTGCGTCGCAGAATGAAATTCAATCCGGCCGCTATTGTCATGGAGAACCCCGGTAAGCTAGAGGCTTTGACATCTCAATCATACCTAGCCCTGGGAGACTCATTTATCATGATCGTTGTCCTGACATCGGACAAGTTCTACAAGGTCTCCTTAAAACTAATCTATGATATGCCGCAAAAACTCAAATAATAGACCTGTGTGCTATGTCGTTGGAGTTACCTCCTCCGGTCAGGTCTGGCGTTTTTTTTAGCTTTTTTATGCCTCTTAGCAGGGCTGAGAAACTCTTTTTCTTCTTCTTTCTTTTGCCGCGTCCTTCGTCCCTTCTCTTGAGTTTCTGCGGTAGCCTTCCTAACCACCCATGTCTAAGATTTTCTTCTGTCTCGTGCTCCGGCCCCTTCGAGAACAAAATAAATCCCCCCACAAACAACCTCCAACCATGCAAGATAGCACCCACCAACCACTTATGACAGCTATCCGATACCGCCCACCAACCCTTCCGGAGTCTATCCGATACCTTTGATAGCTGGAATCCCATAGTTGTTAGGGTATGATAGTTAGTTTGGGGTACAACCGGTTTAGGGTCGTGACTGCCACTTGGGGGTTTTTCCCGTGTGGGTTTTTCCTGTTTTGTGTGTTTGTGCGCTCTCTTCTGTATCTAGTCTGAGCTACCAGTAGAGAGCTTCCTATATCGTACATCGAACATCCACATCGTTATCATCACATACCGGAACCACCACCTACGTGCTTTTCTCCGTGGTTCGCGCCGTTACCTACGCTACCCCAGTTATCATTGGGTTGTGAGCGAGCTGCCATCAGAGTGTCGCTATCAACCTTAACTCCCCTCCCATTACAGATAAATTCAACCCCCACACCCCTCTCAAGATCCATCACCCCCAACAAATTACCTCAACCCCACGCCTAGATACGGCGTATGAAAGAAACAGAGAATGAAAGAGAGAAAAAATAACAGCAGGGGGAAGAAAAAAAAGCTTTTCCCCACAAATTGAAAAACGGAGATTTTGAGATTTCAGGAGATCCGCCCAGCATACCGTCCGTCATACATGCATGCAGGTACTCGAGTATGCACGCACCAAAGTACGGGCGGGCGGCCATGCCTCCGGAGCTATTCCATTTGGTACTTTCTCGGTGGCCGCGATGTGTGTATCTGCAGTCCTATAGGTGGGAGGGTTGGAGAGTGGGGGGAGGGGGGAGGGGAACCCGGGCCTAGGTGGATGGGTGGGGGTTGGTAAGATATACCATAGATTCTGGGCGGGCTCCGTGCAAGGCTATAATATTATTATTATACTTCACAAGGTATCATAGACATTATTCTCTTAACGCCTAACCCTATCGCAAATACCCTTTTCTAGGGATAGCAATTACCATATTATACAAGCAATAGCAGTTGGTCGAGTTTACCCAGAATTTGGGTAATATTACCCGAAGGATGCCTCCTGGGCCGGAAGGAGGAGGAGGAGGAGGAGGAGAATGTGAGTACGTAGGTATAATACTGTACTTATTGTGCTAAAGCGCTCCCCCCCTTTGGAAAGAAAAAAGAAAAAAGACTCTTATTCGATACTACCAAAATTTGGCCCTTTTGCTTGGACACACGGTATACGATAGCAGTACTTTCTCTTGAAAAAAATCGACAATACGAGGCGCGCGTGCAGTACCGCCCAGGCACGAGGAAATTCTGACAAGGAACTTTAGGTACTATCATTCTTAGGACATCCAACTCTAGTACACACCGTAGGAGCTCCCAGATTTCACTATTTCTAGCAGGCCTCTAATTTCCGGATTTAGAGACAAAGGCTCCAAAGAGGAAATAGTGCTTTCCTGGCACCTTACAGTATATATCCCGAACCCCCCCCCGGGAGGCGCTAGCTCTCATTAACTGGTATCCGCAATTTCGTCAACCTGTCAAACTCAACCTGTCGCAACCTGGTGCCGTGATCTACACTGGCAATCTGATAGAAGATTCCGAGGGTTCTTATGGTATCTGAAACTAATAGGACCTGTTGATTGTTAATGCTATCTAATGTCCGATATAAAAGTACAGAATAATAATATTATGCGAATATACATATTTTGCAGCGACTGAAGCATTCTTCTGCTGCTTGGGACACTCCATACAGATAGCTAGCTAGCACGAGAGCGGGGCCACTACAGCACCGTAGGTAAGGCGGCTACTGCCGGGCTGGTGGACGCAATCGCCGTAGAGTTAAGGAAGAAATTTGCCCCAAGGGATATCCTGGGCGCTATTGATTTTAGTATTACACATTATAGGTCATAAGCCATTGTGGGCACCTACAGTGAGCGCAGCTGTCATGCCATACGGAGCGGTAATTCCCGCTCGGAGGGTCACCGTGTCGGTCAGCGGGATGGATAATTACAAATTTGAATGCCGAGTGATTATACATGAATATGTAGATTGATAGTGTTTCAATGATCAAGGATGTATAGAGTAGTATTACCTCAGTACTTTCCAAGTGAGCTTCTCGGTATCGTGGTTAATCTACCGAGAAGTCTTTTTATCTCCCTACTTCTTGCCCTCAAAGAAAAGTGTGAAGTCCGGCTCACTTGCTGTGAACAGCCTTCTACTCCTCCCTCCATGAAATAGGCACCGACATTAAAAACAAACGAAACAAATGAGTTAGCCAAGATGCCAGTAATGAGAGGAATTTTTGTCTCTGGCTAGACTTCAGGATATAATCTCCCAGGTAGACAAATAATAAAAATAAGAATAAAAACACAGGAGCCCAAATAGTTAATTCCCCAGCCCAAGAAATTCCCTAGATTAAAAAAAAAAAGAGCGCAAACCCCAAAGCCCCGTACCAAAAAATGATAATAAGAATAGTGATAACGATAATAACAATAACACCCATAAATGGAACGACTTCTAGCCCAAGAGGAACCATAGTGACCAAACCATGCCATACCTATCGAAGGTATAACAAAAAAAAAACAAATATCGATAAACCCACCCTCCTCAGCTGGGTTCAATTTTTTCCGTAGAAGCCTTCAATACCCGGCCATGATTCTGCCTCCCTCGTCTCCCTGCATCTCTCGGACTTAGCCCGTGCAGAACCTCGCAGCAATCTGAGTCTAGCTTTCGACAATTACAGGTCGTGGTGTCTGGGATTGGAAAGGGCGGGGCTGTGTTTGGATACCCGTCTGGGTAGGGGTATGGATAACCTATTGCCAACGTCGAGGGTAGGACGCCGGGGTTTCGGTAGCATTCTGTTGGCCAACTCTATTCGGTGGTTGTTAGCTTTGATCTTTTTTTTTCAGGAGAGGAGGAAAGGGTTTTTATTTATTTACAATTACTGGAATGGGCTTCCTCTCAGACCCGCTGGAGGAGCCCTTTGATTGCATGCAGCCCATGGTGGTAGTTAGGGGTCTTGACCCGGGTGGGAGTGGAATGATGGGTGAATAGGAGGTGGAATTGAGAACTTTTTATTTCTCCGAAGGTTGTTTGGTATAGTTTTGTATAGTATTGTATTATGCAAGCCGCAAGAGTGTGGTTCCGAGGTTGAGAATGGGCGTATGTGTATGAACTATGAACGAGCGAACGTATGTATGCAAGTGCGTGATTCTGTATGTGAGTATATGTGTATGAATGTATGAACGTGTGTATATATCGATTATTCCGATTTATCTATCCCTTGGGGCGGAGGGGAAGGAGAGGTGGGTTCTACCAAGCTGCTCTTATATCAACTATCTTCTCCCAACCGCAGCACGAGGACACCAATTCGACCCGGTAGGACCCGGGGCATATGTCGGGGAGGACAGCGTAGGGAAATAGGTAGGTGAGTAGGTAGCTATAGCAAGAGGGACCCCGTAACGCACAAAGCCGTCCTACCCCTTGCATATGTCGCTGGAATGTAAAGACGTTCGCTCGTTCCAATCTAGGAGGACCAAATGATGAAGAGGCAGGCACCGGTATGCCCGCCCACCCGTTTACTTACTGTACCTACCTGCCTGTCCCCGGCCATGGCTCCAGTGCGACGCTCTTGGATAAAGGGCCTGAACTTGCTTTTTGTCACGACACTTATCTTTGACTTTTGATTGGAAGCACAAGCAAGAGAGGGGTGAGAGCGGGAGGTTGTTGGGGATCGTTTGCTACATCTAATGCCTTCGCACTACACTAACCGTTAGTTATCTATTAAATAGTGTTAGCGGAGGTGCATCTATACAAGATCGGCCCCTAAAGAGGGCTTTCTCCGCGGCAATGGCTGTTTTAGGCCTTCCGGTCTTTCTCTACCACCATTTTCTTGTAACTCACCTCTTGGGTCTTTTCCCGTTCTCCCATTTATTGTTACCTGCCGTGAGGTAGCAGAAAACATCCAAGTCTCCTCTCGAGATTTGCCGGTTAATGATCGCTTTACTTTGTTTCAATTCGGTCTTTACCTCGCACGGCAGGGTGTGGCTTTCTGACTGTGTCCTATTGGGCCCCAAGGATCTCAAGGGCTCACTCGCTCTCTCACCCACTCACATGCAAGACGCCCACCACCAGTGGGCCATAATTCGAAAGCGGATAAGCCTTGAACATCTAGCACGTAACCGCACCAGGTTTCCTGGTGAGATTATGTACATGCGAGCAGTTCCAAACCTCAGCAGGAACCTTGACACTGTTATCATCAAGCAGATTTGGTGCCAAAAGCCGTGTAGGGGAAGAGTGTAACCCCCCAGTTCAACTGTCTGGATTGGCAGAAGGTAGCCAACCGCTGTACTAGTAGGCTACCAAGAGCTTGAGGATTCTTGGGAGTAGTTAAAGCGATCTTCCTATTCTTTTTCAGTACCAGGTCCTCCCGGGAGCCTTTCCCCCAAAACAGAGACTACAACCCCGCACTCAGATGTCGTACCCAGCTTGCAAGTAAACACGGTAGACCGCTTTGAAGTTTAAAACCATGATGGATTGGATATTTGCACGCAAGCCACTCTGTGGCCAGGGGGCCGCATACTTCCCCCTATCACTTCCGGCACTATGAGTCGTTACACCCCAGGACGGGACGAAAACAAAAGAAAAAACCAAAGAAGGAAGAAGGGAGTATACGGTACGCTGCCGTATGCAGCCAGCCAGTGGGCCGGCCACCCGGCGGGTCTGACACTTAAGACACTTCGTCGCCTACTGCGTATCCGACGAAGTGAATACAGTTTAGTGAGATATCTGATCGTTTGTCGTACATTTCACACCAACCCGAGGTTTCTCGTAGCTTCACAACAAAACCAGACGCTTCTCACCTGTGATATAGCTATTCCCCACTCAGTGAGATATCCGGCTATTTCAATATGCATATTAAGATTCGGGAAAAACTGCTGCTGCTTCGAAGCCTGCACGAACTTCTGAAATAGGAAATTTTCTGAAATAAATGCTCTGCTCTACTGTGCCCCTCTATCTCGTTGTTATACAACTTCTTGGTTGTTAAACTGGATTTCCAAGCCCTTCGGTCCAAGCCATTCTATTGCAGTAGATTCGTATGCCCATCGCTAGGATAAGTAATGATGAATAGATCCCTAGACCCTTAGCTACTTGAACGTATGATTGGTGGTTCAAGGGGGGTTGGCATAATAGACCTGTATTGCTCATGTTAATTTCTTCGACCGTTTTTGGCCCGGATTTGTTGCGATGCGACGAAGCAAGAACTATACCTCCCCTCTCCTCTACTTTCTCTTTTTAAATACTGTCCAAGTATCGTACACCATAATATGCACGAGCTCTAGGATAGGAAGTAAACTTAGTGCTGGGAATAGAGCAGCACGAAAGCTGCGCATGCTCATGGGTTTATGTGCAGTTATCCATGACTCATGCACAGAATAGTGTGTTAGCCAAATGATACTGGGACCGACAGTCAGCTATTAAGTTGGCTCGTGATGGTATTCTCCCTTCGAGCCCACCTCCCTCCCTCACCTCGACATCTAAATACCGCCTCTTTTTCCCTTTCTCTTTTTCGGCCCCAGCAGATCCGAGGTGTGCCCCCCTTCCGACTTCTCTAGGCATGAGAAAGGGAGAAACAAACCCCAAAAAACTCTCCCCATACAGAAACCTGAGTGCAACATTATATGAGTACGAGCAGCACACAGTCCCGTGCTGTGCAGTGCAGGACTTTACTCCTTTCCCACCATCTCAAGATTGAAAAGCCTTGTTACAGACTGGGCACCCCCAGTCAGACACGGTCGTACAAGACGGTGCCCTAAGCAAAAAATGAATTCAGCCCCAACTCCTTCCCACAATACCGCAAGTGACTCGACCCACCCCCCTTGAGTACCGGTATGTCTGAAAATGCAAGTGTCACAATCAACCACTCTGACCCATGGTTTTGATATGAAAATCTCCCGCCCCCTGTCCCTCTCCCAACCGCATCAATCCATCCATCCATGAATTCTCGATGCCAGGTTGTTGTTGTTTTTTATTGTTTTTTGCTTTTCTCCCTCTTTCCCTTCTCTTCTACCCCCTTCTGCGATATTTGATAGACCTCTAGCGGAGCTGCAGGAAGCCCGCAAAAAAAAAATAAGCCACCATCTATCTCATAAACCCTGTGAGACAAGAGATCTTGCAATTTCGAAGAAGAAAGAAAGCCCCCATCTCCGCCGCCCCGCACGGCTGCCACCGACAACTGCCGGTACCCAATAACTACCGGTAGGGCACATAACCGTCCCCGTGAGCTCACTCTCCCGCTAAGTCCTGTTCTCTTCCAAAGGGCCCCACAACATGATGGGCATGATAGAATGCCGAGATACCGGTATTCTAGGAAGTATAAAGTAAAAAATAAAATAAAAATAAAAAATAAAAAAATAAAAAAACAACCACGAGTTTTTAGTTGCCGTAGATTACTGATTCGTAAGTTATATAGCAAGATGCTATTATAGCAGGTAACTTTAGGTCGTGGTGTGAAGCATGTTTAATTGCCATTGCGCAATCGGTCAAGGTGGGGTAGCGGGGTTCGTTCTATCATTGCTTCCCAATGACCAACTCCCAATAGTCTACGGTATCCAACACTCAACGGGTGCGGATGAGAAAAAATAGAGGACCTCCCAAGCCACCCGAAAACCCCCCCCTCACCCGAACAGCTAAACCTAAATAAGAAACTTGCAAGTGGTTTACTTGGATGAACTGTGGCTGCTATGCTGACCACCACTCGTTTCCTCATACAAAACCCACCAATCAGCATCTGTTCGGGTGGCCTGGGAGGCTATCTAAACGTAGGTCGAATTCCAACAATGATTATAAGAACAAGAAAGGTATTGATCGGGTTCCTCCCCGGTGGGCGTTCTTTTACGGGAGTTGTCAATTGTGACAACTGGCGAGCTCCAACCGGTGATAAAGAAGAAAGAAGTGAAAGATCTCGATGAAGGTAATAGAAGAGTGATGAGAGCAATGTATTTACTTAATTCGTCTGACGATGGAAAAGACAGACGGATGAAAGGTACAGGACAATTCTCTATGACGAAAAGAAAAATCCCGATGATGTCCCTTCCTGCGCGGTTGTTCTTCCTCCGATTAAAACAACAGAAAACACACTATGCCGGCTACCCACTCCGTAGCCCTGTGACTGCCTTCACAACCCTTCCCGCAACACAGTAAATCCATGAAAGCCATTAACATGCCCGACAGTATCATACCAGTATCCCTTACTAGTAGTCCGTAAGAGCACCCAGGAGAACCGTGGAATGGGCGTCAGTTTGAAACCCTAGTAATTTATTTCCGGTCGAGGAAGGATATAATACATTCCAGATCTCCTTGCTTTCCGAAACAGATCTCTTGGGTGCAGCACATGACGGGCTAAGGGATAACTGATACCCACATAATGGAGGACTCCCCGTAGGAATCTGGAAAAATCTGGAGCCCGGAGCAAGAATCTGTATCACAGGTTGTTCCTATAGAAAACCTGATTTTCCAAATCCCCAGATTATGATCATTGTGGAAAAGTGAAGCTACACATATGAAGCCTAATAGATACAAGCAGGAAATTATTTTTTATAGGATTGTGTCCTGTAGTAGCATGTTAGTTCTTAATTTTGTTCATTGAGAACTGGGTTCTAATGCGTTGAGAATTGTAGCCTGAGGGCTGGTTGACCAATTGTATATCATAAGTTTCTAGATTTTAACTTTAGCATGAAAATATGCCAAGACCACTTCTAAACCTCTTCCAAGTACCTACTGGAAGCCCTCCAGTACTCGGCACAGCCTCCCTTCACTTCCGGAACCACAGCCACTCTATTGGGAACTGGACTCCCACAACTTTTGAAGAAAATTCCTCAGGAGTTGTTCTCAAACTACCGGTACTCGAGTAAGGGACCCACTTGTTAGCCTCTTAACAACGACCTCTTTCCTTCTAGAGCATCTCCAATCCTTGGATATTGCCGATTCAGTCACTTCTTAAGCTCGACAAATACATGCCGGTATTCAATAGGACTCGGATTCAAGCCAAAGGAATATAAGGGGGAGTGTTCTATTACTCGAGTACACCAATATTCTTGGCTTCCAAGAAAAATAATAGAACATTATAAGCTTCGTAGATAGGAGTATTGCCATGCTGGGAAAGGCAGCCCTAAATACTACAAGCTAACATCTAGTAAATAATGCAAAGTCCATCCTCTCTATATAATATGTCATCCCTGCCGGAGGTTTCTCGTTTTAAAATCTTCCTTAATTTTACTTTCCACCCCACCGCATTCTCAAGTGGGTATTGGCACCTCAGGATCGATTAACCAGAGTGGAATAATATAGAAAAGGCTCTGGTCATAGCATTGTATGGCAAGGGAAAAACAGCACACAGTGGTAGCTGACTTCGGCTTCAGGAGTTGTCTTTTTTAGTGAGCATTGCGACTGCTATGAGGTATGTCTCACGAGCAGTTCAGTCGAGTGGCCGTATCCATCAGCACGGCTTAGTGCTGGAATCGGTTCAATCCGCAAATGCGGATTCTACAGATGCTCAATGCAAAGGAAAAGTGGCCACCCAAACGAGTCGTAACCCGTCTAGCGGGTTTACTGTGTATCGTCACGAGACCAACTTTGTGTCAGTACTAGCATGATAGATATCAAACTTCAGTACACAGTTCCCAAAGGAGAGGCTCAAGTGCATTTTGTTCGTACAATGTATGATACCAAGTATTCCATCGCATAACGTTTATTTCAAATAGGGGAAAAACAAGTAGTAACAGAACAGAATACCCCTTTTTTCTGCAGGCAAGCGCATCTAACGCACTGTAGAAACAGGAAGAAGAGGGACGCCAACAATCTCTCGAACCTCAAAAGTCCAGCCGCCCACCCCAGGGCGAACGCTTTTTCCATTTGGGACCTATTTATCCGATTCTGGGTAGTCCTTCAAGTGAAAGCTTTTCAGCCTCACAAATGCCTCGAAACCAAACTTGCTCAGAGTCACACCTCTGCCTGAATCTTTCCAGCCGGTCCATGCAAGATCCTATCCACACAAATTCGCCGATCAGTCAGAGACATCTTTCCTAATTTTATGCAGTGAGTTCGCACAGGAGGCGCCAGCAAAGAAGACCAACTCATTGGCGAGAGAAAGGGGGATTCCACAGCACAGTGAAACCAACGGTTTTTCCGTTACTCCCAAAAGTAGAGCTTGTCTCCGGGGCATCAATTGAGAAATGCAAATTCTTAAGGAAACGAGACATTATCATAGCAATAAAATATGACTTGCAGCAATACAAAGAGAACAAAGTCCCAAAACGCTCCCAAAAAGCAAAGTGATGGGGGAAAGGGGATCTTAGACGCACCGGACTAGGATAATCACAGCGATTAACAAACACCGTTCCCGCTTCAACCCGTTCTACCAACTTTTCTCCGGTCTCAGTGTCCCTGGTCCAGATACTAGCCGTTAGGCCAAAACGCGAGTCGTTCATCAACTTTACAGCCTCTTCGTCATTGGAGACCCTCATGACAGGAATTGTAGGCCCAAATGTCTCCTCGGTCATGATCCGCATACTATGGTCGCACTCTGCCAAAAGCTCCGGTCTAACAAACGTCTCACCCAATCGGACGCCTTCCGAAAATACCAATTTCGGAGTAAGATTTACGGCGCCTTTGGCCTCCGCATCTTTGATATGTTCGGAAATGGTCTTTGCAGATTTGACCGAGACAACAGGGCCAATCTGCGTGCTCTTGTCGAGTGGATCCCCGAGCTTGTAGCCTTCCAAGACCTTGACCACCTCTTTTAAGAAATCGTCATAGATGCTCTCATGGACATAGACCCGTTCAATTGAGCAACAGCTCTGGCCGGAGTTAAATATTGCTCCATCCACTATGTTTTCCGCAGCCCAAACCAGGTTCACATCCGGACGAACATAAGCCGGGTCTTTCCCTCCAAGTTCTAGTCCGACAGGGACAACTCTTGATGCAGCTGCTTTCTGGACCGCAATTCCTCCAGACACGGATCCTGTGAAGGCTATTGAGCTGATGCCTGGATGGGAAACAAAAGACTCGAGCGTCTTAGGGGTACCGCAGTGAACAGTCTGCAATACGTCCTCTGGGAGGCCTGCTTCAGTGAATATCGAGACAATGTGCTCGGCTACTGTAGGTGTTTGTGGGGACGGTTTTAGGAGCAAGGTATTCCCAGCTAGGATGGCTGGGACGAGGGAGTTTATTAAAATAAGATACGGGTACTATAATTCGTCGATCAGTCATCTACCCCCACGAATCTTCAAGATGGTGATTTGGATAAATATCCACTAAGCGATAACTAGACTCACGTTCCAAGCGAAGATCACCAAGATCTACAAGATCCAGAGAGTTAGCAAGAATTACAGCCATTTCGTCCGAAACCCGACCGGCAATTATTGACGCGAATATCAAATATCAGAGAAGTCCTACCACTCCCAAAGGCTCCTTTCGAATGAACCTTCTAAACCCTTCCTGCTCTTCGCCGGGGGAATCCTTCAAGACTTCATCAGAGACCTTCAAGAGATAGTCCGCCCTCATCTTCGCAGTTGATAGCTCCGAGCCAGTGTAAGCAATTGGTCTCCCCATTTGCTCCGTCAATTCCTTGGCTAAGAGGTCGCTCTTGTTAGAGAGGATCTCTAAAGCTTTCTTGACGATCTCCTGCCGCCTCTTCAAAGGATGGGTATGGCGAAAGGTCGAGAAGGCATGGTTGGATTTCTCGACTATCGACGAGAAATCTTCGGTTGATACTCCCTCTCGGGTCAGCAACGGCTGGCCAGTTATAGGAGAGATTGTGGTTATTATTTCCTTGCTCATCGTGAAATTTTGATAGATGATGTTGAGCGGGAACACTATCGCAAGAGAGTTTGCTTATACGGTAGTCTCAGAGGCTCGGTGATGCAAGGAGGGGTCAAGCAAGGAACATGCTATGTTACAAGATGCTAAAAGCTGGCCAAGACAGCCAGAAATACCAATATTATGCACTCCTTCCGTATGGACACCATCTGGTGGGCCAGTAACATCGCACCCTACTTAGGGTAACATCGTTAAGTAGACTGACCATTCCTCCAACTGATTAGGGCTTCGCTTGGAGACCCACATCGAGTTGAATTTGATGTATGGTACATAAGTATCGAGACAGCATTTCCCCCTAGCACTCCATACCTATCTAACTCTAACTCAATACTAGCATCCTCAGCAATTCACCAGCAAGGTTAGTTTGTAGCCCTTAGTTCCAGCATCAATTTTCCCTGAAACGGTGAAGTCCGCGATACTTTACTACCTGCTAGTCTATCCGCCTATCCAGCCCCGTATGATAGCAGAGAAATCCTATCCCGCATTAAACCCAAGAACACTCACTCCTACATTCTAGCCTATGATTGGCCCTCGAATGAAGCTGCCAGTAGAACCACTAGAGTGAAGTGGCTATCCTACAAATTCTTAAGATACACTGCCCGAAAGCCAAAAATATGGGCCAAATGAGCGCCTTGAAATTAGCCCCTCGTCCAAATGATACGCTCACTTTCAATCCACTCGCTTAGCCTCTCGCCTTTCTCCCTAAACCTTTCGTGATGGCCATTCTTCTCTTTGTATATCTTCTTGATATCCCTCACCAGGTCCTCAAAATCACTCCCTCCATCACAATCCTTCCATCTGCCTCCGTCCCTAACACACCGCCTCCTCCCATCAACCCTGACAGTGCAACTTGTCTCCGAATTGAGCGCTTTGCTCCTCTCCACGCTCTTCCTCAACATGCTCAGACCACCATCAGGTCCCATCTCCGACGCACACTCATTTAACTTTCGAAAGTCAATTCCGTTCTTACCCGCACACCCTTCAATAAATTCTCGATCCGGGATATTTCCATAATCATGTGTAAGGCAAAGAGAGAACGGTAAGTATGTATGTGCAGGAGGAGGCGAAGGAGGTGTATTGATCTTCGCAGCACAAAGATGTAGAATGTCGCCGAGGCATTCTGAGGGCCCGTGCATACAAGATATGCCATCATCCGCTGTAGGTCTGGAAATCTTGGTTAGTGAATCCCGGGGGAAAACTGAGCGACAAAAAATACCGTCCAATGAAGCTCATTCGGAAGTCCACCAATGACTCGATTTCCTCAAGCGCAGGTGCAATGAGCAGTTCTAGGCAATCTTTAGCATCTGGGCATTTTGACATTATATGGATCTCCAGTGGAACTTTGGTGACGGTCGTAAAACTCGGTTCTCCCAATAGCTGTTGCCTCTCCACATCAGGACTCGTGTGATGGTGGCGGGTAAGATAATAAGCCAAAGTCCTAGGAGGAGGGTTGATGTGGAAAGTGAAGAGAATTATGATAGCAATTATCGATATGAATACGGTAGCCGCGCGACAAGACATAGTGAGGCTGTGGAATCGGAGAAAATTAAAGGAGAAGATGGGCGGGAGGGAGAGAACGAGGAAGGAAAGTATCTGGACTTCAGATTACAAAACTCCACAATGACAGGGTAATGACGTATCTAGGCAACCGCTACTAGCCTCATGTTCCCTAAGACTACCGGCATCACCATACCTGGCTGGCTAAAGCCAGTAGAAGTATTTCGGAGGAAACAGCAGCTCCTGCTGTAGATGAGTGATAGCGACACACTGAGCCGCGTTGTTGTGGACACTTAAAATCCACCCCTGGCCTCCGTGTTAACCCGGAGCATTGAAAGTGCAGATTTGAGACTCCAGACACCCTCCGGCATTAAGCAACTCCCGGTCTTGGCGAAACCCCAGATAGCACCAAACAATACTGTGCCCATACACGCCCCTATTGAGTTGTGACAATTCAATAGAGGGATTTCGCAGCACAAAGTTGGGGATTGCTATAAATTATGGCAATTGTGTTTAATATTGCAACAAGCAAACTTGAAAAAAGAAGGATCTCCTGGGATACTTGTTTGCCTCACCAAGAGAATTCTCCAACCGGTAGCTTAACTAACAGAATTTTAAGCCTATGTATGATACATGATCTCTTAAGTGGGGGGTGAGCCCTAGCCTGTGAATCGTTGCTGTCGCAACAAGCCAGAATTAACCAACTTGCTCGCTCCAAAATCCCCCTAATAAACCCCTTTAAAATGAGGGCCGGGCTTTGCGAAGGCCTGGGCTCATGTCCTATCACTCGCAGTACACTGGTACAGGCCCGTCAAGTGTCGGAGCACACAACTAAAGGGGCCTGAGTCGAAGTGCAAAGTAATGGGACTGATCAATGAAAGAAAGAGAGAAAGAGTTGCTATCTTGCTTCCTCGTCTACAGACGCGCCTGAGACTGCCGTACTTATAGCAATGCACAGCATGAATATACACCAGTACCACTGTCATCTCCTAGATCCTTATGTCCCAAGTTACCTAGGGTAGTGGACCGAACAGTTCTGCACCTATCATCACACTGAGGTGATATTTCCGACATCGAAGGCCGGAGGCCACATAGAAGAGGGTGGAGTGGAGGTGTAAAATAATGGGGCTGATTGATGAAGGAAAGAGTGTGTAAGTTGCTATCTTGGTCCCTCGTCTATAGACGCGCCTGAGCCTGCCATACTTATAACAATATGTAGCATGAATATACATCAATATGACTCCTGTCATTTCGTAGATCCTCATGCCCCAAGCGGCCATGAAATTGGCCGAACATACTCACACCTGTTACCACTCTAAAGTCATACTTCCAATATCTAGTCCAAGTCATACCACTCGAGACCCTGTTTTTGTTTTTTTTTGATGATGAAAGTCAGAGAAGTGTCCCTCTAGAAGAGGTCACGATTAATAATTAAAATCACTTGCAGCACTCTTCCGGCTAGGCTTGCCTGCTTAGGCCCCATTTTGCTTGCCAACAAAAAATGGCATTTCTCTGACCTCAATAGGGCTTGTGTTGCAAATGGGATATTTTTCAACAGTTCACCTTTTCCGCTTATACCCCCACCTGCAGGGCTCCTACCAGATTCCCGTTTTCATCACAGCTGTCAGCAAGGCGGCCAGTATGTAGATATAGCTTCTTTTGCGCTCTTTAGTCAATGGGATTCGAACTTTTAGCAAAAATTAAATCCCCAAGAAAACTGGCGTTTTTTTATACTACGGGATGCCAAACAGGGCCCTTGTGTATAGGCTTGCGGTTTTCTTTGACTTCTTTTCTTGGTTGCTGCTTTGTGGCTTTCCCCGCCTACCTCCCACGCCCCTAGTGGCCTCCAATTTGGAACTAATGAATGCAATTCTCGTAGGTTCTGAGCCATAGTTAAACTCCTTTACAAGTTGCTTAGGCCCTGGATAACATGAACTAACCCATCTATGAGTTGTGTAGGCTAGGGCTCGTTGACCACTTTTTCTCCCTTTCTTGTGTTATGCCTGGGGTCGTTTTGGCCTAAGCTTGCTCATCCATGATGCTTGTGGAAAAATACAGAACCCGACAATACCAAGTAGGGTCGATAGTGCTTGTACGTATCTGTTGCTCCGAATTTAGTCAGTGTCCCCCCCCTTCGAGTTCAACAGGTATTGCTCGGTTGGTGTTCCCTGCTTTCTCTAAACAACCCTATAGTACCCTCAGGGCAAAACGTGGAAAAACAAAAGAGCGTAAAGAGTGCAAGAGAGCTATCGTATCATAGCTCTTCCAACAAGCCACTTTCCACAAATTCTCCCAATACTATCCCTCCCAATTTCAACCAAAGAACGAAAGCGTGAACATCAGTCGAACATGTCCCAAATCCCTCTGCCAAATGAAAGCCCTTTGAGGAACTTGAACATAGAGCCCCTAGATAGTAGAATTGTCACTCTTGCTCCGAAGGTGCAGTATATCATCCCTCTCCCAAAGCCCTCACCCCTTAAAAGTGCTCAGTGGGCTCTCCATTCGGTCTAGATATATCGAGTGAAGATGTACAGGCCCCTAGTTTGTCCCCAAAAAAAGGAGTTGTTTGCTCACAAGGGCTACCCCAACCGCCCTTCGAGGGAGCACCCAACCCTCAGGATAGGGAGAAATGGAGGCAACAGGAGCTCAGGAAAATGATTTAGAGGCTAAAGCAGAGGCCAGGTAAGCGTAGACTGTTATTGGTCTGCTACAAGCCACTTAACTTCTCCAAGTTCCCAGTATAGATTTTTTTCCCCCGAGAGCCCCCCCCCCGAGGGAATTCTTAGATGTGGGGGATACCTTATATATATTGGATCGTCATTTTAGTGGAAGGGGGAACCAGTTCTAAGAACCGGGGGATATTATTGGTTTGGGAGAGTTTCTGCATGCATTTGAGTGATATAGACCTACGCCCTTCACTTAACACTAATAAATAGGAATTCCGAATATAGCACACAAGCATATCCATAAACTAGCTTGGAGCCCTTAAATCTTACAATGACGGAAGGTGCCATGTTGAGCTGGCCTCTCCCCCATGAGTATAAGCAATCTAAGGGTACTTACTAAATCCACCTTTCGTACTACAGTAAGAACTAGAATAATTGACCCTCATGCAAGTCTAGCGCGAGGTCCAATTATTCCAGTTTTTAAGGTAAAGGCTTGGACCATGAGCCTTCGCATAGGAAGCCTAACAGAGGAGGTATGGTACAAGGGAAGCCATAGGGATTCAAAGAAGACTTCTATCGTGTGATTAATAGGCCCTGCTGCCCCCCGAGTGCAGAGGGCTTGGACTGGACCGCTCACACTGGAGTGCTGTGAGGTAGAATCCCTTCCGGTGTGGCCAGATCGACGAGTGATATCTGATGACCTCCAAGCCACCTAGCATCCGCCAGTTCCTAGACAAGAGTAAGGTAGTCGAAAAGACTATATTACTAAGAGCAGCACTGCATGTAAAAGACTGTTCTTTGGTATTACGAATAAAAACGCCGGCTTGCTGCCCAACCAAAAAAATCAATTTTAACCCGAACTAAAGTACTGGTACTGTACAAGTGCGGTATATACATTAAAAATTCGAGAAACTCGCCATGAGCCAACCTTGGATGTATGGTCTTGGGTACAGCGGGCTTGTATGACATATGACTTCGAGAGAGGCACAATACTCAATGTACCCGCGGGAGTAGTTAAAAATCGGAGAACTATTTCTGCTGATCCCTATACAACTCACTGTAGCTTGCCTCAAAGAACACAATGCCTAATATAGACTCAAGGGCTGTGTTTCCGGTTTTTAGTGACCCTAGCGAGCGGGCTAGTATTGTTTCTTCAGTCCAGATGACCCGGTCTTGGACTCTAGAATAACAGTGAGAGTTGCTCCTCAGCACAGGGCTTAGCCACTGTGATTGGTGCTTCTGCTCTTTTTATTCGGCAATCTGTCTCAAAAGCCAGATATCTCTGCACATGTACTGTACCTAGTTTTTTGAGTTTTCAAGGTATCCCCGAAATGCCCTCCAAATATCACTGTTTTCCCCTTAGGTGTCTGGATATTTCTTGCCTGGGATAAATAGCAATAAATTCCAAGCGACGCAGGCGAAACGCTTTCTTTCCCATTAAACAAAATTCCAAAATCCAGCAGTGCTTCTAGCTTACCCTCTGTAATTTTCCGTTTTTCTCTTGCTCCTTCGGAACTTACAAGTACCGTACGCACCTGAGTAATTCCGAAAGGAGCATGCTTAGACGGCCCCCAGGCCACCCGGAGAGATGCTGATTGGTGGGTTTTGTATGAGGAAATCGGCGGTGGTCAGCACAGTAGCCGCAGGTTCCTGACCTTCTATGGTAACCCTATGCCGTAATCTAGCCCAGGTGCTGTACCGTACAGGGGGGTTGTCGAAAAGTCTGTCGAAGTTTCGGCAGAGACTTATGCGATTTGCTGCCAAGACCTCCGCATTCTCCCGACAGCGGATGGCGATCAGGCAACCACCTGTACTCTCGAACTCGTAGATAGCTTTCATGGCTTTAGGAATTTTCTTGGTGGATTGCTTAGGGTCTCACGCGGTAGAGTAGGTGGGCTGTTTAGGCAGAGGGACTTCCGCCATTTAAGAGCAGTGGAAACTCTTCAGAGGAGGAGCGAGGATGGTGGGATTTTTTCTTCGGTTCTCGGAAACCGTTCTTTCCACCTTCATTGTTCCTATAATAAGATCAAATCGACCAATCACAGCCCCCTGGAATTCATCTTTCAGCTTCAATAGCCAGTCTTACTTTCCTCTGTTTTCTCTTACCGGTCCCGTACCGGAACCCTCACCGTCAAGATTGCCAACAGCCTACCCATAAAACAACGCCGGGCGGGGAAGACCCTCGACACTATCAGACCTCTCTTAGAGATAGGCATTCTTTTGTGAGTGTCAGCACAAGAGTTTATCAAGGCCACACAGGCTCTAAAAGTAAAAGGAAAATACGCAAGAAAGAAAGGCCAAACAGCATCCACCTTCCCAGATAATACCAATTTATATCCGAACCCTTTCTAAACCGGCTACAAGCAATACCAGAACTGTACAATCTTGCATTCGTGTCCCCCAGCCCACCCGATAGGAATTCAAAGGGATTTAGGTTCTCCCTTGGGGTGAGATTAAATACGGTACCATGAGGAAGCAAACGCCAACTGCCAAAGGCACAAAAACGGCTCTGAAGATGCTAACAAAGCAGTTCCTGGTAGGGAAGGAGATCCAAATACCGGTACTGTACACTGGGTTGAAAGGGTTCGCAGCTCCTGTTCCGGCGCCCAGCCCACCGTCGACAGCTGTCGGTCTCTGCCTCCGGATGGGAAACCCTTTCCAATACGAATCGCTCCCTGTCCCTCTCTGTGTATCAGGAATCATACAAGCAATGTCCTCCTGCCAGCCCCAGCATCCTCTTAAAAAGGAGATTCTTAAGCGACACACCCTATCTGCATTATTAGTCGTCTTTTAGCATGGGAGAAAATTCTAAAAATTTAGTAGAATGTGGTGTATTCAAGTATTTTTAAAAGAAAACAACAACTCTCAGAGTCGGGCTCAAACCAAAGATTCGGAAGGAGTGGCAGCCAATAGCCCCCGGCCACCAGCAAGACTTTTTTACATAGCATGCACCCGCATGGCGATGCCAGCTTTGGTAATTTGAAATCAATTATCCTGAACCCCAATTTCATCAACTATTCACTTCGTTCAAAGACTCTTTCTGGAGCTTTGCTTGTCTGAATGGTTGTTATTCACAAGGGGAGAATAACTCATTTTACTCATGATTATCGTAAATATTGGGCTGGATTTAATAGTAGTCCATGATATCGTGGTCGGCATCGTGGGGGTTGCTCCAAAAAAGTCTTGCCCGTCGCCGGCCGCTACAGCATTGCTTGTAACTGCTTCCCAATCTCTATGATAGTTTGCGCCCGAGTAGATTTTCTATGTTTGTGTTTTCCTGCCTAGAAGCTGAAGTGGAACTTTCTTAGCTCCGGGCAAAACGTTTGTTGTTCCCCGGTGTAAAAAAGACAATGCTGTGCGTGCTCGGGTATATGGAGTAAGTATCATACAGTAACTCATGATAAAGTGAGAACACTTTTAGGACAGGGATTATCCGGAAAATCGCGAGGCGGAATGTTTCGCAACACTGTGGCTGGGGGGTGGACAAGTAATGTCGGCGGTTTGGCAGAAGGGGGAGCTGCCGCATTGAAAGCCCTAAGAGGATTTAGTTTTCTTTATCGGGAAACTCTCAGATTCAGCCATCTCATCGTTGGAACTTTGAGCCCTGGTATCCCTGCAGAGCATGGCAGGGGTTGGATCCTCGGAGCTTGATTGGCTATGAGAGAACGATGGTATTCACTCTAGTAAAGCGGTCTCTCTGCCCTCTTGCCAGGATACTAGCCACAGTCTCCCCACAACCACCAAGTCTCCACAATACAAGTACGAGTACAGTACTGTACAGCACCCACTGCGAAACTATAGTAGGCGGGCGACAAGGGATCAATTGCCTGAAGTTTGGATTAACCCTAACAAAGTCGATTTTTCTTATTTCCCATTTGCCCACCAAATATCCCAACCATCAGTGACCCGCCTAGTTTCACCGCGGATGTCAAGTGTTGTATCGTAGGGTAAAATTTACCCCTGCAGGCCCCACAGTGTTCAAGTCACGGTGTTGAGGATAAGTCAATGGCTGCGCACACGTGTCTATTAGTCCTATTTAGTTAGCAGGCGCGCACCTGAGAATGAATAAGATCCTAATTATTAATACTTGTACAGTCGCACCTGGCTATAACGAACGCAAAAAACAAGACCCTCGGTGTTCACTATAGCCAGAGATTCATTATAGTAAAGATGACTAAGTGGTCTTGGCTAAAGTGGGTAAAATTTTTTCCATCTGTTTGCACAAGCATCAATCACAGACGAAGCAAAGTATACTGAGTTTTGGCCATGATCCGGGGAAACTTGAGAAGGCCAATATGAGTAGGAAAGCAATCTAACAAACCCTAAATCAGGGCACTTCACATGTCCCAAAATGGAATAGCCTCTGG
>Ga0307509_10000943_pt1 | contig 49686 bp, 53 predicted proteins | sample 10_EM_MG_FD_202245 | JGI IMG/M metagenome (GOLD analysis project Ga0307509, IMG submission 202245) | Populus trichocarpa ectomycorrhiza microbial communities from riparian zone in the Pacific Northwest, United States - 10_EM | ecosystem: Host-associated > Plants > Roots > Unclassified | place... | reverse complement strand
TCGCATTTCTCCAAACATTATAGTTTGTGTCAGTAAGAAGAGGAATCTCACCGGCATACTTGGAACGATAGTAAGAGCTCATCGTAGCCTGCTTGAGCGGTGCTTGATCTGGTAGGATGATTGATGATTGGGGTAGCGACTATACCGGGCTCATAACCTGTTGAGATTCGTTTGGCTACTATGAGACTTACTGGGACGAGAATTCAGTCTTTTTGAGAAACTAAAAACAGGATAAAGAAAAGAAAAAGAATGATGTGTAGAAGTTGAAGACAGGTAAAGCATTAAGCGGTTTTTAATAGATAGCACGGTTGCCAGTAAGATCAGTCAGGTGCTTAGGTGTGTACGTCATCCACATCACAAACACAGAACTTTGCGCATGTACATAGTATCGACTATCACAGAGGTCTCATGTCTCCGGTGCCTTCAGTTCTCGCTAGTGGTATTTCCTAACACAATCCATCTCCCCACAAAAGCAGCACGCGACCCCCCTCCAACCTCCCCCCCCAATACATTACCGGTAATTAATCTAATGAATACCGCACCACTCCCCTCTCAGATTATACCCGACGAACCGGACCGCACGCAATCATCAGGGACCACCGCATTCCTCGGGTAAAGGCACGACACCATCCTCGAGAATAGTACCGTATTATTACAAGTACTAACTAACTAAGAGGAGCGCTGTTCTAACCAAGAGCCAGCCATCGTACAGTACGGTATTGGGTGAAAAAATGAAAAAATGAATGCGGCCTTGCATACATGGTCAGCACCTATTCACAAACTATCCGTATGCTCACGCACGTGAGTTGGTCCAATTGCTGTTATGATTGTATGCAAGTTGCTATTGTTTGACGGTGCGCGGTCGGGTCAGTGCTTCCGATGTCGGGAAATAAGGTATTGTGGAAGTGCTGTACTGGCGTGATGGTGGTGGTGGTGGCTGGACCGCACGACATTACGGGTAAATGTCATGTCATGTGTAGTGGTGGTGGTGGAGGAGCGGGGAGGGGGGTTTGTGTGCTGGGTTTTGCCGGTGGGTTCATGCAGTCTGATATTCAAACTTTTCGTGTGCTTGCATGAAGCATGGACAAGGTCGCTTCTAGAGATGAGGAGTAAAATAATAATAATAATAATAATAATAATAATAATAATAATAATAATAATAATAATAATAATAAAATGCATAAGAGAAGAGGAGGAGGGTGGAAAAATTGGAAGAAAACCAAGACGGAAAATATGTAGGGGGAATAAATCCGAAGTTATCATCATTTCCGCAAGGAGGTGGATGCTGTATATAACTTCCTAATTCAGCAGGTATGATAATTTACAAGTACAGTACAAAAAGCTAATAAAATCCGCGTCTTTAAGCCTATCCCTCGAACCCACTTCTACAGATATTCATAGCACCAAGAAACTCCTGCCGAGACCTCACCAGACAATCTTTTCCTGTCAAATAGCTGTCACGATGGTATCCCCCCCTCAAGGGAGTCTACACAAATCACATACAAGTACCACATCATGTAAGCCTTGCGGCCCCCTCAAAGAAACAAATGAAAAACGAATCTTAGAATCATACTCTATGCTTAATAAACTCTTCACGAGCAGCAGTTTCCCAACAAGCACGCGGAAGACATTCCCGATGCAATAAAAATTCGTCCAGTGCACCACGCCAGACCCGTCATCTCATTGGGCAGTGGTGCGGGCTCCGTGCTCGACTGATGCCTACGCCAGCCAAACACCAGCAGCGAGAAGGGGCGGTGTCTGGCCATTGTGGTTGCATACGTTGGGTCCAATCTAATCCCCAGCAATGCTTGAGGGCTCTCAAATGGCCCACTGTCAAAGACGGCGTGGAGGGCCATTAAACTGGTAGCCTTTGGGACACCAGGCTTCGCTCTCCTTTCTAAGAGGGCTTTCACAGCGGGCGCTCTGCATGGAGTCTAAAAGCAGGAACAGGCGGTGCGAGGTCTTTATCTGCAGCGCGCATGTCGGCTTTGCCGCGAGATACGGCGCACTGCGCAGCGTCCCCAAACTCCCCGCACAGGGAATTTATCCACGAGCAGGTGTAGTGAGTGGGTCCACCCGATCGGCCAGGATTGACGTTCGCGGTCCCTATAGGCCCGCCGATGTCCGCACCGTGCTCAATCAGGCGTTTTGCGACACTAGCGCCTCGATACCGAACCGTGGCGAAGAGTGAGGTTTCCCCGTGCCATCCCGTGGGAAACCTACCTGGGCTTCGCCACCCAGGAGGAGCCTCACTAGCACCGGGGCGCCCCTGGTTGCAGCGCAGCAGAACCTCGTTTCGCCCATCTTGCCCTCAATCCCGGATTAACTCCAAGGCGGAGTAGTGTTACCGGTATCAGTGGAGGGCGATTGCCGGCTGCTGCCAAGTGCGTTGGGGGCCCGCCTTCGGCGATTTGGAGGGCAACTCCATGGAGGTACGGGGCCAAAAACTTATCAAAATGGGGGCTCATTTTGATGAGCGTGTTGAGGTCTTTATGGTCAAGCTCTCCAGCGTCCGTGAGAATGAGCTCGTCCGGTAGTCTGGCCAGCCCCATTTTGGTCATCCGAAGGTTTGGCAGTGGAGCTTGGGTGGTTCTTCGAGAGTTCTTCGAGATAAGTTGCGGCTGCGCGCAATGCTGTGATTGAGATGGGACGGAGGCTTTGACACGCTACCTTTACCCATAACACAACGCCTCACCATACTGTAACATAGGGTATTATAGTAGCAACAGATAGACTCATAACATGGCATGCTGCCGTACAGTTTAAAACGACGCAATTGCATTACTTTTGATTCGAACTTGTAGAAAAACCTAAGGCTACAAAGTCAATTGGGAGATTAATACCCCATTGACAAGGAAGAAACAAGAAACCGTAACTTTAAACCCTCAATGATCCAGAGTAAGGAAATAAAAGAAACCTCCCCAGCAATCGCGCACTCCCCGTAAATCGTAGTGACAAAAGAAAAGCAGTAGGAAAGTAAAAGTAAAAAAGAATACATCCATCTGATAATCTCCCAAGCTCCCCTACACGAAAGAATTATAGCAATTTACAGAGCTGAATTTATTCGGCCTTTTTCGACGTTCGTCTGGTAGCCTTGGGCTTCTCACTCTCAGTTGAGGAGCCTTCAGGGGTGGCCTCCGCCTTGCCCTTCTTATCAGAAGGAGCAGCAGCCTTAGGAGTAGGTGCCGGAGACGATCCTGAGAAGATCAGACTGAAGAGGATTGTAATGAAAGTGGCCAAGATTACACCGAGGCCACCTGCAACAGCCGGGAATTCCTTGATAGCAAAGACAGGATCCTTCTGAGCCGCGGCGAAGAAGATCTCGAGGTTGTCCTTGATAAAAGTAACAGGATCCTCCTTAAAGGTAGTCTCGCCGGGAGCCTTGGGGGCTTCGGGAATCTTGGGGGCCGATGCAGCATCCTCTTCTTGCTCAAACTTCTTCTTGACGTCAAAAGTCTCTTTCTGGAGCTTCTCAGCATCCTCAATCGAGTGACCAATGTAGATGTTGTCGAAGAGAATATCCTTGGTCATGGTCCAGAGTTCGAAACCGATAGCACCCATGGGCTCGAAGTTTGATGGGGTCTTATCATCGAAGTAGTCCGGGTTAGGGATCTTGCGAGGAGCCCAAGGGCCCTTGTAGTCTGGGTTGTCGATCATTGGCGCAGACCATTTGCCCTTGTATGCGGGATTGGGCTTCATGGGCTTGGACCATTTGCCGCATCCGCTTGCATCCTCACACTTGGGATTAGGGATGGTAGGAGGAAGCCAATCACCATCCTCCTCATCTTCCCAGTCCTCTGGCTTAGTCGCCTCAGGATCAGGGATGAATTCCGGCTCGTCTTCCAACCAGTCCTCAGGCCTCTCAGCCTCCTCATCGACAATCTCGTATGGTGCATCTTCATCCCAATCCTCGGGCTTCTTGGCAGCTGGGTCGGGGATCTTGGCCTTCTCGACCCAATCCTCAGGTTTCTTGTCTTCTGGGTCATCAATCTCCTTGTCGGGGTTGACCGAAGGCGCAAAGTCCTCAAATAGGGAACCACTTTTAACTTGGCTGCCGTCCATCTTAATAGCATAGGTTTGATCGGGATTAACGATCAAAGTGTAGAGAGTAGATTGCTTGGTAATGCGGGCCATAGGGGGGCTCTTGAGATGTTTTTCCTCGTACTCGCCAGTCTTGGGATTCTTGTGCTTGAAGATGAAGTGAACCTAATGCAATAATTAGAAAAACCGCAAAAAAACAACTACCTGTAGAATTACGAACCTTGTTGGTAGCGCCACACTTATCAGGACCAAACATGATAACATAAGGAGAGGCATTAGAAAACTCTTCCGCGTGGAGGTCAGCGTTTTCTTTGAGAAGCTTGAGATAAGCTCCACCACACTCCAAGCCCTCTATTGAACAATGAAATGTTAGTGAAAGCCTCAATGTGAGCGAAAATCGGACAATACGAACCCTGAAGCTTAACTTCGTATTGAACAACCAAAGTTTTATCTTTGTTGTCAATAGGCTTACCGAACTTGGCAGAGATGGCGTGGTGAGCAGCAACATTCTTGACAACTATTGAAAACTATTAGCAAATAGTCCTTTTCAGAGAAACAATTGCATTGAGTATACCAAGCCCCTTGTCGCCCTCAATTCCCTTCAGGACGGAAGGTTCCTCGACAGCCCACTGGCCGACGTATGTCCATTCTTCATCACCAGTCTTGTCATTTTCTTTCTTAGCGTGACTAACTTTCCACCTTGAGTCCCAACCAGGGGTAAATTGCTCGTAGAAGGGCGCATTAATAGCTAAAGGCTATTGTGACGAGAGATGACATAATTAGCTTGAGTGTCGTTGCAACGACAATGGGACAAAGAAATACTCACAGAAAAGGTAGGTTTGTTAATCGCGGGAGTTGCAGAAGAGGAATCCGCAGAGGAAGTAGCAGTATCCCCAAGAGCATCATCTATCTCGTCGGCAAAAGCGACGTTTCCGAAGCCCATAAGAGCAACAGACAACAGCCCGAGGGCAACTTTGGTATTGAAACGCATTTCGTCAAGAGATCAGGGAAAATTCTAAAGGACAAATGTGTGAGAGAGGCTGTTCAAGAACTCTGAAGCAGAGCGAGTGAACAAAGAGGGAAAGGGAGAGAAAATATTAATTGATCGAGTGGACCAGATAGATTTAGCACGGAGAGGAAGAAGGAAATCAGCAAAGAAGTTGGCAGAGGAGAGCGGTGAGTGTTCTTGTAGAAGAGGACACCTTTGAAAGTCGCGGTCCGGGGTTTGCCCCGTTAGGCTTAGTTTTGTCGGTACAGGTTGAGGCTTATCCAATGAGGGCAGAGGACACGTTTGCTGGAAGCAGCGACTGGCCGCAAAGGAGCTTACCCTTTAATACTTCCACAAAGCTTCCAACATGTTCTTTGCCGAGAACGAGAGAGCGGGAGAGAAAAAATGTCAGCCAAAAAATGTGAAATTAACCCAGTGCTTGACCCGGTGTCGGCAGAGGATTCGCAGCACCTTCACTTCTTTACACCTGTCCTGATTGTGTCCTTTGGCCTGGAGCTGTTCCTCTCCATCTTTCCCTTCACACCATAGCGAAACCCTCCATGCGCAGCCATCCAGAGCCTCCGCTTAGCAACTCAGTGCTTCCCTCTGATTTCCGGTCCTCCTACTATAATTTTACGGCCTTCAATTCAGGCCATTTGATCTATCATACCCTCGAAATTCACGGGGGACACCTACTTCGCGAAATCTCAGCTTGCCACACATTGCAACTTGCCACCAGCTTTTAAATTCGTCTCCTTTGTTCGGAGAACCATCTTCCGACCATCCCGGGGGTGTAATTGTCCAGGAAGTGCCTTCACAGATAACATACCATAACGAGTGCTATTTTATGACTGTCGATAAACAACCCCAATCATTCTTCAATCTCAACCGAATCACAGCACTCAGTGATTTGGCCGCAAAAACAATGATACCCGCATTATCCCCAAGCTTGTGAGATTAACGTGGCCCTTCTCTCTTGGACATTAGTGCCAAGAAACAGAGTGCTCGTTGCAGGCAAAGAGCACCCAAAAACGGGGGTAGAATGTTTTGTAGTTTGTATGGGCCCTGGATAGGCACAGATCTTTCGCCATATATTCCCTGAATCCTTGTTTTCAGGTATAGTGCTTCTTGCCTGGGACAGCAACCAGGACCACACAGGGTGCTGGTACTGTACAGCACTCTCAGCTGTGAGCTCGCGCACTACCAGTGCCTCTTCTATTGTATCCTACCGGTACAGTCCTAGAACATTCCTTTTTGCGTGGTAGAAAGACAACCTAAGACAGCCTCCACTTGTATAACACTCGATGCACTTCGAGTGCGAAGAAACGCGGTGACAGACTCCCACTTCCCATACCTTTTTTACTACCGTAGATGAGCTAGAATCCCTGTCTCCATCTCTCCATCCATCCCCTCATCTCTCCAATGCAGTAAGACGCAGATGCATCTCGATGCACCAATCCCAAAATATCAATCACAAGACCTCACTCAAGATCTCGAGCCCAGCATTGACTTATCGCGCCGCATGGCAACGCAGGTACGACACAAGTACTACATATACCGTACTCCAGTGTCTAGGAGATGTTTTCGTTCTTGAGCGCAAGACCGGGATACTTAGCCAGCAAAATAATCCCTGGCTTGCACGGAAACATCTCCCCCAGCACCTATATATTCCTTGCTTTTAGCTTGGGGTAAAGGAATTAGAGGGCATTGCGGGGTAACCGAGGGGAGTAGAATTTAAAGCCGAGAGTCTCCATTTTGTTTTCGCCCTTCTCCTCCCGAGTTGTTAGAATGACAACTACCACTGGTACATCAGAACCTCTGCTTAGAGATATATCGCGAATAATGGATCAGAAGAATAATCATGAGGAATTGGTCCTTTCAGAGGGTTCTTCCCCGCCCCCTCCCCTTGAGTGGAAATGATGGAAGAGCACCTCTCACACAAGCCTACGGCGCCACCAGACCCCAACCACCCAGCAAACCTAATCTGCAGTCTATGCAAAAACTTCTACAACCTAGGCTGGGTATACCCCTCCTACCCTCTCCTACCCCCAGACTAAAGATATCAGGTAACCGGCACCGGCGGTGGCATCTCTATCCGCCATGAATCCCACGTCTATCTCGCTCCCTCAGGCGTTCAAAAAGAGCGCATAACCCCCCCGGACATATTCGTGATGGACTTTCCCACAAAAACCTACCTCCGCCGTCCCCTCTCTCTCAAGCCCTCAGCCTGCACACCGTTATTCATGGCGTCGTTCACGAAGCGCGGTGCAGGAGCGTGCATACATACACACTCCCAGGCTGCCGTGCTATGCACACTGTTGACAAAGGGGAGTGCGTGGTCCATTGCGAACATCGAACAGATCAAAGCTATACCGAGGCCATCTACGGGTGGGTATTATGGGTTTTTTGATAAGTTGGTCATCCCAATTATCGAGAATACTGCGCAGTAAGTTTGGCTCATGACTAGAAGGAAGGTGGAGGATGAGGGGTGCCTGATGATGAAGATAGTGAGGAGGACTTGACAGAGAGTCTCGAAAAAGCTATCGATGAATACCCCGATACTTGTGCTGTCTTGGTCAGAAGGCATGGAGTGTGGGTTATCCTATCCCATCTCTCTCCGAGGTTTACCCTACTTAAGAAGCTCTCCGTACTGACTGTGCTTTCGGTTATAGCTATGTCTGGGGCGATACCGTCTGGAAGGCGAAGACTCAAGCAGAAAGGTAAGCATCGTGACTCTTTATAAAAACGACCTTACTGATACGCTACTGACAACCCTAAACAGCTTGGACTACCTCTTCCAACTAGCCGTAGAAATGGTCAAACTAGGAATGGACCCAGCGGAACCGATCACGGCCGTTGAATAGACGTGTCTGTTTACAGGGTCAATTAGTCAGTTGGGAATATGACTAAGCTAGGGGGGATGATGGCGACGATGGGGGGAGGATAGCAAGCAAAGTATTTTTAGTCGCAATATCATTGGTACATTCCCACGAGCTAACCATGAGCCCACATTTCTCATCGCCACAATTCACAACTCCATCCGTGATGTCCACACCCACCCTGCCTCGCCATAAGCCAGAACAAGCTCCACCCAAGCCGACCATAATCTATCCTATTCACCGCCGCAGACCTGATACCATATCGTTTTCTCAAAGGTTGTCAGTTTGTCAGTCCTTCGACCCTCTCTCCCTAGAGAAAACCCCTCGACGCCACGCTAGGGGCTTAGACCAACTTGGCTGAGCTAAAAGTTCATAGCTAAAAGAAAGAAAGCGAGAAGGAAAAGAAAAAGAAAAAAAGAGAGAGGGCAACCTCACCAAACAGCACCGGAAGCCTTTCCTAAGATCCTAACCAATACGGTGCCCAGCACCTATTACGGTATATTATGGCCCCGAACAATGGAAACAAAACCTGCTCTTACGGCCAGCTTGCTCCAAAATTTCCAACCCCGGAGTGCTGTATAGATAGTGCCGGCGAGCCCTTCTAACGAAGGGCAAAATATTATGGTTAATGTCTCCCCTGCAATTACGAGGTTGAGCTATATCCTCACTGGCCATCTTGGCTGGTATGATATATACCAGTAGTCTAGGTGTCGTCGGTATTAGCCAGCACCTACCGGTATTGCATGCTTGAATCAGGATACAGTTTACATCCCTCCTTACCCTCTCTCTATTCCTCATGTTGGTCATTTTTTTTTTCCAGTGCGGCAAAATGGTATCATAGCTTTCATCGGTGGCTTGCCCCACCCACTGTCTAGTACTGACTGCGTCGAATGCTGCCTAATATTGTTTATTAACATAATGATATGTACATTATCGTTATGTTCCTATTTATCTTTCACTTGAATGAATTTTATAACCACTGCTTGCTTTATAAGAGTAGATTCTCCGAAATCGTAGTATGATATGATATGATACTTCTCTTTTAGTTTACCTGAAAAGTTGTTAGGCCTGAGACTGGCAACATCAAGAAATATTGCTAGTTATGATATTTTCAAAGACATTCCCTTTGACTCTAGCGATCCGCTTCGCACAACCATCCAACCCCTCCACCATTCATCAATAGCCGTAACTTACCTACTACTTTCCAACTAAAGAAACCAAACCTGGCATTAAACCCACATCCCAGCCACACACACAACAATGTTAGCCTTGCATATGATACTGATATGTACCATCACACAAATCATTGATAATTATGATACATGTCTTCAATAACCTCCTCACTTGCAACGCACTGTACACGTACAAGTACAGTACCGTATTGGACCGGGAAAGCTGATCAGATGGGGAAAGTGAATCATCTAAAATATCCCCCCCCACACACCCAAAACAGTAAAAATCTGGAAAATCTCAGATTGACGCACACAGCACTAAGTTAAGTTAGGCAGAGGGAGATTTTCGGAAGGATCGGGCGGGCAGGCAGGAGATAAACTAGACTACTTCTTTACCGGGGTCACATCGCTCTAGATTTGCCCGTTTCTGGAGTTGAACCCCAGAGGCTCTTATTTTGTTGAATTCTTCTGCTTCTTCTTCTTCTTCGCGGGCAAACCGATTCACTTCTGCGTTCTGGTATCATATGTATCATTATACAGCTTCCCGGTTCGGTGGTGCGTTGCTCCTCGTATGTACGGGTTGTCGGGTCAGGCCCATCGTTCATAAGACTGTTTTCAAAAAAAAAAAAAGAACCGTTACGAGTGCAGTATGGTTGAGTTAGAGTTTTTCTTTTCTTTTTTCCGTTGCTTCTATCATACTATTAGAAATTTGCCTTTTTAAAAAATTAACAATAAACAATAATAGAAATAGGGTTTTACCCAGACCGGTATTTCGGATACCTTTGTTTTGGGCATGTTGGCATAGCCCGAATGCTATCATACTGGCGGCACTCCAGTTTTGTTGACCAGAATATCATACTCGTACACACACACACACCACTCTACGTCAAAATTGAGTTCCTTCCACACATGGCCAGGATCATTTATGGAGGTTTTGTGTGGCAACCGGACGCGCCCTGAGTGCTATGGCGGTATCATACCGGTACTTGTCGAGAACCAAAACAAACAGCTGCTGTGCTGGGTTGCCAGAGGGTGCTGTATGTAGGGGAACTTATTGGACACAAATGTGTCCCCCCCTCCCCAAAATATTGACTCTGTTTTTCTATTAATCAACTTGCCCACTTCCGCCAAAAATAAAGAACCGACACTAACGCAGTGATCTTATTAGTCAAACCTCGCTGTCCCATATGAAATGCTGGTGAATCCTCCTAAAAAATAATATCATACTCACAGCCAAACTTGACTTATTGTCTCGGATCACCCGTTGTCCCAGACAGATTCTTTATATTTTGGTCATCCGGGATACTGTACCGAGGTGTGGCTGCTGCTTATAAATACCAAGTCTTCAGAAGGGAACCAGAAGAAAGTATGGTAGCCAACCAAAAATTAGAATTTTTTCCCAAGTTCAATGAATTAAAAAAGACACTTTGAAAGAAAAGAAAAGAAAAGAAAGGGAAAAAAAAAGGGAGAAGAAAAAGAAAGAAAAAAAAAGAAAAAAGGGAAGAAAAAAATAATTGGGAAAAATTTACCTACCGTTCATGAACGAGAACGGGAGGTTACCGGTATTGAAAACTCACGATACCGGCAATTCCCGCTGGAGAGAGATGGACCTCCTGAAAAAAAAAAATTTTATGATAACCAGAATCATCAAATTGGGGTCACGTGCCCAGTGAACAACAAACAAATAAATAGAGCGCCCCACAAACTCCAATTGCTCGGGCAAATTTTTTTTTTTTTTTTTTTTTTTTTTTTTGTTTATCAGACGGACCACACAGCGTATCGTTAATACGGTACTCAGCTCGACGGTGAAAAACATGGTAAGGTATAATTAAAAAAAAATTGTACCGTAGATCCAGATTCCAATCCTTCTTCCTGTGCTAACTTAACTGGTTGGGTTCATGTGCACAATATTATAACGCAATCTCGGCCCTAGTAGCCGCTAACGGTATGGTGGCTAACGATTGTTGCACAGAGCGAATCTCCGAGGCGAAAGAAGGAAAGGAAAAATGGAATGGAAGGGACGGGGGGTTAGAATTGTTGCTTTGTGTTACTGACGGTTTGTGATGTGGTTGTGGTGGAAATTATTAGGGGTGGGCACGGGTATTCTGGTGTGTGGGACGGTGTCAGGAAGGTGGCACAAGCCCACGTCTGTTCTGTTGTGTTTTGGGTTACTGTGAGGCCATTCTTTAGGCTTTGGCTTTGGGTGGTGCAAGTTGCCGGAGGGATACCTTGTGATATTGTCATTGGACGGAGATTGACTCTTTGGCTGTAATCGAGTAATCGGGAGAAAGAATAGTTGGTGTCCATTATGATATTTGTTTTATTCAAAGAAAAAAAGAAGAGAAGTAAACACCGGGGTAGCGCGCGCAGGGCAGGGTACCCCAAATATCGACATAAGAAAAAAAACCATACAGGGAACCGGGGAAAGGAAACCAGATACACCACATTAAACCGACCCAGGCTATTAATAAGCAAACAGTATCACTAGTATTTTTTCAATTGTCTCAATGCGCATACGGGTAACGTACAACCTGAGGCGCATTAATCCGTTACCTAATCCATTCTAAGCGATCCGAATCCAACCGTACATGAGACCTCCCTATCGCCCAACGGATGATTAAGACGTGGACAACAGGAGGGACCCAACACTGGGGGCGATTTGTTTACAACGCGAGGATACTAGCGGCCATTCCCAAGAAAAAGAGGAAAGAGCCGCCAACCTCGAGCGACGAACCGGCGTTGGGTGCGCCTGAGGAGCTAGAACTGGTACCGGTGCTACTGGGGCTACCACCAGATGTAGTTTTTGCAGAATTTCCTCTAGTAGATGCAGAACCAGCCTCACTTGTGGCAGGTGCCACACCGGAAGCAAGTTTGCCAGGTTAGTGACTGATCTTAATGATTGCCCTTGAAGGGGAAAAGGAGCAAAGGGAACCGGAGTTTAGACTCACCCAGACCCAGAACCAGACCCTGAACCAGAACCAGACCCAGATCCGCTGGTGCTAGTTGCGACAGGGGCAGTGGAAGTGGCTTGGAAAATTTTGCTGATGCAGCCATTTAGACAATTGGCGTATGCGTCGGTGTCTGCTTGGCTGCCACTCTGTTGAATTGTAAGTATGTGTGGCCTTATGAAGTAATGATGTAAAGACGTACTCCCTTGGGACACTTTCCAACACACTCGTTAGTGGCATTGGCAGCACCTTCATTGGGAGCAGCACTCCCTAGAAAAAGTGGTTGAGTCAGTAGGAGTTCATAGGAAAGCATGATGGACTACTCAAACATACCCAAGCATTGAGCACGGCAAGTAACATCAGATTCCTTGCACTTGCCGAGGCAGGCGGAAATGGCGGCGGAAAAGCTGCTGGTCTGAGTAGGAGCCGCAACAGAGACAGAGATAGGGCGAGAGGAATTGGTAGCTTGGGCGGCGGCGAGAGCGGCGAAGCCAAGAGAGATGATAACAGTGGAGAACTTCATTTTGATTGAGTTTGCTGTTAAAAAAAAGCTTGTCTGGTGGATAGACTGAAGGAAGGAGTGTGGTGATTAGAAGAAGATTAAGTGAAAATTAGCAGGACTTGAATAATGAAGAAGCGAGTGTGAGGAGTGACTGGAGCGTGGAGGAGAGAAGGTGAGGAAGTCAAATGAACGGATGGCAGGGGACTTAAGTACAGAAATGTAGGAGAGAATTTGGGGGGGAGAGTGTGTGGGCAGGGTCGGTAGGCCAATCCAGGAGCACGGTATGATACCAAGGTGCCAGGGGTGGTAACGCTCGAAGGGAAGGGTGGTGTGTGTGTGTGTGTGTGGCAAGTCAAACGAGGGCATTTTTCTCTTTTTTCCCTTTTTTCCTCTTGGTTTCCGTAGCAATAATAACATCCCCTGCGGTCCGATTCGTATGTTATGAAATTTACGCATCCCAGCGGCCACTTGTGTGGTGTTGACGCTTTAGGATAAATATATTGAATCACTTAAGGGGTCAACCGTTGAGTTATGATAGCACAAGTGCAGCACTTGTACTTGTGCTCGAGCGCACTGGGTAATAAAGATCTCTCGATAATTCCCCAATTACGGACTGGTGTGCGACTATGGACCACAGGGAGTCCCTGGCCATAGACTATGCTCTGAACTTCCTTTCTTGCCCTCGCGATCCTCCAATCGTTGCACTGTACTCGAGTACTGTACCAGTAACTCCAGCCCAAGCGGAAGCTCCTTGATCTAACTGCCATAAACTGCTGTACTCGAGTATATTCTTTTTTTATATATATATTTTCCCTTTTCCGCCCCTCCACGAAGTTTCTGGGTGGATCTGGCCATCGTGCTAGTGTCGTAAGGGGAGGTGGTTGAGGAAATTGGACAGAGAAGGAAGAGGGCTCAGGGATCTGGATGGTGGTTGGTCCGGAAATAATCATAACTGGGCCAAGGTGGTAGGCGAGACTTTTGCTGCATATCAGGGATAAATATAGTAACAATTTTTTTTGGAGAGGGCCACAGCAACAAGAAAAATAGCAAACACTTCCTCAGCTGCATACTTTACGAGTATAGTCTACGCTCAATGCATACGAATTATAGATGATCGCGCCAGCAAGCTGCCCACGATTCACCTTTCCATTACAGTACCGTACAATACTATCGGAGCTCGAATAGAAGATGGATGTACCATGACGTTGGAGTTCCCTTCCCCCGGTTAGGCGAGAGTAAAACGCTGCAAACTCAGGCCTCAGTCGAGACAAGAAAAGCGGAATACACCCAGCGCCTTGCTAGGAGAGGCAGCTGCAACGTCCCAGGCACCTATCTTTTGCCGGTATTCAAGTTTTTACTCTATCCTCCGCGGTCCCCTACAGCTTGTTTTTTTCTTCGGGTAAACCTTTTAAATACCATGCACTTAGCGGCAAACCTTTCGGATACCATCGTCCGAGAAATGTGCCATCGAAAAAGTGAGACCTTTGCAAAGAATTACTTCACATTTGACCCATCATAAAATGGTGAAGAATAATTCAAAAAATAAGCTGCAAACAGGAAAAATAAACCTAATTAATGGTTAGATTTTTAATTTTTCTTACAGTCAGAAAGGATTTTTGTGGGTGAATCTGTCTTCACTTAAAAGTAGTGTGTTTGGGTAGAAATTTATGCCAAGAATTCTAAGAAAATCACTAAAACCCTCATCCTAGGTCTCAGATTATTGTTTAAAATTGTGAAAAAAATAGGAAAATATCTAGAGGCTTTGGGCTATTTTTCTTTAATTTTTCGATTTTTTCAAAAATTATTTGGGTTATTTAAAAATTAAAGAAGCTGCTGACACTCTGGGAATAGTTTGCTTTTTTTTGCAATATGAAACCTTTTGGATGGTATGTCTCGGCCAAGGATGGTATCCGAAAGGTATGCACAAAAATGCATGGTATTTAAAAGGTTTTCTCGCACACTGCGTGGTGGACGGGCTCAGGAATCAGCTCTGGCTGACTAACCATCTTTAGTGCATTACCCTGCCGGCACGTTATTTGCTTTAAATTTTTTGGGGAGAATTCCTGAGCATGATATCACACCGTACGGGCGAACAAACGCGGTAAGGCAAACCCCAAAGAAAGGGAATTAGGTCGATATGATACTATACCTTGATGCTTAGGCTTCCCCTCCTCGGCCGCGATATCGGCATCGTACTGTGCCGGTGCTGTGTTACCGGTGTACAAGTGCTCTGGGTTGAACGTGATCGCTTGCGCGTGGGAGATAAACCTCCCAGTTTTGCTCATACACTGTCGCGGGCCTGCTCAAACCGAAGGATTGTGGGCCTGAGGCCGTTGCTGCCAAGGCCTACACCCGGCTTACTAACGCGCACCGTTCGATGTCTGGGGGGCAAAACGCGTCTCCCCAACTTTTGCTTCCACATTGAAACTTTTGCCGCAATGTCGGACGATGAGTTTGGAAGCGAGGACTGGGGAGATGTCGATGAAGAGGCACTGATTGCAGCTGCAAACCAAGCGGAGCAAGAGCAAGCGATTACTTCTTCTAACTCGTCTATTCATGTTTCTCGTCCTCCTCCGCCAGCTTCCCTACCTGTAGCTTCCGTGTGTCAGAAGCAGGGCAACCCGGGTGCGGGTGGCACCAGCGATGCTCCATTGTTCCTCGACGACGATTTCGATAACTCTGACGATGAGTTCCGAGACCCGCCGAGAGTCATTAGAGCGGCGCCGGCAGCACCAGCAGCACATGCCTCGCTTGTTCGTTCCTCCAGCGGGAGCTTTCGACAGAGCACGCTATTCGGAGGTGTTGTCGAGGATGGTGGTAGTCAACCCTCGTCTACTCCGGTTCAACGCAGTTGGCCTCTCGTGAATACACAGGAACCACCAACACATCATAAAATTGATAGAGAAACGGCAAAGACATGGATTTACCCAGCAAACATTCCCCATCGAGACTACCAGTATTCTATTGTCTCTAGAGCGCTTTTTTCCAACGTGCTGGTGGCGCTCCCGACAGGTTTGTCTCCTCATCCTGCTGCCTAAAGGGATTTTTCCTGCCTCGGGGAAGACTGATTTGTTGGGTCACTCTAGGTCTTGGTAAAACGTTGATCGCAGCAACGGTCATACTTAATTTTTTCCGCTGGGCGCCTGAGGGTCAGATTGCCTTTTTGGCACCTACGAAGCCGCTGGTCGCGCAGCAGATTGATGCTTGTTTCAACATTGTTGGAATACCTAGGAGCGCAACCGCAGAGCTGACTGGTAGTGTTAGCGTACAGCAGCGTCGGGACTATTGGGAAGAGAAGAGGGTCTTCTTCCTCACCCCACAAACGATGCAGAACGACATAGCAAAGGGGATTTGTGATGCAAAAAGAATAGTCTGCTTGGTTATTGACGAAGCCCATAGAGCTACTGGTAACTACGCATATGTTCAAGTAATAAAGCTTTTACGGAGGGTGAACAACAGCTTCCGTGTCTTGGCTTTAACAGCTACACCCGGTTCGACGATCGATAAGGTCCAGGCGGTCATCGACTCTTGCGGAATTGCGGGGACGGAGATCAGGAACTTGGAATCCCTTGACATTCGACCCTATGTCCACAAGAGGTTCCAGCATCTCCAGGTCTTTGAACTCACGGATGAGATGGTTGAGCTGCGTGACTTGTACTGCAAGTGCCTGGATCCTCTACTCAAAAAGCTGAATGATGCTAGGGCATACTGGGTAACGGATACTAAAGCAATATCAATGTTCGGTGTTCAACAAGCTGGCCGGGAGTGGATGGTATCTAATGCAGGAAGAGATGCTAATCCTGCCTTCAAAGGAATGATGTTAAATACCTTTTCTACGCTATCATCTCTTGCACTCCCTTTGCATTTCTTGACTGATCACGGAGTCCGGGTGTTTTTTAACAAACTGTCTGAAGTACAGGCAGAGATTCTTTCTAACCCTAGAGGGGGCAGTAAGACTAAAAAGGGTATAATAAATGATGAGGGCTTCCGCAAAGTCATGAGGAAGTGTCAAGAGCTTCTTTCGAACAAAGAATACTCTGGACATCCCAAACTTGATTACATGGCGTCTGTTGTGTTGAAGCACTTTTTCGATGCCGAGGATGCGGAGACCAAAAGGGAGACTCGAATCATGGTCTTTACGAGTTATCGGAGTAGCGCCGAAGAGATCGTACGAGTTCTGAGAAAACACGAACCGGTTGTCAGGCCGCATATCTTTGTTGGACAGGCAGATGGGAAGGGGGTGGAAGGGATGAAGCAGAAGAATCAGATAGAGGTAGCTAGTCCTTTGACCTCGCAGAGGTTCGTGGAGCTGACCTTGGGATTAGGTGATTAAAAACTTTCAAGAGGGAACTTATAATGTTATAGTAGCCACTAGCATTGGAGAGGAAGGCTTGGATATTGGGGAAGTTGATATGATCATTTGCTATGATCAGCAAGGGTCCTCAATTCGACTGGTAAATCGCTCTCTTTTCGTATTTTCCGCGGATTGCTAAACACAAGCAAAGCTTCAACGAATGGGAAGAACAGGTCGTAAGCGGGACGGCCACGTCCATATTCTTCTCACCCGGGGCAAAGAAGAAGATAATTTCAAAAAGGCAACGAGGGATCATGAATTCATTCAAGGCGAGATCGAGTCCGGAAAACGATTCAACTACCATCATGACTTATCACCACGGATTGTCCCGAGGGATATTGAATGTGTGGTTGATAGAAAGGTCATTGAGATACCTATCGAGGGTACTCAACTCGAGCCCTCGAAACGGAGGTCAAAGGCCCAGGGAAAGCAGGCCAAGATTATCAAAAAGTTTCTCATGCCCGATGGGGTCAAAACCGGCTTTGTGAAGGCTTCTAGGATAGGAAGGGAGTCTGATAAAGAGGATGAGGAAGATATTCCTGTCGAGAGGGAGTCTCCGGTGCCAGACATCATTGACCCGGAAACTGGTCTGTTGACCAAAAGCGAGGAGAAGAAACTCCAAAGAACATACCAGACAGACTGGGGCGGTGTCGATGATGGCGTTCTGGTTATCAGTCCACCTCGAATGGATGCATTCCCGGAGCGCCAGAGAACTTTCACAAAAACTCACCATGTCCGTCACGGCCGCGCCACTGAATCCATGGTAAGAGCCTTACAAAAAATGCGCGATATGAACGAGGAAGCGATAAAGAAATACGAGTCCAATCTCGACATGGCCCTCGCAGCCCCGCTCCCAGAGCCAGCGAAGAAGCCCCTGACAAAGGCCTTCAAACCGGTGGTGCCAAGGATGAGGCCTGGTCTTTCAGAGCGTCCTAGCAACACTCCAAAACAGAGACAAACATCTGTATCCAAGCGAAAACGAAAGAGTACCTCTCCCTCCGACGTGGACATGGCCGACGCACCGCCAATGATCGACCTGGTTAGTTCCCAGGAAGAAGACGATGACGTGCACATGGCCTCGGATGCAGGCACCGCCCCCAGCGACATGGACAGCGACGTCGGAGTTCCCAAAAGGCGACGGAAGTTTGTTGCGAGCACTTCAGGGGGTGGCGACGAGGAGGAGGAAGGCGAAGATTTCCCGGACGTTGGGCAGATGCTAGAGAAGTGGGCCCCCAAGAAGGCGATCATGCTCCCACCAAAGAAAACGGTCAATAGGCTACCAAAGAACCTGCGGGGGAAACCCGTGCCTATACCCGTGCCCAAGGCTACTCTTAACCGCGCGAAGAGGGGGAAGAGGGTTGTTTCTAGTGACGATGAGTAGATCGCTTTGCTTTATGCTTGCTAGCGCTTGCTTTTTTGGCGCTTGTATTATGTTTGAATAATGGTGTTGTGCTGGTTGGTAGGCGTATTTACCGGGTAGACATTTTTGTCATTCTTCACGTTCCTTTTTTCCTGGAAAGCTATATCTTCCATTCTTCGCATCTTTAGGTACATCTGCTATTTAACCATTATCACATCCCAGGCTCGTGTGGTGCGGGTGGGTGGTACAAGCAAACGCGCGTGCCATACAGTTCTGCGGCATGTTATGCAGCGCATGATACAAGTGATTCAACAAGAACGGCCCTGTCCTCCATACAGCCCTCCTGCCTAGCAACAAATCATGATCAAAACGACCCCCCTACCCCATACCCATCCCCTCACTCTTCACGAGAGTCCTCTATGGCCTAGTCCTCTTTTAAAATAAGCACGACATAACATACCCTTCGACCAGACCGAGTGCGTGGCGAGAGGCGGAAGCGCGACAGAATGGCCTGGTCTTGATGATTTTTGTTAAAGGTGGGGAGGGGCGGCGGGTTGTGCTTTTCTGGTGGAGTACGCTGGGTGAGTTGGAGTCGGGGTTGGCAGGGTTAGAGAGGAGGTGATTAGCGTCGGCGACTATAATAGGAGGGGGAGTAGCAGGTGGAGGGGCAAAAGGACCAGAAGGTAAGGGGGAGTCTCTTAGAGTTTAGTCAGGGAGTTTGGGGTAATTCATGGATGTGGCATGCGGACATTCTGGATGGATGGATGGAGGGAGGGAGGGAGGGAGGGAGGGAGGTCCTTTGTGTAGGGATGGAGCTTTTTATGGTGTTAAATTATGCCCATCATACCCACTTCCCTCCCAGATCTTAGATCTATTATATCGTATATCGTAGGGCACTATTTTACCCATGACATACGTTTGTGCTGACTCGAAAATGCGAGTCTTCCCCTCCTCCTCCCGCCGACCAGCCGGCAAATACTCTACTTAAATACATATCCCGTGAGAAACCGGGAATCAACCACACCCGCAGAATTTCGCTATCTTGTGCCTCGCCTAGCCACACTTAAGTTTACTTACACAATGGGCAGTAGCCCGTTTTCTAAAATAATAAAAAAGAGGGGGGGTGTAGTCCCTGAATAGTTGGTGGATGGCTTTTTTTTTTTTTTGCGGTTGTACTAGAGTAATACGTGACGAGGGGCATGATACTCGTAGCAGAAGATCTTTCCCCCATCCCATTTTCTGGCAAGGGGGGAGTAGATGGCGAGTGATATTTGATGTCGATGTGAAGAAAGTTAAAAGAAAAGGGGTGGGGAAATGATTTTTGATTTTCATATTTCTTTGGACTGTTGCAGTACGAGGCGCCGCGCGATATTTATTTACCTCCTCCTCCTCCCCCGCATGGCAATTGTTCGTTGATGCCTACTATGCCGAGTTGGAAGGGGGGGGGTGTTAGGTGTATGCATGCTATTAAGGTGAAAGCTGTTAGGTAGGATGAGGAGGACGATGGAAAGACAGGTGGGAGGGGGAGAGTCGGGAGGGTGGTCTACTTGTCCAAATGCAAATCTTTCCCGGCGGGATGGGATGGGGTAGTATGTATATAGAAGGGGGGCTTTCGGGATGCATCGTTGGGGTCGGATCGGCTGGAGGCTTGGGCTGATTGCTGGTGACGGTGTGTGTGTGGAGTATATAGCTCTCGGGGCCTCTTGTGATCTGGAATCATGCCCTTGGGTAGAGGTTATAAGTGGGGAGTGCAGATTCAGATGGTTAGTCATGTTGGATTATGGGGGTTTCAAGTGTACTTTAGATTAATGCTGCTTCTGGTAAGGGTTCAGGTGCGATGCCACAGCACGAAGTGTGATGCTATAATAATATTATGACAATACAAAGAGTGCTCTCATTCGTTCAGCGGGGAGATATTTTCTTACGGGGCAGGGAGAGTTAACTAGCAAGATGATCTCTGTCGTAAAAAAAAACTCCCTTAGTAATTGCACTCACCCCATGGCTCCAACTAGATGGCGTTGTAACCTTTGGGCTTCGAAGCGCATTTTGTGGGGGTGATTGGGCTTTTCGCAATTTATGGGAAGGCTAAAGTCTGTTTTCTAGTTAATATATTGGAAGAAGAAAAAAATTGGTACATGGGAAGTTTTAATAGCATTAGCATGCTTGAGTTCGGGACGAGCTGTGAATGCCATAAAGGAAATGAATAACTATGGCACCTGCGACATCACATGTATTACACCGCGCTCAAGCACCAGGACTAAAGAGCTTCTCCAAATCTTCCACAATCTTTGGCAACTCGTCTTTGCCGACTAGTATCATATGTCCCTAAAATCGATCAGTGCCTCATTCCCTTTATCTTATTTTCGGCCCATAACTCACCTGTGGCACAATTCCGAAATCCGAAAACGCTCTCTTGGAATCTGCCGCTCCAGCATCCCCTTCTTTTACATATTTGTAGCTAGCATGTTCGCCGCTACGTTGGATAGTCTCGTCTTCGGGATGGAAAAAAAAAAACAGGTTTTTGGATTTTGAGGACCCTTTCTTGCTTTTCTTCTGTTGACGAGATTCTAGAGCATCTATTTTGGAGGGAGTTTCGGTATAGGTTTTTGATAGAATTAGGAAGTTATTGAAATTATATGGCTCGTTCTAGGGCGTAACTTCAGTATGGCGGGGCTGAGTTTAGTGAGAGCGGGAACAGAGAAATCTAACCTCTTCGATCGCCCAATTGATTTCTTCCAGGAGCATCTTGTACATTGGTGGTACGATCTCGGTAGGGACATTTATTAATCGCTCAGTAAGTATTAAACCCGTATGTGAAGAAGCGGAGTCAGAGAGGAGCTCTTTGAGCTTCTTGTTGAGACTTGGAGACGATTGTGATCTTGCAAGGATGTATTTGACGAGCTCCTGAACTATTGGTTTATCCTGAGAGTAGTTGTCAGGGGGGGCTGAGCGCTGTAACTAAGGAAAGACCTAAATACCTTGTGTTCCTGTAGATTTAGAACAGTAAGGAATGCGTAGGGGTCACTTTCGTTTCCATCTACCTTGACGGTAGTTCCCAGCAGTGGCTGCGAAAGAATCAGGTTTGTCAATGCAGACAAGTCGAAGAGGGTATTATCAACGTCAAAAAGTTGTCGAAGGAGTGTCTTCAGGCCATGGAAGTCATGGTCAGGCTGTGGATCGAACATCTCGAAATCGACATTTACAATGTCCATCTAATCTTTCTGTCAGAAGGGGTTGCGGACTTCGCTTTTCGAGTGGAATTGAACTTGCCTCCGAGTCGGAGCTTAAATCGGAGTTAGTATTCTCCTCTTCCTCATTGCCCATTTCCGCATCGTCAGCCTCAGTGTCCTTGACGAGTTTTCGTTTGCCCATTATTGCGAATGCTGAGTGTTTGAGGTTTCTGGTAAGTGGTTGGCTGAATTTTTATATATTGATTCGGTCGGGTAACTCTCCTTCTGTTGGTGGGGTACAGTCTTGGCGGGTAACCTTCCACTCCTAAACAGTTTTCAATCCGGCACGGCACCATCTCAAGATCAACAGGGAAGTCCGAGAGGCACAGCACAGAGGTGCAATACACAATGTCGCTGTTGCGAACAATTCAGCGCTCAGTCTTGCGATCTCAGGTCATCGACACCTGCTCACTCCTTAGGACTACATCCAGTACCGTCCCTCTGTTTACCCTCCCGATTCTCTCCCGAACAATCGTTACCACCCCCTACTTGCGCATCTCCTCGACCCCCGCCGAAACAACTACTCCAACTTCACCACCTCCTCTGGAAGCCCCGCCCAATGTACAACCCGAACCGGTGCCTACTACACACGAGTCTCTCGCTCTCCTAACTGCGCTCAAGGCCCAGCCGTTCAAATACATCACGGTCAAGATCCAGGGCTTCTCTTTCCTCGTCACGCCGGGGGATAAGGTCGTGTTACCATTCCTTCTCAAGGGCGTCGGGGTCGGCGACACTCTACGGCTAACGCATGCGACCACATTGGGGTCAAGGGACTATACAATGAAGGGGAATCCGTATATCGATGAGCGGCTTTTTGAATGTCGGGCTACCTTTCTGGAAGAGACGGCGGAACCGTTGAGGAAGAAGGAGAAGACGAAGAGGAGGAATCGAAAGATCAAGACAGTGAAGAGCAAGCACCGGTATAGTGTGCTGATGATCAAAGAGTTGATTATCAATGATGTGCCATCAGCAGTAGCGGTTGAGGTGGGGGGTGGTACTACTGGGCAAGGTGATTAGAGGGTTATCAGGGCATTAGTAGAGATGGGGAGGGATGGGAGAGGATACTGGATGGACATTTCATAATCGACTGTAAATATAGAGGTTCTGCCAAATATTGCATGCTAAACACGTGCGTTACATTACGAATATTTCGAAGTTCAAACTAGTCATTATCAGGACAACCCATATATCTTAAACCCTAGCTCTGCGATGGCATCTATCGTAGAAAATTGTCTCGAATCGGTGGTCGAGTAGTGTTGTGACACTCCTACGGACTTGTTTAGGCAACGTAGCTTAAGTGCTATATATAAGGGGGAGAGGAGTCTCTGGTTGGCTCATCCGATGAGCAAGGCTTTGTGGAAGAGAGTGAATGAGATCTAATAATGATATCAGATTTAAAAGCTTGTTGGTTGCTATTTGAGAGACCACTCTGAGTCTGTGGTCCAGTCTTTAGTCCCTTGTACAGTACGGTACCTGCACGCCGAATTTTGGTACCAACGCTTTTGTTAGAGGTCACTTCCTCACGGGTTCCCGCCTATGTCCCGCCTTCGATTAAAGCCCTTCTAGAGAAGCAGCCACAAGAAGAGTAGATATTAATTTGCTTCTCTAGAGGCAATCGGACATGTGGAAAAGAGAAAGAGCCCCACATCATCTCAGTCAAACAACTCTAAAGGCAATAAAATTCAGGAGGGCGGACCCTCTCTCCAGGAGATTCCGGATCACCCACTAGGCCAACAAGCGACTTAAGGATGCTGGCTATGATCCCACTGATCTGAATCTATGCCCCGTCAGCATCCTTCTCCCAAATGTACCACCACCTAGGGGAAACCTACCTGGGTGGATTTCCGGCTCCTCAATATGTTTCCTAATCTCCACCTTCCTCTCCCTCTCAATCCCAAACCTCTGATCCCTACCATTAACCGCATTCATAACTCCCTTCGTCTCCTTCAGGAAGCTGCCCATAAGCATGGGTGCCCCCAATGGCACCTTATCACCGCGATCTACCTGCCATAGATGGTACGTCTTCCCATAAACCTTCACTAACTCTTGCATCTCGGTGGTCTCAGCCTTCTCCCACACTGCTTCTGGAATGAGTGATGGCTTTGGCATGATTAAGACTCCTCCTTTTACTTCGAAGACATGGGAGTGCCAGAGCTTGCGTTCCCCTTCTGACAGTGATTCGTAGACACGCGGGGTTATCATATATTCTATGCCGATTAGGCGGGCGTTTTTTTCGGGGGAGTCGTAGATTATGCATTGGCGGATGTCCGGGATCAGTCAGTCAAGATGGACAGAGAGAAATGGAGAATCTACCTTCGGTGATTTGAGCACAGTAGTGCTGTGCTTCAACTATGCGCGTGGGGTCATCGGCATATATGTGGAAGGCATTGAGCCAGGCGCAGATGTTATTGACCGGGCCGAGGTTCTGGTGATGGTAAGTTTACTAAGTCCAGGGGCGAGATATAGAAGGACAAGAGGAATAAACCGACTTGTGTCGCCTTAGCAGTGGCTTCCAAAGCCGACTGACTCGTCGATACGGGTCCTCCAGCGTCGTCACTTTTCTCGTAGTGTGCCATTCTGGATACTCTTCAAAATCGATTGGAATCTTGGGACTTTTCCTCAGCTACTTACACTTGCGAATGCGGCGGGCGCGCTGTTTATATAAAGTTTGGATATCTCCTGATTTGTTTCCTATGGCGAGTGCCTGACGTCACATTTCACCCTGGTGAATAAAATGGTGGTTGCACCTAACCTTCATCTGGATGACGTCTAGTCTACGGGGTCAAGCCTCGTTCTTGCAATGGTAGTTGTTTCCAGGTAAATTCGAAAAATCGCTCCGAGGGTGGTACGAATCTCCTTCAGGAACAGAGTCCTGGAGGAAGACTTTTGGAGCTACGGGCGAGTGGAGGGCTCAATACAAGAGGGCTTTCTGACTAACCTAGGGACCTCCTTGAGCAGAGAGGAGCTGAGAACCATACACGTACAAATACCGCACGATACAGTGCTCACAGTCAACTGGCGAAGCCTCTAACCACGCGCCCACCAAGAGTGTTTTGAGGAATCGAGTGCCGGTGCTCGAGAACCGCACAGTCCAGTATTGGTTCGGCAAGAGCGCTGTATGTTTGGCCCCAGAACTTCAGAAATACGGCGGAAAATCAGAAGTAGCGGGCAACAGAAAAGGGGAATTATGTTTACCCGCAAATATAGAACCTAATTCCCTATCAGAACATCGGGGAGACCCAACTGGGCCGACGGAGAGGTCAAAGCTATTACTTGCTAGCAGTTTTCTGTGGAGGCCGGAACTCATGGCTGCCAAAGCACACCGGTTATTATGTGTAGATGATCGATTCGAATCGAATCCCACATCCCAAGCGCATCATTACGGATAAAGGGATGACTTTCCTAGATTCAGGGTGTATTTACCAAATATTTGATAGCTATGTCTCTACTAGCACACTAACAGACAGCTTCTGGAAATGGTCACCAACATGTTCCTCTGTCTTTGCCGGGAGCTGGCGGAGCATCGTAGTCAATCACCTTGAAAAGAGAATGGGACACTCCACTAGTACTAGTACAAAGCCTCTGGCAGACCTTGTGAGTATTAAAACTAAAAAATACTACCCATAGTGTATGGTCCTCTGTAAGCTATCAGATGAGGTTCGGGGGCTTTACCACCTGTGAAGTACTCGAGTACATAAAAACTGATACCCTTTCTGCATACCCATACCAGGTAACTCCCTTAATCCCTTTATTGCCTAAAGCTGTCTTTCTCTGCTGGGGGTGAGGGGAAGTGATGAGTACCTTGTGGCGGCGGGTCTCCAGCTCCATTGCTGGTTTTCGTATGAGAGCGCACCACCATGGAGTACTGGTCACTTCCCGTCACTCGCTGTGCTACAGTGCTGGTGCTCGAACACATCTTGTGCAGATACGGTACGGTAGTACTGGCGGTTTACAGGGGTACTTGTACCGGTACCTTACAAGTACCGCGCAATAAATATTAGTGGTCCAAAGTTCAGGCCTCTGACGTTGCCAAGTCTTTACTTCAACCACAGCAACCCAGCCAACATCCACTCCGAACTCTCAACAACACCAAATCTCAGGGTCCCAACAACCAATCTCGTTCTCAAAACTCTCCCACGATGGACACCGAAGACCCGAAAGCAGCCTCCGGCACTCACGACCGCGAAAGCCGAAGAGACCGAAAACGGGAAAAGTCGCGAGACCGCGAGCACTACAACCGCGAACGTTCCCACCGACACCACCGCTCCGACCACCGCTCTGACCACCACTCCGACCACCGCTCTGACCACCACTCCGACCACCACAAATCCCACTACCGCTCCCACCGCGAAAGATCCAGGTCAAGATCGAAATCCAAAGACCGAGGCCGGAACCGGGACCACCATCGTAGGCGGGAGCGCGATTCCTCCGACCGCCATCACCACAACCACAGAAGAAAACGTTCACGTCATGAAGACGAAGACCGAGACCGTCATCATCGTAAGTCACGAAAGGCCAATTCTTCCCCTCTCACCGAGAGGAGGAAGGAGAGGGAATCTGCGGACCCATTGGAGCCGGATGTGTCCAACTCTTCGAAACCCTCCGATGCCATTTCTAAACCTACGCTTATACGTGACTCCTGGATGCAAGAGCCTGATGCTGACTTCATCGACTACACGCAGAAAGGTGTGAGGAAGTCTGCGCCGCAGCCTGTGGCTAAGCCGGACTATCGGCCGATAATTCACAAGAACGAATTAAATACACAACTGAAGGAAGGGAAGTCACTGGATGAGTACGCTGATGAGACGGAGGAGCAAGTAACGTACACTTTTGGTGACGCAGGCTCGAAGTGGCGGATGACGAAGTTGAAGAGGTGTTACGAGTTTGTAAAGGAGGAGGGGAGGACTATTGAGGGTGTTGCGTTGGAGAGGTATGGCAACCTGAGGGAGTTTGACGAGGCACGGGAGGAAGAGATTGAATTGGAGAGGAGGGCGATGTACGGGAAGGATAGGAGAGACGTGAAGGAGAAGCCGACTGGGGAGCTTTATCGACAGAGGATGAAGATCGCGGAGGCTGGAGAGAGCGCTAGGCAGTCGGCAGAGGGGGAAGGATATGGGTCCGGGTTGCCTCAAGGGGAAATTATTGAGACTGCCGCAAATACGAAGGCTACGCCTACCTTGGATCAGACTGCGTTGAACAGAATGCGAGCTGCTCTTCTGAAAGCACAACTAAGAGGCGACCCAAAGGCAGCCGTGATGGAGAAGGAGTTTAACGAGGCCATGGCGGCGGCCGTGGCGGCAAACAAGAAAGAGCCAGAAGTTGTAGTCCTATCTGCCATGGATTCAAGAATGTTAGCTGGCTTAGAAGGACGAGTTGGTAGGGAAGTGGTAGAGGGAAAGAAAGGGAAGCTTGTAGAAAAGGACGATATGAGCCTAGACGACATGGTCCGGGAAGAGAAGCGAACCAGAGGCCAAGTCCGTGGTGGTGAAGGCATGCTCCTGGCAGAAAGAATCTCACGAGATGCCAAATTCGATGTAAGTTCTACTTCACTATCCTTGATCACGCTTATACCAACGTCTATAGGATAACCTTGACTACCTCGACGAAAATGCCGGCCGCCTAGCAAAACGAGTCCAAAGGAACGAAGTCGATCTGAAAAACATGGCCATCAGCGAATTCAAAAAGATGCAGAAAGTACTCGACAGTTGTCCCCTATGCCAACACGAGGACAAACCACCTATAGCGCCCGTAGTCTCCCTCGCAACAAGAGCCTATCTAACCCTCCCCACAGAACCGGAATTGACGCCAGGCGGAGCAGTCATCGTCCCCATCCAGCACAGGGTAAACATGATGGAATGCGACGACGATGAATGGGAGGAAGTCAGAGTAAGGCCCCTTACCCGTTATAGAACTCTTTTTCTCTCTTTAAGACTAACACTGCATCATAGAATTTCATGAAATCCCTAATCCGCCACTACACTTCCAAAAACCAATCCGTCCTCTTCTATGAGAACGCCGCATCTCCCGAACGCAAGCGGCACGCCGCTATAACGGCGATCCCACTCCCGCAAGAACTTGGCGAGACCGCCCCTGCCTACTTCAAAGAGGCCATCCTCTCAGCAGACGAAGAATGGTCGCAACATAAAAAAATAATAGACACGCTTGCGAAAGCGCGCTCCGGTCTTGGCAAAATGGCATTCCGCAGGTCGTTGATAAAGGAGATGCCATACTTTCATGTGTGGTTTGAGATCGACGGCGGGATGGGCCACATCATTGAGGATACGAATCGCTGGCCCAAGGGCGACTTGTTCGTGAGGGAGGTTGTGGGTGGTATGTTGGAGTGCCCGCCTGATGTCATTAAGCGACAGGGACGCTGGGTCAGGGGCAGGGATGGTAGGGTAGAGGGATTTAGGAAGAGATGGGGAGAGTTTGATTGGACGAAGGTTTTGTATGATAATTAGAGGGGGAGTATCATTCAAAATACGAATGTATGTATAATATACTGGGCTCGTAATTCGCCGTCTGTAGCACACGGGGGCCGGAACTCATGACCGCCAAAGCACACCCTCATGTCGGTTTCAATTCCTCAGCCAGTATGTACGAGTATAGATGGCCGGTTTGGGCTCCCACACCCCAAGGACATCGTTACCGATGACTTCCCCCAGATCCAGAACATATTTCCCAAAATTTAATATTGGATAGCCATACCGGTATCCCTACACCAACAGACCACTACATAGAGGATTGCCCAAGACTAAGAGCACAGTCTGCCAACCATCTTCAAAAGGAGGAAGCCCCCATTCCATCATCACCACAATACAAAATCTCCGGCAAATTCCGCAGGCAACCATACCGGTATCGTATAAAAAAAACCCCCCCCCAATCACAATCCATCACTCACTCATTCAAATCCGGATTCCGAACCCTTCGCGACCACTACCATTCACCACACCACACCACAAACAGCAGCACACGACGTATCAGAACCCTCTCCACGACGAAAAAAACAAAACAATAAGCAACAAGAGGAGTGTATCCACGTAGAAGAGGGAAAGAAGAAGAAAAAAGGGGGGTCCAAACTTAACATCCCAACATGCAGGATCAGGAATAAACCCGGAAGGAGAGGGAGAGCGCTGTGAGAACAACCTCATGAAGGATGGAGATGGAGATGGAGATGTGGAGAGAGAGTGTGTGTATGTGTATGTGTGCGTGTGTAGACAAACTGACTATTCATATGGTGGCCACTGCCCGTTTGCCAAATTAACAACCTACGGTCTGTGGCGCTGCTGCGACTTGGGGGGGGGGGTTATTGCTGGGTGTTAGATCTCTGTGGGTAGTTAAGTAGGTAAGTAGGGGATGAAAGATGCGTGATCGGTCGAAGGGTCAATGCTATCATACAAGTAAGCTATAAATCTACTTTGACGGTCTATGGTGCTGCGCCCTTCCCCGGGGGGGGGGATGACGAGGAAGAAGGCCTGTATCAAGCACCAATCTGCCAATGCTCAACCCTCAAAAGTCTAGGTATCATACTACGTTGGTAATTGTAGCGCGGGAGGACTCAACTAAACGTTTTCAAATAAATTATATCGTTGTAACATATAGTAGTATAATAATCCCCGGCCCGAGAATAAAGAGCGAGGGGTATATAATGCACAACCTTGAGCTTTAAGGAGTCTATAGTATAATGACTAGAGTATGTACAACCGGTCCCAGAGCCACCACCCACGATGACCTAAGCCCACCAAACAAAGGAGCGGGAAGGAAAGAGAGGAAAGAAAAAAAATGATATCTATTCGGGACTTTACACCACTGCGCCCTATCATTCAAGATCAAGATCTGTCCATTAACCTCTTCGCGTTACTGCCCACCCCAACCGCATAAAAGTCAGCTCTGCCCGGAACAGTTTCCACCAAAATGATGCAGCGACAAGGGGATGAGGGGGTAACAGACCTAGTATGCGCCAATAAAAACTTAACGCAAGTAAGGGTGTACTTGCACGCTCTAGTCCATGCCTCATCCTGGTTAAATGCAAGACGAATGCAACTATCTCCGATTTTGTCCTTTACAATCTTGTACGGTAGCTTCACCTCGGGGTCAGTTCTCTCGACAAACTCGCCAAGCTGGCGGAGGCATTCCAGGAACGCCACCATCGCCTGGTCGAATTTGCGGTGCATGAACATCCGGCCCAGCGGGAGGTCACCGGATGAGAAAAGCTCTAGGATTGTGACCTTGGGCTCGTTAGCGGGGTTAGCGGATGGGTCAAGTTTCTCTATCTTAGAGCTAGAACCCATGGGCTTAAGGCGGTAAGAATCGAAGGTGAAATTTAGCTTTTCGGCGATGGTAGCAAGGAGGAGGAGGGTTTGGCCCCAGGCTGCGTTTATTTCGGTCCATTCTACCTGTTTTGTGTGAGTCACGAAATGGTTCTCGTTTGGGGGGTTACGTACAGGTTGATTGGGAAGTCTTCCCAGCCGCAAGCCATTTATTGTGCCAAAGTACCCATCGTGGCCAATACAGAATGTGTCATTATACACATTTGTCCTTTGCAGTTTCTCCAGCTGCCGGGAGTCATGATCGTATTGGAGGTTAACCCCGTCCCGTTCATTCTGGAAGGCCTCTAATCGGAGCGAGAAGGAGTTCTTCTCTCTCCAAAACTCTTGCTCTTCCTCATCTAGCTTCTTTTTCTCTTCCTCAAGAGCTCTGATTTCGGCCTCGACAGCTACTTTCTCCTGCTCCATGTCCTGTAGCTCTCGCAACTCAGCCGCAGCCTGGGCCTTCAGTTCCTCTAGCTCCTTCGCGGCAGCTTCACGTTCTGCATCCGTAGGTATCTCTGCATTGACTCGCTTAAGATAATCTACATACGCGTCGCGTTCCCTCGTGACATTTGCGTAACGTTTAGCCAAACCTTCAGTCAACATCTCCGAGCATTCCTGGCATATCGGATGATCTATATCCGACCTCGAAGACAAAATATCGAACAAAACCGCAGAGGTCCTCATCCGCTGCGACAGGTCGTTCTGATCCTGGTCATTCCCGACGGTGTATTCGACCTGCAAGGAGCTTCCCGCACTACGAGACGCAGATTGTGTTGGCGGGACAACCTGCGATTGCGATAGCATAACGTATGAATCTGCGGGGTTTTGGTAAATAGACTTAGAGCTCTGTCGGGAATGCGGCGCCGTCAGGGGCGGCGGATGCTTAGGTTGAACCGTGCGTTTGAATAATGGAGCCGTGGAGTTTCGACTCGCATGCTCGTAAACATCTCGTCGGTCCTGGGGGTATGTTGGTCGCTGCGGGGTAGGTGTTTGGTCTGCAGAGTGTGGACGCTCATTTGCGGAGGATCCTAATATCGGGTTTGAGATGAGCCTGGGCATGCACTTGTCAGGGTGCGAGCGGTGAGGGCATGGGGTAGGGAGCTTACCAACTAAGAGATTGAACGCTGCCGGGCTTAGGTCTTCTAATGATCCGTGAAGCCTTATAGCCTGACGACATTTCTGACACTTCATGATGAATAGCGGGGTGCAGGGATAGAGAGGCTAGGAAATCTTTGCCCAGAAACCGGAGGTATTAAGGTAGCCGCTGGTTAAACTTATGAGGGACTGAGGTGATAGGTGTCTCCTTCAGTTAAAAATGCTGAATTTATGCAAACCGGGAAGTGCAAATCGTTTATCTTTGCCCTTGTGGGATTCGGAAAAGAGGAGAATGTGTTGTTGCAATATGCCTCGAAGCTGTGGATAGCGGGCCTGATTCAGTCCCCAAGAGCTTCGTCATACGCCTAGACCTCTTCAGAATCATGTGACCAGCACACCAAACAATCCTGGGATAAGGTCCCGACACTGTCCGTGGTACAAGTACCGTACTCGTACGGGTGTGGTGGTTTCAGTATTTCATTCCAGAGAACAGCCATTTCGCTCTGTTGCTTAGTCTAAATGTGGTCTGGTTTCGGTACTCCAGTAGAGAGAAACCGCTATCTTCCTTAAAAATATCAAGACAAGTCCCGTCATAAATAAGCGACAGATTCCTGATCAATATCCGCACCAAATCTTAAATTATGCTCAAATTTTTTTGTCTGAAGAATAGGGTTTGATAATACTCGAGCATATGTAGTCATTCTATGGTAACAGGCCTCTGGGTGTCGAGTAACTCTCAGATTATAGTTGAGATACATGATTAAAGGGAAGAATAATGAAATCGAAGCAGCAAAACCCTCTCTAGCAACTCCTATTTTATGCTGCATGTTACGCCGTTCTATGCAAAAACTAATACCTCACAAATTCTATCATATTCCATGCAAAGACGTTGGCCGTCTTAAGCCTTCTTTGTTCTTCTCCTTGTGTTCCTGCTAGGGGCATCCTGCACCTCCTTTTTCGTCTCAATCTTCACCTTAGGCAAGTTTTTCGCTTCCTCAGTCCGGAGCTCCTCCGTCCTGCTTCTGGTACCCCTGCTAGGGGAACCCACTGGGGGAGGTATAAGTGAGGGTGGAAGCTTTGCCTTGGCTCTTTCTTCGTGCTCCTTTGCCTCCTCTTCTTCTAATATTTTCCTAAGAGCCTCTTTTCTCTGGCGGATCTTCTCCATTAGTTCCTTATCTCCTTCGTCGGGCTTTGGCTCGCTTTTCATATCTTCCTGAGCCTTTTTCTTCCCCTTCTCCTTGGCACGTTTGATAGCTCCTGCCTTTTCGGCATCCTTGATCATGAGTTCGGCGAGTTCCCACAGCTGTTTTCCAAGCTCGGGTGAAGTGAGCTTATCCGCGCGGTACCTGCAGAACGCTAATTAGCGCAACGCCAAGCTTTGCAACGAGCCGCCTCTCCTACTTTTGGTTCTGGCATTCTCTAAGAAACTTGCCACCCTCCCCCATCCCACACTCTGGGCTCATAGCTGCTGCCAAGAACGATTGAGCCCCTTGCTGTGGATCCTTCAAAAACAACCACCAGATCGGCCAAGTCACAAGATAAACTCCCAATCCCCAGAGACTACCCATAGTAATCCATCTCCTAGAGCCGGGCGTGCGCACAAGCCCTGGATCGATGTTGTAAATACGAACATTGTTCGGCTGCTTATCTGGTCGAACGTAGGAATCTAGACGCCTTTGAAACTCGAGGCAGAAAGCCATCAAGGCCATTTTGGAAGCTCCATAGCATAGCCATGGTGTTCTGAGAGGATATTTTCGTCGGAGGAACTGAGGGTCGTTAAGATCAAGGTCGCCGGTGATGTAACTAGAGCATGTAGCAAGTAAAATACGGACATCTCTGTCCGGAGGCTGAGCTCTCAAGCACGGCGCAAGAATATTCAACAGCTGGAAGTTGGCCAGAAAGTTCAATCCCCAGTGCGCTTCGATTCCGTCTTCAGTCGTAGTCCGAGGGGTATACGGCGGTGCCATCACTCCAGCACAACAGACAACCATATCGAGTCTTCGAGGGGGGGTGTTGTCGATGAACCTGGTGGCAAAGAGGCGGATGCTGTGCAAAGACGAGAGGTCGCATTCTTCCGCGTAGATAAAGGGATTACCATGACGTTCGCGAAGGTCTTCGATGTAATCAACTGTGAAAATGTCTGATGCGTTCCGGATAAGAAGAATCAAGTGCGTCCCTCTGGCGGCAAGATCGTTGACTACAGCAGCGCCTACTCCCGATGTTCCACCCTGGAGCCTAGAGCATCAGTCTCCAACCTTTATTGGAGGTGGCCGAAAGAGTGAACGTACCGTTATTATCGCGACCTTCCCGTGCATCACACGCTCATTTCTATTTCGGTATCCGTTAAAGTATATCTTCAAGATGGCTACTATAATAACCCATGGCACGACCTTGAGAATCGGTAATAGATATGGTACTGAATCGATACCATTGTAGTAGACTTCCCCAAGTATGGGGATAGGCATTTTGTCAGAACGGTAGAAGGAGAACGATACTAGGGAAAACGGAAAAGAAAGCAAGGGAGAAAGAAAGAAAGAAAGAAAGGAGTAAGGGAAAGGCGGGGGGAAGGGTCCTGAGTGGAAGTGTTAAAGTGTTAAAGTGGAAGGCTTTAGGAACTTGCACAAGGGTTCTCTCCTTAATTCCTGTGTTTGAGTTTGCCAAGAGCCAGCATTATTCTAGTGGGTTAGGGTTGTTTGTTCGGCAATGCGGTGCTGCACCGGGCCGCGAAACCTACTCGTACTTCTTCCGTGAATACAGCAGCCTACTTGTACGATATGATATGAGGATGCCAACTATATTTGGTTGCCGGAGTTGCTAATTCTACTATTTTCAGATAGAAGAGAAAAGGGGTAATCATAATTTTGTTCTATGTGTAGATTCCCTAACTACCATACTGTAGAACTCGTTAGGATACAATTATCCGAGTACGACCACAATATTTCTCGTGAATAAAATCCACCTAGTGCTAAAAGACAAAACCCTATAGAAGGAAAGGAAGCTGCCGTAAACTTTTGGAGACTGAAGCAAAGTAAAAAATTGAACTAGAGAAGTAAGAGGACAAAAGAAATATATGGAGAAATAAAAATAAAAAACATCTCAACGGGTTGACATAGCTACACAATTATTAAGTCAGTAACGCTTTGTATGTTATGGAGGAGTGTAGTCAATTCATACCCTTTGTGACAACCCTCTTGAGAGCGAGCTCCTTCTTCTTCAAGTCATCAGCACCAGCATCTTCCACCTCAAGCTGAGCCATGGCATCACTCAGAGAAGACTCGATCTTCTCTCGAGCACCCCTCTTCAATTTTAGGCTCATCGTAGGATCGCTAACAATCTCCTCAACTCTTGAGATGTAAGACTCAAGTTGTTGCCTAGCCTCGAACTTCTTGGAGTAGGCATCATCAGTAGATTTGAACTTCTCCGCATCCTGAACCATCTTCTCAATCTCGGTGGAGGAAAGTTTTCCGACAGAGTTAGAGATAGTAATGTTTGCGCTTCTGCCAGTTGACTTCTCAATAGCGGTAACCTTGAGGATACCATTGACATCGACCTCGAAGATAACCTCGAGAACAGCATCACCAGCCTTCATCGGAGGAATTGGGGCGAGAGTGAACTCTCCAAGAGAGGTATTGTCCTCGCAGTTAACACGCTCACCCTGGAAGACGGGGAACTGGACGGTGGTTTGGTTGTCGGCGACAGTGGTGAAAGTCCTCTTCTTGATGGTCGGGACGGTTTGACCACGCTATAGCGCGGTGATTAGGAAACGAATAAGTGCAATTAGGAGAGTAGAGGTATACTTACAGGGACAACAGGGGCGAAGATGTTACCCTCCATAGCGACACCCAGAGAGAGAGGGACAACATCGAGCAAGAGCAAATCGGCTGTCTCCTCAGAGGTAGCTTTGCCAGAAAGGATACCGGCCTGAACGGCAGCACCATAGGCGACAGCCTCATCAGGGTTAATACCCTTCTCCAACTTCTTGCCATTGAAGAGGTCGCTCAACAACTTCTGGATCTTAGGGATTCGGGTAGAGCCCCCAACCAAAACGACCTCGTCGACAGCGGACTTAGCGAGACCAGAGTCTTTAAGGACCTGCTCGACAGGTGCAATGGTGCTCTTGAATAGAGAAGCATTGATATCCTCGAAACGGGCACGAGTGATAGAGGTGTTGAAGTCCTGGCCACCAGAGAGCGAATCGATCTCAACGGTGGTCTGGGTAACCGAGGATAGAGTACGCTTGGCACGTTCGCAAGCAGATCTCAGACGACGAAGGGCACGAGGGTCATCAGAGATGTCAAGCTGGGTCTTCTTCTTGAACTCGGTTTTGAAATGGTCCAAAAGAGCAGTATCAAAGTCCTGACCGCCCAAATGAGTGTCGCCAGCAGTTGCCTTGACGGTAAAGACACCACCTGAAAAGATCAGTCGTGGAAAATGGAAATATCCGTACTAGACGAGCTTACCTTGAATGTGAAGAAGAGAAACATCGAAAGTACCACCACCGAGATCGAAAATGAGAACATGTCTCTCCTTATCAGACTTCCCAGCGCCCAGCCCGTAAGCAATAGCGGCGGCGGTAGGCTCATTGATAATACGGAGAACATTCATGCCGGATATAGCACCAGCATCCTTGGTCGCTTGACGCTGGTTGTCATTGAAGTAAGCCGGAACAGTGATAACTGCCTTCTCAACGGCCTGCCCAAGCTTGGCCTCGGCAATCTCCTTCATCTGTACATAGCCAAGCAATATCAGAAACACGTTCGCGCACCAGGGTTCAATATTTACGTACCTTGGTCAAAACCATAGATGAGATTTCCTGGGGCGAGAATTGCTTTGTCTCTCCAAGGTACTCAACTTCAATGTATGGATTCCCTTCACGGTCAACAACCTTGAACGGCCATGATTGAATATCCTTCTTCACACTTGGGTCATCGAAACGACGCCCAATCAATCGCCTGTGTTTTGAAACAAGGTGTGTCAGTAGGAATCTCAAAGGACGAATAATCTCTAAATACGGGAGGTGAACTAAAGGTCAGGCAAGATGGGGAACCTACTTCGCATCGAAGACAGTATTCCTGGGGTTCAAAGCAGCCTGATTCTTTGCAGCGTCACCAATCAGTCGTTCCTTCTCAGAGAAGGCAACGAAAGAAGGAGTAACACGGTTACCCTGCTCGTTGGCAACTATCGGGGAGCAGAATTGTCAGTCCTGCAAGCAAAAGTGAGTAGTTTTATGTTTGCGAATTTCATTTGAGTACAAAAGCCAGCAAACCGAATAGGTGAGACTAACTGATTTCAACGCCGTTACCCTCGTAGATGGCAACACAAGAGTAGGTGGTGCCTGTGAAAAGATGAAAAAAAACATGGTCAGCCGTATGGACTTAACGAGACTAGGATCGATGTCAAAAGATATGAATGGGGAGGGGGGAATTGCATACCAAGATCAATACCAATTGCGCCTTCGTATTTTCCTTCCATCTTGATTTTTTTTTCTTTCCTATAAAGTATTAAAAAGAGGGTGGAGATTGTGTGGAGAAGAGGGAAGGGCAGTGTAGTGAGAAGAGGAGGGGACGAGGAGATGAAAGTGCGGTTTTTTGGTGAATTTTTTTTACTTATCCCTTCCCCCTCCAATGTGTGTGCCAGCATTTGGCCAATAGTGGGGGGTTAGTCAGCACCTATCGGGACTTCTGTTTTTTCCCCTAGTCCTACCCTGACTACCGTATACCGTACTCGAGTAAGTGGCCATGTGGGACGGTTTCCAGCGAGCTTCAATGCACCAGCGCGCTCAAGTAGGTAATTATAACAGAAAGGGACCGATTGACTAGCTGAAAAATATTTCCAACCTAATTCTTTCTCGACAAACTACCAATCGAAAAATTAACCAATGTGCTATGATAACGTAAGCAAATTTCTTTACAACCCTTATCAGGCTGCTCTGGCACGATCTGGTTTTGTTAGTTTTCGTGGAGGTTGCCGGCAGTCTGACTGGCTCGTGTGCCGGCAGGGAGCTGTAGCCAAGGCTCTTGAGAAGACCCTCATAGGAATAAACTTCTGGGTATGTAGGGGTGGGAAAAGAAAAAAAAACCCTGACACATAAAGAAGCGCCAATGGCCAAGCCTCTTCCCCTCACTGAGACCGAGTTTGGCTGCGGTTTCGCATCTTAATTACAAGTAAGTTGACTATCCTGATAGGTGCAGGGGCGATGTTATACAAGTACTGCATTGAACTGTACATGCCTAATTTGGACCTGTCTTGGTGGCCTTCCAGACAGAAAATCAGGCTTCCACTTCTACGGTAGCTCATAAAATGTCACTCAGCTAAAGGTTTTCTTTTGCTAATTTAAGTATCATACTCGCACCATCTTAAAAATTTCCTTAAATAGGGCTCTTTATGCTGCGGTTTTGTAATAAGTCACTGGATATGCGAAGGCTACTATGAGAGCTCGGAGGACCACCTGGAGCACTCCTACTTTCATGAAATTTCTAGAACCTGCCACCAACTTTGCCACCTTTTGAAATTTGTGGGCTGTATAACTATGAAATATAACCATAGGGCACCTACTACTGCACAGACGATAGAACCAATGGGTGATCCAACAGTAGTTGTGGCGCCCTTAGCAGTATCTGCCCCGAGAACGGCTAAACTCGGTGGGTTCTTGAAAAGGCATAGGTGGAGAGGACAAATAGTTTAGGTCGGAGGAGCGAGAGAGTTTATTCCTTTACAAGTTATGGATAGTAAAAGTAGTCAACGATCAGCAATTGGCACTTATTGTAAAATCTTACTTGGAGTTCGATTTACATGGCCGAGCAGACTAGCTACTGGTATCCCTTATACTCTAGTCTTAAAAGGGCGTGAATAGTTACAGGCACTCTTCAGCAACATGTCGGTAGTGTCATCTAGCGAAACATGGGCATCTAAAATATTAAAAACACGGTGAGCCAATCATTGACCAGCGACGGAAAATGCCATCACAGATGCTCCAGTGCCCCCATGATGAGATATTCAGTCACAGAGTACAAAAAACATTAGAACGGCAGACCCTTCAGCTTTAAAGTGATTTCATGGCATATCACGCAAGTTCACTGGAGCCACACCACCTTGGAATTTGAGAACTTATATTACACTGACCAGCACGCCACAACACATTAAGACAATGCAAGATCGGAAAAGAATACCGCACCAACTATCTAACCACCGTCTCATACCCCACACCTTGGAACGACGTGAAACGGCCCCCGGATGCCCGGGGGGGCAAGAAAGAAAGTAAAACGAATCAACACAATTGCCATGATATCCCTACAAAGTGAAATAAAAATATGAAATAAGGAAGCCGATGTAGAAAAGCTAGTAAACCCCTCAACACCCATTGTGCCTGCAAACAATACACTTAAACGCCCACTCGTCGCTAGCACCATTTTCAGAGAGTAAATTATCCAAACACTTCCGATGGAAGATGTGCCTGCAATGGAAAACCACCAACTCTCCCGCTTCACCCTCCCCAGCATTACTAGCACCGCTAGCCTCCCCTGCTTCCTCCAGCGGATCGGCCGTCACCCGCGCGCGGCTTTTTCCTCTCGCAACGGCAGATAAGGATCCTTCGGAAGCTAGCCTTCGTTCCTCCCGTATGTTATCGAGTCGCTGGGCGTTTTTTAGTCTCGCTTTTTCCCACGAACTATATATACCGCCAGCGGCGCCGGGGCCCCAGAGCTTCTTGTTGCAGGCCTCGCAAGTTTGATTTGCTGGGCGCCAACCTTTTTGGCGAAGTGATGCCGCTTCATCGACATGCACGAATAAGTCTTTTTCCAGGAGGCGGTTCGCTAGGGCAAGGATTTGCTCTTCGTAAATGTAGGCTTCAAAGATGTCTCCAAGGACGTTACGAAGGTCTCCGAGAGAGGGGGAGGCTTTTGATGCACGGGATAAGAAGGATCGGAGGATTTGCAGGAATGAGACCGCCTGTGAGGAGGATGTTGCAGTGAGCAGTGCCGAGAATACGGTTTGGACAAACATTCGGAGGGAGACGGCCACTCTTTCACCATCAATCTCTATCGCATCTGTTTCGCTCAACGTTCCGTTTGTCTCAACAAGTGGGTAACTGCTCACTGGCGGCTTCTCCTGGATAGATATGCAGTTCCTCGCTATACGCACAACGGTATCTACAAAGTCCAACCAGAGCAGTTCCTCTTCGTTAAGTGGTTCATTGTTGGATCTGTGTTTTGATCTGGTGGCCTTGAGCAATCGTTTCCCAGTTTTCATCTGGCCCTGGCAAAGCCAAACACCTACTTGCGCATACTTCTGTAATGAACGCAAGCCGGCAGCGATTTCCTCATTGCTCGAATGCGAGCCATGAGCGTTCATGCCTGCAACGAGCAAACCTTCTAAGGCTACTTCCAGAGTCCCTAAGTGTGTTATGAGCCTATCCATGGCTTTTCGTATCTCCCCTTCACGAGCCATCAACATGACAGCGGCATCCATAGCCCCACTACTCTCCATAGCTGGCAATACCTTGTCCAACCGAAGGTCTCCAGATTGAAGACCACCAACGTAGGTATTAACATGATCAGGTTCAAATTGGCACATAAGTCGGATATAAAGCTCCACAAACGACACGTTTTGTGCCATTGCCGGCCGCTTGAATTCATTTCCTTCCTTGGTATCTGAGGGTTCGAAGATTGTCTGAAGATATCGAAACTGCTCCTGGGGCTGATCCTCTATTGAATCCAGCATGATACTGTGAAGATCAGGGGCGCACGTATCAATGATAGTAGCTGTCCGAGCACAATCTATGTCCACAAGTCGTCGCGCATGCTGTTCGATGACACGGCGAGCTTCTTTTGTTTGCCTTTCGTTCAGACTACTACCTGGTCGTAGGTAATCCCAGATGCAGTCAAAAACAGCATCTCCCGAATCTCCGTCCTCAAAATATGTTTTTATAAGTCTAGCGTACTGCTTCTCAGATCGGAATATCGACTTGAGGACCCGGAAGAACTTGGCGTTGGCAAAGAGTTCGACTAGAACATCGATATCAGGAGGACGGTAAACGGTGAGCAAATATTCAACGCTGAGCTGGCAGTCATCGGCAATATCTTCGCCAGGACAATTGCAAAGTCCGACAATCACACGATGCAAAGCGCTCCCTGAAAGTAGTATAAATTGAGGATACTTTGGAATGTTCCTTGCGATAAACATATCTAGATAAATTGTGTCTTGGGGTGGAAAGTCTGTAGCGCCCATAACCTCCAGAAGGATACTGACAACGTACTGCCGATTCATAGACGATTGACAAAAGGCTTGCTCCTCGGAAAGATCTTGTCCGAACGTTGTGTCCTCAGAATCCGCTGTCCCGTTCAAGAATGGGTCTTCGAATGCTTCGTTCAAAGCACTGAGAAAACTAGGGGCATCGAATTTGAGGATAAGCCGGAGATAGGGAAAAGAAGGCTCTGATTTTGAGATAGGATTTGTATAGAACGACTTGCCACCCTGCTTAGGCCATGTTATCGTCCTCCCCAAAAACAGAAAGTAATAGAGTGCAGCCTTTGCATTTGACGCCTCAGCCTCCGGAAGATCTTCACCCGTGGGATATACACGGCCTGTGAGAGTGTAAGACAAGTAAGGGAACACCTTTAGAGCATTTACAGCGTGCATAGAGCTCTCGTTCTCGTTCACTCCATTTTGAAGTAGAGGAATTAAAAGGAAAAGTAAGTCTATCATAGGAGTAATATAATCGCCAAGCGCTCGGTTCCAAACGTAGATCATTGCGTCATAAAGGTTATGCTGCTTGCAGAGAGTCGTTACTTGGTCAATGTCCAATGTTCTTGTATCCATATGACAGATTATCTCCTCCAGTCGGCTGTCGAACTCGCGAGAAGTGTAGTGTGCGATGAGTGCCTTAACAACTGTTGGTGGCACAGATCGAATCCTTCCTTCTAATATATGTGGCTCTAGCGTCTCAAGAAAAATACCTTCAACAGACCCTTGTTCGAAGTACTCAAAAGCTTCACCGAACAGAAAGTCTGCCGTATCCATACTTAGGCATGCATTGAAACATGCAGTTGCTAAATCCTGCAATTGTTCACGCTCCAACACTTCCTTTTGAGTAGACTTTTGGTTTTTCCCAAAGGCGTACCTGAGAGACGCAGACATCATCTCCAATAGTCTTTCCTCTACAATTGGATGCCGTAGTTCCGCATCTTCGGGAAGCCCGATGGTCAACTTGTTGGCCTCCCCGACGTAATATGCCGTAGCAAGATGTATTGCTCCAATGAAGTCACCAACCTCCATCATAGCCAGCAATCTATCAGCCCAGTTGGACAATGCACCAACCAATACTTCATATTGACACTGTCCGGAATTAGGCCACCTATTCCCAATATGTTATAAAAAGTTGATACTACATACCAAAAGAAACATCCTTCCTTTGTAAGCTTTGAAGCTATTGTAAAATGCATCTGCCACATGTGGATGAGATGATCCTTCGTCATCAAGGCGGTCAATCAGAGAATGCAGTTGTCCTGAGAACATATCAACATGCAAAATCTGCTTTGGCATCAGATCAAACGTTTCAGTCGTTCTCAGTGCAGTATCCTCAAGAATTATTAGCCTTTGAGTAACGGTCAAAACTCCAATTATCTACGACTCCGTTAGAAAAAGGTCAATATATCTTTTTATCCACAAAAATACCTGACGATTGATCCACTGGACGGCAACAATTGCTTCATCACATCGGAAACGACTCTTGGGCCGGAAGTCCAAAACGGGCAGGCGAGTAGGATCATTGTCCTCGGTCTCAATAACTGAAAGCTCCAACAAAGTCAAAATGTTCGACCAAGCATAGACTAATCTTGCATTCAAGCATAACTTTGATCCATTAACCGCTTGTTTTGCCTTCATAAAAGGATACCAGGCCAGACATCCTGACAATGCTGAGTCAGTTGCGACCTCTTTGGGCTTAGCAGCTTTATATTGAGTGTGTGCAATGGGGGTGGTTGAAACAATCACCAAGAGGTTAGGAGTTAAAAGGGCAACAAGCCCCATAGTGTCCGTCGCTTGCTGGAAGTTTCCTAATGGAAGAACTGAGAATCCAAGTACTGAACTAGGCTTGCGGGGTCGGGGCGCCGGGGTGGCGTCAAATGGATATCGTCCTAGAATGCGTGTAGTTTTTACTACCCTCCTAACTGCGCCTAATCCTCTAGTTGCCAAATGTGAGAATGCCATCCCTCTATCGTCGCCAGAAACTAATGCCGTATGTCTAGTACCAAGAAACCCAAGATGAATTACCGAGACCCCTTCAACATGGCCATCTGTTTTTCGGCCCTCAACCTGATCTAAAGGGAGAGGGGGTATATGGAGAAATGGTTGGCTGGGTTTGTTCAACTCCCAGGTGAAAATGTGCCCCGAATCGTGACCTCCTGCGATGGTGGTATGATCAGCAGATACGGCTAAAGCTGATATTGCCCCATGCTCGACAGCTATAATAGTTAGGCAAGAGCATAACTTAGGGCAGGTATTAAAGCATACCTTTGGTGCCGGACCCTATTATTCCTTGGAGACTCTGATTGTAGTCGAAAACTAAGATGATACCTTTGGAAGTTCCCAGCGCGATCGTCGCAGAGGCAGTGATGCATGTGGGGGTGCCAAAATTACGCCTCCCTCCCTCAGAAAACACCTGATTTTTTATCTTCTTGAGTTTTGTCCACCGAACAACTTCCCAAGGTGCTGACCGCTCTTCCGCCTCGCCGAAATTGATATCCCCTATTGAAGATGACCTTGAATGCGGTCCAAGGAGGGAGGGTGAAAGAGCCCGTGGTGATGGTGACCCTATGGGCGAGGCAGGCTGTAACCGCGACTGAAACCGTCTATCGAAAGGTCGCAGATACGGAGCAGGTGAAAACCGAGATCCCAAAATGCTACTCCCCCGTGAAGACGCCACTGACCCCTATGAGCCCCCGATATTAGCCATCAATAGGTAAAGCCACCAAGAGGTAGCACTCACTTGTATTGAAGGAGTATCGTCCGGGATAGAAAGAGAACCGGTAGGGCTGGTCTCGCCATTTATTGAGTTCGAGAGATCTGGATGTTCGTTATCTGCTGATTTCTTTGCTTGCTTAAATCCCTTAAAACCCGAGCCATTTCCCTCTTCCCTAGCTTCCTGCAGGTATTCCAGAACTCTTGAAGTAGCTATGTTCGTCATCGATTCTGGAACATCACCATTCACCTCGAAATTTCCCTCGCTCAAGTCCCGCACTACCTCAGCATTCTCAGCCCCGTGCCTGTTTCCCTCTCTATTGCTTTCGCTTGTCTCGGGTACCGAGTCCTCGTTCGGTATCGAGCTCATCGGTTGGGAATCGGGTCAATTCGCATATCGTGAGTCCGTCGTTCCACCTCAGGGAGGCTCAAGTGGTTCCCTTGTCGTTCGGAACAAATGTTTCCGGGGCTGACAACAGGCGGATAACAGCCGAACAAGATCTTCCGGAAATTTAAAACACCACAGAATTGCCTAATATTTGATATTGAATTTCTGCAGGTAAGGTGTGGTGTATTTGGGATATGCGACTGTGAAGCTGCGGATGCTTTCCCACCAGGTCAAATCCTTTCCCGATGAGAGGCGAGATATGTTCTGAGATGTGCATATCCAATGCGTATATTTGAGCCCTAAATAAGTACTATGTATTTCAATTGTTCCAACTCCCAGCGCTGGAGCCGCGAAGCTCCCACTGCCACGTACGACAAGCTATCACCACATTCAACGGCAGTCATGAGTGGAACAGTCGGGCCACCAATCCCCCCTCATATCCTTGCGAAGAGAAAGCTAGACGAAGGGGGAGAAAATGTTGCAGCAGCATCAAAAGTCGGACCGTCGATTCCGGATGAATTAGACATAAAAAAGAGACGGATGGTAGGCCCTGCGCCGCCTCCAGCTCCACTCGATGAACGGCCAAATTCTGGACCTGGAGATGGCGATGGCGAGACTAGCAGCGATGACGATATAGGGCCGACCCTACCTCAGAGTTCTGCGTCAGCTGTAAGAAAATCGATTTTTTCATCCATTAAGGACATTAGCTAACCGGAAGCCAACTGGTATACAGGAAGAGGTAGAATTAGCAGCGCAGAGACGGCTGGCACAGTTTGCGGACACAAAAGTTCGAAACTCCAACGACGGAAAGGCGAAGCGTGATGAATGGATGTTGGTTCCACCAAAGTCGGAGGATTGGGCGACAAAAGTCGATCCAACCAAGCTACGAAACCGGAAGTTTCAGACAGGCAAAGGATCTAAAGCACCCCAACAGCCAGGAGGGAATAATACACTGTGGACAGAATCACCCGAGGAGAAACGCAAGCGATTAAACGATGAGGTGATGGGTATTAAAAAACCAGCGACGCAAACACAGGAAAAAGGAGGAAAGAATGGTGCTAGTGCTGCCGAGGCCGAAGAGACGGCCCGGAGAATTCGTGAATATAATGTATTACCCCCTTATGCAATGATTTAACCTGGCACATGTCTACCTGATACTGAATCGTTATTTACTGGGGTTTTAGGAGAAAAATCGCTCGCAATCGCTTTATGAGGAGCATAAAAAACTAGGACCCCGAGAGAAGGAGGACGATCCCAGTGCTCGCGCGTTCGATCGCGAGAAGGATATCGCCGGGGGTCGTAGAATTGGTCACGCCCAGAAGAAGGAGATGCTGAACAGAGCAGCCGAATTTGGATCTCGCTTTTCTTCGGGAAGCTACCTGTGACATAGGTTCCAAGATCGGGGCACGTGCCACTATCTCATCGCACATCTTCTCCTCTTTCCAAAAGCATGCTAAATACCGTACCGGTTGCCTGTGGCCTTTTTCTCTCTCTTTTCTCAGCTCCTTTCCTCATACCCGTTCTCGACTACTCGGAGGAGTGGGTTGTTAAAACCCGGAAAACTACCGGTACTTCCGTTGATCCCATACAATCCCATAGAGACAAAGGTTGTGCTTTCCTGTTTTTAATGACCCCCGAGTGCTCGAGTACTCGAGTACAACAACCATGGCCTGCACTGAAACCGGGAATACTCTATCATGTCATGCTATGCTCAGGGGACCCAGTCTCGACAACGATGTGATAGACTTAAGTGTTGTCACACCGTGTACCAGTACCGGTATTCGTAGGCTACCGTATCAGTGTAGTTAAACCATCCGGAATATGATTTTACAAAGCACTTGATTATGATAGAGCATTTCCGACCACTTGAGCACGTGATCCAGCACGGCGGCAGCCAATTTCGAAGTCTGAGGTCCCGGCACGAGCACTCGTATCATGCTGGTACTGTGCTCGGTACAATGGGATTATGAACTAACACAAGCAAGTTAGGCAGAAACACCAAGAATCCAGCTTCCCGCACTATTAATAAGCAGCAGGTTAATGTTTCTCTGTCTAAGCCCCAATAAACTTGACCCAATATAGCAAGAATTTCCCCTTGTTTGAATCTGGGGGATCTCTTGATACGCGAACGTTTTGGGTTTTCGTGGTTACGACGCTTCTCTCATCTGAGAATTTCTTAGACAAGTGAATGCCCCCTATGTATCATAACCAAAGTCTGACACCGAGTTCAGACTTCGATACCGTAGTTTGCCAAATCCAGACAGAGCCCAGGCCAGGTACGAAAAAGCCACACCCCTACCCACTGGAACTAATGATAACCGTCCGTTCCCCAAGCCCACCCGTTCGCTCTTCGTACTCGCAAACTACAAACCCTTCTTGAGTCCCTTTGTCTTTTCGCCTTGGGGCACCGACGTTCATTTGACCCATTTCTTCTCCCACTCATCTATCCATTCATTAGATTTCTTTCGGATTTTTCAACACTATTATCTTGCCTCTCTCTTGTTCGCCGGGGTCAGTCTGGGGTCCACAATTGTCTACACGACATCTCCCACTTAATTTGTTTCTTCTTGTTTCTAGCCTTTTTTTCCTACGCAATTAGTTATGGCCGTTCCTAAGCGATGGCTAGACCTAGTGAAGAGGGATGAACGTGACGACGATGATTGGCCTCACAGCAGTTGGTATTGGAGCGATGTGAGTCTGATGCGCCTGCCTAGCTTCATCTATCCAACCCCGACGGCAGAGCTTACTTGATTTACTGGCTGACGAATGGTGTCTTCCAGCAAACGAGAGCAATCAAATGGGGAATCTTTTTCGGCATCTTGACTTTCTTCTTTGTACTAATGATGGCAATGTACTATCACGCCGACCGCCGGATGAAGAATGGAAAGCCCCCTCTTCGCTATCACCGAGTACGTTCCTTACCCATTCGTCGCGGGTTTCGTGTGGGGGTTAGAATGGTCAATTGATTGTGTTGGGGATCTGTAGTGGCTAGTGCCTCGGACCCGGAGGGCCCAATTCGAACAGAACCCCCAACAACCCGAAGAGAGCTTCTCGTTCTATCACCAGCAGCCTCAGGAAAATGGTACATATGGAATGCACGCCGTACCACCCCCAGGTAAAAATTAAAAAAGACCCTTCCTACCACAGACCTAAAGCTCCGCTCAATGCTGGATCATGGGTAAGCAGGCAAGTTGCTAACTCTCACGCCCAACAGCTTACAACCCCAACTACCCCGAGCCTCCTATCTACTCTGGCGGACCCCCAATCGGGGCCACAAAAGTCGACCCAACACAACATCCAGCACATCACTTGGGCGAGGGCAGCAACAACGGACCCGCTCTCCCTCCCCCTGCTGTCGTCCCGGCATATACACCGCAGCAGCACCCACATTAAATGAAATGGTCGACTGGTATGTCTTAGAAGATTGCACTAAGCTCTATAATCCCGTGATATCGTCTGGAGGACGGAGAGTACAGGAGAGAAGGAAGGAAGGGTCATATACTTCTAAACCCAGTAGCTTCTCCTGCAGTCACTCACTCACTCATTGCATTCTCTGTATTCTTACTTTTCGCCCTCCCGGACCCTCTTATTTACTCCTTTCCCTCTAGTTACCGGACAGGCACGCAACCATACGTTCTCATTCCAAACAAGCTCATACATTTCTTCTCGACTTTGTCTTATTGTCTACCACTTGATCTCTTTTGTTTAGGCGGGCATTGGGGGTTATTTTCTTTTTTCCTTTCTTTTTAAAGTTACATTAAGGGAGACGTATTATATACATCATGGGTAGCAATTCTTAAACCGGAGCAGGAATGGATGGCAGGAACCAATGACTGATTTTTCTGAGAAAAACCTTTCACTTTTGTTTCGACTGTATATCCCTTTTGTTTTTATTACCATATCGATAGTACAGTACAAGTCTCATAGTTAACCCCCCACATAAGTTAAAGCAAAAATCACACAAACCAGGAGCAGTAGCAACGAACAGTAAAACTCCAAGGAGAGATTTAAGCAAACAAAAAACACCCCATCCCCAACCAGTCAAGCAATCTCAAAGGTAGCCATACATGGAGGGGGAATAGCTAACCAATGTCCATAGCATCCGGATCCTCATAAGACCCCCCTCCTGCCGCTAGATCCCCACCCATTTCCATAAAATCCCATTCATACCCTCCCTCCTCCTCCTCACCCCCCATAATTACCCCCGTAACTTGAGCTGCCACCGCAGCCTCATTTGCTTGCCTCTTCCGAATCCTATTCCTCGCCTCAATAATTACCCGCCGAACACTATCCCTCTCCTCCGAAACACTCAACGAGCTCGGTACCGAATAAAGTACCAAATCTGTACTCGTCTTCCCCCCTCCACTTTCCCCTCCAGTGCCATCACCACGGGCACCATTCTCGGCAAGTAGGTAGGGAACCCGCGTCAGCCGCCTCTCAATGTCCGGGAGGAAGATGAGTTTCTGGGAGTCCGGGTCGTCCTCGGAGTCGTAGGAGGCAACCTCTTCGTTGAGGTTCTTGATGAAGATTACGTTGTCAACATCCATCCTTTCGGCTTCTGGTTGAGAGGGGAGTGTGCTACTGGTGGGGGTGGTGATGGGGAAGGGTTGGGGTTTGTTGAGGAGCTCTACTTTGGGGGGTGTTAGCTGACGATGGGCAAGAAGGGAGGGGGCGAACCTTTTTTGACGAGAGATAGTTTCTCTAGACGTTTCGATAACGGTTGTTCCTCCAGTAGGTCATCGCTTGGAGGCCGTTTTCGTTGGAAATCCATGCTCCATTCCATCACGAGTCGGTGGTGGTCTTGACCTCCTTCGCTTCGACCCGCTCGGTGGGAAATTCGCATTCGTTAGGTTTTTTCCCCCGCAGTCAACTGCTCTCTCTCCCCCCAAATCAAAAATTTCCCGATTTTTGTGAAACCGTTATCCAAAGGATGCCGTAGTCGTCTCCCGTACTGTGTCTCGCTCGCGTTCCCGTTTGCGTGCGCGGAGTACCCCCTCCACCTCGGAAAATTAGAGCAGAAAACGATCGTGAAGGCAACAACCTCTCCTTCAAGAATCATTGTTGGGTTATATAAAGGATTAAGCCCATTCCGCTCTAATTTTCCCGCCAGGGTGAGTTCCCGCTCAATTGCAGATTTCGCAAGGGTAAAGAAGCGTCTAGAAGAGTCGGTGGATGGACAGCTGTGGTTATCATGAGGGGCAGGGGGTTTGGCCGCTATTCCTTGTTCGGATGGGGGCGCCAAGGCTTGCGAGAAGGTTCCTGGCGGTGTACTCGAGTAGTGGACGTGCATGCATCCAGAGGAGGTGTGGTTGAGGATCACTCGGCTTCCTTCTTTTTTTTTTTTTTGTGGGAGGGTCTTTTGGGACTTTGTAACGGGATGGAATGTGAGGGGTGGGATCAGGCTTTTCGTTTTAGATTTACCAGTGTGTTGTGGCGATGGGTTGGTATGATGCTGGTACCGTAGTTGCTCTTCCAGTGAGGAATAAAGTTTAGTAAGGGATGGGGATTGATAGTAGATTAAGGTTTTATCAAAATTCCTATCAAGGATGGGTTGGGCCCAATAAATTCGGAGTTGTCTCTGAGTATCGGGGGTTAGAGGATACTATATCATCAAATTGTGCCTTCTAAAAGTTAAGTTGGAAGGACAAGGGGGCGGCTATGGGATCTCCCGTGGCATACCCTGTCAGCACCGCGGGTGCTCACGATACGATATGTGCTCGGAGAATGTCACAGAGAGTTACTCGAGAAATCCACAGCACCAGTAGTCCGGTTCCTGGGCAAGCATGATGTCGATGTAAAACTTGCACCCTTGGCTCTTCGTATCTACCAGGTAAAAGGCTGGTATAGTGTACAGGAAACAAACCACTTCAGAACCCAAAAGCCTACGCCTTCGAACCACCCACGACCTCGGAAATAGCGAGTATGATACCTTCCCTTCCTGCAACCTCCTGCCCACGATCTGAACACTGACCGGCGCACTACGATAAACCTCGGGATCATTTAAAACAAGGGAATCAACTCACCCCCCCCCTCCCGCCCTCTCCTTATGAAAAGGAAAAGAACTCACAACTCTTACACAAACTTATCAGGAGTCCTCACAGGCTCATACACTCCTTCCCGTCAATCCCCTTGTCAACCTTAAGCTTAGGCGGCGCCACAAAAGTGGTGTGACCTGAAAGGTCAACAAACCCACTATACCCCAGATATCTCCTAGCATCTCGGGGTTGATAGGATTAGAAAGTCGACAGGACTACCGGTTTTTTGTCAGGGGAGCGGGGGTGTTGGAAACTGTACTCACGGGTGTGCTCTCTTCTTGTATGTTGCTGTAGTTACAACTGATACGTCATGACTACCTATGTCACCCCCCCTTTCCCTTCTCTGAATCTTAGCCTCTCTTCTGTCTTCCTTTTTCGTCTTGTTTCTTCTTTCTTTTACTTACTCAATTCTCTTCTTACTCAACAA
>Ga0307509_10000942_pt1 | contig 49704 bp, 54 predicted proteins | sample 10_EM_MG_FD_202245 | JGI IMG/M metagenome (GOLD analysis project Ga0307509, IMG submission 202245) | Populus trichocarpa ectomycorrhiza microbial communities from riparian zone in the Pacific Northwest, United States - 10_EM | ecosystem: Host-associated > Plants > Roots > Unclassified | place... | reverse complement strand
ACTTGGGGGTTTGGATGTTGCCTGGGGTGAGGAGGTTAGGGTTTTTGTCGGCCATATCGTTAAAGATGCATGCTGTCTTTGTACCTTAATAAAACAAACGCACTTGATTATAAAAAAATAAAAAATAAAAAAAAAAAAAAAGTCACAGTAGTTAGAGCTCTTCACGCAACCATCTAAGTAATACACCACTCAGATACTGGGGCACGGGCCAAGCCCATTGACAGTGACCTTCCATAGGTGCAACATGTTCGAGATACCTAATGCCCTTATCTCTATACTACCTCGTCTGTATGCGAGAACTCTATTCCTACACGATAGGACTTCTTACGATCACGATACCTACTACGAATACAAGATGTTAGTCTATAACGATAGACGAAGCAAACTATATAGACTATGTCGATAGTCTATGATATTGTGCGTGGACAAAATTAACCGATCTACGAAGGCTAATAAATTTCCCCGTGATGTTCTCAACCTCCTCTATACAACTACCCCAAGCCAACCAAGAAAAATAAGCAAAAATAATTTAAATACATGGCAGTAATCAGTAATGAGCATACTACCCATCATCCTTTATAAAAAAAACTAGAAAGTATTATAAGGTCGCTGTTGAATGATAATAATCTTTGTGGGAGCGTGAGCGATCGGTTGCCATGCTCACCCTGGTGTTCGGTTAATTTTGTCCACCCACAATAGTAAGATAGTCGTTTCCCGTTACGAACACCTACAAGGGAGGCTGGTTTGTTACATTCATCAAGAACTTGCCAAGGAGTTCGCAGGGCCAACCACCACCATCTTTTGTTCTACTCGTACTTGAGTACAAGTATATACCTTGATTTTTGTCAATGTCCGAGACATCAACAGAAAATTGGAAAATGCCAAGATCGACTTCAACAAGAGGCTTGACAACCTCACCAACCAAATCCAATTTACTCGACACATCGCATCGAATGCCCGCTCCGATCACGATAGAGGCCCGAGAGAAACGCAAGGCCGCGGCGGCAGGGTTGACCATGTTCGAGGCGTGTCTGAAAAGTGGTGGCAGAGATTGCTCTTAGTGTAAGGCGATTATTATCTGTTCCAATTATGATAGTTGTGCTAATTTAGGTAGCATGAACTCGGGGGTGGGGTGGGCATAGGGTTTTTCTCCCTCATGTTATTAGACGAATCACAATATGAGATTCTTATGTTACACCTTCCTGTCCGACTCATATGACAATGGGGAAACAGAGAGTGAAAGAAGGGTACTGTATGAATCCTTTAAATCCATCATTGCCCATCGGCCTCGGATTCCCCTGATCAGAGGTACACCTCGAGTTAATATCATATATTATCCCGACTATGACTATCTGTCGTAAGCTACCTCGAGAAGGAATAGTGTTATCCAGGCGAAATATCTTGAGGAAGCTGAGCCTGCTGGATCGCATTAACAGGTACAGTATTCATTATTTTGTTAGCCTACTCTGCTAAGCCTATTGTGGTTTAGACAGTATCTCTGTTGAAATCTCCGATGGTGGATTTAAAGGATGAATACGGTACCATAAAAAACTCGTGTTAAGTTTAGCGGGGGAGGAGTCGATATTTTTCCAATGTTCATCTGGTGTATCATACTACCAACTAAACCATATCCCCATATACCGGTATGTACCATTTCCGTCGCTTTTGACAATATTAAGCCCGTTGGCTGTAAGTTTCGGTAAAAGATAATCAAACACAAGGTATGCTACAAACATAAGCCTCACCCTGCCATCTAAAACCCATGTTCAGTGCTATCTCCTCCAATCGCGCTCGTCGCCGCAGAGCTAGCCACAGCCTGCAGCACTCCATCCAAATAATTCGCCCCACTCCATTTCTGGTGCGTGAGCACGTCGCATCCAATCTCCTTCTCGCGCCTCTGCACAAGGTCAACGTACGCGAGCATGCCCTCATCCCTAAACCGCGTAGCAAGCTCACATGTAGCGAGGGCGTTCGAGTGCAATCCCGCGAGGGACACGAGTTGCAGCACGAAGCCCTCCTTCGCCAGGTCCCAGATGAAGGACTTCAGCTGCTCCGGCGTGAAGCCCTCTGCTAGCCAATTGAAGCTGGGCGAGAGGTTGTAGACTAGGTGTTTACCCGTAGCCGGGGAGGAAGGGGAGCGCAGGAGGGTGCGGGCGAAAGAGGTTGCCTGCGTGAGCGATGGGCGTTTGGTCTCAAGCCAGAGGAGGTCGGAGTAGGGCGCGAAGGCTTGCGTGCGCTTTATGGCGGCAGGGAGGCCGGCAGAGTAGTGGTAGTAGCCCTCCCGGGTGCGAGGGAGGTCCCAGGAGAAGAAGATTTCGTGGCCGAGCAGTGCGCGCGCGTGTTCCCGTGCGACGGTGTTGCTACGGGTTGATGCGTTCTGCATGTATTCTTCGATCTTGGCCTGGGCGTTGGGGAGTTTGGCGAGTTGGGACTTGACAGCATCGTCGAAAGTTGTTAATTTGTGTTCTGCGAGCCAGGCTGCTTCTGCCCTGTTGAGGGCTTCAGTCGTGGCACCGGTAGATTCGAGGCTTTGGAGGACTTCGCTGAGAGGGGTGGTTTCGGTGGTGGTGCCTAAGATGAATTGGTGGTCGCGGGTGTCGATGGTGCTGTTGATGAGCTTTCCACTCTCGCTGTCCGTTCGCGCGATCAAGAGGTTCTCCACGCCCATTAGGTCCCACTGGAAGCGTGTGGCAATGAGCCGGTTTATGTGCTCGCTGATTGGTACGAGGACTTTGCCCGAAAGGTGCCCACACTTCTTGCCACCGTGCATTTGGTCCTCCAGATGTATCGCTGCAGCCCCATTCTCAGCGAAGAGCTTTGCTAGTTTCATTACGGCTGATAGTCCCCCATGTCCGGTGTCCCCATCTGCGATTATCGGGCGGAGATAGTCCACCCATGGCGTCTCCTTGCGCTGCTGTGGGGTCATGCTCCGGCGCTCGTCGTAATGCTTTCGGTCGTGGAGTTGCTGAGCTTTGAATAGCCGCTGAACCTGGTTTGGTACAGTATTGTACGGGTAATCCCCAAGATCCGGTGATACTTCATTCGTAGTCGTGAGAACACTAGAGCAAGCCCAACCACTCACGTATAGTGCCTCGAGATGCGGTGCTTGCTGAGTCATTTGCACAGGATCGATAGCGCCCACTAACACCTCCTCTTCATTAGCTATCCCCCCTTCCTATGCCGTACCTCTAGAAATGGGAGGGAGGGATACTAGTATGCACCGGCAACCCCTGAGCTGCCCGCTCATTCAATAACTCGAACAGCTTCCTAGCTGTCTGCGAGCTTGGATAATGCTGCTTCAGCGTGCCTCGCTTGCTAACAACGTCCCCAGCGGAATACGGTCGAGTAATCCCTTTCCATCGTGGTTCTGCCCACCACCTTTTCACCCCCTCAACCTCGGCAGCAAATATTGCGTCCTCCTCTTCGGGTTTCGGAGGGTGTGTTGAGAGCATTCTCAGGGTCGAGTTGGGGGCTGTTGCACACAGGATCCGTGGGAGGAACTCGACCGGCCGCAGGACTGGACGGCGAAGAAGAAGAAATTGGGCAATCATTTCGTGTTTGGTGTTGGGAAGGTGGAATTGACTTTGGAAAGTCAAGGTGGGGTGGTGGACGGAACGGATATCTGCGGCAAGGATAGTACGAACGGTTTAATTCCTTGGCTCGGCAATAGCGCAGCACATGATTTCGGAGTACGGCAGTGGGGAAACTGCAGGGCTCATGTAAGACAGCGTGAGAAGAGGAAAATAATCACAAAAAGTAATGAGATTAAAGAACTAAGAAATCACATTATTTGAGAGCAAGCAGATGGCCTGATGTCATCCATTTGTTGAGTGATACCATGTGAAGAATATCATATAATAAAGTTTGCTTTCAGGATTTCAGGCAGGGTATCATACAATACCCTACTCTGCGAACTTCGCCCCCGGACTGACTGCCTATTATTATACACCAGGTGTGTGCAGTACCATACCTGATGTCAAGCAAAGTTGCTGAAGAAAGGCAAAGAATGATGGCCACTCGAAGGTATCATACTGGTTACGGGACAAAGGATAAATGGTTCAAACCCTATGCGCTTATTCTTCTTCTTATAAGTTATAATAATACCTAGAGAAGCGTAACTATGTAAATGGTAATGATGCGGAGAATGAAGGGAACAGATTAGGAAGAAAAAAATGACACGAATAACCTGATACGGGTAGTTCTAAATGATACCTAGACAGGAAATGTAAATATATATATATTATACATAATTATATAATATATAAAGACATGATAATAATATTATAATAATATTATAAAGGCACAGTATGATGCCAGGGCAATTTTTTAATTCTTCCTGTTTTACTGTACATGCTCATGACTACGATAGGTAACTTGAGTTCATGCACCATGACACCAACCAGAAGGTATTGCTTGACTAATGGCGGGGTAGCACGTATGCCCAGTGCGAAGATCATAGGTTTTCCAGCGAGTGCATTTTCTTTTGTTAGGGGTAGAATAATATTATGTTGTTCACAAGGTTGGAACTCCGCCGCTCATAATTCCTACATAAATAGCCATCATACCACCATCCGAAGCTACCGACACTTCTTCTACCTCACAGCTCGTGGTAGGCTTAGCAATGCACAGCAGAGCCAGCGCCTCAACAGGCATCCCCGACCCACGCATTAACTCCAAATCACACATGATTTCCATAACTCAACCTCAACCCCGAGTGACATTCTATGAATACACTTCCTTCATCTTCCACTTTAATTAACCAACCCCTCTAGCCAACTTAACTTACAAGGTATCATATCACATCGGGAAGAGATATCAAGCCCCAACAGCCTTAAAAATCGCCTCCATGGAAAGACTTTTGGGCCTCTCGATCGGCAAGCCAAGAGCTCTGTCCCATATTAACTGCGCCAGGGGCCCTAAGCCTCTCGACACGCCGAAGGTAACGGTGTAGTAAAGGTCTTGATTGATCCTACCGCCGCCCGCGCCGTTAGCCTGCACCCCATAGGGAGAACAGGAGGGGATGATGAAAGGAAAAAAAATACCCATAATGATGAAACAAAACGCCTGAAGCAGAATCCACATTCGGATGCGGGTTCTTGGTCTTCCCGTGCTGCGTTAAAACCCTCGGTGCGATCTCGCTATTCTTCTTGACGAGTTTGAATACAGCTCCTTCCGCGACTTCGGGGCGAGACTTGGCAAAGTCCATGAGTGCCTCGAAGCGAGGATCAGGCTTACGAAGGACGGCATGGCCATAGCCAGGGATCACCTGCCCGCTGTTGAGAAGGGACCAAAGGTAGCTTTCGATATCTTTGTCCGAGTAGTTGTCGCCGAGTGCCTTGCGCATTGCTTGGATAAACCGAAGGACTTCCTGCGCTGCCAAACCATGGAGGGGCCCCGCGAGACCCTGGAGACCGGCAGAGTATGAGAGGAAGGGGTCACCCAGTGCGCTGCCGACGAGGTGAGTTGCGTGCGCGGATACGTTACCACCCTCGTGGTCGCCGTGCAACGCGAGGTAGAGTCTTAGGAGGTCTACAAAACCGGTGTTGTCAGATTTTCCGAGCATCGCAGCATAGTTATGTGACCAATCCTGTTTCAGGTCGACAGAGGCCGGGAGGGGGCCGCCGCCGAGGTAGGTGTTTTGGTAGATCTTTGCGGCAATGGTGGGGAGCTTAGCCAGGAGGGCGATGGAGTCGTCGAACGTGGGCTCCCAGTAGTCGGCTTTGGATAGGCCTTTCTCGTATAACTTGGCGAACTTGGAGTCGTGGTTTAGAGCAGAGACAGCGATTGCGACTATCACAATTGTAAGCTCGAATACGTAGCCATGGGGAACGAGAGGGCGTACACTGTGTCATAGGATGTAGAGTGGTCGGCATATTATCCAACATCTTCTCAACAAAATCCGGCAATCCCGCATTCTCGGCCAACGTCCTACTCAATCCACGGACCTGCTCGACAGTAGGAACCTGTCCAGTCAGCAGCAACCAGAACATCCCCTCGGGGAGCATCTCCTCTCCGGAAGTCCCCTTCGGCAAGACCTTCTGGCAGTCCTTGATCGTCTTTCCATGGAATCTAATCCCTTCATTGGCATCGAGAACAGAGCCTTCCCAGAGCATACCCTTAATACCTCTATTCACGCATCCCATCAGAAAATCATTGTATAGGTGGGGGTGTCGTGAAAGAAAAGCAAACCTCATCCCACCAATAGCATTCTCAACCCTAACTTCACCGAGCACCTTCTGTCCATGCTCTGCCTTAAGCTTCTTCAACATCTCACGCTTCAGGGGAATAACCTCATTAAGCGTCTCCTTAAGGTCTTTCTGGGCCGAAGTGGAAGCACTGCGCTGACCAACATAGGTAGGGCGGATGCGGGAAGCAATTCCACCAACGCTGCGACTCAGCGCTCTGACAGACATTGTGAATTGAGAGGAAAGAAGGTTAGTAGTGTCTGTACGCTTCTCGCAAGGGAAGGGCGTAGGTATACAGGTGTGGGAAAAGATGAGAGGAATAGAAAAGAAGGAACCCGGACGAGCCAACGAATCCAGATGAGAGGTGAATATTGTTTGTGGGTCCGTTTGGTACACTCGGTTCCCCAGTTGCCCAAAGAACTCGCTTCTATAAGTAGCTACAGTAGCTGGGCCGGACCTCGGGCCCCTGTCCCCCACACACACCTCCGCTTATCTGATCCGAGGTTTGTTATCAGAGCCGGCCCCGAAGATCAGTAGGGCACAAAATGCTTACCACAGGATTATCACTCGGCCTCAACAAGTCAAATAATATTATTATTTTGGTCATCCTAATTATTAATATAATCGACAGCTGAAGGCAAGGCCCGGTTCCGTAGTTCAACTTGATTGATAGAAATTGAGGTACCCAACACTCAATTCATCTAATAGATCTAATAGAATTCTAAACAGCAGAGCAGTGCAAACAAGCTACCACTCTGACTGTTCCAATGTGGTCGCTCAGAGCTCACCTAATACCAGTACCAGTGGATCAACCGTCCTAAGACCCCCAAACCACAACCTCAACCTCCTCAATACCATATGTATGATACCTGCATAACACGGTGCCGGTAACTTAAACCCCTAATTTATGATATTATATACAACAAACCATCCAACCACCCAACCCAGAGCTCATCCTCTCATCTCAAGCTCAAAACGGAAAACACAATCCCCTCCTAAAAAAAGAAGCGCTTTTTTTATTTCGCAAAAATTGACACATAGACCTAGAAATACGAGGAGAAACTGGAAAGGAAGAAGACATGATAGCTCAGAGGAGGAAAGAACCATCTAAACTCCGCTGCGAGCCCGAAATTCTTCTCCGAGATCAAAGCCCTCTTAATCCAACGGAATGCCATCGTACTCCCCATACCCGAGAGCTAAGTTCATGTTCTGAAGACATTGGGTGGCAGCCCCCTTAAGTAAATTGTCGATAGTTGCGCAGACAACTACTCTCTTTCCGGAGGAGTGGACGCCGAAACCACCGACTTCCTGTTTGATTGTTAGCAAAAACCGCCCCTTAGTGGACATAGGAAATTTTATATAAACTTACCACGCCATGCTTGCCAGAGATATTCTTGACGAGAGGCGCCTCCCCAGTAACCTTGATGAGCTTCTCCCCGGCGTATCTATCCTGGTACAAGTTCCTAATTTCCCGAGAGGTCATCTCCTTGGCCAAGGGAATGCTGACAGTGTGGTGAATCCCCTGGAACCAAACTGCGACGTGAGGAACGAAAGCAACAGGGACACCAAGTCGAGTTCCTATCTCACGTTCGTGGATATGGTCAGTCAAGCTGTAAGGCATCAAGTTGTCCTTCAACTGATTGACGTCATTCTTGGGACTTGGCTTTGTTCCAGCCCCAGAATAACCAGATACACCAAATATGGTGGGAGAACCAGTGAGGTAAGGCACTAAAGGTGCGATAGCAACCTGGGCTGCAGTAGCATAGCACCCGGGGTTGGAGATACGAGAAGCCTTGGTCAGGGTCTCTCTCGGCACAAGCTCTAATTCCCAATTTATCAACCCAACCGCCCAATTCCATTACCGTAAGAATATACATACCAGGCAATCCATAAGTCCATTTACTATCAAACCTAAAATCGGCACTCAGGTCGACAATCACGCTCTTGCCCTTTCCAACATCCTCGACTGCATCTACAAATGGTTTGCAAACACCATTGGGAAGAGCCATAACCCAGCAGTCAACTTCACCATTCTCCTCCATCCTTCTAATATCCTCGACACCCAGGTTCTGGTAGACGATTTCCTTCCCATCTTTGGTATATCCCTCAAGCTTCTTTCCAGCCAGCTCCCGAGACGAAACATGAGTAAGATCGAAATGTGGGTGAGAATTAATGAGACTTATTAAAGCTTGCCCAGTGTAACCCCTGGCGCCAATGAGCGCTACTTTAGAAGGCTTGCCATTAGTTGCGTTGCTTGAGCCTAATGGTGGGTTGGGGTTTGTAGAGGCAAAACCCCGCCGCTGTTGACGAAGAACAGATCCCATTGAAGCAGCCCATCGCGAGCCCGGCATTGTGGATGTAGAGAAACTCCTAACCTGCTGCTTAATACCAGTAACAGCTCCCTCAGACCTTCCGGACTCGCGGCTACCAGCATCGGCCAAGAACCCCCCAATCAAAGACTTGACCTCTTCAGGTCCCTCACATCCGTACCAGAAGTGAACCTGGCCCCCATGACTGAAGCTCCCCTGAGATTTGTCGAAATGCCAACCTAGCTGTCCATCCCCCTGCCTGACAGACCAAATCAGCCTGGGGTATTCCTTCTTGATCAAGTTGAAGACGTTATCTGCCACGTTGCCCAACCACCCAGCCTTGGTCGACGAGAAGAAATCTAGCCTTGCAGGCTCGTCGGGGTTCCCACCCGGGAGGACAATAGCCAGAACCTCAAGAGGCTCATCGGCGTATGCCTTGAATTTAGTTGTCTGTAAAAAGCTCAAATAGTCCGAAATGTCGGTTTTCTCCCTGCTCAAAACCTCTTCCAGCCGTGTTCGATCCTCGAATCCCTCAATATCAGATATAGTGGTGAGCTTGTTACCTCTCCTTATAAGAGTCCCAGCACCGGTATCGGTGAAGAGCTCCTTCTGGAGATCTTCTGTAGCGATAATAGCAACACTGGAGGTCCTAGGTAGTCCATCCAACAACTCCTTAATCTCCTTGATCTTCAGCCTTGTCCCGTACCGGCACCACCACTGCTCCATCAAGCCAGCGTACTCCTCGTCCAAGTTGATAGTGGAAATCTTCTCATTAGTCTCGCCATTGAACAAGCCACCCTTCTCAGACAAATACACAATCTTCAAGGGCTGGAGGGCCCGTGCGAGTTCGCCAGCCGCAGTATCCGCATTGACGTTCAGCAGCTGCCCCTCGGCAGTTTCTGCCGTTGACGTCAAAATCGGAAGACACCCCGCCTTAATAGCGGCCTCAATGGGACGTTTGTCGACGCTCGTGATCTTTCCTACAAGGTCGTACTTCTTGCGGTCTAGGTAGTCGGCTTGAAAAACACCGCCGGTGATTGGCCTAGCCCGAACTCCGAGCTTCTCCAACGCTTCGACAAGCTTTAAGTTCTCGTCGAGGAATAACCGTCTTGCCAGAGCGAGGGTCCTCCCATCCGTAACCCTGATCCCGTCCTCAAACTGGGGCTGCACACCCGCTGCCTCCAGCATCTTGTTAAGTTGTGGACCCGCACCGTGGACGACGACGGGGAATAACCCGACATGGTTAAGGAAGGACAAAGAGTTTGATAGCGAATTCAAGTGCTCCGTAATGATTGCCCCGCCCACCTTAATGACGGCGAATTGCTGAGATCGAACAGATGTGAAATGTGACAAGTACTGCTCCACTTCCCTCTTGGACCCAATGTTATTGAGCAGCTGGATAACGGTGGACCGTGTGGACAACGGCGACGGGGAGAGGCTGGCGGTAGCGTATGACGAGGCAGTTACGCGGAGTGGGGAGGACGAAGAGGTTGGGGGAATTGCGGCAGCGGGGCGAATCACACGCAAGTTCCTAGAAGTGGGTAGGCGAACAGCCCGCCTGGATGAGTTGCGGAGTCCCAGCAACAACATAATTATCGAGAGCAATTGATGAGAGGGGAAGTAGGGAGCCGCAGTGGTAGGGAAAGGAAAAGGCTTATCAACGAAAAAAAAAAGGGAAAAGAAAAGGCAAAAGGAAAACAGGGAAATTTTGACCATATACCGGAGACAAGAATAAGCAACAAAAGATGAAAAAAAGTTGCCTGATGCTCCCACCAGTGAAGTGATGGAGGGGGTTCGTGATCCGAATGGGGGGCACTTATACGGCCAGGCAAGACTATTAAATTTGAAGTTGTGTCAGCTCCAAGCAAGGTCTAAATGCTCCGGAGAAACAAGAGCACAATGATAAAGACGATGGACCTACTCGAGTATATTACCAAGGGCACAGTAGGAGGGAAGGGATAAAGAGAGGTGTGAAGGAAAATCGGAATTGAGCGATCCAACGAAACATCACCGACAAAACACAAGAATTTATTCCCTTCCTCTCTCTCTCTCTCTCCTTCTCCTCTCTCTCAGGCAGTCTCAGAGGGTCATTTCATTCAGTAAATCACTTCATGCGGCCATCCTCCCCTCGCCCCACCTGCCTGTTTTTTTTCGCCCCCTCCATCCACACGTCTTGGCAATTGACGATCAACGCCCGCCCTGCAAGAAAATTTTTATCTCATCATGGGGCTACAGGTGCAGGTAGTCAGAGTCAGGCAAAAGTGATGATAGTCGCAGGCTCGCAGTAGCGATCCCCCAACCCAGGGCTTGACACTCGTGTGCATAAACCAAACTGAAATCCGCCGTCAGAGCTCCTCCCCTACTCGAGTACCGGTAGTCTGTCAATCCACGCCACAAATAGCCACTCTGTCCTCCCGCACGATAGCCTTTATCATACTAAAATATCGAACTGTTCCATTTACTCGAGTACAAGTACTGTACTGTACACGTACAATACCCTACGATATGAGCCGGTATCGCCTCACCGCAAACAGGGCCTACTCGAGTACAATCGAGTGACCGCCAAATCCTACATCTCCCTCTCATTAAAATATACTCACGTGAAATATAGGCAATGATATATTGTCCTATGATTTTCATGGATGATTGGAAATTTTAACATAAATAAAATAATAAGAATAAAAACAAGGAATGCAACTATGACAACAGATTAATAATCTCCCATAAGGGTATTTAAAGTGCATTCATCATCCCTTTCCTTAAGTTATCATAGTTCTCCCGTTCGTTTACTTGACCCCCGGACTAGGCCAAAACAAACAGAAGCTACCAGGCAGCGTACATAAAAAAAAGTCAAATTGGCTGTTCAGGTTCCTGATATTGGATGGCTGAGGGGAAGGCAAAAGGAGAGAAAAATAAATGAGAATACCCTTGAAATTACAGTAGAAAACATTTCCATCAAAATTAACTGCACAAAGGGAATTCCAGCAGATACACAGTAAAGAGAAAAGAAAAGAGAGGAAAAAAAAGAGGAAAGAAAACAAGAATTTCACCGGTTCCACAACCTAAAAGACAATCAAGCATCCATTGACCTAATTCCAAAACCGAAAAAAGTTATATTGAAAATTGGCCGGTTTTTTGCTTGCTTGTTTTTTTTTTGTTTCATTTGAATGTCTCTCGTCGTGATTCTCATGTCCATTCATTGTTGGATTGTCATTAGACATGAAGCTTGATTCCCACCACCCCAAACTAGGACTTCTTGACCACCGTAAAGCCAAGCTTCCACTCTCCCCCCCCCGTGTCTATGAAAACCGCTCCCGCGCCAGAAAAAAACCAAACAACCTTTCCCATACGGCTCGATTATTAAGTTTTGCTACACCCAATATATGGTCAGAGAGTGCTTTACGTATATATCCACAATCAGAGGTGAGGGAAGTTGAACGAACGTGACAACGATCGGGACGATGATGATCGCCAAAAGAATGATGATGCCAACGACTATGCACATGCGCATCTTCATGTCCTTCCACCACATTTGCTTTCGGACCCTGTTGGCCCCGCGGCGGAAACCCAAAGCAGACACAGCAAGATTGTCTAAGGATGAGATATTATGTCAGCATTTCCTTTCACAGGGCTGGAATTCCTCTTTCGGAAAAAAAATGAATGTGCTAACCAGTCTTATCTTGGAGGCTGTCCAATCTGGCGCCACGGTCAGCGACCTTATTGATGTTCTCCCGCATGATTCCGACGGTATCGTCGATTTGCTAAAAACAAATTTGTCATCATCAGCGAAAGCACCCAATACCGGTATTGAGGCGGGCTCATAGAAAGGTCCGATATGAAAGAAATTAGGGAAAGAAAAAGAAAAAAGGCCATGAAACATCGCGCGCGAGGTAAACCGAGAGAGCCAGCCAAGCTGCAGTGAGTGCGACTAGGGCTGAAGTGACCTCACACCAAGCTTTCGCCGCACCACCGGACCAAATGTCCAGCTGTCCTCTTACGGGAAACGTAGAGAACATGAGGGGTCGTGAAAGTAGAAAATCAAAGATAGCGAGTCAAGGTCGCGCAACTTTATTGTTGTTGAGAACAACTTCACCTTCCCCCCTGACATACGCGGCCTCGAAGTGATCGCCCCCCCGCCCACAAGAGCCCAACAAAGAGCCAGGGGAGCCAGGAACCACTCGGTTCGTCCCGTACTCGAAATAACCAGATAGGTAAAGGGAAAAGGGAAACCAACCGCTTGAATAGCCGCAGTCCTCTGGTTTCCGGGACCTCCAGGCTGTCCTTGACTACCGCCAGCAGCACCACCGCTGGGGATATAAGGATCGTACGGCTGATCAGACATTATGAACTTTTGTGAGAAGTGAGTTTGATTAGCGTTAAAAGGATCGGATAAAGGCGAGCGATGTTAAAAAAGTGGATTCGTGAAAAGGGAGGTTGTAGTCGTTGTCGTAGGTGTTGGGTGTACGAGTGGTTTGGATGGAGGGTAAGTTGATGGAGATGGACGGATGGGAGGTGGTGCTGACGATGAGAGGAGGGTCGACTTGCTCGGTCGCAAACAAGGATGGGAGATTGGGCGAAGGAGGCAACCGGAGCTGCGGTACCGTATGTTTGAGATATGTACCCAATGTAACGAAAGGTTGTTGCGAATTTGGATGATTACAGAGGCGGTATGATCAAATCAATATGTATAAAGGTATATTTTCATAGAATTAAGGAACGATGGGAGAGTATCACGGTCTCGAGAGCTATGATACAAAGAAAATGGTTGTATTTCATGTTATGGTGGGGGGGGGGGGGGTTTTTTTCTTTCTCTTCTTAAAAATTCAATTCAGGTGCAGTTAGGGTATTTCTGGCGCGCGGCCCAGGCTGGGAGGCTCAGGGGCGCAGCCACGAGAGTGGCACATTCAGTTTCTTTGGTGGTTAGTGTGATCGTCACTGCTTCGTCGACCAAAACCAGTACGAGTACTCGTAGCGAGTTCTCGCAGCCAGCAGCGACTGCGATAACCATAACTGGTACAGCACTAGTTAAATAGCAGCCTTGGAAGTGCTCATGGTGAAGGCAGCAGCGGCACTTGATCGCATTTTATTTCTGACCTGCGATAACTTCTCCAAGATTATTTAACCACTTATCCAAGATGATGTCGGCGAAGATAGCGATACCGGTAGACCAGCGAACCGCTTCCGCCTTCATACAATCAGAGATGCAAGAGATGCGGGGACGCCATAGTCTTTGGGACTGAGCACAGGAGGATCTCTAGCCCCAGCAATCCAGCCCGACTGTTTCTCCATCCAGCCCTTTCACCCCAAGATTTTTGACGCCCCTCCAGAGAGAGAGAGCCGAGCCAAGATCAGTGCTGCAGCACTGCAAATAAACTGGCTCGGAAACGAAAGCTACCGTACTCCACGAGCAGCGTTACTGCATTGAATTGTATGCACCCGAACTGGAAAGGTGGCCGGGTGCCATAAGGGTTGCTATGATATTACAAGTATGATACCATGATGGGTTGGAAGAACTCCTTTGACCATAAGACCAGGGTTGGCAACCTCCTTCCTTGGCATTTGGGGGGATAGGCTGTTTATTCATTTTGGACTCAGGATGAAGCAGGAAGAGGTGGTGGTGGGTGGGTGCCCAATTTATTTGAGCACTCTTACCGGTGTCTCTTTGCATGGGCTTCCGAGTGTGCCTGGACTCTCATGGTATGAGGACAGTGCTTGTATTTATTTTGCACTTTACGAGCTAAAAAGGAAAAAAAGAAAAAAAGAAAGCCAACATGAAGTTACTCGAGTACCGTACCGTACTGCAGCACGAGTACCGTAGTTTACCGGTATTCAAAACCTCATGTCATAAATAGTTCCGTTTATCATTTTACTGGGGGGATGGATGGCTGGGAATCCAGAATCCTTGCGTGGGTGTCTAAACTTCCATGTTATCGATCGTGTTGACCACACGCTGCTCGCAGGAACTCATTGACTGGAGCATACAGGGACACATTTGGCTGGCCAGCCTCACAACGGTTCCATAACATCTGGGGTGTGTTGTGGACAGGCACCAGGGCCAGATTGGGCAGGCATCGATGATGATCTGCCACATAACGAAGTGCTCGGAGAAACGGTGCCGGTGGAACTGGCAAAATCACAGAACGGCACTCATTCAAAGTGAAAAATCTGCTGGCACTGTTCTTGCACCAGCATGTGCCCGAGTGCCGACATGAATGGGAAAGCGCCCCCATTGAGTATAAATTTCATATATTATCCCGGAACCTGACCATTGAGTGGGGAAGCCACCCGAGAAGGCTGAAGGGAAGAAGTAGGGAAAGGGAGTCTCACATCTGGAAGTCGTTCTCTCCATGAACGATGGTTTGGTCAAAGAGATCTCTGAGAAAATAGTTTACTTGTCCACACGAGAGACTTTGAGCGGGACCATCCCGGAGTCAATCAAATTGGTTACGCGGCATTCGTCATCGTGTGCCCCCGATCCAATTGGAGATAAGCCAACCAGCCCTCCAGAGAGCAGGAAAGCCAGACGAAAGAAAAACAAAAAAAAGTAAAAATAACCCGACTATAACAAAAGCATATCCGCACCAGACAATTGCAAGTGGGAAGAATGGAGAGAAAAGAAAGGTTTGAATAGGAGAGAGAAGAGTACGAGACGAGACGAGACGAGACGAGACGAGATAGTGTGGCCACCAAGAGAAACGGATACTCGAGTACAGCAAACCTCTCACTCTCTATATCTCTCACTCACATCTTGGCTTCTTGCTCTTTTCCCGGTTTTCCTAATTCTTTATCCGTCCCTGTCCTGGCGCCCGTCCTCCTCCGTCTCTCCCGCTCCTTTCCTCCTTGTCCAGCTTCAGCTTTCTTGTTGCTTCCGTCCCTCCCCCGTCGGTTTGATCATTCTTCATCCCTCCGGTGCCTTTCGTTCTTCCCCCCAAGTCGCTCGTTTTTTCTCCTCCCCACCCAACCCTGGCATTGCACATTGGTTGTGATCTGTTCCCTCTGCCAAGCTGTCCTCCCGCCGTTTCACTATTGGATTTTGTTCCTTCCCAGACAACAAAGGAATAAATAATTCACATCCCTCCTTAACACTCGCTGCTATTTATCCAGATTTCGGGAAATTTATTACCACCGGGTGTCTGACACGACGGCTTTGGGGCTCACTCGTTTGGTTCAGGGGACTGGGGGTTTCAAGAAGCGGTCCAGGGCCACGATACTGGCATCTGGCGGCTCCGGCAGTCTAAATAATCTTCCGGCTACAAATTCACCAACTTCAACGTCTTTAATCTTCGCGACGGAACTCTCTTGCTCCCGTTACTTCTAGAGCCCCTCAACGCGAGAGACGTCCTTCCTCCGTGGGATACTCACTCTTACTGCCTTGGGCTGGCCAATCGTGAGATCGTTGAGCACTCCCGCACATCACCAACCATGCTACGATCACCAATGGTAACCCTACGCCGCTTATCTGCATCGCTGCTATTGCTAGCACCTCTAATTACTGCTTACGAACTTGACCTTGAAAATAGAAGTACTCATCCTACACAATGTCTTATCTCTGGCGCCGGGATACTTGCTGACCCAATTGCCCTGTAGAGTCAATTCTCGACATATCACGAAATATTGCCTACAAGATGATGACGTTCTACCCGGGGAATAAGACAGGAGGGATTCCAGGCCTTTTTGGTGACCCATACTACTGGTGGGAATCAGGTGCAGCTTTTGGTGTAGGTGATCACATGAAGTATAATCAGCTTGACCGATTGCTAACTTTGGAGGAATCTGCAGTCATTGATAGATTATTGGTACTATACGGGTGATGAGGGGTATGTCAATGTTACTACAGAGGCGATGTTGCATCAAGTTGGACCCGACCAGAATTATATGCCACCAAATCAATCGAAGTCACTTGTATGAATTTGTACCCGCTGTATAGCCCGCAATGCTCATTGTGTTTTTTTTAGGGAAATGATGACCAAGGATTTTGGGCCCTATCGGCGATGGCTGCAGCCGAGAAGAACTTTCCTAACCCCCCGAATGACCAACCTCAGTGGCTCGCGCTATCACAGGCTGTTTTCAACTCACAAGCGGCACGCTGGGATACGCTAAAGTGTGGCGGGGGGTTACGTTGGCAAATTTTCACATTCAATGATGGCTATGTCTACAAGAACACCGTCTCGAACGGATGTTTCTTCCAACTTGGCGCTAGGCTGGCGAGATACACGGGGAACAAGACTTATGCAGAATGGGCCGAGAAAGCGTACGACTGGACGGAGGCCATTGGGCTCCTGTCGAAAGACTATAAGCTATTCGATGGATCTGATTCAAACTTGAATTGTTCGGAGTTGAACCATATCCAATGGTCCTACAATGCCGGACTTTTCCTAGCGGGAGCGGCTTACATGTACAACTACGTAGGTTGTGGAATTGGTAATTATTTTTAGTATCTATGCTAACCGCCTCTCCGAACCACAGACCAACGGGGAGGAGCGTTGGCGTACGCGTCTGTCCGGTCTCTTGAATGCAACCGATGTGTTCTTTGTCAACGGCACAATGGCGGAGGTTGCCTGCGAGTCTAGCAACACTTGTGACGTTGACCAGCGATCTTTCAAAGCATACACCTCCCGTTTTATGGCCCTGACTGTCAAGATGGCCCCTTGGACTACCAACCTCATCATGCCAAAACTTCAAACATCTGCCAAAGCAGCTGCGCGACACTGCTCATTTGGGGAAGATAAGAACACATGCGGGATGATTTGGACGCAGGAGGGGTGGGATAATAAGTACGGAGTCGGAGAACAGATGTGTGCACTGGAAACGATTCAGAGTAATCTTATCAGTTCCGTGGCTCCTCCAGTAACAGCGGACAATGGAGGCACAAGTGTGGGGAACCCAGCAGCAGGAAGTGGAGGAGACAGGGCCGTTTCGGCTCCCCAGACATCACCGACCACACAAAAAGATAGAATCGGGGCCGGGTTCTTGACGGCTTTTGTCATAATACTAATGATTATGGGAGGGTACTTTATGATTGTCTAGTCATGGATGGATGCTCCTTGACCTATTCTCCCTTCTTTTTCTTAATATCACTTTTTTCCCTTCATGTTCATTTGTATAAAGTTGGTTGGAGTGGGGTTGCCTCTTGCTGAGACTCTGATCAGCTTCTAGTCACGGGGGTATTTGGTGCCACCCTCTCTTCCCTTGCTGGATTCCCTTTTCCTATTTCTTATGCTATTATCTTGTATTTGCGAGAGATATCCTAGCGTTGAACAAAGTTATCGTTATATTTTTTTGGTGGCTGATGAAGAGATGTACAAATATGCAGTGGGCGGATTCCTTTTTCATTTATTTCCCTCTTTTCTTCTTTTTTTTCTCACTCCTAAAATGGGTTTTTTTTTGGGGGGTGGAGATGTATATAGTTTTTTCTCTTTTCCTTTTTCTTGGTACTCCAGCTGATAAAGGGAAGGTATATAAAGGCTCGACGATTGGATTTTAAAAGCAAGGCGTAATATTTGTCTAAGTAGGTTAGCGTGTGTATATCTCAATCCCATCAAGTTGGATGCAGTTAACGATATCATACTGTAAAAGAAGGTACCCGTCAAAGTGCTAAAATATGGTGATTCGCGCATCACATTAAGACAAGATGTATGATACTGATACTGGTAGGAGGGACGTTGGGGTCACCAAAAAACGAAGGAAAAACAAGCTTCGCGGTGCTCGGGAGCCAAGAATGGTTGCATAACGATCATAGACTACCCCGTATGATCGGTGTCATGCGTTGTGCTTCTGGTTTTAACGGGCTGGGCTGGGGATGAGAAACCGCGGATCTCGCACCATGATGTGAATGATTCTGTGCGCGAGTGCAGCGGAGCTATGATATTTTCCCTCCAAAAGTCTTATTCCCCTTCCGGTTCCAATGCGGGAGCGGTTCGGGGCCAGGATAAGGCCGATACGGTAATTATGGGTACAGTGGCACGGGTCTCAGGAGTTGGGCCAAGCCCAGTCCCTCGCCTCCCTGACCAATGGGGACTGCGGAAAGCTCCTTTGTGTTCCCACCGAGACAAAAGTTCTCGCGTCACCGACTCACAGTGAGTTGGAGACAGGGGGAAGAAAGTTATCAATAGGGCACCGTATTCTACGAGTACCGTACTGGCCAATTCCGACATGATGGGGAGGATAGCTGTGGTAGGCACAGCAATAGCTCCCACTGTGAAGGAGAGAGAGGAAAGACTGGTATGCTGGTGCTGGATTGGAATAGCATTTTTTGCACCGTCTTACTTGTCCTGGGCTGGAGGCACTTGAAAACAGGGACTATGATAGTCTACAGTGGGAAGTATGGTCCCGTACGGTACGTACGAGTACCGGGACCGCCCACTCCCGTTTGAAAAGTCCTCGTAATCCCACTCCCACTGATCAATTCGTGTAGTTGTGGCTGTGGCTGTTGCAGTATAATACACGAATGGACTAGTGTGGTTACGAAGGCTCTTCAAACGGGAATGTGCTGGGAAAAGTATATAGAAAAATACCAGACCCTACCGCAGGAGGCAGCCCGGAAGACATAATTGAGCTGGATCCGAGCATCTGTTTGTCTTGGTACAACAATGCGCACTGATTTTTTATCACCCCTTTTCCAGGAAAGGAAGTTTTGGACCACCCAGCACACGGTTCAATTGCCGGTACCTGGGATTCTATCTGCTGTATTATGAGGCGTTCATAATGATGGAGGGCCTCCTCCTTCTCTCACCCACTTCCCTCCTTCCCTACCTCCGTTCTCGTGAGTCTTTGCTGCGGGTTGTGGTTTTCGCTCTTTTTGTTTTGTTTGGATGCAAGTTTCCTTGTTTGGTATTGCTCCAGCCATTCTTTTATCAGACAAACATACGTTCTTTTAAAAAATCATTTTCACTCCTTTTTTTTTACATAAAGATCTGTCTTTTTTGATATCACTAGGATTATCTAATTCTAGATCGTTCCGGTCCTGATAAGTCATGGCTCTTTCTGGCTGGGGTGTCTCACTGTTGCTCTTCCTCCAAGGTTTCCTTATAAAGAACACTCTTGCAGCAAGAGCCATACATGTCGAATTCAGCAAACCACTGGCAGATAACTCAACAGACGACTTCCTCTTCCCGTTGGTCATTGGAGAAAACGACGCCAAGCAAACCGTATACCTCGCCCCGTCCACCGACAATGCACATACCTTCGCCATATCGCCAAAAGCGTGTACACCCCCAGGCAACAACACTGCGTGGCCCGGATGCGTGAAGTATCGAGGCGGCGTCTTCGACCCAACAAAGTCACTATACAAACCCGGCTCTGGTGACTTGACGAAGCTGGACTGGAGGAATGATCAGTATACGCTTTTCGCTGCTGGGGCTTACGGCCAGGGCACCATAACCCTTTCCGACAAGGTTGGGGACGTTCAATTGCAGGACTTCGAAATTGGATTGGTGGGTGCATGTAACATGACATCGGGATTCCTTGGGTTGGGTCCTAACTCGACATTGTTGGAGCGGTTGTATAAGGATGGAAAGATCGAGTCTAGGTCTTATGGCTTGCATGTTGGCATCGATATCACGAATTATCCGTACCCGGTTTTCGATCCTACTTTTGATACGGGCGGGAAGCCGAAGGATGAATCGGATTACAATTCCGGTGTTGGAAAACGGTCGAGGATAACGAAGAGAGCTGAAGAGAAGCCAAAGGAGGTGCATTCATTTGCTGGGGGGTTAACACTAGGGGGATACGATAAGTCGAGAATTGATAATAAGACGGCTTCGTTGACGGTGCCGTTGTCGGCGGATGGGCAGCTGGAGCTGGAGCTAACGGAATTGATTGTGATCAATTCATGGTTGGAAAATGATAGTCCAGTACACGACCTGTTTAATGAGACGAGGAAGGTTATCATTGACTCCAGTACGCCTTATATGTGAGCACTGCAGTTACTCCTTTCTGTGTAATGTGAGGGCTAATATTGATTAGGTATCTTCCGGATAAGACTGCAAATGCGTTGAGTTACTCTATGGAAGCATATTATGGTGATCCAATGGTGGACTTCTTTTATGGGTCGAATCCGGACAAGTATCTTGGTAATGTCACGTTTACATTACAAGCCCCTGGTGGTTCCGAGAGCATCAAGATTGTTGTTCCACCGTCAGTATTCCAACAGCCTATTGGGGTGCTTAGAGACTACCAGCCAGTGGGAGATGAATACTATGACTACTATATGCCAATAAAACAATTCAAAGCATCTTCCAAACAACCAATTATCCTCGGCAGAAGGTAATTTACTAAGACAGACATCTGTATGCACAGTGTAGCTAACAATACCCAGCTTTCTGAAGGCGGCATACATCTTCGTCAACCACGAACGAAAAAACTTCCATATATCGCAGGTGGCCTACACCGGAGCCCCGCATGATATAATCTCTATCTCAGCATCAGACTCAGGGGACTACGGCTCGGGCACTTCCTCGACCTCATCTGGGACCGGGTCGGGCCAAAATCCGAGCCCGGGCACCGAAGCCCGTGGTCCCCCAATCACCGCAATAGCAGGTGCTTCCGCTGGCGGAGCCTTCCTTATCGCACTGATCGCATTCCTGATCTGGCGCCGTCGCAACAAGCCTAAGCAAACCCAACTCCGTACCATACCATCAAACCCTTCCTTCCACGAAAATGAACTAGAAGGCGGCCACGCTTTAGTTCAACTCCCTGCAAACTCCATTGAGAAACCACCTGTTGCGGCTTCCCCACCATATCCGAATGATACCAAAACGGGATGGAACACACAGCCACAGCCGGGCCATTACGAGATGGGGAGTGATATTGGTACTGCGGTGAGTCAATACCCTGCGTATGGGCATCCGCAGCAGAGCGCGCCTGGATATGCGGAGCTGGCGACCCCCCTGGCGACACAGCAGCAGCCATATCAGGCTGGGAGTGTGCAGGGGAGGTATGAGATGATGTAGGATCTTTCATACTAGTGTTATTATTTGCGCCAAGTGGGGGAGAGGGAGGGAGGGGATTGTAAATATGTGCTGGTCGGTTAGATATAGTTTTATGTGTGCATGCAGATGGTGGCGTCCTGATTGCGGTATTTTGCTTGTTTTTGTCTTGTTTGGGTCGTAGGGATGAGGTCAATAGTCGTGAAAGGAGCTGAGTTCTTGGCGTCTGGGGAAGTGGGGGTGAGTGGGAAGCAAGGTGTGGGTTAGATGATAATTTCTGATTTGGTGGGATGCTCCCTATTGACATGTTGAGAGCTTTTTATACTCCATTTTATGCTTAGTCCACGAGTATCAGACGCTCATAAGTTTACTCCGCACCCCTCCACTTCGTTCTCGCAATTTCTGCACCCCCCACTGCACCCCCAGAAAGGCAGATCCGCCCCCTCCCTGAGGCATCTCTTTAACTGCCATATGATATTCCTGTGTATGGGTTGGAGTGTAGAGTGCGGTACGTGAGAACCAAAGTGGGTATGCACGGACAAGTGAGACCTTTCGCCCCCGCTCCCTCCCTTCTGATGTAGAGGGGGGGGGAAGGCGAGGCGGGGTTAGGACATATCTTGAGAATTAACTCACTGTCCCTACGGCGATTCGAGGTATAGTACTGTGGTAGCTGAACGTGCAAGTGGAGTGTAGGTGCTGCCCAGTTTGGGGCTAGCTTGTGAGGAACGAGTATGGACTCCATAACGTTATATAAACAACCTCAAAATCAACAAAAGAAGCTCAAGTTAGTCTTTGGAGATTTCGGTTTTCAAACATATGATAGTGATGATGATGATCTTAGGCTGTGGTATCACCCCGATCAAGGCCTAGAATACAAGTAAGCGCCACGGCGAAACTCGCACCCAAGGTGGAACTGCAGAATGGTTTGTCTGGGCAGGCAGGTTTTTGTATTTCTAGGTATGATATTTGTATAAGTTTGAGATGGAGGGGTGAGGGAGAAGAATGGGAATTGTGGAAGACGGTGCTTGCTGGTTTTCTCCGGTTGCGGTAGTATGATAGCGTATTGGGCATGTTGTGATACCAGCACTCAGAAGAAGAAAAAAGAACCGTGGTGTTATTTAGTTTCTTTAAAAAGCATACCGTATGTAAGTTAGGTACCAACGGATTCTGCCTGTATCACGGGTGTAAGTGCAGAGTGGAGGAAGAATGCAAAGACTTGTGTTCCAGGCGGATACCTGTAGGTACGATAGGTAGGGGGGAGTGGCGAAGTGGGTGTTAAGCGGGTGATTTCTTGTGATATGGAATAGACTTTTTTGTTTTTTTGTTCCTTCTACCTTTATGTATTCAAGTGCCCTTTCCTAGGAAAATCTGAAGGGTTTTTTTTTGGTTCATAAAAACCTGGGTATCTCTCTCAAACCCTCCCCCTCTTTTTTTCCTTTTATCGTGGGATGGAGGGGAAGCGGGAGTCTTCAATATTCTACTCTCCATTTCGCAGGATTTTCTTGTTCCCTTCCCCCACTTGATCGGTGTTTTGGTGATGATAAGATTTTTGAGAGGGGATTGAGCTCCTGGGTTCATGCAATGATTACACCGAGGGAATTGTTGCTTATCCTGTTGGCTGGTTGATCCTGAATTTTTGTTTTTTTCTTTTGTTTTGAGGGGAACTTAAGCTCACTGACCATCGAGACACGGATAGCTACCTAGGGAGTCCTCTGCTTGGGATGTTTGGCACTGAGAAAGAAAGTGAGTGTTCTGGGGGTAGAGCACAGATATACACCCAACCGCCATAGTCCGTCATTCCATTGATTATCACAAGAGAGCACTATTATTGAATACGGATGCTTTTTCTTCTTCCAACGATAAAGTATCAAGCCCTCAAATTTTATATTCTGGGGGATACGGTAGTTAAAAGACCAAGAAGAGAGGGGATTATCGACCAGTTCCTATGGTCTAATCGGCTTAGGAACTGGTCAAGTAAGAGTTCGAATCTGGGGGCAGTGGAGGTAGTTGAGCATTTAAAAATGCTCGGCGAACCACTTTTTGCTGGTGAGTAGGTCAAAGGTTGTCAATGCCCTGAGGTCAATACCCGCTAAATTGGGAGCTGCGAGAGGTGGGAGCATGGAGATCGATGAAGCAAACCAAGTTGTTGCCGCCTGATAAATGAATATTACAGTTACGCTGCGGGACTATATTCCAAAAAATATGGTAGTTAAAAGACCAAGAAAAGACGGTACTATCGGCCAGTTCCTATGGTCTAATTGGCTTAGGGACTGGTCAAGTAAGAGTTCGAATCTGGGGGCAGTGGAGGTAGTTGAGCATTTAAAAATGCTCGGCGAACCACTTTTTGCTGGTGAGTAGGTCAAAGGTTGCCAATGCCCTGAGGTCAATACCCGCTAAATTGGGAGCTGCGAGAGGTGGGAGCGTGGAGACCGATGAAGCAAACCAAGTTGTTGCCGCCTGATAAATGAATATTATGGTTACCAAGTAGTGTTTTCCATGAGCTGAGAAGCTTGAGGACTCAGCTCGAGCTTTTAGCTAGAGCTCTATAAGCCGGCCTATCCTCTGAACCAAGCCTGCTCGAGCCTGTATAACTCGAACTCGAGCCATATACGAGCTCGAGCTTTAGTAATATATTTTCTCTTAATATTTCTTTTCAAATCTGGAAACGGGCAAGATGGGAGCAGACGGGCTTGGGAGGAGAAGGAAAGAGACAGGAAGAGATGAGAGGGGGCAGGACAAGATAGGAAGATTCAGAAGGCGAAGATGGCAGGAATAATGCTGAAAATCGTAGTTGATGCCGGACTCCGAAGTAAGAAACGAGTTTCCTTATAAAAATTCCTTCCCACTCATAACCGTAGGCCAAATAGTAGCGGGAGTGGATGATATCCAATCATGAATGAAATGATGATTGTGCTAAGCATGGCTCTCCCTGCTATAGAGTAAAAAGGAGAGACATCTCCGGAGGATTGTTGTGTTGGAGATTATCCTGATTAGAGCTACTGTATTCAAGCTCAACTTCTATTGCGATCATGGATTTCAGTACTGGTGAAACAACAGCTTCCTATAAGAATCCTACCTATACCGTGACATCAGTCTGAAGCCATATCCTGCTTCTGCTAACAAATTCACGCTCTGGTCAGCTCGAGCTTTTTCCCTCAAGCCGATCATGGCAGGCCAGAGCTCTGTTGTAAATCTCAAGTCGCTCGATCTCACTTCCTTATACCCCGAGCCAGCTCGATTCCATGGTCTTACTCGACTTGAGCTGGCTCGTGGCACACACTATTACCAAAATATTACGATGGGACTATATTCCAAAAAATATGGCAGTTAAAAGACTAAGAAGAGAGGGTACTATCGGCCAGTTCCTATGGTCTAATTGGCTTAGGGACTGGTCAAGTAAGAGTTCGAATCCGGGGGCAGTGGAGGTAGTTGAGCATTGGGAAATGCTCGGCGAACCACTTTTTTGCTGGCGAGTAAGTAGGTTAAGGGTTGTTAATGCCCTGAGATCAATACCCGCTAAATGGGAAGCTGCAAGGAGTAGAGAGTATCATATGACCCTGGAGATTGATGGGGCGAACTAACTAGTTCCCTTCTAATAAAGAAATATTCCAGTTACTGAAATGTTACGGTGGGACTGCGAGCTAGTGTGGGTCTACTCAGCGCCCTGACAACTGTTAAGACAGTTTTCATGACTTGTGATAAATCCTGTTTCGGGAATTGTATACAAATTTCAAGTTCAAGTCGGATATCACTCCTACAAGAAGGGGGTGGAGTCCAGGTTATTAAATCGTCCAACCTACAAAATTATTCCCTCCGAGCCTCCTCCTCTGTGCCCCCCGCCCTGGGAGCCATTCTGGCGACTCTGCCCCCCCACCTTTCCTTCCTCAGTAAAGCAATACTCTAAGATGCAAAACATTGTTGAATTACCCTTACTCAGTTAGCAAATGCAGGATATTTTCTAAAGGAGATCTCTTGGACGTAGCGCCCAACTGACTATGGAATAGTAATTCCCAAAACAATAATATTACTTACTATACTAGATGATATTAAACTGATAAATCCGCTTTGGGGGGGATCATAAATACTAGTTATTGCTATATAACTTGAACAATATATGAGTAAGATTTCTTCTTATCTAAAGGACCGAGCTCAGCCGGAATACCGGTAAATGGACAGAGAGAGAAGTATGATAACTCTACTGGGAGGGAAGGAAGGACTCAGAGTAGGTTCACGGATTAACTAAGGCACCCCCCCACCCCCCCACGCCCCCATACATTATTAAAGAGTGCATAGCAGAAGAGCACTATAACACAGTATCCTACCAGTAACCCATAGCCATCTAGTTTAGGGCCATTGGGCTTAGTCTTAGGCATGGTAGCTGTCGCCACTTCCACTAATCAACTCTCTCCGCCAGAACTTAGAACTAGGAACAAGTGATAAGCAATGATTACCCAGAATAACATTAGAATTCTCCAACCGGCTTTGTGAAGCATGAGGGCCCTGTGCAGGGGGCTCTCGCAAGAAGGCATCTGAGAGTCTGGCTAATGCCGGGAGGTGGGGTCAGTCGATGTGATGTATATATAATGCCCTGAAAACCTAATTGCGTGTAAAAATAAAAATAAAAGCATTACGAAAGGGAGGGAAAAAAAAACATCCAATCCCTGGTGGGTGTCTTCAAGTGATTGAAGGAGATATGATATATACCACAACCTCCCAGTACTTACTCACTGCAGGGGTACAGGAATTCTCCTAGAGGCTAGAGGCCCCTCTACCCCCCGTAAGGCTGTGACAAAACTGAGCACTTATGATACCGCATTATCTGGTTAAGCTTGTTTTCACACTAAGAGATCAAAAGAAAATGTAGCGGAATACACGAGCTTCTTTGAGCAGAGAGTTTCCTTTAGGGTAGTATTTTCATAGATATTTACAGTGGGGTAACCTGTGGGGTGACCTTTGCCATCGATTTAGAGGAAACAACTAGCCCGGAAGGGTTACTTTGTGAAAAATACTGACTCACACCTTATTCTGACCTCTTAGCGTGAAAACGAGCTTAACCAGAAAATGTGGTACCACGCCTTCTTGGTTGATGGTCCCTGATGAAGAATCACATGTAACAGTTATAGTAGTTGAGGTACAATATACTCGTACAGAAGAAGGAACACGGGCGGAACAGCCATGGATTCAAGAAACTAAGGGGGGGATGGTGTTTGGCGGTCCCTGATTTGAGAGAGAGAGAGAGAGAGAGTCATGATTTCAAAATCGTAATTTAGAAATACTGAGTTGTAAAACCAACCCTCTATGATGCAATAATATGTGACCGCAATTTTCAATTTTCCCAATAGACAATTTGAAGCCAACTTCTATGGGAAGGAAGAAACTAACTCAAGACTGACTATGATAAGTATTCACCATATAATAACAAAATTCTTAAGCGTATGGCGCAAAGTCTTATCGCGTGCTAAACGACACATTTGTGGCCTCAATTAGTGGCTCCTCCCCCCCTCTCCATGAAATCCAACAGTACCGGTATTCATAATAAAGATTGTATCAGAGACTGCTTAACAGAGGACAGAAAAATACCGTGAAGTCATCTTGAGGAAGGCTATGACAAGGTCTGCTTCGATCTGAAAGTAATTTAGCCATGAATCCCCTAAGTGGACTTCTTTGAACGCCTGTGACAAAGACACTTTGTCTTTCCTGGAAGAGCGCCTACTTTCCCACCAGCTTGATTTGCACCTCAAAAATTCACATCTTTTGAATACTTATCATAGGCTCCAACCTCGAAACAATCTTCTTGAAGCTACAGAGAGAAACCTCTGATATCACCCAATGAAATATTCTCTCTCTTTTTTATTCCAAAATCCTTTGTTCTCCTTACTAATAATCAGTCTACCTTACCCCTCACCTCGAGGTGAAAAAAACAAAAGGATCGATAGCTACCGTTTCCGAAAATGCTCCCACTTATTCAATATAATATTATGTTCCCTGTATTATTATTTTTTACCTCGGCATTACTTCCTCCAATATTCAGAAAAAAGGTTGTAGTGACGAGAAATTGGAAACAGCAGCTGGCAGCTTTGCTCCATTTTTATTCTGCACGAGTAGAACGCAGGCCGTAAGGCTGTCAGTAATCTATCCCTCTTTTCACTTGTTTTCTGCTGCAAGTCTTATCTCCTTCCCCCTTGCTCGTTCTTCCACATGCTGAATGGCGAGGCCTTTAGGCTATTTATTAGACCAGGTTAGTGTGCTAACTGGCGAGAGAATCACGATGCTGGCCTTGAACTTTAACCATACAGTATCACAAGACTCTTGAAATCTATCATCGGATTATCAGCTGAACCCAGCCCGTCAGCCCACCATAGGTTTGAGGGATCTGCGAAATATGGGTCAACGATATCCAGCTAATCCCTCCAACGGCTTTTGAGTCTGCAACGATTGTTCATTTCATTTAACTCATATCCTCGCTGTTAGCATACAGGGAAATACACACGGCACTGGCTATTGTAGAAAAGAAACTTTAATCTCAAGACTTCAAAGGAAATTCTCGAGGCACATCTCTCCCTCCATGGTGATAAAACCAATAAAACCGCACCCGGCATGGTGCCTAATCCTGCAGGGAAAAGTACCGATGTGTTTCTGTCGGTCAGGCTGCAGATGGCGTAGGACCCCAACAAAAAGAAAAGAAAAGGAAAGAAGCCTCGGACATTTTGCTCTGTGCGTCAAGATCAGATCAGATCCTGTCACTCCATGCCGAACTCGTTCGGTCGCACTGGGGCAACACCGAGCCTCAATTTTCATACATCAAGGGGCCAATGGATGTGATCCGTTGATCATACTGGGACAAACCTCGTGAGTTTTCCCTTTCTCCTTGAACAAGATCTTTTTCTCACTCCCGTAGTCAACTGTTAGCCTGTGTAACAGTAGCACAAAAGATGGGGTTTGGAGTTGGCGTCTCCGATCCGGTGGCGACAACATCGGGAAGACGATGGGTGTGTGGCACAATATCCAACCTTCACCTCACATGAGCTATAGACCGCATCGTCTTAATTTCATTCCTACCCCCCATTTCCATTTCCGTCCCTCCTTGGGAGGTGAGAAAAGAGATACGGGTATCACAGATACAGTACGGTGTTAGCAACAATCAAAGCTTTATTAGAAGCAGAGGGGCTCTTTCCTCTTTAGGAGAAAGCTCCAGGGATGATGGAGCTTGAATCCCTCATTATAAACCCTGCGGCTCAAGGAACTAGCGCGCGGAAGAAATCTTTTGAAAAGACTCGAATCGCCGGCTTTGGCCCTTCTTCCTCAAAAAACAATTCTAAACCGAGACTGGAAGGTGAAAGGAAGGGAGCAGGGTTCTATTTACCTGTCGCCTCATTTGATCCCTTCGAGGTGACTGAGAATAGTAACCTTGCGGATAAACCCTACCAGGACGAAGAAGGGGGCGTCGACGACGACGACGAGAGCTACAGACCTAGAAATAGCGACAGCTACAGACCTAGAAACAGTGACAGCGACAGCAGCGACGAAGAGGAAGACCACCGCGGCCCCCAACATCGCCGACACCTTCTCACCTCCACCTCCGCTACCACCAAATCATCTCTCTCTCATCTCTTCACCATTATTTCAAATTCTATCCTTCCATCCAACGAAATGGCCACCACACCCCCAGAGGCAGAGACAATGTCAAAAGATCAAAATGCCCTCTATTTTGATGGAGAAGTTGCATCTGTGGATCCCGATGCCGTGAAACTTGCCGGTTTGTACTCTGAATTTTTGTTAATTCCCTTTGCTCTCATACTTTTGCTTTACCCTTTCATCTTTTTTTTTTCTCCCTCGGACACCGACACCAAAGGCATGAAGCGACAGAGCCATCTCTTCTTAACCTGAGATGGTGAAACACCGTGACAAATAGTTTCCATTATTATTTTGCGACATTCTGTAGGGCATACGACAGCTAACATAAAAACACCTAGAGATGGGTTACACCCAAGATCTCGAGAGAAACTTCAGCAAGTGGTCTCTTCTGGGGTGAGTTCGTTATAATTTTTTCCACTTCCCTTCCGTTCCGCAGACACGCCATTTCCCGTGATTTAAGTGCAAATTTGAGACACGGAAGGCTATTTACTAACATAACTTGGCTAAAACAGTGTTTCATTTGCTCTTACAAACAGTGAGTTCATGCATTAATTCCACCTGTGGTGGGGGAGCGCAATCTCACAGCGTGACTAGGCTGGTTCGGTATTTCCACATCGCTTATTACGGGCATCAATTCTGGTGGGCCAATTGTCACTATCTACGGAATCATCTTGGTTGCACTCATCAGTGGGTTCGTCGGCATCTCATTAGCTGAATTGGTTAGTGCGATGCCCAATTCTGGTGGCCAATACTACTGGGTAAGTATGTTGGCTCCTCGGAGCCATGCGAGATTTCTTTCATATCTTACCGGGGTTGTTGGGTATGCCGGAAGTATTTTCACTTGTGCCAGTGTTGCAATGGCAGTCGGAAGTGGCCTCATGGGTATGATACAAATGAATAATCCAGACCTGTACGCACCCTCTCCATGTAAACTTTTTTGACTCAATTTTAATCACTTGCATTCTATAGCGTTATTGAGAGATGGATGGTTTTCGTCGCTTACCAGATCTTCAATCTCTTCGCCTGGGTTTTTAATTGCTATGGAAAGACCTTGCCTAAGGTCGCAAGCTGCTCTCTCTATGTTACACTCACCTCGTTCACGGTAATCACTATCACCGTTTTGGCCACTTCGTCTCCAAAGCAAGATGCAAAATTCGTATTCGCCAATTTTGTTAACAACAGTGGCTGGGAATCAAATGCAATTGCCTTCATCGTTGGCCTTATCGGCCCCAATTGGTCATTCACATGTCTAGATTCGGCAACACATTTGGCAGAAGAAGTCCCGCATCCTGAGCGCAACATCCCGTTTGCAATCATGGGAACTGTGGTAATAGGATTCGTCACAGCATTTCTGTACTCCATTGCGATGTTCTTCTCCATGAAGAACTTGGATGAACTAATTAATACAGCCACCCTGGTTCCCATTCTCGAGCTATATAAACAGGCCACAGGGTCAAAGCCTGCTGCAATCTTCTTGGAGTTCCTGATTTGCTTCACGGGACTTGGTTGTCAGATAGCTTCCCATACTTGGCAGGCAAGACTCTGCTGGTCCTTTTCACGCGATAGGGGATTGCCGGGATCTCGGTATTGGTCCCAGGTCCACCCCACACTGGGAATTCCGTTCTACGCGCACACCATGAGCTCTATAGTTGTGGCGCTTTTAGGATTGCTTTATATCGGATCAACAACGGCATTCAACAGGTTGGTGCCTTCCTGCCCACACACTCACGCTTTATCTTAGAAAGGTAGCTAACGGAAGGAAACAACTCTAATAGTATGATAGCTGCATGTATCGGCCTGTTGTACATTTCATATGCCATTCCAGTGATCCTCCTCCTAGCGAAGGGGCGCAACAACCTCAAGCATGGCCCCTTCTGGCTTGGAAAATTTGGACTTGTGGCAAACCTCGTGCTCCTGTTCTGGACTGGCTTTACGCTCATCATGTACTCCTTCCCGTACGTTATGCCGGTGGCGAGTGGGACGATGAACTACGTATCTGCAGTCTATGGAGCTCTATTCATCCTGACGATTGGATACTGGTTCGCCCGTGGAAATCGTACTTTTAAAGGGGGGAGCCAACGAGCTGCGGAGGCAGAACATATAGTTAAAGAAGTTGCAAGTCATGCCATGTAAACTACCGATAATGTAATTCCAATTCGTCTCGATCTTTCGCTCTCCTTCTCCCATTTGCTTTTTCTGTTGACCCTATCTGATGGCTAAAGTAATGTCGCGCTTAAATTACCCCTTTCATTGCTTGTTTCCCTTTCCCTTCTTCCCTTTCCCCTTCTGCATCCATAGTTAGAAATTAGCTGTCTTGTGTCTTGTAGAACTATATTTACATGGAAGCATACATAATCATAGCCATTCGCCGTCCAAGATATCATTACCATTGCTGTCGTCGCTGCGGTCGCCGTCTCTTGGCCAAGCAACGCGAATACAACTAAACCAAAACATGTCAAAAAGAAAAAAAAAGAAAAAAGAGAAAAAGAAAAAGCCGAGCAATCCAAAAGCCGCACCTAACGCCCCCCCGCAAGCCGCGAAATCTACGATCTCGTACCTATCATGGGATTTTGTTTTATCTTATTTTATCATATAACCCCATAACAAACGGCCGGCTGCCTTGTCTTGTGCTGCGCAGTGCCCAAAATCGGCCACACGCACACTCACACACACTCTCTCTCTCTCACTTCCCTTCTTCCTCCTTCCCTCCCGTCATCCTGCGCAATTCTGTACGAGTAAAGCATCACGAGCCAACCACCAATACGGGAAAACCACAAGAAGGAAAGAAGGAAAGAAGGAAAGAAAAAAGCAAAACAAGGTTTTGCGCAGGAAAAAAAAGAAAGGACAGGAAAAAGCAACGAAATCGGCCCGATAGATTTCCCGACGGATGCTACCGGGTTTTCCCCCCCAAGACATTTGCTATTCCCATTATATATATTTTCGGGTTAGGGGGCGGGTACGGTAGGCTGGTCCAAAGGAGAGGAGTGATCACTCGGCATTTCATTGGACTATTGTATATGTTTTTTTGTTTTTTTTCGACGACGGGATGATGAAGATGATGATGGGCTATAAGGGGGAGGGGGGGGAGGGGGCTTAGTTTAGTTCGGATGAAGGGCCAACGTCACCCAGCCAGCCAGCCATTCAAGCCATCGTAGCACCGCACTCCATGGACTGCAAGTCTCGGGATCCCCGTGGGGCTGGAGCACATTTTTGTGGGATCGGAAGTGGCCTACGGTAACGATACCGTATCTCGCCGTTTTTTGAGATGGGTGTTTTTTATTTTACCGTTTGTTATTAGTTTAGTTGGTATTTGTGTATTGTAAGGCAAGGCAATGTAATCAACTGTGGCAGTGAAGTTGGGAATATGCACTGTGCCGGTTAACTGGTCAACTGGTCAACTGGTCACTGGTTTGTTGCTATCGCGCTGCATATTATCATTGTGGGTGTTTTGTTTTTTGTTTTATTTATAAATGATAGCTTGCGTGTACAGTACTGTACTCGAGTACTCGAGTGCTAGCACTGGGGCACCTGGTTGTTGTTGTTTTTTGCTTTGTCTCCGGAGGATCCGGGGATGTGGGGATTTATTTATTTGGGGGTATTATACGATATCGTGAGCACGGGTGCTTGGGTGGTGGGCATCGCTGGCTGGCTGGCTGGCTTGCTGACTGAGCGGGGATTGAATGCGAGTGATTAGGTATGAATGGGATAGGGCAACTTGTATCGTGTCATGCTGCTGTGAGGTAGGGTAGAAGAAGAAGTAGAGTAGAGTAGGGTTACGAGTACAAGGGTTGGAGCTTATCTGTTTTGCGTTGATTTGGTGGTGTGCGGGGGTGGTATGATGGGGTGGTTGTACTGTACTGTACCCGTACAAGCACTTTGTTCCACGGGGCCTGGCAGTGCAGTGGGGGTGTTGTTGTCGTCGTGAGGGACTGACTGGTATGATAGAAGAATAGTTGGAGAAACAGATATAGAGATTTTATATTATTATGTAAAAAGTCTTCCTTCCCTTTCTTCTTCCTTTCCCCTTTCCTGGGCGGGGATGATTAGTATTTTTCTTTCTTTCTTGAATGGGTTCCCCCCTGTGGGTGCGGTAGTGGACGGGTAGATGGGGCTACCAGTACCGTATCGGTATAATACGTAACGGCACTGTATCTGGGACGGAGGGAAAAAGTATGGTACGATAACTTGTATCATATGATATTATGATAATGATATTATAATAAACTGGGAAAAGGATCCTTGTCACGCATCACACCGGTATCCCTTATGATACCGTAAACCGCTGTGACGGTAGGCCTTATGATAAATACGGTATGATATGTAGAAGGAGAAATCTAAAATCAAGCCTGGCAATCTCTTTTTTTCCATAGTAGTCCCTGCAGGGCGGCATTCTGAGCAACTACAGTATTAGTAAAACCGCTTTGCAAGCAGGGAGTGCTTTTCATATTATCATCATACGGCATCATAATAATATCACGATGGCTCGAATAGGCTACTCGTCCTCAGTGTTTTACAATAGATGGGCCTAGACGTTTCTCAGCGGCTTGGGGAGGGCGGGGGGGTAAATGTGCGTATAATAGCACGGAGAGGGTAAGAGGATAAGGGCTACATGGGCTGGCCCGGTACGGTAAAGTATTGATTGATTGATTGAGTGAGTGAGTGAGGGGAACCGTGGATAGAGTTACCGTAGAAATCACCTTCAGCCCTACGAGAACCCATGTTTGTATTTTCCGAATCTCGAAGAGCACAATGTCTCATCCCAAACTTTCACCCCTTGTTTGCCCCCCATCCTCTTATCATACCTGTAGCACATCTTAAAATTCACGGACCTCGGCTGTTCGTTCGATTTCCACCGGTATCTATCAGAGCCTCAAGGCTAGAACTTATAAATCTATCACTATTCTCTAAAATTATGGTGTGATATCATCTTTTCTTTTCCTTCTCACTCTCGAATCTCTTTTCTAGATATTTTTATGGGGCAGGGTACCCCGCAAATAGGTACTTGTGGTACCGTAGTAGTAGTGGTAGTAGTGGTAGTAGTACTGTGCCGGTACTCGTAGTAGCAGCAGTGGTACTCGTAGTAGCGTTACATTAGTATCGCGCATTGCATGAGTGTATGCTTGACGGTTTTTTTTCCTTTTTTCCGTTCTAGTCGCACCAGGCTAGTAGCGTGCAAGGTCAGGCAAGGAGTTAATGGAGCAGTTATTTGTTTAACCAGCCAAATATATCCCTGTCTGTTCCAGTTAGTTGGTTCCTACCTTGTAAAAACAAAAAACTTTTGAAGTCTGCTGCGGGTTATCTGGTTATCGCCGGATGTCAGCACATTCAAACAATTGTGGGTTTCAGTTTGGGAGGTTAACAGGATCATGAATATGCGCCAAACGCGCCCAGTGGCCTGAACACATTTACGAGTGCCATGTTGGGGGGAGAGGCGCTAATCCCCGTTTGGAGGGTTCGTCACTGAATCCGGAGATTACGGGGTTGGCGGAGATAGTGGATTTCAGGTTTCCCGGCCCGGTCAGTCGCCTTATCGGAAGTAAGGGTCAACTTGTGGTGATGTGCACTTGGGGGGTTGCGTGTTTTCATGGATTGTGCCTGTATCGTATGTGTTTTACTGTAAAGAGCTTGTCCCAGGTAGGAAGTATCCGAAGGCAGGGATTCACAAAGTATATTTCAAAAGATCAGTGTGTATCCATCCGAGCGCCAATTCCGATACTCGAGTACTTGTACTAGTACAGTGCCGGTACGGTACTCGAGTCCAAATCCTCAACCCTTGTTCTCGGGTACTCGAGTACTTCATGGCTGGGAAAAGTAACTTTACGGTACTCGAGCATGTACCGGTATTGGATCTGTGATGAAGTAGAAGGGCAGGGGCCCATTAACCGGGATAGACAGGGGTATACTCGGTTGGTTAACCTGATTTACCTGTTCCATAACTTCTTGCCGGACCGTGGATGTTGGGCTGGATTTATCGGGCAATCCCGCGGTCTTGATCGGACGATAGGCCTGTATTTAATTACGGGTCGGCATCGGTCGGTCCGTGGGCAGTGCTGTGTGGGGTGTGGGGTGCTCTTTGCCGACCCCATTGATTTATCAGAGCTTTCATGGACTCCTGAATTGGTTGGCGAAAAGAAGGTTTTGAGGGCCGAGATGGGGCGCCATTCCCCTCAGGGGCATTAGCAGGAGAGGAGATGGGGGGGGAGAGCTGCTCCGGACGATTGCATTCTCCGCTTCCCTCAGGGCCAGAGCCTCTGGGATTCGTGAGAACATAGACCAGTTTTTTTTTGCATATGTGTTGCTGGGCCGTGCTGGGCTTAAAAAAGCATCCTTTGCACAACCCCAAACAAAACTCTAGGAAAGCTCTACTGTACATACTAGTATTTCTCTATGATATTATGGAACGGAGGCGTTTTTTCTTCACCTTCATAGAAGTCGTCGGGATCTAGCGGTGGTTTGGCTCTTTTTTTTCTTCCTTTTTCCCCCTGCTTCTCTTACCTCTCTGTGAGGGTTCTGTCCTGGGGTGGCATCAAGCTTTGTTTTACCGCTGTGCGCAGCAAACTAGGCGAAATTATGATGTCTGGGCGATTCAAATAGCGACAAGCAACTTACCTGACCTAATTCACGGTGCACTTTGCACCTGTACCACTCCGTAAGATGTTTCGGAGAGGCCGACTTTTCTTTTCTTTTCTTTTTTCCTGCTCCCAGGTCATGCATGGGATGCTTTTCTTACCAAGTTGGGAAGTGAGCCTGAGATGCAATGATCGGGTGGTGGGAAATGGCGATGCGGGACCTGAGCGAGGGAGATCCCGGGGAAAGAGTGGTGGCCGCTGGTTGGATGAGTGGTTTCCCGGGTTGACAGCTTGTGGAAAGGTGGTGGTGGAACTATGGCGGTGGAATGTTTCAAAAGCCGTGAATAAAGAGGGTTGGGTGGAAGTGTTTGGACGCGGGAGATCAGGGAGCTCAGGGAGCAGGGAGTTCAATGAGCTACGGTACTGAGACTAGCCACAATATCTTTTTGGCTGCTCACTGCTGTGGCTACCACGGTCCTGCGCGTTAAGGGAGCCCAGGATGCCACGAGCGTGGGGAAAGGGGAGAGGAAAGAAAAACTGCTCTCATAGCTGATGAAAAAGCAATGGGGTTCCTCAACCCACGAGCCAACAACAACCTTCTCTCTCCCACCGACCCCAGCTTACTCAGTACTCTATCTATATCCGGATCATTCTCTACTGCGCAATAAGCAATTTTTGAATGATCCTCTCAATTGACTCGATGGAATAGGACTGAGGGCTTGAAGTCCAGTATCATGCATCCCCAGGAAAAATACCGCAAGCGAATGCTCAATAAGGGTGCACCCACATTCCACCGAACTTCTATGACACGTTCCGTGCGTGCTTCTTTCGCATACTGGTGTTCCACCCCACTCTATGCATTTCTAGATGCTTGATATTCCTGGTGGGGAAGAAAAGGAAGAAAAATTGAGACATTATTTCGCAAGTGCAAAATTCTGTCGAGTTTACTGTCGCACGGTTGGCCCTGGCACGATACCAAGAAAGAACTACTGCAATGCACACGTTGAGGTGCCACACAAGGGCTCACTCAGGAGGCAGAAATACTCTCGTGAGATCAGGATTCACAGAGGTGTCAATGTCTATGGTCTATCTATATATTCTGGTCTAAGTTTCTCTGAGATAATTTTTCCAGCACAGGAGGAAATTAGAGTTAAGGACAGTGCTAGGCTTGATCAGGGATGAGAGGGGGCTTAGACATGCTCGCGTGGGCTTAGGGAGGAATGTTTTCCAGGGACTAAAGAGTGGGCAGCTAAGATATGGTAGTTGATGGAGTTCACCGTTAGCTGGGCAACGGGGGATTGGAGCACCAGGTGAATCGTGATGGGTTGAAGGGATGGGTGTGAATGAGGCTTTGCTGGTTCTTGACGTTCCACACATTTTGTCGATTTTTTTTCTTCCCTTTCTTTCCTTTTTTTATATTAAGATGTGACGTTTACGATTAGTCGAGAGCTTGTCGATGAGTGGCTTTGGTGGATGTGTAATGGAGTTTGAATCGATGAATTGGTTATTGCCCCTCTTGTTCAGCCCCGGCTCGAAGTTTGTCCTGGCATGCAGCATATGGCATCGCTCTCTAATTTGACGTGCCAAGATCAGCATCTCTTTCAGTCGTCACTCACTCACTCAGTGGTTTCGATTAGCTACCGGCAACCAACAAGCTACCATTCTACACATAGGAGAGGCTTCTTGGAAAGTGCGTTGAGTGAGTAATAGGTATGATCAGACCTGAATGCGAGGCGAGAGGGCCCTTGGGGGGCATGGTGTATGGCAGTTGATGTGCCGCATGTTATATATACCGCTCGCCATCCTGGGAACGGGCCCTGATTGTCGATTTCTTGGAGGGAAAGCCTCCTTTGTTGCCCTTCTTTCTTCCTCACGAAGCATTCATAGCTTTTATATCATAGCTCATTGGAACTCTCCCATCTTTACCCCGTTCCCCCTGCCCTTCTCTTTGGCATCTGCTCTCATTATCTCAAACCTGCAAACGAGACATCCATCCGTTCGTTCCTTGAGGTTGAACAAATCGCCCTTTGCCCAAAGCACGAAAAGCCCCTTCTCTTCGGCATACCGAGGCAGCAAAAACCACGGACAGACCAAAACATACATTTTTTTTACTTTCTTTTTCTTTCTCTTTCCTTTTTATTTTCTTTTTTCGCACTTGAGAACTTTCTCTGTCTCTCCCTTCCTTCCCCCTTCGGTTTTGATTTTGTAAGCCTTCCTTCCTTCCTTCCTTTCTTGTTTTTCTTTTTTTATAATTTTTCTTCTTTTAAAGAAATTTCGTGCGGTGTCACCACTCTTTTTAACACTGCGAGAGAGAAGAGATTTTCTATTCAAACGGCGGCAGGAGTAATTCTTCCAGCTTGCTCCCCGTCACTGCTCATCCCTGCTGCTCGTTTACGTCCAACCGCACGAACGCTTTCCGATATCCCCCACTGTCGCTCCAGGGTGGAGATATTGGCTCGCAGCTGCAGCATTCACCCACTCCTGCTTGTGCTTTCGATAAGCGTTACTGTCGCCCTTAACCCTCCTTCCGGGCTTGGCAATTTAGGTGTGTTCACTCTTTGGGATATTGATACACGGTTTTTCCTATTTCCCATTTCAATTGTTTTTTATTATTACTTTATCTACCATGATGAACCTTGTTAGGGGGCACCGGTAGATGGATCTGATTCATCAAAATAGCCCTTTTTTTTTTTATTATTTTTACTTTATTTCTTTTAATATTTGCTTCTGTCCTAACGGGGGAGGATTCTATCATGACAGACTGACTCTTCGTTCCTGCTGTTGCCAGCTCGTTTATAGTGTGTGTGTGTGTGTGTGTGTTGTGCAGAATTATTTACTTTCCATACGCACTACCGGCAACTGCTTCTCCATCAGTTCGATTGCTTAATAAGTCTGAAAAATTCGATCGTGATCAATTAACGGGGAGAAGGAGCTCGCCATAGACTAGGACGGGCAGAAGCAGGAGTCCCCCCCCGCCCTCAAATTCTGAGAGTGCATTGATTTTCTGGTCTTTTTTTGTCAATCTGCCCGGCCACAGACTGCTTGATCCTAATTGATATCCGCTTTCGTGCCGGTTGCAGGATTGAAGCTCGGTGTGTTCCATTAACGTTCGCTCCCTGGCGTTTCTCCCGCAGGTTTCATCATCACCTTCCCGGCAACAGAGAGTTGGTTGGGCGCCCGGTCTTTTCCCTACGGCGCTCTCCTCCTGAATCCTGCATAAACTCAGCTCTTCTACCGCGGCATCTCTGCATTGGCAGCGAGCTGGACAACTGAGGGGTGGAGGGAGAAAAAAAAAAAAGAGAAGCTTGAGACGAGTTAATTTGTCCTTTCCTTTATTACCATTTTTGTCATTTTATCATCGCCCCTCATTGCCCGGTTTCGATCTATCTACCTGCAAGTTCTCGACCACCGGGAAGCAGCACGGACAAGGCAGTTCCATTACGATACCGGCAGTCAACGTTTTGGCGGGTAAGAGCCGCCGTGCACTGGGTTGTCGCCGTGTGCAAAAGAGATCAATTTTGGCGACAGCACCTCGGGAAGTAAGGCTTGGACACCCCATCCTCTTTCTTTTACGGGGGGAAGTAAGTTGGAATTGATAGTCGGGTGACAGGGTCTTTACTCTACCCTTTTTATCCTTCCTCCGTATTTTATCCACTTTACTTGTTACCTTGTGCCAGCCGAATCGCCCTCGTTATCGCTTCTTCAAAAGGGTCCTGCCTTACATACATTAACTGCTTTACCCGCACTATTTTTCTGAGAGATACTTTTCCTTGACGGACCACGGAGAGCGGGAAAGAAGAAGGGGGAAAGGCGAAGAACGAGATACAAAAGGATTTATCGAGTCCTTAGTATTGGTGCCAAACATTTGGTGGAGGCCTTTGATCCTTCGAATATCAGGATTCTTTTGTTTTCGGGATTAGAGGATATTCCGTCGTTTTTTCGAGGAAGTTTCACCGATACCTGTAGCCGAAGGAGCTCCATTGCCACGGGCCTATTCTTCATAGGACAACCACGTTGTGTCTATGCCGTCTTCGATTACAACTGATACTACCTTCAGACTGGGCAGCTCTGGTTACGTTTCTTCTGTACCGGCAATATCGAAAAGTGGGAAAGAAATGAGGTCGTCACCTGAGAGTGTTGGCACTGCACCAACAAAGCCGAAGCAATCGAAAAGCAGAAATGGTGAGCAAAGACATCACCCTCACACAGCTCCATAAGGGGCAAGGGTCTCTTGATGGAGGATGAGTCTCATCAACCCGTGTCTGGGGATGGAAATGATGGGGTTCACACCATTGTCTGAGTGCTAATTGTATATTGATAGGATGTGTTACATGTAAGGCTAAGAGATTGAAATGCGACGAATCCAAGCCCACATGCCACCAATGTGCGTATAACCTTATCAGTGGTTCCTGGATATTTGGGCCCTGGTGCTGGGTCCGGCTTTGGGGATGGGAACGAGTGGTTACTGACAAATGGACGATAGGTCAAAAGCGCGGGGTGCCCTGCGGGGGTTACAAGAAGGATTTCAAATGGAGACCCTTTGAAGAAGCCAGTCTAGGAAAGGCACCTAAGCCTGCGCGTAAAAGTACTGTATCACCCACTATCGCTTGCTAGCTGGCAGCTGACGATACCCAGGTCCAGTAGCATCAAGGCCGAAGAGATCTTCTCCCCCATTATCTAGCCCAGGAGCGTCTAGCATCGCATCTCCCACCGTGTCTAACGGAGTCTCCCAACCCTCACCTTCGGAATCTAGCTTCGGATCTCCATCTGCGCATCAATCACAATACCGGTCTTCACAGGATACGACGTGTATGCATGAACAGCGTTCGTCCATGTCTCCAAATGGTTTTGGTTTAAATTCGCCTTTCTTATTACCTCTCGACTCTCCAAGTCACATAACATCACCGCCGACACAGGGTCAACCGGGTCTTCTTGGGCCGCAACATGCGGGAGTTTTCGCTCTCGCCACCTCACCAGACCAGGATAATAGGAATGGTATGCTTGGTACGTCAACTGAATTCGGTGGGAATACGTCAGCAGATACCGCGAGCTCGCTGGCCCCTATGAATGGTTTGGTTCCGATCACTTCAGCCCCGATGCAAGGGCTTATAGGCATTTCATCGTTTGGATATTCGGAGCCACTTTACCCCCCCGCAATCGATAATACGGCCCCAACCGTTGCGAAAGGGGGGGCTGAGGAGAACGACGAGATTGAGGAAGTTATCCGTTCCAACCAGAATTCACAGCCTGAGTGGATGATCCCCGCACTCTCACCTGCTTATGCCAATTCTTCATCAAGATCAAGATCTTCACGCGGAGAAGTATTTATAAGCGCAAACGACATATTTCGTCGACCAGTAGTCACGGCAGCTAGTCCAGAAATGCTTGTACTACACTTTGATAAGCACACTTGCGGCATAATGTCGGTCAAGGATGGTCCCAGCGAGAATCCATGGAGAACCCTTATTTGGCCGCTTGCACAAGATTCACCAGCGCTTTATCATGCGATCGCATCCATGACAGCTTTCCACATGTCTGGTGGCAAGCCAGAGCTTAAGGAACTTAGAGTGGAAGGGATGGAACACATGCGTAGCTCGATCCGTTGCTTGGCCAATGACATACAAAGCGGTAATACCCATAACGAGGCGGCACTCGCGACTACCCTAGTGCTTGCATTTTCCGAAGCATTTGATCGACACACATCCACTGGGATAGAGCATTTGAGAGGGGCTAAGGTTCTCGTCAGACGGGCTCTGGACGAGCACAGCACTTCTAGGCCCGACAAGGTTGCCTATAAGAGATTGGGTTTCTTGTATAATGTTTGGGTTTATCTTGATGTTCTTGCCCGTCTTACCTCCGATGAGGATGATGATGAAGGACCTGGATTCGTGGTGAATAGGCCCTTAACGCCTATAAGTGAGATCGACCCGTTGCTAGGTTGTGCGGCCACCCTCTTCCCTTTGATTGGCAGGGTTGCAAGTCTTGTTCAGAAGGTCCGCAAAGCCGATCAGAATACGTGTGATATTATCAGCGAGGGTATGGGGATTAAGAATCTGCTCGAGGGGTGGGCCCCTGAATCTCGTTATGAGACTCCCGAGGATAGTTCCAGTGATGTTGGGCATTGTGTCCAAACTGCTGAGGCATACCGTTATGCAACGCTTTTGTATCTCCACCAGGCCGTCCCGGAGCTGCCGTCTCCGGGTTCTCGTGAGCTTGCGCGGAGGGTAATGCAGTTGATTGCTCAAATCCCCTTGGCCTCTCGGAGTTGCATAGTGCATATATACCCTCTCCTCGCTGCTGGTTGCGAAGCAGTAACTGAAAGGGAAAGATCCTGGGTCAAGAGTCGTTGGGAAGGAATGTGCTCGAGGATGTGGATTGGTAACGTATCTAAAGCCTGGGAGGTTATGGAAGAGGTCTGGGAGCGTAGAGATAAATTTTGGGAATCACAGGAAGCTATGCAGAGATATCCCCTATCTCCGGCTGACGCGCGGTTCTGTTCCCCAGCATTGGATGCTCCAGTTTATAAACGTAAAGTAAACTCAGTAAGACCTGAGGTGGAGGAGGAAGTATATGGATGGGGAGGAGCTGCCTTGAGTGAGAATAGCGATATGAAGCTTAAGAGGCGAGCTATGATTGATTCCTCCTCTGGTGTGAGAGGCATGGCTGGCGGGAATTCTCCTTCGGATATACTTGCGGAGTATGAGATGTCGGTGAGAGGGAATCTGCACTGGGTTGGCGTTATGAGGGATTGGAACTGGGAAGGTGAGCATTCTAAACAAAGCACCGTTGGATTTTGCTTATGGCTAACGTTTGGTGAATGATAGTCCTCCTTGGTTAAAATGATTTCTTGTACATTGGCCTTCGGGGCATTGGCTTTTTCGTTTTCATATAGGGCCCCATAATCACTTCCATCCCATTTTTCAGCTTTATCGGTTTGGCTTCGCTTGGTCGGAGAAGGCGCATATTGGCTTTGTGTTTTATTTCTGCCTCGTTTTGTCGGTTGGTGCGGTTGGGTTGTGTCACCCTGTGACCTGATTTCGTAGGTTTATTTTATTAGCGACTATTATTTTATTGATTATATTTTCGTTTCTCCGTTTTTTTCCGGGCTGGGGGGGAAAAAAAATTGTTGTATTGCTATAGTTTGCTTTGTTTTATCGGTTTATTTTTGGCTCATTTTGAAGTTTTGATATTTGTTCGGCGTCTCTGGGGATAGGGAAGGAAGAAAGCAAGGGGTGAGAAAGGAAGACAAGCAAGAGGAGTAGGCGGGGAGAAAGGCAGTGGAACAGAGAAGACACCGGGGAGAGATATAAAGGAAGAAAGGGAGGGAGAGGAGGAGAGGTTAGCAATCATTGGAAGGAAGAGAAAAGGGGAACTAAAACTCTATTATATAAGTACAAGTGCTATACAGTACTGTACAAGTGCGCTTCTCTTGAACAAAATAACTTTTCTCTCTCTCGTTAGCTTCTTCTCTATCTGTCGTAACTTAAATTACAGTACTTTTAGCCCCCCATGTATTATGGGAAAAAGATATCAAAGGGGGGAAAGAAGTCCTCTTTTCTTTTCTTTTCTCCCCGCTCCCCCCCATCATCCTCCGCTTTTCGCCTCGTTGCCGTCGATGGCGGGATCAGCGGTGTGATAATTACCACGATACGAGTGTCGTGTTCTTTTTGTCCGACGTCGGCACGCCGGCGCGAGCTGCTGCCCTGAGGAACCTATCATGGGCTGAACTATCCGTGCCATGCAAGTAGTGTACTCGAGTACGGGTACCGTGCTACAACTAATCCATCACAATCCCTCACCGACGTTTCGTATCAGGACAGTACCGATAGTGCGCGTTGGTGTTGATTCACTTGTATTATGGTCGAGCAGGAGGAGGAGGAGGAGGAGGAGGGCAGATACCGGTATTGGAGAGAGGGAGAGGGGATATTCTATTCCAGGAAGGGATATATTGTCCTGACGTTGGGGCTGTCGGGAATATTTATACGGAATGGGTAAGATGATCCGGGGGTTGGGTTGCTTGCTTGGTTGGTTGCTTGGTCCTTTCGGTTGTTTGGTTGGTGGGTTGGCTTATCGATAAGATTGAAGGTAGTGCAGGCGGGTAGTGCCGGGAGGGGAGGGGGGGGGTTTGTGGGAGGACGTAATTGAATCTGCATATAATATCATTCGTGCGTGTATGGACAATGGGGTCGGGGTTACAAGTACTCGAGTACCGGTACTCGAGTACTTGGGGTTTTACGTACTCGAGTACTCGGGTAGGGATGAAAAAATCGGAAAACTTTTAGTGGCTAAACAGGGAATAGGGGGATGATCGATGTGGCAACGGGTGAAAAGCCATCAGGTTGCAGAAGGGCTTAAATCCATAATAATGGTGACAATGTTGCACCGAGTGATTGGCTATGATTACAGCTCCGGTTCGCTAGACTGGGGAAATTAAAGACAGAGAACTGATTTCCCTCCGATCCCAATTGTAACTCTACATGGTTTACAGTTGTTGATGCCTACCTGCAGTCTCATTGTTCACTGGGGATATCATTATTAAAAGAGTGAAGTGTGACTAATAATACTAGTACATAGATAATAAAAGGAAATAAATGAGTGACGATCAAGCATTCCAAAATTGTTCCAAAAATAAAATGAGTGTATAAAAGAAAAGAAAAACTAGTGAATAACCGAGTGCAAATAGAAAGTACAGGTAGGTGGAATCGGTGATATGGTAGTTAGAGAAATGAGCTATAGGGTGAGCGGGCAACAAAGTGGGCAGGAAGGTAGGTAGGCAGGCAGGCAAGCAAACAGGAAAGGTGACGAAAGGGTAAGGTAGTAGGCAAAGAAGGGGGAAGACAAGGCGGCAAGGGGTCAAGCAGGGAAGCGGGGAGGTGGGCATGTAGGGAGTCGTGTAAACAGAAGTAGGGGGGAAAAGTGAGTGAGCCGGCAAGCTAGCAAGCAGAAAGATGAGGTATCAAGGCAGAGCGAAGAGAGTGGTAAAAAGGAAAAAAAGAGAGATAAAAGGAAATCTTACCAGGGGGTATGTCCTCCATGGCTGGTAAGCAAGTCTTGGACGCGGTGGGAAACAGAGGAAGTGAGATCAAGAATCTCGTTTGGGGAGAAGTTATCCCATTCTTCCTGAATGGCGATAGTAAGTTCAGGAACGGTTGTGGGGCGAGGTTGTCGGTGGGTAATTCGGCGTTTGATCACACGCCAGACTGCCTCAATAGGAGAAATATCGGGTGAGCTTGGTGGCCAAGGAAGGAGGTAGTTGGCCATTCCAAGCTCATCAAAAGCAGCGGCAGCATGCTTGGAGCGGTGGGCAGGGGCACCATCTTGTTGGAAGTAGATATACCCCGAGTGGGATAAATCTTGTTGGTGTAGGCTAGTCCACCACGGGTGGAGGTGAGGGCGGATAATTTTATCAATGTATGTAGGACCATTAATCCGGCCCCAAGTAGTCATATCCCAAATCACTAAAGGCCCTTTTAAGTTACGATAGATTGAACCCCAAACCATAATCGTAGTTTGCTTTGCAAACTTGGGCACCAAGCAATCTTCAAGGTACTCTTCTCCAGGTCTTCTTGTCACCCATACAGTTCCAGACACCTGCCCAGGAGAAAAGGCACACTCGTCAGACCAGATGACATCAGCCCAGTCCTGGATGCTCCAATCTCTAAACTCCTCTGCCCAGGTATTGCGTTTAACCCGAGCAGTAGAAGAAAGAAATGGCTTTACTCGGGCAACACGACGATGATACCCTTCACTGGCAAAAGCCCGACGGAGAGCACGGGCACTAATCTTAATGCCGACTTGCTCGGCTACCAACGAAAGTGAAAGACGACGGTTCTGGGCGCTCGCAGTTGCTGCATTAATGAGCTGCTGCTTCATGGCAGAGTCAATAACACGGCGGCGGCCACGGGAGGGATAGAGGTTTTTTTTTTCTTCAGGATCTCTTGCACCGTGTATGATACGGTGCAAGGTGCTTAAAGGGATATTGAATTCATGCTGAAGTTGGCTGTAGGACCAAGCAGCGTGGTGCCGAAGGGCATAAACAATTGTACGGGTTCGGGCTGATGGGAGATTATAGTAGGATATGGTGGGCCCAGCCCCGGAGGTAGACTCGGATGATACTCGGGGCTCGATACTCTGAGCGCGAGAACTCACTGCTAACTCAGAGCAGGATAATTCGGATTCGAAGTCGGAGAGGCCGCTTTCACTACCGGAGCCCTGATCATTTCCACCATCCATCTCCGGCATGGATGGCTGCTGTGCGTTCGGTTCAGGGCTTTCGCGTACTGCCCCTTGTGGAGAGGAGAGGGAGGATGGGCCAGGACATAGCGAGGAGCTAGAGGTGAAAGTAGATAATTGAGTTTCAGGAATAACAGTGAAATAACTCATTTTGACGAAGAGATTTTTAGAGATTTCACTTCCGAAGGCCTACTCTGAAATTTCCCCAATCTGTGCATATTTATATTGCATTAATTACTACTCTATGACTACTATCGTGAGCCAGTTTTCTTGCTCAACCTACTTTTTTTTGTCTAGATACTCGGATACATCATCGTTGCATCACCCCAAGCTACTTACGAGTACGAGTACGAGGATACTTCGAAACATCATGGTCATCCGACTTTGTGATGTCTGCCAAGCCCATACTTTTTCCAATCGTTTGAACTCACAGCTGACCTCGCCCGACAATCTAGCCGATCTTTTTTTCCGATTTTTTCATCCCTACCCGAGTACAGGACTTGTGTATGGGGGGATGGGTTCATCGTGGAGGGTGCGCAGGGGGGAATGATCGGAGAGATAGATTGGTAGACTATCCGTCCATCCCTCATACCCACCTAGTCTACCGGCACCAACCGTGTGGGTGCCGTGCAGTATTAGGGAGCTCGCTGGAAATATAGTATGATACTAACAGCACATTACTAACCGCTTCTGTGATATGAATGAGTATATAAAGCACCTCCACCTCCCTCTGCCCTTCCGTTGAAAACAACACAGCCAAAATGCTGATGCAGTGCCACCTACAAAGCCTCAACCCCGCCACGCTGGCTGAGCCCAACATCTACCGGCACTTATGATACAGGACATCTTCAGCTCCTCCTCCTCTGCTATGGCTAAGTCCCTGATCTCGTGCGTCCTCCGACCCGCCTCGAGAAGGGCCTGCCGCGGGTGTACAGTACACGTACGCCTACGGAGAGATGGAGATCGTTGTTGAGGGAGAGTTCGAGATTAGTGATGAGGGGGGGAAGGGGTTGTTGCGGAGCCTAAGGATGTTTAGTGAGTGGTTACTAGTGTCTTCGTGGAGGGAGGAGGGAGGGGATTGGGGGGTGGGAGCTACGATTATTTTTGCTGCGGAGGGATATGGGCTTGCGTTTTATACCGGGTAGAGGAGGTAGAGGGGGGGGGAGCTTGATATGTGGAGTTTTGGTTAGTTGTTTGTGGGGATGGATGATATCTGGCTGGGTTGGCGTGGGGATTGAGAATGTGATGTTTAACCCCTAGAGGAAGTCAAGTTCTGGTCTGAGAGGATTCGATACTTGCTTGATTTATCTTCTCCTCTGGTTAATATGGTGCATAATATGATCGACGCTGGTGGTAAGTACTCATGTCGCCTTGCTTGCTAACTACGGTGTCGTATAGGGAGACTAGTGCTTTTGAGAAGGAAATCAAATTTCTTTACCGCTTTCCTTTTTTCTTCCTCTTCCTCTTCCTTCCTCTTCCCACGCTTCTCTTCTACGGTTATATCATGTTTCGTAAGTTAGGTCCGTTATATCCTGGGACTTCGGATTTAACTTGATTTTTTTAATTTTTTTTAAAGAAAAACAAACAACAAACAATAACAAAAGACGGGAGTGCCTCAAACTTGCTCAATACTTGTACTGTGCTTCGGAAGACATTTCGGGGCCAACTCCTAGTGTTGCCCAATACCATAGCAGTAAACTTGAATCATCGCAATCCAAAACAGCAACTGGAGTTTTCCGGTGGGGTGGGGTAAACCTGACAGAAGTTGACACTGGCTGTAGTTAAGCTTTTTAGCTTAGAACCTATACTCGAGTACTGTAATGGTACCGGTACGGTGCATTAGTTCCAGGCTAGTCTAACTTACTTCAGTCTAGTGTCCACTACCGCACTTGCCCTGCTTGAACACCACTATGATAAACTTGCATTGTGCAGCGTATTTTACCAGGAAGTGGTTCAGGCAGGAGGTCGATCAGTTAAAATGCCCGAAGGGAGTATTTATTTACGTAGATATCCGAAAATCTCAACCGACGCACAACAACTAAGCAAAGGAGGTCCGGAAGGGCCGGAGACATTTCTGGTATATACCGCATAATTTTTTAGATTTGCCCTTTCAGAGCTAAATTCACAGGTTTTATTGTGTCGAATTCCTTCCCGGTCGTGAGGATTTGTGCGAAATTCGTAGAGGGACAGACGAGCTGATTTCACTTCTGCGTCCGATCTACTTCCCGGTCCGGTATATACTGTACGTTACAGCACAATAAATATGGCCGGGCGTGTGTGTGTGTGTGTGTGTGGACCGGCGCGGGAAGGAAAATTATGTCACTATGAATTGAATTTCAGTGATTGGAATTATTATGATAATTATGATAGCGCCGACTTTATCACGTGAGCGAGTGACCTTTAGTGAACGGCTTTGAGTAATTTTGATATTTAGCATGAAAATCTGCTGTTGTGGCCGTGAGCGTGCCGGTATTCGGCTATTTTGAAAGGTTGTGATATGTATAGTGACTGTGTGTGTGTGTGAGGGGGGGGGAGGTTGTATATACAGCTCACCCGAGAGTTGTCTTAACTAAAGGAATTTCAATCCATTCCTTTGATTTTTCTTCTTCTTTTCTTTCCTCGAAATTCTCAGTTCTACTGAATGGAGAAAATTCGCTAAGGTTCACTTCCTGACCCTACCCCCCCCCTCCTACCCTTTGTTTCCCTTCCTTTCTTTCTAGAACGTTCTAACGTAATTGCTGTCAATCCCCCCCGTCTTCACCGCCTGTAAGCTTAGTTTAGTTTTCTTCCTCCCTCTGCATGTGCGATTTCCAGCTGGGAAAAACACCACTTCAATTAAAAGGGATAATACTCCTAAGTCGCCACTTTAGAGTACTTGGGAATCACAATTTGGCACTCCCAATAACTTGCTCTGATCGTTTCCCTCCAAGTTTGAGGGAAGTTATGGAAGAAAGAGAGAGAGAGAGAGAGAGAGAGAGAAAGAAAGAAAGAGAGCGCTGTAACCAGAGCGCTAGGGATAGCTGTGGGTTCCTGGGTAGGATAGGTTTCTATGCTGAAGGTGGGTTATTACCTTGCTATCGAGAATGGGATTATCGAATGTTTTGTGGGCATTCCTTTCCTGTTACGAACCAACTTACCCCCCACCCCTTCTGCGGCAGGGTTGCCCTCCCCGTGCTTTCCCGTTTGGCGGGGTGGTGGCTTGTCTGCCGAGAGTAGGGAATGAGGTACCCCTGTCCGTTAGAATTGTACTGTAGAATAGCTCACGAAAGGAGAATCGGGATCTGGTAGGATGGAAGGAAGCTGATTGTAGGGGAACAGTGCGTACGACGAGAAGATGTGGTTAGTAGCAATTAGGGAGGAGATAGGAAGGAAGGAAGAGTGAGAGGAAGAGGGAGGAGGGAAGGAAGGAAGGAATAAAAGTGGACAAGCTAGGAAAGCTATTGTCGGGAATTGCTATGAGGGCGCGTATTGACAAGTTCTAACGGGTTCGAAGGGGGTATGCCGGATGGTGGGTGCACACAACCCTATTCAGAATCTTGTCTTGAGCTCCACGCTGGGGATCTAGAGCTCGCATAGCTGCACGAATGATACTTAATGAAAGAACTATACCACCTAGAAAGTAGATTAGAAGATGGGAGAAGTGTTGCCCGAGAACAACTCAATGGGCTATTGGCTAGCCGGGCCTCTGTGTTGGGCGTCTCTCCTAAGATAAAGTTTCGTTTCTCTTACCGTAAGAACTCGAATAAACGATCCTTGTGCTAGGACGTTGGACTTGCCTCTCTCAGTAAGGTCTGGTGTTTTTTTCTTTTTCTTTTGGCTCTCGGGGCAGATTTTTGGTGTGTTTTTA
>Ga0307509_10000941_pt1 | contig 49705 bp, 51 predicted proteins | sample 10_EM_MG_FD_202245 | JGI IMG/M metagenome (GOLD analysis project Ga0307509, IMG submission 202245) | Populus trichocarpa ectomycorrhiza microbial communities from riparian zone in the Pacific Northwest, United States - 10_EM | ecosystem: Host-associated > Plants > Roots > Unclassified | place... | reverse complement strand
GAGGTAAGGGGGTTGCCGACCGTGCAAATGCTCTAAGCGAGGCAGAGCAAAAGCGGGGTAGGGAGAGGAAACATCATCAAAAGAAGACAAAATCCATCAACCCAGAGTGAAGAAAGCCCAAAGGGATAAACCTAAGGGAAGGGGAGTGTAGAGGAGGTATAACTCCACCCCCTAGAGCGAGCTCATGGTGGGGGGTGGAGAAAAGAAAAGTGGTGATAATCTCGTGGTGTTGAGATTTCAATCGCCGGGTGTGTAGAGGAGACGGAGGATGGAAATAAATGTTACTTGCGACCTGGTATATGAAGAATTGAGTAGAGGATAATAAATTCAAAGAAATCGAAGTAAGACTCTGAGTCACACTAACTATTGGCTATCGTCAACAGAAAAATATGAAAAAATACTGCTTTGAATCATGGACTCCCGGAGCCTCTGCACTCTCCATGGTTCCAATACCCTGAGCTGTACTAAATTTTCCCACTAAATTTTCCTGACATGGGTTTTCCAGAATTAAGAGCCTTAGAATATGCTGGAATCGGTAACTATAAGAGACTTGGAAGTTTCAGAGGGATTTTCCATATGTCAAATATGGGGGATCTGCAAACACTGGAATTAACAGAGCATTGGAAGTTTGGGAGGCGGGAAGTTTTGGAGGTTCCACTGTAGTAAATTTACGGTTGGAACAGGTAACTGCGGGAGGTGGGGATTTAGCAGATTCAGATTCAATCAAACTTTATTAATTATAAACTAAAAGGCGCCACGCCAATCCCAGCTTCGATCCCTACAGCAGTACTCGAGTACATTCCCCAGGTACGCTAGCTCAACCCGCCTATCCCGCAGCACATCTGGAAAGGACAGTACCACTTGCGCGACGCATAAGAGTTTGTTGTGATATTTGCCTGTTGCAGCGTGGGTTAGGGTGGGCTGCGATTCGCGAGAGGGTTTTTTATCTTCACAAGCAGCTCTCGCTTAGATGGGACATGGTCCCTCGCCTGTGATCTGTTGCCGTAGCAACCTGAAAGAATCGCAATTCTTGATTGCGAAATCCCCTAATATCACGATACGGTAGGTTAAGTCGATGCTATGGCCAAGATACTAAAGGGTCCTATTACTAGACCTTGTGTTCCTAGAGGGAGGGACACAAATATATAGGCCTTAGTATTGATAGTCATTATAGTAGGTTTGGGATTTCAATCGTGATTGTAATTATGAAGATTGGTGAGTTGTGCTGAGGGCCGAGGTTGCGCCCGTTCGCTTAGGACTTGATCTCCTGAAGTCTAAGTTGTCTAACACTATTAAGTTGTCTAACACTATCCACAAAACCTAAGCTAACTTAGAACAGTACTCGTACCGTACAAAATTACGGGAGGATCTTTCCCGCCTCGGTTTATATCACAAGCCATACTGCGATTTTTAAATTTAGGTGATACTGTACAGTACCGTATGTGTTCATTGACCGATTCACCCATAAAGCTTGGCGCTTGTATTTGTTCCCTCGCCAATACCATAGGGGGCGCTGTAGGGGGGGAATTTCACCGAAACGTAAGACATGTATGGAAAAACAGGAGAGGATAGTGCCTAAATAAGTGGAAGATTTCCTATGAACATTACTACTGCTAAAAGTAGAGTCATGTTTCACAAATTTGGTGAGGTTGACGGGAGTGTTGAGAGGTATCCATTGTGTTCCACAAAGAGCCCCGCTTTCTCTAAGCTCGGCGAAATCCTAGCATCTCACAGACTCCATCACCCATCATCTGCAATATCCTGAGCAGCAAAGAGCCGAAAATGTCTCAATCATTCAGCAATAATTACAACTCTTTCAACACGAACATTAACTTTGCTGTTGCCGATGACCAGCCTAATATCCTAGCATGGATATCCCCACTGGATCCTAAGTTGCGCCATCAGGACATCCGGGACGGCAGAGTCGAAAATGTGGGGGAATGGGTTTTACAAACCGAGGAGTTTAGAAGCTGGTTTGCCGGTAGCGAGAGTGGTGAATCCGATAGCGCATTCTTGTTTTGCTATGGGGATCCGGGTGTTGGGAAAACCTACATTAGGTAACACAAATGAACTTCAAAGAGTGGAGAAGGGGCAAGTACTGACAAGTCGCGATGTTAGTTTCGTGGTAATAGACAACTTGTGTAATCGGGCCAGAGGACGAAATATCACGGTTGCATGTTTTTACTTCGACTTCGCCGCCCAAAAGGAGCAGTCCCACGTGAGCATGCTGGGCTGCTTGCTAAAGCAGCTGGTTTTCGGGCTTGAGGAGATCCCGGAGGAGATATCAGAAGCATACAGGGACCGAAAAAATGCGATCGGTGGGCAGGGGCTACAACTTTCCGATATTTTGAAAATGCTGCAGACTACCTCGACAAGGAAGCGCACATTCATATGTATTGACGCTATAGATGAATGTGCAACACAATACCGGTTCGGGGTTCTAGATTCACTATGTCAACTCCTCCAACAGTCTCCGGGCACTCGAATATTCTTGACCGGAAGGCCGTACATTCTACCAGAGATCGGAAGGCAGCTTTCGGGAAGAGTAACGAGCGTGCCCATAAGTCCCAAGAGGGATGATATTGTCACATATATTCGTAGTAGGTTGGCTGCGGACGCAACCCCAGATGCCATGGACAGGACTCTAGAGGCAGACATCCTAGAGAAAATTCCTAGCGATATTTCTGAAATGTATGTAGAAGCAACGATTCCCCGGAAGCTACCTCGGGTTATCCACTAACGGATTGATATCCAGATTCCTACTGGTCTCACTGAATATCGATTCAATCTTGCAAGAAACCACAAAGCGTCGCAGGCGACAAAAGCTAAGCGCAATTACGGATGGCTTGGGTTTAGGAAATGCTTATGGTGAAACCCTGAGTCGAATAAAGAGACAGGGTGGGGATAGAGCAAGGCTTGGACTGGCCACTTTGATGTGGATCTCACACGCGGAGCGGCCCTTGAAGATTCTGGAATTGTGTCACAGCCTAGCAGTCGAAATCGGATCGCCGGATATCAATAGCGACGATGTTCCTTCGATAGGGACATTGTTATCCTGTTGCCAGGGACTTGTCACCGTAGACAAGGAGACCTCTGCGGCCCGGCTAATCCATTTTACGCTTCAAGAGTACCTCCGGGCTCATCCTGAGCTTTTTGGCACAGTCCACTCGACGATGGCAGAAACCTGCCTAAGTTATCTAAATTCGCAACAAGTCAGAGCTCTTTCGACTAGTTCCTCTCCTGACCTCCAGGGCACACCTTTTCTCGAATATTGTTCGGTGAATTGGGGAGTGCATGCAAAAAAGGATTTTTCAGATTGCGCAAAAATACTTGCATTGAAGTTATTTGACAACTACAATAACCACATATCCACGAGAACCCTCTTGGAAGCACAAGAAAGATATTCGTATGCTATCGATTTCGATAAACCCCTCATTTTCAGTGGCCTTCATTGTGCATCTTTCTTCGGCATTGCCGAACTTGTGACTGGTTTGATAGAGGTGGAGGGTTGTGATATCAGCCAAGGCGACAGTGTGGATAACACACCTCTCGTGTGGGCTGCTCACAATGGACATGAGCGAGTTGTCGAAATCCTACTCAAACGGGATGACGTCAGTCCCGACAAACCTGGTGGGCATGGCCAAACAGCTCTCTGGAATGCTGCTTGCAATGGGCACGAGGGAGTGGTTAAAATGCTACTGGAAAGGGACGAGGTGAACCCTGACACGCCAGATAACGACGGTCGAAGACCACTCTTGTTTGCGGCTTTGAATGGACATGCGGAGGTGGTGAAAATGCTTCTCGAACGGGACGAGGTCAACCCTGACAGGACAGAGAACGACGGCCGGTCACCACTCTGGTGTGCCGCTTTGAATGGGCACGCGGGAGTGGTGAAAATACTTCTCGAACGAGAAGAAGTCAGCCCCGACAAACCAGATTACAGTGGCCAAACGCCACTTAGGTATGCTGCTTGGAATGGACATGGGGAAGTAGTGAAAATGCTACTCGAAAGGAACGAGGTCCACCCCGACAAGCAAGATAACAAGGGCCAAACACCACTCGGATGCGCCGCTTGGAATGGGCATGTGGAAGTAGCAAAAATGCTTCTCGAGCGTGACGAGGTCAACCCCGATAAGGCGGATAACAATGGCGTAACACCACTCTGGTGTGCCGCTGGCAATGGCCATGCGGGAGTTGTACAAATGCTTCTTGAACGGGACGAAGTCAGCCCCGACAAGCCAGATTGCAGCGGCCAAACACCCCTCTTGTTTGCTTCTTTGAACGGGCACGCAGAAGTGGTGAAAATGTTGCTTGAACGGGGCGATGTCAATCCCGACAGGGATGAGAAGGACGGGCGAACACCACTCTGGTATGCCGCTTGGCATGGGCATGTGGAAGTGGTAAAAATGTTTCTTGACAAGGACGAGATTAACCCCGACAGGCCAGATAAGAGCGGCCAAACGCCGCTCAGGTATGCCGCTTGGAATGGGCATGCGGGAGTGGTGAAACTGCTGCTCGGAAGGGTCGAGGTCAACCCTGGCAAGCCAGATTACAAGGGCCAAACACCACTCGGATGTGCCGCTTGGAACGGGCACGCGGATGTGGCGAAAATACTTCTCGAACGGGACGAAGTCCACCCCGACAAACCCGATAACAACGGGGTAACACCGCTATGGTGTGCTGCTTGGAATGGGCATACGGAAGTGGTAAAAATACTTCTCGAACAGGAAGAGGTCAGCCCCGACAGGCCAGATAACAGCGGCCAAACCCCACTCAGGTATGCCGCCTGGAATGGGCATCTGGAAGTGGTAAAAATTCTTCTAGGACGAGACGAGGTCAACCCTGACAAGCCAGATAACGGCGGCCGAACACCACTCTGGTGTACTGCTTGGAACGGGCACACGGAAGTAGTGAAAATACTGCTCGAGCAGGGTGAGGTCGATCCCGACAAGGCAGAGAACTACGGCCGGACACCACTCTGGTGTGCTGCTTGGAAAGGGCATGTGAGGGCGGTGAGAATTCTCCTCGAACGGGACAAGGTCCACCCCGACAGGCCAGATAACGACGGCCGATCGCCGCTCTGGTGCGCCGCTTGGAATGGGCACGCCGGAGTGGTGGAGATGCTGCTCGACAGGAATGTCATCCCTGATAAGCCAGATAATGGCGGCCAAACACCACTCGGATGTGCCGCTTGGAATGGGCATACGGAAGTGGTAAAAAAGCTTCTCCAACAGGACGTGGTCAACTCCGACGGGCCAGGTAATGACGGCCGAACACCACTCTGGTGTGCTGCTTGGAATGGACATGTCGGGGTGGTGAAAATGCTGCTCGAAAGAGAGGAGATCCATCCCGACGAGCCGGATAACAAGGGCAAAACTCCACTCGGATGTGCCGCTTGGAATGGACACGCAGAAGTGGTACAAATGCTACTCGAAAGGGACGATGTCGACCCCCACAAACCCGATGTGTACGGCCAAACACCACTCTGGCTTGCTGCTCGGCACGGCCATGCGGTGGTGGTGGCGCTACTACAGCCCGAGGATCCGCCAACTTGACTCAAAACCTCAACCTTATTTACTTTCTCTTCTTACCTTCTTGTTGTAAATCCTCTGTGCCTTCTTGTCATTAATTATTATTATTTTCATTTTTTCTACACTTAATCTTTTCCCTTTTCCCTCAAAAGTGTTGACCAGGGGGTTGTTCGGAGAATAATTTAGAAAGAAAAAAATAATAATATAACGTGCATCTATTTCTTACAGACGAAAAGCTAAGCGAAAGCTAGTCATTAAATTAGGGCCCGATTGCCTATAGGTGGCCGTCTAGCACCTCAAGACGGTGTCGACCGTTAAGAGGGGCTTGACGGTCGGAAGTGTATTATACGAGCAAGTAGATGGCGTTTACCTACCGCAGCGCATTATTTAGCGTCTGGTGGGATTTCTAACGGCACCTCCGAGGCAATGTCATACCCTGACCGACCGTCTAGTGACCAGAGTTTAGGACGGTAGAAAATCAGGTAAACACTTTTAGACCGTCTATTCAAAAATGGTGTCGGTTAATACCGACACGCCAGTCTAGATTTATTGCCCAAATTTTAGAACTAGACGGCAGGTAAACGGGCCCTAAGATATGGGTATGATTTGTTTCCACTATAGACATGACTAAAGGAAGGTTGTACCTGTGCACTATAATACCACTCTCAAGATCTGAGCTTCAGAGTAAACTTGAGCAGCTGTCCATACTTCTTGGTCTTGCTCATCAAGAAAGGTTAACCTAATAAAAACTTTTCCAACTGCGAACATTATCGACCAGTCTACAGGTGTGCCGGATAAACTCAACAAGCTTGATACCCTTTTAAATAGATCGGCGGCCGTAGCCGGGCTCCCAAAATTCAAGTAACAGAATACGATCGACAGCGGACCGCTTTGGAGTGAGTGGAGAAGTTCGCTCGTTCTTGTTCACTTCACTATCTATCCTACTCGACTAACTAACTGGACAAACGGGTGCATATACAGTATAAACCACGGCAAAGCCGACTTCCTATCCTTCCATTGATCACTACACATATCTATTCTCTCTACCGGGTATGCCCCCTCTTTCCTTTCTCTTACTCACCTGCCAACTATTAAACTTCGGGGGCGGGGATACGATTGCACCACGACGAGTGATGCGCGGTGAAACAAAACGCCAAGCAACTCACAACGGAAACGATCGCACAACCAAGTGCGGGGAAAAAATCTTTTCACTAACAACCACAGGCTGACGCTCCACAATGCTCGATGCTTTAGTGCTCCCTAACTGGCTAATCGGCGAAGATAGGAGTATATATCAACAATAACACCCTATCCCCCCATGAACCAGTAGGTGCGCCCAACGCCGCCCATTGAGTCTCCCTTTCCATCATGGGCACTCCCGAGCTAACAAAAGAAAAACAAACACTTTTCCTCTCCGAACTTCCAGCTCTTTCCGGCTGACTTTACAGTACTTCCACTCTCCTCCCAGCTTTCCCGAAAGCTGCACGATCCTAAAACTATCGCACATTCCTGCATTCGCAATGCTTTCCCGAAGGTCCAGACCAACACCCGAAGCTGAACCGTATACCCGAAGCCAAAGCGAGTCTCCGAAGATAGACCCTGCCGAAGCCGCAGCCATATGCCTGAATCCTCAGCACATTCCCGAAGACAAACCTATGCCCGAAGCCGGAGCGATATGCCCGGATCCTCAGCGCACACCCGAAGCCACAAACAAGTGCGCTCCCGGAAGCCAACTAAACAATAAAGGAAGTATCGGGGGAGTATGGCGAGTAGCACCATTTTCAACACTAACAAAAGAAAGCCAAGGGCTCCCGCTGGTCGTAGCCTCCCGGCATCCAACTCTTTTCCCTCCCTGCTTTTCCGCTTACCTTCTGGCCGATGAAACAAGCGTATTCCTAAGCGCATTCCCGAAAACCATTCGGGCAATGAAACAATATCCTGCGGATGCTGAGCAGCACTTCACAACCCCCGAATTATACAACCCAACCCTCCCCGTATGCGCTCAGACCCAGACCGCCGGCGTGGGGTACGGTATGTTCCTATTCGGAGGTGTGTGCGGGGGGGCAATGTGTACTAAATTTGAGATGATCAGTATGAGAGAATAATAAGGATCGTGATCGCTTGTAACTTTGATTCTTCTATCCACTAAAAATATTCCAGAGAATATAATAGTATAAGCAAACATAATGAAACATAATTAATCCCAAAGGTGTTCCCCATTCATCACGGTGGTCTTTACCCACCAATAGCAAAAGGAAGTAGCATAAAGCACCTCCCTAACATAGGAAAAGCATGGTAAGGACCCTCGCTCTCCCGAGCTTTCCGTCGATAACACCATAATCATTGATCCCGATCGGCCAGTCAGTCCGATTTTGGGCCTGGCCAGACTCACCCAGGCTTGCTCAGAGATGGCCGGGAAGGACTGTGGGAAAGCCGCTTTCCAAAACCAAAGCCAAGACACACCTGGGTCACCCCCAGGCTTCGGATTATGGGTGGTGACATCATCTTTCAACTCTGACCCTAAGATGTAAAAAAGTTTTCTGCCTGTTAGGGTCAGGGTTGAAATATGCCATAGTGTAAATCGCTTAAAACCTTCACCTAAAAATGACCCGCACATGAAATCGGACGGGTATTGGCAAAGTCTGAATTTTATAAAAATAAAACTGCTGCTTGGAAGCTGAGATCTAGCACTAGGAACCGGCCTTTTTTTTCCTCTAGAAGTGAGAACTTGGGGGGCCTATTCAATGTACACCTGACGACTTTGGGGGAGTGTGAAACAAGTTCCCAGATATTCGCAGCATAGGATACTTGGTGAAAATGCTGGGTACAAGTACTTGGGCGACTGCTAGGGCTGTCGTTGTATGAACTCTCAGGTGTTAAGCAAGCTGCAGCAATCTGGTGCGGTTGCCACTCATTCCGTTTCAATCCTGGTTCAGCTTTTAAGCGATTTGCGCCGTATCACTTGTAACCCTGTGTTGAATTTATGGGAATTAGAGGCTCTTATGTGGGTGGAGGATATTTTGATCTTCTATCTTGGTACTTATGGGGAGGAAGGGAAAGTTTGGAGAAGAATTGGCTACTCGAGTAGAGAAAGTATCTCGGCTAATGTTAATCAATCAGAAGTGGTGGTCATTGACGGAATTGTGAAAAGGGAATAAAGGTAGGATTTGGTTATGTACCGTACTCGAGTAGTGTGGAGTGTGCCAGTCGAAATGAGGATCGTGTTTAATCAATTCATGACATTGATGTACGAGTATCTTAAGTGAAATCTATCGCACCATAGGCTTCATGTTTTATCCTCATCCCGAGTGAAAGTCCTGCTGGTAGTTCCCGAATATCCGCCCGATGCTCGAGCACCTGTAGGCCATGCAGTCCAAATTGAAATTTTAAATAAATCGGGGGCTTTGTCTGGGCATCTGCGGGCTTTTCACGGACACCTGGCGGATTTGGTCTGGGCTGCGCTGGACTTTGGCCGCCACCTGCGGCTTCCATTGGGCCGACCTAGGTTCCAACAAACATCTTAGTAGCCTCATACAGTACCGGTACTCGAGTATACTCGAGTACCGGTACCGTATCGTTATTCCCCACCGACACTCAGCCTGGTCTCCCGAATGCCCTGCACTGGTTGCTTCTCTGATCCAGGCTCAAAAGCTATTATTCTTATACCCACCCATTTTAGGAATCTCGGATATCCCTGGCTTCATGCTTGGTGCAGGGAAAGCTTTTTCGAGCCAATCCGCTATCCTACCCAAACCTGCCAATAGTGGTGGAACAAACCACCCGACTGCGCAATATCGAGCCGCGTGTGACGTGGGTGGATATTCCCCTCTCCCTCCCCTAAGTTAGTCTTTCTGTGCCCCCAAAAAATCTTTCTCTCTCTCTGTCCTGGCAGTCTACCGGATATCAGGGTTAGGTGTCACGAACCCATGACACCTTCCGTTAAATGGAAAATAACCTCCACGCCCTCAGATATCAGTACTCGGCTCGTACCCACAAATTACTCTATCGGAAACTATACTTTGCAATAACGGTACAGGATTCGACGCCGGATAATGATATCCTTTCCCATAGCTTAGAGGTTCATGCTGCAGAAAGTGCCAATAAATTAAGTTTTGAATAAGCGAATTTCAGGTCTCCTAATGCTAAAACCGGGGGGTGATTGGGCAGAGAGGTAATGAGGTGGCCATGGCAGTATATGAGGGGGACTGTGTGCCCAGGGTGCCACCAAAGAGCCGAGTTGAATCGCCAATTTTCTCCATGGAATACCGAGCGTTGATTGTGTATTTGAAAACAAAAATTTAGCTTTTCCTGCGCCCACTTTCTATGCGCTCTTTGAACTAAACCTTTCCCCTCTCCTACAAGCACATATCCTCTGAGCCCTGAAATGCTCTTATACTAGCACAATTTGTAGTATCATACTCGGTATGTACGCTATTATCCACTGCGCTACCGGTGTGATCTATGATATCGCTTCTACCGTAGACTTTGAAAGTTGACCCTTGGAACTTCTCAGAAGAGTGAGAACCGTGTGATATTCCATAACGGCGTATACTACTTCCGGGGCAATGTACCCGTATTGGGTCCTTACTCTAAATCATACTTGTGCGGGACTAGATGAAGGTGTTCCCGAACCCCCGCCCTACTCGGCTGTGCAAACGGGATCTGGCTTATCATACCCCCCGCCCCAGCTTAATAATAGAATCGATGCTTCACCCCCCCCTCCTTTTTACTAGACTTTCTCCGCTTCGAATAACTTTTGATATTGTGGAGTTACAGGGGGTTTTCTGGGTCCTAATACCCGCTGGCCTTAATATTATTGTATGATTTCGGCGAGGCGCGCTACCTCATAAAAGGGCCCAGACTCTTGTTCGGGGTCTCTTGAAACTTGATATGCGCTGACCCTAACAATCGATTAAAACGAAAGCTAAATTACGCCAACGCATGGCTTGGGGAAGTCTGGCTGGTCCGAAATTCACGTTCTAATAACAAATTCTCTTTTTCTGTTGACGGACTTGTCAATTGGCATGGCCTATCTAAAAACTTGAGCTAAGCGAGGGGAACTCGTATGGGTGTCTATGGGACGGGGTACGGGTTCTGAAAATCGCCAATTTCACATCCGATATCACACTATATGCCCTAATAACGAAATATAGCAGTTGGGATACTTGGGGCCACTATTTTACCAAGTATTAATTTACTTGGTGGAGTCCTGACGGTCTGAAAACCCTTACTTAGTGTAAAAGTGGCTACACATGAGGACTTTTGCCAGTGCACTGTACCGGGAGACTCTATTGAGGAAGGGCTAAGTGTGACAATGTTGGAAGTCTTTGATGCTGCTCGGCATGCTCGGCATCTCGCGCGATAGTTTTCTTGTTGGCATTTCCGGGAAGGCGCTTTGGTTTTGGAAACGTGGTTTGGCTTTCCGGAAATCATTTCGGCTGCGGGAATGCTCTTGGGTGGATCGGTGTATCCGCTGTGGGGGAATGCGGGAAATCTGTTAGGAAGTGAAAGAGTCGCGTATGGGGATGCTGGATGATGCCCGAAGGCTATGAACTGTGGGAGTCTTTGTCTTTCTTGTGTTAGTATGAGTATGGGAAAGGGACATAAAGTTACGGACGAGAACGGATGTGTGTTGTGGTGTATGGAAGGATAGGAGGAGTTTGTTGCAGTTTTGTATATACACACCCGCCTTTACCGTGAGTTAGTTGATGAAGTCGAGAGAGAGAGCGTTGTTGAACGAGAGAACTTCCCCACTGCTGAGTTGTGCGATCGTGTTTTCATTGGGATTCTTGGCGCTGCCTTTGGTTGTCGTCGCCGTCGATTCGTTGATCACGTTGAAAGAGGTTCCACAAAAAAAAACCCCTCTTTTCAACTCCCCAGAAAGTCCTAGAGTCGACCGACTCCATTATCCATCATCGACCCGTACAATATCATAAGCGGAAAAGAATAGAAAATGTCCCAGTTATTCAGTAATAATCACGGATCTTTCAACTCTTTCAACTCTTTGAACCCAACCTACATCAACGCCTACATCAACCCTACTATTACCGATGACAAGTCCAATATCCTTGCTTGGTTATCCCCAATAGATCCTAAGTTGTGCCATGAAGACATCCGCGACCGCAGAATCGAAAGTGTAGGAGAATGGGTTTTACAAACGGATGAGTTTAGGAGCTGGCACTCTGGTAGTGAGGATGGTAAATCCGATAACGCAGTCCTGTTTTGTTATGGAAGTCCGGGTGTTGGAAAAACATACATTAGGTAACACGGATGGGTCTGAAGGAGTGGAGCAAAAGTACTAACGAACCAAAATATTAGCTCCTTGATAATCGACAACCTATGTAGTCAGGCGAAAGGACGGAATACCACGATCGCATGCTTTTATTTCGACTTCGCCCTCCAAAATGAGCACTCATCCACCATGATACTGGGCTCCCTGCTCAAACAGCTCGTTTTCGGGCTGGAGGAGATCCCCGAGGAGATATCTGAAGCATACCAAGACCGAAAAAATGCCATTGGTGGACAGGGGTTGCAAATTTCGGATATTTTAAACATGCTGCAGATTACCGCGGCGAGAAAGCGCGCTTTCATATGCATTGACGCTCTCGATGAGTGTGCAACAGAACACCGAGTCAAGCTTCTCGATTCGCTTGGTCAACTACTCCAACAGTCTCCGGACACTCGCGTATTTGTGACGGGAAGGCCGCACATTCTACCAGAAATCGGAAAACGCCTTTCTGGAAGAGTGGAAAGCGTATCTATAAGTCCCAGGAGGGAGGATATTGTCACATATCTTCGTAGCAGGCTTGCCGCAGATGCAATCCCGGATGCGATGGACAGTACTCTAGAGGGAGACATCTTAAAGAAAATCCCTAGTGATATTTCTGAAATGTATGTAGAGGCAACAACGCTCCAGAAGCTACCCTAAGTTATCTACTCACAGATAAATATCTAGATTCCTGCTAGTCTCACTCAATATCAATGCGATATTGCAAGAACCCACAATCAATCTCCGGCGACAAAAGCTTAGTGCAATGACCGATGGCATAGGATTGGAGAGTGCTTATGGGGAGAGTTTGGCTCGGATAAAGAGTCAGGGTGGGGCCAAATCGAGGCTTGGCTTGGCTGCCTTAATGTGGATCTCTCACTCGGAGCGGCCATTGAAGGTTGTTGAATTGTGTCACGCCCTAGCGGTCGAAATCGGGTCGCCGAATCTCCATGCCGACGGTGTTCCTTCAATAGGAACATTGCTTTCCTGTTGTCAAGGACTTGTTGCCGTAGACAAGGAAGCTTCCACGGTCCGGTTAATCCACATTACCCTTCAAGAGTACCTCCGGGATCATCCCGAGCTTTTTGGCACAGTTCACACGACGATGGCAGAGACCTGCCTACAGTATCTGAATTCGCAGCAAGTCAAGACTCTTTCGACCAGCCCCTCTCCCGATCTCGAGGGCACACCTTTCCTCGAATATTCTTCCGTATATTGGGGAGTTCATGCAAAAAGAGGTTTTTCAGATGGCGTAAAACTGCTTGCATTGAAACTGTTTTACGACTACAATAATCACATATCCATTAGAACTCTGTTGGAACACAAAGCATATTCAAACACAATTAGTTTCGATAAACTGCACCTCTTCAGTGGTCTGCATTGTGCATCTCTCTTCGGGATGGTGGAGATTGTATCTAGTTTGCTAGAGGTGGAAGGTTGCGATATCAACCAAAGTGACTGCGTGGACAATACCCCTCTCGTGTGGGCTGCTGTCAGTGGGCACGAGCGAGTTGTTGAAATCCTACTCGAACAGGGCGATATTAGTCCCGACAAACCTGGACTAGAGGGCCGATCACCGATCACATGTGCCGCCTGGGGTGGGCACAAGGGAGTGGTGAAGATGCTTCTCGAACGGGACGAGGTCAGCCCCGACAAGCCAGATAACAACGGCCGGACGCCGCTCTCGGGCGCAGCTTTGAATGGGCACGCGGAAGTGGTGAAAATGCTACTCGAGCGGGACGAGGTCAGCCCCGACAAGTCAGATGACCGTGGTGCAACACCGCTTTATTGGGCCGCTTTGAAGGGGCATGCGGAAGTGGTAAAAATGCTACTCAAACGGGATGACGTCCACCCCGACAAGCCAGATAACGGCGGCCTAACACCACTTCATTGGGCCTCTTTGAATGGGCATGCGGAAGTAGTGAAAATGCTACTCGAACGAGGCGACATCGACCCCGACAAGCCAAATAATGGAGGCCAAACGCCGCTCTTAGCCGCCGCTTTCTCTGGGCATGCGGAAGTGGTGAAAATGCTACTCGAGCGGGACGAGGTCAGCCCCGACAAGCCAGATGATCGTGGGGCAACACCGCTTTATTCGGCCGCATCGAAGGGGCATGCGGAAGTGGTAAAAATGCTACTTGAACAGGATGACGTCCACCCCGACAAGCCAGATGACCTCGGTGCAACGCCACTTCATTGGGCCGCTTGGAACGGGCACGCGGAAGTGGTGAAAATGCTACTCGAACGGGACGACGTCCATCCCGACAATCAAGATAACGCCGGTAGAACACCACTTCATTGCGCAGCTTCGGGTGGGCACGCCGGAGTGGTGAAAATACTACTCGAACGGGAAGACATCGACCCCGACAGGCCATGTAACGCTGGCGGAACACCACTTCATTGGGCCGCTTCGAACGGGCACGCGGAAGTGGTGAAAATACTACTCGAACGGCACGACGTCCACCCCGACAATCTAGATAACGCCGGTGGAACACCAGTTCATTGCGCAGCTTTGAATGGGCATGCGAAGATAGTCAAAATCCTACTAGAACAGGGCGAGGTTCACCCAGATAAACCAGACCACCACGGCCAAACACCACTCTTCTGTGCTGTTCGCAATACACATGCGGGAGTGGTGAAAATTCTGCTCGCAAGAGACGACGTTGGTCCCGATAAACCAGACAATAGTGGCCAAACACCTCTTTCGTGGGCAGCCCGAGATGGGTATTGTGACATGGTTGGGCTCCTTTTACAGCAGGAGGATGTCACCCCTGACACCATGGATAAAAGTGGTAGGACCCCTCTAGCCTGGGCGGCCGAACACGGACACCTTGGAGTTGTGGAAATGATCCGACAACGATCTAGCATTAGTCAGGACATGGTCATGACAGACCTTAATGGTCGAACAGTACCTACACCAACTTTCGCAGTAGTTATAACGCCGCGTCCTCGAGATCAGGTTTCTGCTCCTCAGTCGGCGGGTAGCAATAGCTCTATACGCCCTTTTCCAGAAGAACCCTCTGAGCCCTCTTACCGCTGCTCTAAAAGGATTCGGAGATCTTGACAATCATGAACAAAGCCCCTCATGCTGAATCCTCTCACTTGCAGTCTTCCCCTGCAGCACTGCTACGCTTCGCTCTCAATTTCACCCTTCTGGTTCTTCCCGACATCTTGTATGATTACTGCTCCGTGTCCTGAATACCTACCAACTCATGATCGTGTGCTGTGCTGCCTCCTCCTTTGACTTTAAGAAGGCACAGTATAGTGTTTATAACATTTCGTCCCCCCCCCGGGCGCCTGGCGACTCAACCTTCTCTTTTTGTCTCTTTCGACCTTGTCAGTTGCGCATACCCCCCCTCCCATTTTGTTACATATCATATTCCATGAGAACGCGCTTCCAATAAAGACAGTCGGTGGACCTTTCATCCTATAGATGTTTGCCCCTGCACCATATAGATTTAATATTAATTGTTATTCCTATTTTCCTTACACCCCATATTTTTTGTTTGCTCCTCTGTATTCTCCTGATTTTGAAAAGGAAAGAGAGACTTGTTGCTGAGTCCAATGGTTTTTCACGTGTACTTTCTTTTTCTTCTTTTTTCCTACAATCGTTCCTTTCTTCTCAGGATTGACTTTGGGCGTTGCTGAGTTTGTATTGCTGTAGTTAGAATATCATGAGTAATTGATTTCTCATCCTCCACGGGGCATCTCAGATGGAATCTATCAAGACGAATAGCTAACTCGGATCACTTTCTGCCTCGAATCTGGCTGGATTAAATTTATAATACCGGTAGTGCGTGACATGAAAGGCCCAAATCCGATTGAATATACTGTACCACGTGATGCTGTATATATTGCAGGTTCTCTGGACCTTGGGGAATTTGGCGACAACTTGCTCCCCGCTAGCACCTCTTGGATCTAGAGCGCGACGATACCCATTCCTGAGCCGTCGGGAATCTAATTGGAGACTTTCTTTTATATTTCCAATCAAGTTAGAGATATCTGTTGTTTCCGTTTTTACTATCTTTTTTCATATCTCTCCCTCCTTCATTCTTCCACTCCGCTCAGCTTGCTAGGGATGGTCCGTGGAGACTGGGCGTATGTGTTAGGACTTGGCGGGGGGGGGACATCACATGAGCTGACTTACAATATCCAGAATTGCATCATTCCGGCAAGCTCTAGTGTAGGGCAGAGGGGCCCTCTAGTGAATGGAGGTAGACAGCCATGTTATTACTGGTGAGAAACGGGAAATAACAATACTAATTGACAATAAAGTAATAAAAAGAGGAAAGTACAGATCATAGGTCTACTCCAGCAGAAAACTCCTTGCATTGATTTCCATTCCCGCTGATGCCTAAAATCGCTTATATAATATTATATCCAACTTACTATAGATTGATGAGGGTTTTTCCGGGGCCCACTCCGCATGTGTAGGGCTAGAACTCTCTCGATAATTCCCAGCATGCGCTAGCCATGTGTCGTTATTCGGCAAACTCTCGGGTATTTGGAATGCCTCTCTAGAATAATCCATCAGACTTAGCCACCAGCAGTGTGCATACCTGAAGATACAAGGCGAAACAAGGGAGAATAAAGGAGAGATGGACGGTGTGGGCGTTCGGGGCGGTAGGACATGCTTGGGCATTATGGTAATATTGATAGAACACTCCCGAAAGCCGGAGTCTTTACTACAAAATTCTTTTACTAGGGGGTGACAATGAATGTACTTTCCTTTTGTTATCACGGTCGATGTTTCGAACCATCCGTTCGCACATCTTGGAGGTAGGACTGGACGGACCGCAGGTGGTAGTTAGTCTTTTTTTCGAGTCCATGGACGGACTAGGGCAGGTGGAGGTAGGACCGGATGCCGTATCGGGCCCGGAAGGGCCCTGTGGCGCCCCCCTGTTACATCTCTTTTTTAGGCTTCCACAGCGAAAGGACGATCCAAGGCGAGTGAAGAGCGGTGAAAAGGAAATAAAGGCCAAGCAACTCACAGTGAGGTCAATCGCACACTCAAGGTGCCGGGAAACTCTTTTGGTTTAAGAATCACAGTCTCGCTTTCAACGATGGCTCCACGATGCTCGATACTGCTCAACTAAGTGCCATAGCAGCGGTGTATATATCAACCACAAAAAGATCGTATCCATCCCTGAGCCATCGTGCTGCTCTAGGTGAATCTTCCATCCCCCCATGAGCACTCTCGGGTTAACAAAAGGAAAACAAATACCACTGCTCACAACATTCGGATATTTTCCCATGGGTGTAAAACCCTTTTACATCATTTCCGACTTGCCTTACTTCCTTTCCACTTCCCTTCCGACGGCTATATTCCTGCACAGGAAATACTTTCCCAAACGGCGAAACAAACGCCCAAGCCGAAGCTATATGCCGGAATCCTCAACGCATTTCGGAAGCCATAACAAACAAGCACGTCCCCGGAAGCTCTCTGAATAACAAAGAAACTATCATGAGAGTATGGCAAGTAGCATCATTTCCGACACTCATTTTCTGGTATGCTCGGAAACCTCAAGTTCAGGATTTGATCTCGCTCATAGTTTATGGTCAGGCGGGTGATGTGCCATCTGTGTAAACTAATAAGAGGGGAAGAATGCATCTTTGGGAGACGGGAGAGTCAAAAGTGTTTTGCAAATTAGAACTCAAAAACCACTGACATAAATCTGTAAAGCACTGAGCATATCCTAGCTATAAGAGGCACTAGGAGTATCGCCATCAGAATGCTCCAGTATCTGCTGCAGATATCCCAATCCGAGAGGGTCAACTAAGCTCCCTGTAACTCTTCTGAAATCCAAGGTATTGTGTTCTCTCGCTTTGTTGCAACATCACCGTGACTATACTAGTAGTTGAGGCGAAACACTTGTGGAAGTATTTAAAAGAAAAAATAAGGCTTATAACAGAATGATTGGTTTAGTCTTATCTTAATACTTTGAGCACTTGATGGTTAATTTCACCTTCTGTTTCTTGCAGGTATATGGTTTATTGTTATCGGTTACATGGCATCACCATATATAACCATAGTCTGCTTGTAACCCACGGACATCCCCTCATATTTTTTCTGCATGTGCCCGGCCGTTATTCCTAATACCGGCAATCTATAGGCCCCCCCGCCCAAGTCCTTACCTAGACAGTACAGTCCTTACCCACACCCTGCGGTCCTCTGATACCCCCTATAGTCCCCCCGCAATCCCAACCGTCCTGCCATCTCCCCTGCCCTCCACCTAAGCAGCCTCTTTCCCGTTTGTCACACTATACTAACAAGGGCTTGGCGTGTAGGGTCCAGCGATCCGAACCTAGCCCAGCAGTCCCCAGAGTAATTTGCCCTACACAGGACCACGGCTAGCGGTCCCGTCTGTCCTTTCCTCTTATTATTATCGCCGCCGTCCCTGTGGGGCACCTGGACTGTTCGAAATACTGAATAAGCCCACCAAACTGAGATCATCACTTGCTTCAAGTCGGGCGAGATTAAATTTATGATACCAGTCGCGCATAGCATGAAATTCCCAAATCCAACTCCATGTACTGCTCAAGGCAATATAAAAGGCAGGCCTCTGGAGGCACAAGGGAAGGCGGAAAGGACCAGCTCCCCTCCAGGTAGTCCAAAATCCTAAGCCCCATAATTGCCATCTCCTGGATTTGGGGAGATCTAGCAGGAATCCTTCTTTCATATATTGAATTTAGTGAGAGGGGTATGTTGTTCTAGCTATTTCTGTCTTTTTTTATATTTCTTCACACTGCATCTCCCCATCCCCTCAGGCTTGCTTGGGATGCCCCCCTGGCCGCTGGGTGCAGGGGTTAGGATGGGAAGCAAATCCATTTGATGGTTGACTTAATAGTTCACCGAATGCCCGGTTCTAGCAAGCTCTAGTACACAATAGTGGAGCGGCCTAGTGAAGGGAGGAAGGCAGTGTCGTAATTACAGGTGGCGACGGAAGAATAAAAAAGAGAGATGTATAGATCCCGAACCTAAACCACCACAGGACTCCCTATTTTGGTTTCCATTCCGGCTGGTACACAAACTCACCCTTAATACTCGTACAGTCCCTAGACACAGGTCTTGGGGCTTGTTCACCTAACGGTTTAGCTCTAAACTCTGGGTGATAAAACTAAAAAGTCGGGTGACAAAAAACTCGGGCCGTTGGCTATTTTACACCAAAAACAGTCATTTTTAGAAATTCATATCTCAGCACTCCCCAAGCAAGAAATTTCGAGGAATTGCAAGAGCAATGAGAGCAACTATTTATTTCTGTAGTGAAAATATCAAGCCTTTAAATTAATTACCCATGATCTTTTGTGCAATGGTGTGCAAAGATGGGAAAGTGACTCATAAATTCGTATGAGGGTGCCATACAAAGATACATGACAACCACCTTTGATAGGCTATCTCTGGTTTCTTAATTCCATAAATATTCTACCTATTTTTTTCTTCTTAAAAACTACTCTCTACTTGTTTTCCAGTTTGATTTGGCCTAAAGTGGAACCTCTGGACTCATCGGGGGTGATTAAATGGTTGGTAAAGAATGTTTAGTTTTGGTGTAAAATGGCCGTCGGCTCGAGTTTTTTGTCCACTGGCTTTATAATTGGCGGTGGTGTGTCAACCGCCACGATCCCACGATAGACGGTGCAAACGAGTTTACCCGATTTTCTACCGTCCTAAATTCTTATCGCTAGACAGTCAAAACGCGACACTGACTCGGAGGCTCGTTGAAAAATCCCACAAGACCCTAGACAGTACGTTGCAAGGGGTAAACACCATCTACAATCGACATAAACCTTGGTGAAAGCTTAGTCAGCAAAGATAAGCGATGATAACACCCCACTCCCCTCATCCCCGACAGAAAGACCTCGAACAGTATGAGTACCCATACAGTCCCAAATGTGTTCTTGTTTCATTACTATCATACGAAAAAAATTTCATGTTTAATTCTTCTACTATCGCAATACTGGTACTATTATTCACCATTTGGTAAATACTTGTTGGCTGCACAGACCTTTCTCAGTATGCCACAATAACCAAAACTTATGCGAAGAGGCTGAAAGATGGGTTGTTACTTCAAGGGTCCGTCTACCATATCCCCTAAACCACAGAGACATTGAGGCCCATTTAAAATGTTGAACACTAACTTTAGAGAGTAAATGTTCGGCATACTTGTCAACGTCAACAGATTCCACAAACCCATAGTTGCTAGGTATGAGAGAGGTGGAGTAGCTTAAATCAGGCCGATTCAATACACGTTTTTGATCCAAAATGCCTTCCAAACGAAGACAACTAGCTGAGGTGCAGGAGAATGGATGTTTACACTACTCGAAGAGACGAAAGATATCTGAAGCAAGAAACTCGCTCTCTTCCAAATCCTATAGCCCACCGGCCGAGAGCTCAGCCTTTCCCCTCCACAATACACCGGAGTATCTGAGCCCCGACAAGGCACCAGAGCCTATCAGTCCAGACCCAACAACTGCGAAAGATCCAGCTCAACCTATATTACAGCAGGCAGGGTGTGAGCCACCGGTAGTTGAGTTCCAAGCAGTAAAGCGAAGATCACGGCAAAGGATTTCTGCTAGCGATCTGCCCTGTCTACCACAATATAATTCTGTAGAGGTTCCTTTTCAACCTCATACCACTTGTGTAAGTAATCTCTAAATAAATCAACCTGAGTAGTATGTAGTTAGGTAGACTAAAGGTATATTCAAATTAGGTACTATTGCCACTTACAGAGGAGGCCTGACCCACACTATTTGATTTGTTTTCGCTCTTGTTGGACGATGATATATTCGAGCTGTTAGCAGTAAATACAAATTTGCATGCAAAGAGTAAGGAGAAATCAGGTTCTAGTTCGAGAGCCCATCAGTGGAAGGAGATGACTGCAGCTGAGGTTCAGATATTTATTGGTTTGACAATAGAAATGGGTTTGCATAAGTAGCGAAGGCTGGGCCAATAATGGTCAAAGAGAGGAAGAAATAGATGGAGGAAGATATTGAAGAAACCACTATGAAGGTATCAAGTACTCTCAGCCAAATATCCATATTGGGTTCCCCAAAGCTGAATGTTCCTGAACCGCTTTGAACAGCTTAAACGATACTTCCATGCATCAGATCCAAGGATTCAATTGGATCTAAAGCATTAGTATAAGAAGCTGGAACCCTTGGCATCTGTGCTTCGCTAGCACTTTCGCCAATACTATCTTCATGGCACCAAAGTTGCCATTGAAGAGATGGTTATACAGTTTTGTGGAAGAAGTAGGCATACTTTGGTTACTCCTCTACTGAAGGCATTACTGGGCTCTCCTCTCTCTCCCCTAATTTAAGCCCTACATCACAAGGAGTTTTGCAATTAGCCCAACTTCTCCAATTACACCACCAGTGGAATCTACTGCTTGATAACTACTTTACAAATATTCCTCTATTTGAAAGGTTATTAGAATTAGACATTGGGGCTGCTGGTACTACTGGAGTTAACTGTACTGGCTTTCCCTGTACATTAAAAATTGAGAAGAAGGAGGCAAAAAAGGTTCTACCATAGGGGCATGTAAGTAGTCAGGTTGTGGGTAATGTCTGCTGTCTAGTATGGCAGGAGAATAGTTTGGTATTATTCATGACTAGCTATCATGATATTACCAAAAAGGTGGAAAGGCTTCATTGTCGGCCCAAGAAAACTAGCACCAATGCTCCTGCAGTTTGCAATATCTTTCAGGACCAATCACGCAAGGTCCTACCAATTCCTGAGTTCAGTCATGAGTACAACTGCCATAAGGGTAGTGTGGATCTTGCCAACCAGTTGAGGTCCTACTATACTACCCAGCAAAGATGTTGTCGCAATTGGTTCCCCTTATTCTATTCGCTACTAGATTCATCCTTGGTCAATGCTTATCGAATTCAAAGAACAATGTACTTTACTATATATCAAAAGTTACAGAGCGAACACTTTCAGTTTCATTCTCAAGTTGCCGACCAACTCATCCACTCCGGTATTACTCAGAGTGAGAGAGTTACTCCTTCCGTGGACCCTATTTGTAACAGGTTTTCTCCTGTCTAACGAAAAGGTACAATAGAAGGCTAGGGGTTGACCGGCAAGCGCTAGGTCTAAGGGAGGCTTCAAGAGATCCGGAGATAAAGAGATAATAGTTAAAGGACAAGTGGAACTGTGAGATTGCCATTCAACCAAGTATATTCATAAATCAAGAGTCTGCTGAAGTCTGCCGTTCTCCTGCTAGCCAGGAGATGAGTTTAAATACAAGAGCTTTCTCAGAGCGATAGTAATCAGATATCCTGCAACCACGATCACTACCGGGCAGTGCACCTTGCCCTGCATGTCCTGTGATCCCACATGAAACCTAAGAGTCATAACACTGTCTCAATGCTATCGTCAGCTTACATGACCGTTCCTTCACTTGTGTTTCTAAATAAAACAACAAACATGCAAAACTAAACTTAACACAAGCTACCGGGCCTTAATATAGCTCCGGGGCTGTAAAACAATCAAACTAATCAAAGTAAGCAAAGTAATCAAACTAAACATAGGAAATCCTGCACTCCGCTCCTGTATACAGTTACCGGAACATGTATACATGTTACACTATTGATGTCTCTCTTTCCCTGGCCTTTACTTCTGTGCCAGCCCTCTTGGAGCCCAAGGTCACTTATATCCAATATGCTCAGAGTGGCCACACTACAAAAGCACCAAAATTTAGACCTCGGCCTACTCCAGTCATCTTTCCACCCCCACCGAGCCATGCTTTTGAACATCTTCCGACAAGAACCCTTTTTCTTTTTTGTCGTTGGCTGCAAGCTGAGGATTCTCCCATGGGACGGGCTGGGCGGAAGGGGAAGTCAATCAACACAGGCTGCCAGGAGTGTAATTATGCATTATGTTGGGAATGTTTTTTTGTATTTCCTGATATGTCAATAGCTACATTCCTTTTGTTTTTTTCTTCTCATGGTATTCTGCATACTTACACAGCACATGAATTTGATATCATGTGATGTCGATAATTTTCTCACAAAGTTAGTGTTCAACACTTCAAACGGGCCTGAATGTCTCAGCGTTTTAGGGCATAATCTGGCAGAAGTCGGATTGACGCTAATGAGGATTTTCTTGAACCTGTTCAATCATTGCGGCCTATGTTTAAACTGTGGCGAATTTGCCTTCTTTGCGCCCTCCTGTTGGCTCGGTTGACTTAGTCTTGCTTTAGTTGCAATCTGACTTTTGCCAGATTATACGGTACTCGTGTCTCCGCGCCAAGAATTGGCAGCCGTTTTGGAATAGTCACTCTGGACCCATGTGAAGTATAGCATTGATGCTGCTTTTCTTGAATGGCTGTGATACCAGTAAATATCTTCTAACCCCCCTATTCTAGCGCGTTCACCTCTTGTAACGTGTCAGTTTTCGGGTTAGACAGGGGGATCACCCAATAAACGCCCTTGGAGCCTATCTCACGATGGCTTTATGTCTTTGGGATTCGGGCCTCGAGTGCTCGTTTCCACCTTCGAAGCCCAGGTTTGGTCTCTTTTGATCGCCCTGGTGCCTGGAGACGGTACAGTACGAAGTCTTTCCGCTCGGAGCAGGTCAGTCCAGTTCGTTGCAGCTCGTGGTTATCGAGAATGGAGGTTCGACTCGAAATTGTGATCCGCTAGTGGTTGGTTCAGCCCGTAAGTTCTTTTGGTCGGTTCGATGAGGAAACACTGTCCACCCTACCAGACCCCTTTCGTGGTCGTGGGCCCCTTTGTTGGGGTTTGTTGGAGCCGGTGGAGGAAGGGGTGGTTGTCGATTTTGCCTCGTGTGGCTGGTGGCTGGTGCGCTGGGGCGGTGTTGAGGGATTTAGGTGGGTGGCCGGGGTACCCTTTGGGCGATCGGTCGGCTTGGATTTTCTTTGGTTGGGCTGCGGGGTGGCTGTTGGCCATGGTAGTGATTATTTATTTGTTGTTGGTGTGGCCGTATACTAGACATGGGGCTCGGCTTTGCTATGCTCTGTACGGTTGGCTCCATACCAGAGGGGCTGCGGGTTAAGGCGGTGCGGGCTGGTGTACCCCGTGGAACGTACTGCTGTAAAGTAGCTGTATGCCTGGATTGGTGATGCTACTTAGAATGAAATTAGTAACCCCTACTCAGAAGTTACATGAGCATTATGCGTTGAACCTATTATCCCCTCCGCATGCTTGAACTCGTAATAAATTTACATGAAAGTTCATACAGGAACGATCAATAAGTTCTGGTACCATTAGTCACCTTCACCGAATACCCGTGTAGTTTACAACCACCCCCCTCCTCCTACTACCCCCAAACAGCTCAAACGCTATACTTCTTATGGGTTCACAGTGACTATTCCAAAACGGGTGCCAATTCTTGGCGCGGAGACCCGAGTAATCGGCAGGGGAATATTGGTGCGCCATGCCAGAACAGCGGCAGGGGCGCGGCAGCCGAAGCCCGCGGCAAGCCACAGGGTTTGCAGGCCTTGCGCCACTACGAATCCAAGTAAATTTAATGTGCTGTCGTGAGAAATTGCGTTGCAACCTAACAGACATGGTGTATGTTTAGATAGAGTTGAATTCAGTAGTCATGTCCAATAGACACCCTCATATTTAAGGAGGAAAGGAAGTTGGAAGAGATCATCGTCAACCGCACCACCGTTTGTCTTCTTTGATTTTCATCTTTTGTTTTTCTTTAATTTTTATCGCGTTTGACCTTAGCTGTAGAATCGTGAGTAGTGAACTGAATTTGCCTGCCTTTGGAAGTTCCTATTTCCCACCCCAAGAATGCCTGGGGTTTGAGAACCTCCGACAGTGCCGTATCGGTATCTGAAATACCGGTACCGGTAGTAAGATTCACTACTAGGACGCTAGGCCTGGATCTGTCAGGAGGTAGCGGTTCAACTTCAGGTTATGAGTTCGGGTTTCAATGCCAAAGTGACTTTGCATCTTCGTAATCTTGAATCGCGAATGAATCACAGCACAAGAATAAAGCCAATGGAGTATTAGCATGACCAGTCAGGAACTTACTGTTTCTGACACTATATACCGGCGAACTCTACCGGTAGGCTTCACCGAGTAGGTTAGCAGGATTACGAATTCCAGTTAAATAAGATCCAGCAAGTTCAGCCTCCCCAAGCTATACCCCGTCTGGAAAACATTATCCCTTCTCGGGGTATTTTGTAGTAGATTGCGAGTTCTGTGTGTCCGATACCCAATTTAACGAGTTTTTACGATAATCATGATCTACAAGTACTCAATCTCTAGCGACACGTGAGGTAGGACGGATATTGACCCCCCCCCCGGGCAAACGCCTCCTTGCCTAAAACATTCTTTCCCGCTTCCTCTAGGCACTCTACCGGATGCCACGGTCGGTGACACGATCCCGTCAAACACGCTCCGTCAAAAGGAAAATAATTGTTATGTTCTGAGTTATCAGTATTCGCCTCGTACCCAAAATTACCTTATCTGCGACTATACTTTGCTATCCAAATTTGGACTCCGGATAATAACATATTTTATAGGGATCCGTGTTGTAGTAGGTGATAATAAATTAAGTTTCAATGGGGAGTCTCAGACCCACTACTCGAGTACCCACTAAGGTCGGGAGATGATTGGGGAAGGAGGTAAGGATAAAGCCTTGGTGGCATATAAGGCGGACTGTGTTGCGAGGGTGCAACAGAGGAGGGGTCGAGTTCAGTTTGCGGTTTTCTCACTGTAATACGGGTAGTGAGGGGTGATTGTCTATTTAAGAACAAAAATTTGGCTTTACTTCCTGTTTTCTATGCCCTCATAGAACTAAACCCTCCGAGGAGAATCCGCATGGGCGCCTAGGGAGAGGGTATCGTATTTTACATGTTTTGAAAATCACCGAGTTCATACTGCCAAGGTTCATCCGATATGCCACTATATGCCTCAATAGTGAAATATAGTAATTAGAATACCTATAGCTACTATTTTACAAAGAATTAATTTAACTTACTTGCTAACTGAGTGGTGGAGTTGTAGCGCTCTGAAAACCCCCATCCTTGGTGTAGAAGCGGCCACACACGACAACTTTTGTCGGCGCACGTATCGAGAGGGCGCTGTTGAGGAAGGGCTAAATCTGACCATGATGGAAGACTTTGGTGCTGCTCGGCATGCTCAGCATATCGCGATATTGTTTCCTTGTTTGTATGGTTTCCGGGAAACGCGCTTTAGTTTCAGAAAAGTAGTTCGGCTTTCGGGAAAGCATTTCGGCCGCGGTAATGCGCTTGGGTTTTGGATTACGGCAGCCTGTAGCAAGCAAACCGCCACAACAACCAAATCTTAAAATGTGAAATTGAAAAACTTAAAAAGTCTCTTAAATGTCAGAAGTTTATAAGTTATAAATTGGTTTATGATTATCACCATTGGTATGATTTGGTGTGTGTGTGAAAAATAGGTAAAACAAAATAGAAAAGAAAGACAGGAAAAGTCAAGTGTTTAACATAGATGGAAACAATTTCACAGAAATAAAACAAAGCGAAGAAAGATAAAAACCAATAGTAAATACATCTCCGAGAGAAACAAAATTCATAGATCGAATTCCTCAGCTTCTTCCTCTCCATGAATGGATAAGGTAGGAACAGGGGCAACATAGTCGGTAATTGGCGGTGTCCAATTATATCCACCCTCCGGTGGATGGCAGCGGGGTAATTGAAACCCAAGATGAAAGACTTCATCTTGAATCATTTGCCGGAGTTGGAGGTAGGTAAAAATGTGTTTTGGTGTCCCATCAGGCATGAGGTCAGCTAAAGCGCAAGTCTCGGACCCAATTCCCAACAGGTTTAGCCTGCTCTCACACCAGCTTTGTGTGATCATAGGTAAGTATTCATGGGAATCTAAACATACCTAGTATTAGCTTAAGTATACTATTTATTTCTAAATTCTCACTATGTACTACATTTAGGTATAAAAGATGTCAGAGGTGGGAGATTACCCCAGTCTGCAACTTCCTCTTGAAGCATTGTAAGAGTCTCATGATCAGGAAGTGATCCGTAATTCCGAGTTCCATTTGGTGGAGTAAAATACAGAACACAGGGCTTCCCCTTTGGTAAATTTGGTCTCTTCTTCTTTTGCGAACGAATCTTGTGATTGTTCCATAAATACACAAAGTTGTATATTTCATCGCGAATAATAGGAAAGTAAACGTAAAGAAGGGCAATTTTGTCAGCCTCCGAATCCGTATATAGGCCAACACTTCCGAGCTGATCAAAGTATTGCTAACCATGGGTAAACAAGTTAGTTGTTAATCAAATCAGCTAAGATAACAAGTGGGAGGACAATTTTAATATACTTTCCATGCAAGAGTTTGGCTACGACTCATATGTCTCCACCAGGCCTTGATGCGTTGATTGAGCGTAGAGGTACCGTACCACCATACCTCACGAAATGCCAGATCTGGATGTTGGGCCTGATGCAAGATCCAGTGGGCACTGGCCATCATCATGGTTTCGGTTCCTCTATCAGACAGAATTGAGTGTGGTAAGCTGCCTGTACAAGAAACTACTTCTAGGTATTGTCTCAGGTATAATACACCGGTTCGTGTAGATATGCCTACATAAATCCATGGAATATAGCTAGACAACCGTTAACATTACATCGTACTAGTAAAGGGACACAAGACTATTTAAGAAAAAAGTTGCTTGGTTAAGAGTGGCGATTGGCTACTCTTAAGCGTAGGACACGCATGAGCAGAACTCAGTTAGATTATGTAGTAATGATGCCATACATCTGATGCATACTCAATCACCTTGAGGTTTCCGATTCTGAAAAACCAGCTCTGAAGTTAACTTAGAAGTATTGAGATGCTAGGGTTAGTCGGTTAATACTATTGCATTGGTCAGGTTGCTCTAGGTACTGCTTCTTATGAATAAAACTATCCAATCATTTGCAGAGGTTCGTCTCTTTCGACAAGGATCCAGACTGAAGTAAAACTATGGCCAGATATCAGAAGTACGCACTGCACGACCCTGGTACTCAATTACTTGTTTCACATGCAGGCATTTGTAAATAGAACCAAGTTTGCATACTGGCTAATAGTGGGTACATGGCCTGATGATGTACCGGGTATCACGGGTAAGTCTGTTGAAGTCCCTCCAGTTAGCCCCAGGGCCTTCTCAACCACTCAGGAAACACGGTGAGGTCTAGCCACTACACCAAGTATTTGACAGACATTTTTCCTTCACCAGAGCGAAGCGTTTATGCCCTGTTCGGCTGCATAATTTGCGTTACACAAATGTAAATTTGACCGACGAAATTCAACTATGACGGACTTTTGCTCACACCCAATATCAGGGCCCGTATTGACAGCCAAGATGCAGTACATTAGTCCCGAACTCAAGTACCTTTCAGCTATTTTTATGGGAGCAACGCACCTGAAAGGGAACTCACAGGTGCTTGGATTGATCTCCGAGTTTGCAATTGTATGCGTTGTCGCTACTGATCGCAATGGTCCTTCTGCCATATGCGAGCATATGCGGACCTAATCGTCCTCTAGTTCACAAATAGCCTGCATTTGCTAGCACTGTTGGGGAAATTGTTGGGTACCAGGATTAGTCCGTAAACATCTCCAATGACTAGCTGCTCTTTGTATACAGCCAAGCCAATACTAGGGTACAGAGAAGTACTTTGTGAACGGTTCCAATTTTTATTTACCATGAGAAGTATTTTAACAACCTGACCAATACAACAGCACGGACAGACTGTCCCTGCAAGTCGTATCCGAGTCGGAGTAAATGCAAGTACATTAATGTGATATTGTGCAGTAGTATAAATGCCAAGAATCATGCACCACCAATCACTCGAATGCATGACCTGCCATAGTCTAATTAAAGATTGAGAAAAAATGAATCAGGCAGTAAATACCGTGAAAATGCATCAATCCCAGCATAAATTTCAATGCCGAACATGCTTAACTTATGATGTCCATCTATAGACCAAACATGGTTGGGCCCGGGGGCATGGTATGCGCCACAGGGTCTAGTTCCCAAATGAGGACGGCGACCAGAAACACCAATAGGATCTAGTTCCTTGAGAATTTGGAATATGCGGTCTCTGACAACTGGCATCCCAGACTGCTTTAAGTGCTGATATGTGTACTATCTTCCATAGAGTGTGGTTTGCCCACTACGCAACAGATGTTGAAGTCTCATACGTATGACATCATTATGAGCATCGAATTCTGTTGGATCAAAGCAGCGCCTCATACCCAAAGCTAGTTGCAGTCTACCGAGCCTATTATTACATCAACATTAGTATAATCTATAATGCTTCGTCCTGATTCAGATTATTTTGTTGATTATTCTTCATTACTTACATGCGTAAACTCAGCGTATACCCTTCCCCTCCTAAAAAGCCTATAATTTCCTTATCATTGAGTCCTATGTCATAAAAGAGAGCCCAGAGTCGTTGGACAAGTTGCGAATCATCAATGCCTAAGCATTCATTTTTTTGAAACTTCCACGAATGTAATTTTCTTTCCAAAGTTCGCCGACTTGGTAGCACTGCTTGGATAGTGGGAGAATCGAGACCTAAAGTATGCAAGTTAATTTCATCGTATTCCCTGTAATAGCTTAAGGTTGAATGAGTTATACCATCCTCCATGTTGTGCTGAAAGATTTCCTGATTAACCTTTATTGAAAGAAGGTCATGTGTCTCTTCTAGCGTGTAATTTTTGAAAATATACCAGTACCAGATCAGCTGCTTGAATGTATCCATCGAAATATGATGCGCCAAATCTCTATTGTCGGTCATAATGTAGATCTGTTGGTCAATTCAAGTATCGAGTATAGAGAAGGGAAATCCACGGTGTTGGGGTGGTATGATATGGGTCTTACAATACCGCAAAATATCTTGAATCTTACATGCTACTTATAGAGAACCTAGTGGCCACAGTAAAATTGTCTAGATATTCTCAGATGTTTCTTTCACTTCCGGTATCAAAAATCTTTCTATTCTTGCATTTGCCTAGCATTGTCCTGGCTCTTCCGAACACTTGCTCTCCGTTATCTATGACGTCCGACATTTCATAGTATGAACTTCGATCAGTCCCAAGCCGGCAATGATTCTCAATCGACCACCCACCCTGCTCTTGATGATTTGCCAAACGTATGACCGCATGGGCCAGAGCCCACACGCCGCTGGGAGTGTCCTGCACGCTATAGTACCAATCACAAACATTAGGATGGGTGACCCTTGTGTCGGTACTGCGAATGCTGGAATCCCGCCCCTTTCCCGAATGGCAGTTTACCTGTTGAGCCCGTACGGCCTATCTTCCAACGATTACCAGCCGCCCCCCTTCAACCAACTGAATTAGGAGGGTCCATATTCATCCTCGAGAGAACATCATTGCCACATGAAAGATCCAGCACATACAGCAGTTATAACCTTCCCCCTATGCCCGTCCCACTTTCAAATCAAAACTTAGTTAGTGATAGTGACTCCCCCATAGCCATATCCTATCTATTAAAGGACAAAATAACTTATTCCACCCTACTGAAGCAGCTCTCATTTCCTACCAATCCACAAAATTCCTCTAGCCACTCCTCACAATTTCCAAGCTTGAAGCATAATTCAAGTGTAGTGGAACAAACAGGATTGCCACTAACAATACGTCCAAAATCTCGCATTATTCATTCTATACCTAAACCTGCCACCAATGCTGTCAATTCTTTGTCCAAGCAGAGTCTGACCACGTATTCCCCAACTAACCAGTCCAAATCATCCTCTCTGGACACCAATACTACCCAGATAGCCCAGTGGCAGTTACAGATAATTTGCGGTCCTTGGACACAATCACAATAATTTCGATTCTCAGAGACCATGAATTCGGTTCAAGCATTTCGAACTAATTGGTGAACAGATTTGGTGACCCAGTCATACTATATTTGATGAACTTGTTCAATGTCCAAATACAGATACGAGTTTGGAATGGCCAGACTTCCTGCGATTTAGAGTCCTTGAGGAGCCAACCCTATGGGAACATTGGTTCTGCCTCTATTCAACGGAACACTCTGGACAAAAGCCTCTCATGAGCGACTGTTACCTTACTCATGGCTGGAATAAGCAGGCAAGGACTCCGATCTGGCTTCCCCGGTGAGTAAGAAATTCTGGAACTCTACGTGCAATTTTAGAGCAATGGTTTACCTCCCCCAAAGATAAAGTAACCATTATTTTTGAATATATCAATAAAGATCGGGTGCGAGCACCTACCCAACTTGTTGTTGCATAGAGGTTTAGTGATCTTAATATCACTCTCTCGGATGATGAACCTCTGAAAACGTTTACTTTGGATGCTATTTCACCTATATCTATCACTCAATCATCCTCCTATCACCTACATTTGTCTCCCCGACTTCCCACTACTGCCACTCCAGCCAAAATAGCAGTAATATCCAATAATCAAAACACGGCATTAGTTACGCATGATAGAACTCTCAACTCTATATCACAGAATCATGGGGGTGTCCACCCTCAACCACATTTAGTATCTAGTTCGGATTCTGAATTCCTCTCAATTTAACAGCTGATAGCTACAAGACATATCATTGAACCTGACTGTGGCCAAGTATTAACTTCAAGAAATGTTCCGTACTCCCTGGATCGTTCCTCTTCCTGTCTACTTTCAACCATTCCCGATTCTCCGGAAATAAATTCCCAGCCTACAATCCCACTACCAGACCCCATTCAAACTACTGGTGTTCCACTCCGTTCAACCTCCAAGGTTTGTCATGTTGCCTTAACCTTGATATCCATACCCTTGATTTCTTGGGCTTTATACTAATATTACTTATAGCGTAATCATGTGCAAATGGCGAGTTCTTCCCCACCACAACAATCTATCGAGCTACAACTTCCTCCTACAACACATCGTGTTTTGCGTCCTAGAGCAGGAAGAGAGCAGGCACCGAAGCGTGTCCGCTCAGTACGTGAATTAACTGAGAAATGATAATTTGTTTACTTTTTTACTTTGTTAATATCTCGTAAACCTCATCTTCCTTTTATTCTCTTATCTAACTGACCAAATTTATTGCTCTTACTCTCCTTAAACTTTCTTTTCTTTTGTTTTCACAGAATCTTCTACTCGTGCCTCTGAGCCAAGAATTAGCCCCTCTTTGGGAATAGTGCTTGCCTACCCAGAAATAGTAAAGCGTTGAAGCTGCTTTCAGAATTGTATATACACTGCCACTGGACCTGACTATTATGATATGCCAGAATAAATGACCAATTCTATATGCCCATGGATATCTTATCAATCTGACGGCTATATCCTCATCATTCTAATAACCATGTTTACTACTTCCTTGACCTAGTGGGACAATCGTGGGATCTTACCCGAGGCCTTTGTTGTTAGTGCTATTGATGTAGTTAGCTGATAATTACTTAAGTAGAGAAAACATTATTCATGTGTTGAGCCCTATATATCCATTGATGACAATTTGTCTTATCCTTCACGCAAATCTAATAGCTAAGCGATATTCGATTTTTCTTTTCTAATTTCAAGATTCAATTTTCAAAATTTGGTTGTTGTGGCGGTTTGGTTGCTATAGGCTGCCATACACTTGGGTTTTAAAGCAATGAATCTGCCGTAAGGGAACACGGGAAATCTGTAAGGAAGTAAAGGAGTCGGGCGCGCGGATGTTGCGTGATTCCCGAAGGCTATGAAGAGTGGGAGTCTTCTCCTTTCTTAGTAGCAGTATGGGGAAGGGGAAGGGGGACATACGAACGAGAATGGATAGGTGTGGGAGTCCGTGGAAGAATAGGAGTGGTTCGTTGTGGCTTTATTTACACTACAGTCTTTGCCATTAGTTTGTTGAAAATACTGCTCCTCGCCAAAGTCTCTTGATTCTTGCTTTGTCTAGTTAGCTTCTGGGAGCATGCTTGTTTGTTGCTTGGAATATGCGTTGATGAACCGGGCGTATGGATCTGGCTTCGTGCATAGGTTTGCTATGGGGTGTGCGCTGTGGATTCGGGCATAGGTTTGTCTTTGGATGTTGTTGAAATTTTATGTATATTTCCTAGTATATTTCAAAACACTACCTTGTATTTCTTTACTTAGTTTGTGTTTCGGCTACGCCTGTCCACTACTTATATTACTACAGCTAAGATCTATATTATTGTGTTTTATTGTTTATTTCAGGGTTATATTTGAGGATTTAACATGTGGTTTCCTATCAGGTGTTCAGGATTTTACGGTTGTTTATGAATCTCTTATGCACGACTCTTGGTCATGATATTTCTAATAATCTCCTCACATCCTCATGGATTCACAAACATTATTTGGGATTTACTTGGCAGGTTTTCAGGGTCAAACATGTTCGCACATATATTTCTTACATTGTTTTCCCTATATTTCTATCGCCTATATGGGCGCGCACTTTTATATAAATATGGTTGCTACTGCCCATCTCGCTTAGAAGAATAAGAACCAGAACTCCTAGCAATCTGCTCTCACACAACACATTCCTCCTCGCTTAGCATGCCACGCAACTCCTCTCATACTTGCATAGTATTATCCACATAGAATAGATTGTGCCTGTGACGTTCACATTTTGAACCGATGTGTGCTGAAGATCAGGGCATGGGTTTGTCTCCGGAGACTCGTTTTGGCTTTGGGAATACAGTTCGGCTTCGGAAGTTTGGGAAAGCATTGAGAATGCAGAAATGCGCAATAGTTTTGTGATCATGCAGCTTTCTGGATGTAACGGGTGCACCCGATAGAGAGGTGAACTCTAAGGTTGCGACTGCACCAAACACTCAAAGTAGAAGATAAAGATGAGGTAAATAATTCCAAAGAATCAAACGGTAAAACTTAATATCGTTAAGCTTGAAGCTTTACTTAATTAGTTCTCTCTAGGAAAAGTTCGTTATCGAAGTAGAATGCCAAATGCTAAACTTAAGTAGATAGTAGATTTCAGCCTTTGACATTCACCACTACTCCGACATTGTGCGAGTACCCTGTCCTGTTCAGGGATTGTCCGAGGTCTACCCTCCATCAGGAATTATCCTGCCGGAAGTATCGGACCAACTTGAGTACCCTTACCTCGGTCAATTGGATATGAGTTTCTGCAATTCATCTCCAATACAACCCTGTTGGAAAACACTTCCTATTGAAGTCCTACCAGTGGCTAACTGTTATGACAACTACCGGAATCAATACCTAGGGGGTGGGCTCAGTGGCACTGTGGTAGTTTCGTCCATACAAGATATGCAGTCCATCATGTAATCTATGTGACTATCTAATGTGATAAATTGACATGCAAGCTCCCCTAGTGAGATGTATCCGATGGTTGTCTAAATGGACACTACTCATAGCTACCCTCTCGGGACATACTCTACCGTGATAAGACTCATACCTCTAGAGTCCATTGACAACCCATGGTAATGCTACAAATCCAAGGGAGAAGGTCCTGGCTGGTTACTGAAGTATTGTCCCGCAACCGCCATAGCCTTCTTGGACTACCTAAGTACCACTAGGAAGACTACCCTACTACCCGTAGGCTAAGACAGACTCCTAGGTGCCAGAGAGACCATATATGGGTGACCCCCATTTTGGCGGTTACCCATACTCCTCTTATGTATCCTGCGAACAACATTTAGTCGGACGGACAGCGACGATGTATACAGTGTTACGGTAGCCTCTCCAACGACCACTTTTGACTAGCAAACGAGCAACTATACAGCTGTCTGCCTATGACGCGCCGTCGCAACGCTGGGGCCAGAGGGGTGTGTTAGCAAAACCTGTACAAGTTCAATAGCATGTTCGGGCCACCCTTACTTAGGCGTGGGGCCTCCCCGCACAGATGCGTGTGTACCCATGAACATCCAAGAGCCCATAGAATATGCGGTAATAGCCCTCTAAGTTCTAGGATGACTTTGCTGGGGAAGGTAGGGTAACTTGGATTCCTCAGTCGGGTAACTGGAACCCATGGGCATAATGGCCAAATTCCCAAGGTAGGGTAACTTTGTCCTCTTATCCCTTTAACTTCCCCGGAAGTCCTCCAGTCGACCACAAAAGTCGTCTCAGAGATCCGTGTAATGCTCCCATAAATTCCTTGACTTTATGCGAACTTACTCCCGAATGGTTACCCTGCCTCGTAGAGTACCCAAGGCTACTCCCCTATCCCCTAGGCCTTGTCCTAGGTTAACCAGCTATTTGTATACTAAGTATATGAGACCATACCACCTCTGGTTACCACTTGGTAGATCATTTGTGCTAAGGTGGTAGTTATTGTACCTACCTATCGTAGGGTCGTTCCCCGGGGAAGCCGGGAGAAAAGCAGAAGCACTGTACGGTCAGTCTCGAAGAGCTGGAACCCAGAGGCAGGAAGGTGTTGGCTTTCTTTTGTTAGCCCAGGAGTTCTGACAGTAGAAGGAGAGACTCACATGAATAGGATGTCTTTGATGTTGATATATTCTCCTGTTTCTGCCAGTGAGTTATATATTGATCACCAAGCACAGTGGACTTGTTGAGCGAGTGCCCGTGATTGTTAGTGAAAACATTTTTCCCCGCAGTTGAGTTTGCGATCGTTTTCTTTGTGAATTGCTTGGTATTTGTTTTGTTTCACCACACATCACTCGTGCAATTGTGCCGCCGCCATTGAAATTTGATATAGTTATTTGATACAGTCAAGAGAGCGAGTGAGAGAGGGTAGTTGAAAGAGAGGACTTCCCCACAATTGAATTGTGCGATGGTGTTTTCGTTGTGACTCTTGGTGTTTCGTTTGGTTGTCGCTGCCTTCCGTCTGCTGATGGCTTTCAAACATGTGTCAGCAAGTTCTACCCAAAACAAACCCCTTTTCTTCACCTCCCAAGGAAGCCCGATACCGGTGTCCGGCTAGAATCCAACAACCCGTTTGTTGTGGATCGTGTGTCGCGCGTGCCGGATCTGATCTCCTGCTGGGTAGGTGACCTTTGACTATTCCAGATAATATATCTCTTGGAAGATAACCCAAGGATAAATTTCCTGATTGGCTGCACAAGGTATGAATGATGGCTGAAACACTGGAACCAATTGCGATGGAAAGTAGAAAGTGTGGAGTGAAATTATCAAAATTTATTTAACTAGCAGACACCGCCAATCCAGGCATACTGTTACCTTAAAAACAAAACAAACTAAAACAAAACATAATTCAAACTAAAACAAAACAAAACACAAACCAATCAAACTAATCATCCCCCTCTGTCACCAACCCACCTACCGAAAATTAACTCAACCAAACAACAAATTGATCCATCAACTTTTGAAAAGATAAATCTCCATTGGCCATCCTCAAATGCATCACCAAACCACTAACCTTATACCCCTTACTTTCACACCATGGGCAATCAGTCACACATCCCTTCTTGCCGCTCCTCAGGCCAACCCAAATCGCCAGAGCATTAACCACCCCAGGTTCAAGTACGGTAAATCATTGGGCCACGTCTTTCCAGAAAAGGTCGAGGACCACGGCCTCACATTCAGGATAGTCACGATAGTGTCGCATGGGGGATCGAACCTTATTGCAACCATGACATAGGAGCGCTTCCTTCGAGTTCGTACCAAGCATGAATATGTACTTCGTAGGCAGCATGACAACAGGATGCACACAGTGTAGAGCATCACATTGGTCGGTCCCACACCACAAGCAATTGAAGGCCAGTCGTTCAGAAATAACCTTGTCACCCACCATGCGAAAAACGGTTGAGCAGAAGGGGTTCCCGCCGACGATCATCGTGTCGTCACTATATTTGGCCGCCCTAGTGATACCCAGACCGAGAAACCAGTGCCGCACCCACTATTTCTTCCAGTCCGGGATGTGTTTATCATCAAAGATACCACCCGATGGGTGTCCCTCTCCGAAGCGATCGCATGCCTGTAGGTGAAATCGTTCATCCCCGCCATCACATCCACTGTGTCCTTCATAGACGACGCCCGTCCTAAAATGCAGCAGCACAAAGGCGTCCATCCGAGACAACCAGATCTAGTGTTTAGGGCTTCTCCCTGGCTGGCGTCAGTAGTAGTGGTGGCCCACACTCACATGCCATGTCTTCCACACTGTTTCGAGTCTCCTCGTGGCTTCACCCTGTACCCGTTGTCCTCAATCGATCAGACACCCCGCTCTATTACCCGCCTTGGCAGCCCGCCTGGCTGCCACGTGTGCTATTTCGTTGCCGGCAATCCCAACGTGCCGGGGGGACCAACCAAAAGCGACCTCGTCCAGTGCATTAATGGCTGGGACAAAAGCTTCCCAAATGGCACTGCGGTATCCGTGTTTTGTCATTGATCCGATGATTTCAAGGGCTGCCTTCCAGTCTGTAAACACAACTGCCCTCCTGATTCCAAGTTGGTCCAGCTGCTTCAGGGCCCAGAGTATTGCTACCAGTTCGCATTCGACGACCGACCAGTCATCGGGCAGTTTATATCCTGATGCCTCCCCGAAACGCCCGTTCTGGTAGATCAGGAAGGCCACGCCAGTGCCGTCCATGTTCCGGGCACTGTCCGTTTACGCGAGCACACGAGTGTCATCGCCCGTTGCCTGCTAGGAGGTCTGGTCATGCATTTCGACGGCGTCAAACTTGTCTTTGCTAATGTCGCACAAAGGGGGTCCTCTCAACAGCACCTTCTCTGACCAAGTCCTAACGGGCACGACGCCCCTCTCACCCCAGGACTTCCTCACACACCCAAACCATGGCAAGTTGTCCCCATATCGGTAGCTGATCATCCGCAAGTAACACCACCGCCGGATGTATCTTAACTGTATGATCCATGGTGGTATACCAGCTTCCCCCAACACAATATTATTAGCTGTGTTCAGGGGCGCCCGGAAACATGGTCGTATGCAGTCATTAGTGTGTATCGGCATCGTGCTGACGGATTTTGCGTCGCCGCCAGTAAACTCAGCACAGTAGCCTACTGTGGGGATTAACACCGCCGTTATCAGCCGCCACATTTCCCACGCCCCAACCCTACCAATGCTGCCAAACCACCTCCCAACCGCACTAATCCTTCTGCGCACATCCAGTGCCCTCTTCGTCCAGCATTCCACATGAGAAGAAAAATCCCCAGCAACATTAAAGAAAAAACCCAAACACCTCAACACATCCACCCGTTTCTTCCTAACACTACCCAGTTCAATCCCTTCCCATCCACCACTAAACCCCATCCAATCCGTCTTGATTGCACTGAAGCTCATTCTCCGCCCCTTGGCCACTCGGTCCATGTCCTCAAACCTTTCTGACAGTATCCGGGCACACCCAGCCTTACTCTCCCCAGCTACCACCACCACCCCATCATCTACTTATGACAGCACAGCCCTCCTGACCGTTGGCGAGTGCCTCAGCCTGCAACGAAAGATGTCAGTGATGTAAATCGCGAACAGGTAAGGTGACAGAGGAGACCCTTGCGGAATACCACCGCTAACATAATAGCTTTTCGATATACGCCCATTGAACCCAAAATTCAGTCTGCGCCTACCAGCCCACCTCTGCACCCACTCTATCAGAATACTACGGCAACCCCAAGTCATCTTGATGTCGCCAAGGAGTACGACGTCAACGTTGTCGAAACTTCCTTCACCATCAATGGAATGACCGAGCGGTGAAAATCCTTATTGGCCATGAGAAATTGGTATACGAGCACGATGCAGCCATGGACCCCTTTCTGACGTTGGGACCCAAACTGTGTCGAATAAAGTTCTACATCATCACTGATTCTTCCCAGCATGACTCTTTCCACCGTCTTGGCTAGCACAGGAAGCAGGTGTATCATCCGCTATGTCTTGACCATCTGGTAGTCTGGCTTGTTGGCCTTCTGAATCAGGACAACCTCTCGAGTATGCCAGTCCTCTATGTCATGTCGTAGACCATAGTTGACCAGCCGTAATACCATGCCTGCGGAACGCCGGTACCACCTCTTCAATATCATGTATCCGACATCGCACAAGGGGGAGGTAGTGTTTGGTGGCCCCTCACTCAAAATTGTCAACAAGTCTCCGACTGGCTTGATGTCCAGTTGCGAAGGAGACCATACACCCAGTCCACCAGAGGACAGCTGTTCGGCGATCAAGTCGCTAATCTGCGAGTGACTCGTGGCTAGACTACCATCACATCGTTTCATAGCTGGTAGGGTCTTCCGCGTTTTAGCCTTCCCGATCAGCTCCAAAATCGGAGGGTCGCCTGCCTTCTCAACTGTATCGCGCAACTTCTCATAGTGTGGTTGTTGTATTATCTGCATATACACTACACAAACCAAGTTCTAGCTCTCTTGGTTACTCCCGTCCCACCCACAAGCTAGCCTCAGTCACTTGGTGTCTTTCCATAGCCCCTCGAGTTCCGGGTTCCAGAAGTTGAATTGTCTTTCGCTCTGCCGGGACCATGGTAGCCTGCTCATAACACTGGTGAGCCTGTCCCACAAACTGCTATTACTCTTCTCTCCACGGCAGTTGAGCTCATTGTCAAGGGCCGCCATGTCCACACGTGGCCAAGCGGGTCTCCACCTTGCTAAGTCGGCCGGCGCTTGCACCACCGTCTGCAACAACATCGCCGAGTGTTGCAGCCCAATGTCGTGATACTGTATCCGCACATTCTCCTTGGTCAGGCATAGGGCAATCGCAGAGAGGACCTGGAAAGTCGGTCGATCAGGCTTGATCACACGAACACCGTTTTCTTCCGCCCACCCTCGCAGCCATGTACCGTAGTTGTTCTGGGCGACACACCAGTCCACATGTCGGCAGTTAAAATCCCCTATAATTGTCCTACTCGAGGGAATGCTGTCCAAAGCTCGGGCGAATTCCATCTTGGCCTGGGAGGGCCTGATCCAGACACCGCTCAATACGACTTCCTTTTCCACCCCACTAGTACCCGACTGAGGCACACTGCTCTCCATGCGCCACCACCCAAAACAAACCAATACACTCACTCCTCACACACACCTCCACACCACTCCCAACACAAAACTCGTCCACCATCATCACTATCTACAAGACCCCCGTTCCCAACTGGCGGGTCCAAAACAAACAAAACATCAACAAAAGAAAGAACCTCTATGCCCAACCGGCGATTCCAAACACCGCCCCCCACCTTGATGGAGATGGCTGAAAAAGGCATTACCCGGATGAACCGGAAGATTGAGGAAGGTTGGGGCCCGAAGCGGATCTTCGCAGAATGCTCTTCGTAGCAGGGGCGGCAGCATGGGTACTAGAGGAAGCCGGTGCTTCATTCTTCTGTCCACGGAGAAGCGCTGAATTAGCAGCGTTTACGGCCATTTTGCCAGGTAGTGTAGGGCGGCGCCGATTGCGGGACCTAGTGTTAAACCGGTCCCTGTCACAGTCAGCAATACCAGAAACAGCACCCGTGTCACCCGCCATCGGTGAGCCCTGGGCCGGGGGGGGGTTGGTCTCAGGGGTTATCCTGAGGGCAAGGCACCGGTCGTAGCCCGTTAAGTGTCCACTGCTGTCCCAGACTAGACATACCCGTACTCTGTGCTTGCAGCATTCCCCTTGTTGACCTGAGCAGTTTAACGCCGGGCAAAGATGCTAGGCAGTCTTATGGTTGCTCCTACAAAAGCGGCATTGTGGCGGTGCAGCACAGAGCGTGGAGATGTGCCCCAGCTGCATGCAGTTATGGCACACTTGGGTAGGTCTGTGGTCCGTCCATACCCTCACCCCCCGGTTAGTGCCCCTCAACCACAGCTTACCTCTCCTTAACGCCTCATCCACCTGACGAGTTCTTTCCAGAATAAAGCGAATCTGGCACGATGTCGTCTTGTTCTCTTTCATGGTGTGAATAGAGCCAAGGATATTCAGACGGCTGGCAGTATATATGCCGGGGTTGGATTTTCGGCATCTAGCCGAAGGCCGTCATAGACCTTATCATTCGTCTAGTCCTCGACCCACCAAATGCTACCTCTGCCTGTGTCAGCCAAAGGTATCCCTATCACCAAAACCTTAATTTTGCCCAAGCCCCCGACGAAAGAAAAGTCAGGCAGCCCCAAGTCCCTCATGACCACTACATGGCATCCAGCCAGCATTGATTCCACCATTCCATTACTATGTTCCGCCAAGGTAGCATATATGCACCCAACATCACAAGGCTGTCTGGCTTCCTTGACGTACGAATGTGCGCCACCAACCTTGGGTTGCTTCACGAAGTATGCGTTGATCCGGGTACGGATCGTCTCGGCAGACACCCCACTGGGGAGGACGACGCTTTTCCGCCTGGTGAATTGCATGGTAATATGCTGTTCGCTTGTGGTAATGTGAGCAGGGGAAACCGAGCTGGGGCAGGCGGGCAGCGGGTGGAACAGGGGCCTTCGTGGCAGACTTCGCTAGCTGTACTCGAGGAGCTCTTTTCCTCACCACCTCGGCCCATGATCCGGTGGCACAAGCAGCGGGGCCGCTAACAGCAGCAGGTCACGTTTGAACAGGGATGGGAGGGGGCCCAGGAACGCGGGCCGGAGTCGTTGCCGCAGCGTCCTTAGGAGACACCTTTGTACGGTGAGCGGCTATCTCGCGGGGTATCGGGGCATGGGCAACCTGTAGACCATTAGCCTTCTCCGGGAAGGGAAACACATACTCCCCTCACCTCATTTCATCAATCTGGCTCTCAAGAGCCTCAATCCACTGTCCCTGTCGGCTTACTCAGTCCTCCAAAGTCACCTTATCACCCAGAAATCGTCCAATCAGTGCACGGATATCCTCATAGCCATTCGCCAAAGCTTGTATGTCCCCTGCAATCTGTCCCAAGTTATCATATTCCACCTTGCGTCGGCCGTGAAGGTGAGGAAGCGGAACGTCATCATCATTCGAAGCAACAGAACTATCTGAAAGGGGGGAGGAGCGTCCTTCGGCAATGTCATCAAGGGCCTCTCTCATTTCCACGTTAATCGAACTAGCTGTAGGAGGGAGGGCAACCAAAAGAGGGGATACCCTTGGACCCTGAACCGGAGGTGAACTCTCGGGCCCAGCATGCTGGCTGTCTTCCAGTCCAGTAGCGTTAGAGTTCTTCCCACCACCAAGACCCATGGCCACGTCATCTGGAGAGGCAGAGCGGGCGACGTATACAGTAACAGCATTACTACTGGAGGGCACAGGAGACACATTAATTGGAGGGGCAGTGGGGCTACTAAAATGCACATGTGCACGGGAAATAGGAATCGGGGCAACCAATCGTTCCCACCGATCCCAACACCCACACTCAAACCCCGAGCCTTGATGTGGGGGGGAACTCACAGAGCCGCTCAGTTGAAAGGTTTCGTCCGAGGTGTTGTCCAATCGGAAGTGGCTTCCGTAAAGCCGCTGCTCGCCTGGAGACAATGCATTCATAAAGGAGGAGGGGGGAGCAGAGCCATAATTGGTCTCGGAGGAAGGAGGGTCAGCAGGACCAGCACCAACCAATTTCACAGGAGTGGGGGAGGGCGAAGGAGAGCCTGTCCCAGGGGTCAAAGAAGGCCAGGAGGCCGAAGGTATCATCGCATCAGAGGCGCAGGGGGAAAGCACACTCCCGGAGCTAGTCAACTGGGAGGGAAACAAAGGGGAAGGAACAAACTCTTGCGAGGGTCCTTCAGGGGTATGGAAGGGGGCATACAAGCCCATCGTAGTCATACGGTCGAATCGGCATCCAGGAGGGCACCTCTATCGGCCAAAACAGCAGCACACGAATTCTCAACCAGGTCCAAGGTTCTAACATTAAGCCGTGACATGACAGCCCGGACACTCTCATCAAACTCCACAGAGCCGTTAAGGCAGCCCTCCGCATGAAAAAACTGGGCTCTGGCGTAATCGCCGCCTGGGGCAAGGTATGTTGCTCGGACATATCCAACAAGACCGTGGTCATTGGGGGGTACAGCCATGCGAGTAGGTTCAGTGGGAATAGCTCCCGAAAGTGCAAAGGCCCCCGAGCCTGGGGGCCTAGAGGTTACGGTGGCGGGGCTCCGATGAGCCATCACAGTACTAAACCAGTAGGGAAAGGCCCGGTGTCACCGAAGGTACCCTAGCGGGCGACAAGCAAAAAACCCCAACAAAGCCAAACAAAAGTAAACTATCGTGAGCGTGGTGAACCAATACGCTGGAGTGAAAGAATTTTCCGTTGTGGTTGTGGTGTGCTTGGGTATGTATGTGTGTCCTAGTCTAAGTACAAAAGAAAAGCCCTCTTATAGGCTCTGCCAAGCCCCCTCTATAGGAACCGCCAAATCTGGCTCTCCTCTACGCTCAACTACCCTATTCCATGCCCTCGCCCGCACCGGTAGCCGACCGACTCCTTATCCATAATCGACTCGTACAGTATCTCGAGCAGAAAGGGACAGAAAATGTCCCAATCATTCAGTAATAATTTCAACCCTTTCAACTCTTTCAACCCGACCTACAACAACACCGCCTACATCAATCCCACTATTGCCGATAGCAAATCCAATATCTTAGCTTGGTTATCCCCGTTAGATCCTAAGTTACGCCACCAAGACATCCAAGACCGCAGAATCCAAAGTGTAGGGGAATGGCTTTTACAAACTGAGGAGTTTAGAAGCTGGTACTCTGGTAGCGAGGATGGTAAATCCGATATGGCAGTCTTGTTTTGTTATGAAAATCCGGGTGTTGGCAAAACATACATTAGGTAACACGAGTGGACCTGAAGGAGCGGAAGCAAAATTGCAGGTACTGACAAGTCACGGTATTAGCTCCTTAGTAATTGACAACTTATGTAGCCAGGCAAGACGACGAAATACCACCATCGCATGTTTTTATTTTGACTTCGCCGCCCAAAATGAGCAGTCCTCGACTAGGATACTGAGCTCCCTGCTACAACAGCTGGTTTTCGGGCTGAGGGAGATCCCGGAGGAGATATCAGAAGCATACCAAGACCGAAAAAATGCCATTGGTGGGCAGGGGTTGCAAATTTCGGATATCTTAAACATGCTGCAGATTACCGCGGCCAGGAAGCCAGCGTTCATATGCATTGACGCTCTTGATGAGCGTGCAACGGAACACCGAGTCAAGCTTCTCGATTCTTTAGGTCAACTCCTCCAACAGTCCCCGGGCACCTGAATATTTGTGACCGGAAGACCGCACATTCTACCGGAAATCGGAAAACGCCTTGCTGGAAGAGTGGAAAGCGTATCTATAACTCCCAGAAGGGAAGATATTGTCATATATCTTCGTAACAGGCTCTCCGCAGACACAACCCCAGATGCAATGGACAGTGCTCTAGAGGGAGACATCTTGAAGAAAATCCCTGACGAGATTTCGGAAATGTATGTAGAGGCAACAACGCTCCAGAAGCTACCCTAAGTTATCTACTCACAGATAAATATCTAGATTCCTGCTCGTCTCACTCAATATCGATGCGATCTTGCAAGAACCCACAATCCATCTCCGGCGACAAAAGCTTAGTGCAATGACCGATGGCATAGGATTGGAGAGTGCTTATGGGGAGAGTTTGGCTCGGATAAAGAGTCAGGGTGGGGCCAAATCGAGGCTTGGCTTGGCCGCCTTAATGTGGATCTCTCACTCGGAGCGGCCATTGAAGATTGTTGAATTGTGTCACGCCCTAGCGGTCGAAATCGGGTCGCCGAATCTCAACACCGACAATGTTCCTTCAATAGGAACATTGCTTTCCTGTTGTCAAGGACTTGTTGCCGTAGACAAGGAGGCTTCCACGGTCCGGTTAATTCATTTTACCTTCCAAGAGTACCTCCGAGCGCATCCCGAGCCTTTTGGCCCAGTTCACGCGACAATAGCAGAGACCTGCTTACAATATCTAAATTCGCAGCAGATCAGGACTCTTTCCACAACCCTTTCTCCCGATATCGAGGGCACACCTTTTCTCGAATATTCTTCCATGTATTGGGGAGTGCATGCTAAACGGGATTTTTCAGATTGCGCGAAACTGCTTGCATTGAAACTGTTTAACGACTACAATAACCACATATCTATTAGAACTCTCTTGGGGCAGAAAGGATACCCGTACACTATTGATTCTGATAAACTTCAGCTCTTCAGTGGGCTACATTTTGCGTCTTTCTTCGGGATTGTTGAGATCGTAATTGGGTTGATAGAGGTGGAAGGTTGTGATATAAACCAAAGGGACTGTGTGGATAATACACCTCTCATGTGGGCCGCTCTCAATGGGCACGAGCGAATTGTTGAAATCCTACTCAAACGGGGCGATGTCAGTCACGACAAACCAGGTCTAGGCGGCCAAACACCGCTCGGATGTGCCTCCCGGGGTGGACACAAGGAAGTAGTGAAGATGCTTCTCGAACGGGATGACGTCAGCCCCGAGAAGCCAGATAATGGAGGCCGTACACCACTCTGGCGTGCTGCTTTGAATGGGCATGAGGGAGTGGTGGAAATTCTTCTGGAACAGGACGAGGTTAGCCCTGACAAGCCAGATAATAAGGGCCGAACGCCACTCTGGTGTGCTGCTTTGAATGGGCATGAGGGAGTGACGAAGATTCTTCTGGAGCGGGACGAGGTCAGCCCCGGTAAACAAGATGACAACGGCCGAACGCCACTCTCGGGCGCAGCTTTAAATGGACATACGGGAGTAGTAAAAATCCTACTCGAACGGGATGAGGTCAACCCTGACAAGCCAGATAACGAGGGACGAACACCACTCCGGCGTGCCGCTTGGAATGGGCAGGAGGGAGTGGTGAAATTGCTACTCGAGCGGGACGAGGCCAGCCCCGACCAGCAAGATAACGACGGCCGAACGGCACTTTGGGGTGCTGCTTTCAATGGACACAAGGGAGTGGTGAAAATCCTTCTAGAACGGGACGAGGTTCACCCCGACAAGCCAAATAATCACTTGCAAACGCCACTCTGCTGTGCCGCTTCGAATGGGCACGTGAAGGTGGTCAAAATCCTACTCGAAAGGGGCGAGGTTCACCCTCATAAGCCAGACAACAACGGCCGAACACCACTCCAGTTCGCCGCCCGCAATGGACACGAGGGAGTGGTCAAACTTCTTCTCGAGCGGGACGGGGTCAGCACCAACCTACCACATCACGACAGCCGGGCGCCACTCTGGGCTGCCGCTTGGAAAGGGCACCTGGGAGTGGTGAAAATGCTGCTCGAACAGGATGAGGACAACCCCGCTAAGCCTCATTAGGACGCCCATACTGATGGTATAATAATCCCAGTAGCAGAGCACTGCATTAGGAGCAGAGATAGCGCGGGCAAAGGGAAGCGCACACATGTATGGAGTAACACTGAAGTGTGAACGGGCGAACGTTCTAAGATATGACTGGATGTATAGGGCATATGCGGAGACATATGGCTATCACATGTATGAACAGAGTTTTCACTACTTAAGTTGAACATGAGCTAGCAACTTCCATAGAACAACTCAATATCTCCTCTGTCACACATATCAGAGCACGAATCGTGCCACCTCCATCACATACCCCACTCTCCTATGCTGACGGGAGTGCGCATTGGGGAGTGGCAATAATACTTCTCAGAATTGACGACGCGACCTTACTAAACTACTCGAGAACGGCTAGACACTACTCCAACCGACTACTCGGCAAAGCCCTACAGCGGTGGTAGCGCTTCTTCCTCCCGGGGGATTTCCCTGTGTGGCTCAAAATTTTCATCATATTCCCTTCTATTCTGATTTTCTTGTTAAAAATCCCCTTTCTTCCATTTTCTCTTAAATTTCATTTTCCTCGAATTTCGTTTTCCCCTTTCCCTTCCTAGAGTGTAGACCTGAGGGTTTTTCGGGTATTAGAGAGGATAGAAACACGAGACACAAGTTTTCAGAGAATTGAAAAGTGGTATTGTAACTATGGTTGACTAGGATATGGTCGTGATTTGTTTCCACTGGACATGGTCCAAGGAAGGCCATGCTTGTATGCTACTACCCTCAAGGTGAGCTTGAAGGGGTAATCTTGACCTTATGCTTGGCGAGTAGCAGGCTTTTGCGAGTTCATCCTACATCTTACCCAAACTTGATAATCATGATGGAGCAGCCCGAACTGATACCCAATATTGACATGCAGATGATGTGGAACAAACATGCCCGACCCAAGCCTCCTCTTGTTCAAAACGATCTTTTCTTCCGTCCCTGGCATTCTGGTGTCACAAGGAGGAAGACAGTGCAATGTCCTAAGGTCGGTATTCAATCCGTGCCCCGCATTATCATATTGGAAATCACACTTACAGTAGCTATACAAAATTAGATGCCGGATAATATCTTCTACCATAGGGGTCCATGTTGCAAAAAGTGCAAATTAACTAAGTTTTTTAATAAGCGAATTTCCGATCCCGCACGTACTACGATTGGGCCATGATTGGGCAAGCAAGTAAAGAGGAGGTCCGGTAGAATATGGGGATGACTGTCTGTGGAGTGCACTACTGAAGAGCTGAGTTGAATTGAGGATTTTCTCTCTGAGATACTAAGGATTAATTGTGCACTAGGGTTGGGGCTTAAAAACGAAATTTTGGCCCCCCTTCCCCCTATCCCCTGGTCCCTGTGAACTGAACTCTCCCCCTTCTACAAGCACATCTCCTTTGAGACCCAAAATGCTCTTATACTATCCTAATCAATAGTACTCGGTAAGTGAACCATCAGCCGCCGTGTCCTATCGTATTGTAGATTATTCTGTGCTATGAAAATGGAACCCTTGGGACGTGTCTGGAGAGTCGATACCGAGTGATATTCCATGACAGCATGTATCCCTTTCCAAAGGCAACGTATTGGGCCGTTACCCTACATTATACCAGTATATCATACCAGTAATACTAGGCGCAGGGGTTCTGGACTCTCTGCCCCGCTGGGCTATGGAAAAGCGATCTGGTTTATCATATGCACCCCCCCCCCAGTTTAATTCTAGAGTGAATGCTTTTCTTTCTTTATTTTTTTGCTAGGCTTTCTCAGCCCCGAATAGCTTCCGATATTGTGGAGTTTCAAGAGGTTATCCGAATCTTAAACCCTGCTAGTCTCAATGATTCGGTTTCAGGAAGGCGGGCTACGTCATAAGACAACCTAACCAGTTATACCAAGCGTCCTATCCGTCCGGCTTTGTGTCTAGGCGGACTAGCCCAGGATTTTTCAAAGATCACCGGGCCAGGGTATGAGAAAGTGGCCTTCCGAAACCAAAGCTGGGGCATGCCTAGGTAGCCTGCAGCTTTTAAGTTATTATATGAGTGATAGCATGTTTCTGACCCAAACACGTAAGAAATGGCTTTTTGCATGCTAGGGCCAGGGTTGAAATACCCTGTCACTGATAACCCGTGTCGAATTTATGCGAACTAGAAGCCCTCATGTGAAGGGAGGATATGTTGATTTTGATTCCGCCTGCGCCTTCAGGGGGAAAAGGGGAAATTTTAGGGGAGAATTGGCTAAAGACACAATCTCGCCTAATACTGTATTAATCCGCCTTGGGAGAGTAATTGATGGAATTGTGAAAAGAGACTAAATATAGGATCATGGTTATGTACCAGTACTCACGTAGTGTGAACATGAAGATCGTGGTTGATCGTCTTATGACAATGATGAATCTTAAGCGAAATCCATAGAACCGAAGACACCATGTTTTATGTTCATTCTGCATGATCTGCCATGATAAGCCTGCAGGGAGTTCACAAATATCTGCAGGCTGCCTGGGCACCTGCAGGCAGTCCAGATTGAAATTTTAAATAACCCCGGGGCTTTGCCTGGGCACATGGGTGCTTGGGCTGGACTGCTGCGGGTTTTGAGGTAGCAGGTAAATTTAACCGTTAGCTGGGCACTGCCGACTTTGGTGGTATCCAGCAGAATCACCAAGGCTTTTCAACACCGTTGCGGGACTGACGGGACTGTTCGCTTCGGATTGCAGGGCCAACCCCCCCTCCGGGGCCTCTTAAATCCAAATATGGGCCCCGCCGCTTGATCAATCGGTACGAAAGCTAAGCCAATGTATGTCATGGGGGAGCCTGGCGGGTCCCAAATTCACGTTGCAATATCAAATTCCCGTCTTCTGTGGGCAGAGCTCGTTAATTGGCATGGCACATTCAAAAACGGGCTAGGAGAATTTGTATGGCAGTCGATGGAAAAAGATAGTGGTTTTGAAAATCGCCTGTTTCATGTTGCTACAGTTCATCTAGTACATTATTGGCATTTAGCAAAAGCAACTGAACATTGCGATCCTACAGCACTCAATAAATGGCCTCCAGAACTGGGATTAAAAAAAAACATTTGAAAAAATAAATAAATAAATCTACTCCTAATTAATACCTTGTGTGTCACGCGTCTGCTTTATGGGGATTTTTCTTGTGGTAAAGGTATGTTGTGTTTGGGGGTAAGGGGTTGGCTTACGATACAAGTACTGGTACAAGGTGGTGGGGGGCAGCAGGGCCAAATGTTCAATTACCGTAAAAACTCGAATAGAAGAGAAATGTGCTAGGAAGCTGGAGTTGCCTCTCCTCGCAAGGCGCCTCCTCGTGTACTCGTAATTCTCTGACGTTTGTGAACACGACTGCTATTGCATACACCAAAGTTTTGAGGCTCCGGCCGACTTTTTGTATGTATGCAATAGCAGTTGTGTTCACAAACGTCAGAGAATTACTAGTACGGAGGTACAGCGTGTAAGTTTTGTAGGTTACACAGGGAGTGAGGGTGGCAGTCCTGGTTTGTGGAACCTACAAAACTTACACGTTGTACCTACGTATTCCTTTTGTTCTGTCTCAACTGGGGGCTGAGTTTGCGGTGTTTTCCCCTCACGTAGCTGAGAAGGGAAATTCCAACGTCCTAGCACATTTATCTTCTACTAGTACTCGAGTATTTGAGTTTTTACGGTACTTTTGCGAAGGGACAATACCGGCATGTCCCAATAAATTAAGTATAGCAGTAGGGATACCCTGGGCCACTATTTTACGAAGAATTAATTGACTTGTTAAGCGGGTGGTTCAGTTCTAGCGCTTTGAAGACTCTTATTTTTGGTGTAAAAGTAGCC
>Ga0307509_10000940_pt1 | contig 49800 bp, 54 predicted proteins | sample 10_EM_MG_FD_202245 | JGI IMG/M metagenome (GOLD analysis project Ga0307509, IMG submission 202245) | Populus trichocarpa ectomycorrhiza microbial communities from riparian zone in the Pacific Northwest, United States - 10_EM | ecosystem: Host-associated > Plants > Roots > Unclassified | place... | reverse complement strand
GCGGGCGTTTAAGGAAATATTTTAAATAGGTTGAATTAAGTAGGCGGCCGAGTTGAAGCCGGCGACTTAAGGGAGATATTCCCTTAAAAGGTGTCCGGCTTCAACTCAGCCGCCTGAGTTCTGCGGATGATTAATAATACCAATTTATTCTCTCCTGTGACGAAGCCAACCAAAGTAGGGGATCTCCATGGTAGCCCCGCCGGGCGTCTTGTGAACAGTAACGGAATTATGGAAGTGACATTAGGCGCGGGCTAAGAAAAGCGCAAGGTAGGATGTCAGCGGATGGGAGCGGACAGATCTAGGTCGCTAGAGGTGACAGGGGATCTGGGAGGGCCGCCGGATGCGCGCAGTTGGTAAGAGTAGGCAGGAGGCCTGTAGACGAGAAGATAAGGAGGTGGATACAACAGGAAGGTGCTGAGAGGGGGTGCGGTCGCAAGTAGAGCGTCGGACGCTTTAGAGGGAAAGTGGAGCGTGCGGGCGCACCAGACGCAAGAGATGAAAGGCAAAGAGGGCTCAGGAGATCCGGAAGGATGGGAGGCAAAGAGCGGACTGCCTTCATCCGGACGCGGGCTCAATACATCCGGTGAAAAAGCTTTTTTTGCTCCTGTACCCTGGTGATCGTAGAGCTCGATGGCAGATTCCTCCATGACTGTTGGGCCGATCCTGAACCTGATTGCGGGAGGTTGTTGGGCCCGACGCCAGCTACGCAACGGTATAAAGGACGTCTCTGTCGCATCAAGACTCATGAAATCGCTGACCCTTGTGGGAGTTGTCTTTATAGGTACCCTGGCGATCCCAGAACTCGATGACAGATTCCTCTACAACCACTACTCCGATCCTGGATCTGATTGCGGGAGACTGTTGGGCTCGACGCCAGCTACACAGAGGTATAAGGTGTGTCCTGAGACGATATTTCCCCATGGAGCTATAGGGTCCCAGAAATGGGGGTGGCTTGCGCAGGGGAGGCTGGGCTTAGGCAGGGCAGGCCAGTCTCACGCTTGGATGTGAATTTGCTTATTTATTAGAACAATCGAAGCCTTCTTGTAATAAATTTAATAGTTTGAGAGAATGAAATCTATTGTGACCTGGGTGACCGAGGTCAGAAAGCAGTAAAGGGAGTACGCTTCGTTTATCTCAGGAAGATGTGGGCTGGCGTCAGATGGCGTCCTGAGTATTAGGCGCTGGGCCCGGTCCGTCCTAAGTATTAGGTGCTGCGTCTGGTGTATCCTGAGTATTAAGTACTGCTTCTAGTTCCTCCTGAGGATCAGGTGTTTGCGTCTGGTTGCGTAAGGTGCGTTATGTGCTACGATAGTTGTGTCCTGATTCATGATTTGCGTTCCAGTGTCAAGTGGGCCACACTCACAGAACGCACAGAACACAGGGTAATATTTTTGCTGATGTACTCCTCTCAATTTCTAGTTGTACATGCATTTGCTTCATAATGTATCGATAGTAGCTGCATATCAGAACTCATCGCTTCTTAATCCATATTACCATTGATATGCAGGCATTTGGCCTATCCTGATTGAATAACTTTACAAACATGGCTGTTGCTGGCAGTCCAGGTAATAGAAGGCAGAATGATTTAGGTGAGTACTATAGTGGGGTATACAAGATAAATTATGTATTGAATTTGTTATTCCCTCTACAAGCTTGTACTTGCACCCTTCTACATCCCCGAGTCCAATTGGTTTTAAGAAAATGAATAGGTATCTGTGCAAGCCAAACCTCTAACCTCTGAAATATTTAAATCGTCTCATAGTGCAGGTGCAAACTCAATATCATTTGGTTAACACTACCTTACTAGTCATATACTAGGTAACAATCACTCTCTTTGTGGCACCTGAAAGGTTTATTCCAGTGGGCCTTCCCCTTCCTGCATTCTTAAGATCACAACCTGCTTGGTCATGACATAACCTCATTCCTGCGGAACCCGCTGTTCACCTAGATCCGGCTCGGCCCTGATTGCGCAATCGGTCTCAATTCATGAGGGGGTCCTAGCACCTCTCCGGAGCAACCAGCGATTAAATTTCAACATTATATACTTTCTAAAACCTGTAAGCCATCACTAGATATGAAAGAAAACTATAGGTGAACTCTAATTCATGGATTTAATACTCCCACCCATAATTAGTGTCTGCCCCTCAATCTGATTGCCTTGTAGATACCCCCCCTATCAGATCCACCTAGACTATCTCCACCGACCTCCAGTGCTTCCATCTCCTCCCATAAGTCCTCAGCTTCATCGAATGAAGATAATAGTGGAACGGTTGGAGCGACTGTTGGTGAGATGGAGGAAGAACCAGTATTGAACCTGGTCCGCTTTTGTGCAGTTTGAGGCCGACCAGGCTGGGTAGATTCTTTTTTCTCTTTTAGGGCTGCTTTGACAGCATCAACCCTATCTCGCTGCTCCCCCAATTGAATGACTGTTTCTGAAGTCACTACCGTTGCCTGGGTAAGCTTGCTGTGGTCGGATGTCTTTGCCTTCCTCTCCTGCCCTACCAATTGTCGGTATTCGTGATACGCTTCCGCCTCCACAGTTTTGTCGGCAATCGTCTGCTGAAAGCCCTCTGACCGGCCAAACAATAGTGCCTTAAGCTTCTGGGAAGAGGGGGTAGTGCATGTTACAAGAGATATCGCGGTTCTGGTAGCGCGACTTACAGCCCAGAGAGTTTTTGGTATATGGATGCCGGAGGTCTCGGAATTTGAGACATTCTGTTCCTTCCGGTTACATGTCCCACAGCGAGATATGGATTGAAGGAGAATATTCCCATTGCCTCTTATGCACTCAGAATATTCTTTGCTGTGAATGCAAGCCTTCGGGCTGGCATCAAAATTCTCCTCTTTTTTTTACATTAATTTTTTAGATAAGCCTATTGGGGAATACTAACAATAAAAACTCCCCTTTATTCACTGGCATGCCTGCATGCCCCTTCCGAATAAACTCATCTAAACCATTACTATAGTGGCGCTGTAATTGGCTAAAAAGGCCAACATCTAGGGGTTGAAGCAGGTGGGTTGCGTGGGCCGGCAAGCACAGAGGAATAATCTTTGCATTTAAACAAAAATCAAAAAACTCTCAATTAAAGTGGGGGGTGTGGCCATCAAGTATAAGTAGTCAGTACTGATTTCCCGCCCTATTAACCAGTTAGAACAGATAAGTATGAGTAGACCTATGTATAATAATAACCTAATAGAAAAGACTTCCCTCGCCCATGTTTCAATATCAAATATTTCCCTTACCCACCATAGTCCCAGGTCCTCATTGCTCCACCCCTTCTCCAACACACCAAAGGTAGCCACATCATCTCTTTTCAACTTGGCATACCATCCCATGCGTTGGGCCTTCCCTTTGTTAATTATCATTCGGTGTAGTACCCGGCCATCTCCTGACCCCACTTCAATGACCGTTACCCACTCCCGGGCCCCATCCTGGGTTTCTTTTACCGACCGTGGACCCTTTTTACAAATGACTTTGCAATGCAAAGCCAGCCCCATCATGAAACCCTTTTCATCCATGTTGTAAGTATTAAATTGTGATATGTTGTACAACTTAATTAGATGTTGAAGCTAGATACATGATTAATAGTTACTAATACATGCAGTGGCTTATCATCATCATACCTTATTGAAATAGTCTTTAAAGACTACAGGATCATTCGCTAGAGCCCTCTGATGATCCAGGCGTGTACTTAGCTTCGTAGCCAAGTTGGGATACCAGTCGAGGAAGCGAGTAATCCAATTTTTCCCCAAAGACCGGTCCTTAATCCGTTGGGCGACAATCATCTCCGCCATGCGCTTCCCAATGGCCATCCGGGCAGGGTGCCTCCACTCATCTAACCTTTTACACCATCGCACGACAGATTTTTCTTCTTACTCTGTCAAGACCAGCAGCTTGCGATGGCCTACCTCGTGGGATACCCTACCTTGCAGCCTTCCCCTAAGGTTGAATAGGCAACTCCATCCTTCTCCGCCAAGGCATGGATAGAGGGTGCATCACTATGCCGGTAGTGATATATCGCCTTCTGGAGGGTCACTTCAGCTTCGCTCTTCTTTCTTTCCTTAATAATTGGCATTGCTGAAAATTTAAAAGTCTTTTTGTTGAAATTAGCTATGGCCAGACCCCTCGCGAGGGTGAGCGGGGTAGGGTTCAACAGCAGGCTTGGCACCGAGCCGGATCCCTGTGAAGAGCCACATCGCAGAGAAAGACGTTAGCCAGTATCAACTTACCAAGCGATCCAGGTGAGAAAATCTACGACAACGCTTGACCCACAGCTTTGATAAAGCACAAAGATGTCTTCTGTTAGTCTAGTCGGTTATTGGAAACCGTTGCCCACAAGTCGCAATACTTTACCCCATATCGGTCTCTGGTCACTATTCCGAAAGGGGTACCAACTCTTTGCAAGGACACGAGCACTTTTCTTTTCAACTATTTCCCATTATTTAATTATCTCATCCTTAGTCTCCTTAATACTTAATCTTCAAAAAAAGTTTTTAGAGTTTGTAAAAGTACTCCATTCACCTATCAGCATAATATGATATCTCCTCTGGTCATATTTGCAGCTGAGGTGTTTCCGCTGCAACTTCCGTATTCCCATGTCGCTCACACTTTTTGACCAAATTCATGCTTACCAAGTGTTAAACCGAGCATGGGAATCAGGCTTTGCCTCTTTTTAAAAAAAAGCCCACTAGCCTCTAGTGCTTGGTCTGGCCTACATGGTATTGGTTTTTCATATCAAATCTTGCAACATTCATGGGGTCATTTATATTTTCATACGTTGAAATCTTGGTGCACATTTATCGCTTCTATCATACCACCATCCGGGTTCTTTGCCCCGCACTCACATACACTTTATTCACCAGAACTCGAGTCTATCACAGCAAACAAGATCATATTCTTCCTAAGGCGTATTCGCATAACTGGGGTAGTTGCCCTTTATTCTCCTTTATAACACAATTCCCGTCCAATCCCCCTGACATTTGTAACAAGACTGACTATCTGCGCCCTGGCCGCTTCGGCCTTGAAAAGGATTCCTTCTCTTCCTTTTTGGGATGGAATTCCTCAAGGAGTTGCAATTCACTTACCTCACTGGCAGATGAAGCCTCCAGCTATGGAAGCGTTAGAACCAGCATCTTTGAATTACCAACAATGAAGCAGACTATAGTGTTTCTGATACTGACCTTTTTAGCAATCTTGAGGCCAGCATCCGCCTCAGCCGAAGCCACTACACTCCCCCGCGAAGCAGCGTATATCATTCTTTCCTTGATCTTACTTTGGGGCGGGCAAGTGTATATAAATACTACCGACATATTAGATGCTATCATGCTCAGTATTACTGGAGTCAGAGTTTTAGGACTACCTATCGGAGACTCTTGCTGCCCTTCAAACACATCTGCGAGGTTGTCAGACCTGCATCCGCTGGCTGAGGTAGAAAACGTACGATTGAACAAAAAGAATGAATACCGCGGGGTATCGTCCGGAATAACCCTGGTGAAATCTCCAACAGCGGCAGTACTCGCGCTGGCGAGCTCTATTTGTTCCTTTTCGATATTTACGGCCTGGTAGGACTAATTATCAGCATATCTTAATGGTATGTAAAAAGAGAAAGGATTACCAGCTGCACCAAATTGATAAATCCACCGGACCTTAGGTTTCTCAGGGCCTCAAGCGCCTCCCCGGTCACAGGGGTGAGCACCCCCCTACTAGTAGCCTTCTTCGTCGACGCCCCAGTCGAGGCTTCAGCCTCCGCCTCCTTGACTTCTTTTAAGATTCTTTCCTCCTCCGTAAGTGGCGCCGGCCTGCAATACTCTTAGCTAAGGCTATCTCATGGGATTTCGGGGGACAATGCACTTTGCTAGGTGAGCGTCGTGTCTTTTAAACCCTTCGGCTGTTAATTCCTCCTTCGTAGTAGCAAATATAGACTCCCCAAATCTATCTGACCCAAGCTCCCTGAGAAGAGTATTCCTAGTAGATGCAAACAACATTTTCTGCCTCACATTTGCTGTGTCGGGAACATAGGCAATGCAGATAAATGGTGCAACATGTGAATCCCGATCCTTCCTTCGTAGAATGATGTAGGCTGGCTGGTTATCCATCAGAAGTCCATCCAATTGGCCGAGATCCTCATCGAAGGAGCCGACTGAGGGGAGAGTTTCTTTAGACACAAGAGCTTCATTTTCGATCCCCACGATGAGGCCACGCACGCTAGAATCTAAGACAGCGGCTCGGAAAGCATCCAGAAGCTCCCGGGAGGCTATTAACTCAATATACGCACTGTTAGCAGGTGGCCTCGAATGGAGCCATTGCGCACAAGAAGGGCTGACCACTAATTCCTGATTGCATAATGAGAGCCCAGATTCCTTATCTTTATATGTGATTCTCAGTTCGAGACGAAGGGAGGGAATGGAACCAGCGGCTGTTACCCCAGGTTACCCTATGGCACCCCCTGCAAGACTTCTAAAAGAGTCGTTGAGAGTCGTTGGACCAAACAAATAGGGTTACTTTTCGGCAACGGAAATGCAGAAGTTCAAAACCAACTCGGAAATACCAGAATCCACACGAGGGTCGATATGGGGGACAAGAGGTGTTCGACCGGGTGTTGGAGGGTGGAAGCACGCTAACTTTGTTGCGCAAGCGGGGTCTTGGGCTTCTGGAAACCCCACCACGAAAGTTAAAAGATCGTCACAAATTTGCCCCCACCCTGCCCGTGTCTTGAGGAAATCTCTCCCTCACCAAAGCCCCCCTCCCCTGGTGAACTCTTCGATCTCCTGAAGGGAGATCACACCTAAATGATGGATGGCTGCCAGTGACACGGTTTGAGAACCTAGAATGTCTACACCTCCTGTCCTAAACATACTCCTTTCAATCCCTCCTCGTGTAATGATTCCACCGCCTCGATTTCCAATCGTTCAAGATAAAGCTCGCCGCGGGCTCCACCGCCTCGCGAATTCCGGGTCCCCAGAATCACTCCAATCGAAGACCACCCTGTCGTTTCCAGAAGATCCGTTGAATGAGACTACTACAGAATTGTTCTGGTCTGAGGGAATGAGTACAGAATGGTTCATACGTGCATGCCAAACAGGGCGCCGACAAACAAGCACCGCCGTCATTCGGAGGCGATAGAAATCCTTCAGGCCCAGAACATCTACTAGTCATTTTTCAGAAAGGAAGACAAGCATGAAAAATAGAACACCAAGTCCACTTATGTCGACTCTCTGAATGGAAGTGCAGCCACAGGCCTAGTTACAGCCAGCCCGCGAAAGGTTCAGATCTGGGCTACACCAGCAATTCTCCCGGAACTGATACTATTTACAATCACCTTCGTCTATTCCTCAAGGAGTTTATTAGGTCCGTTATTATTCCACAAGCTCCGCAAAATCCCTATGGCAGAGATCGCGGAAGGAAATAGCTTCCTGCCCCATATTTCTATGGCTAGTATTAAATGAGAACGAAGACCGATGAACACGAGAACCTGGCAAAGGTAGAGGCAATGCGCAGTAAGAAAGTATAATGCCCTAAGTATCTCGCTGGCGATAGGGGGTGGAGGAGAAAAGGCTCGATTTGTGAGAAAGGTTATCTATGTATAGTAAAGAATTCCTAACCACTAATATTTGTCCGCAAGACTACTATCTATGCACCCGGGGAATATTAAGTCAGCAATTGAAAAGTTTGCTATGAGATGGAAGGAAAATGACATACCAAACGTGTACCAGATGGAAGCGAATTAGATACTGTTAGCGAAATTTTGCGAGGAACAGTTGCCCATGTTCTAGGCAAAATTTAAATGGTCCAGACCGGTGGAAATAAACTGATCAGGACGATAAGGAATTGCCTTAGAGAAGAACAAAAATTTGGGTAGAATAACACCCTTTTATACACAAACATATCAGTGCCAAGGCGGCAAAAATCTCGTCGGCAGGCTTGGCGTTAGCCTGGTCGTGCTCAAAGAAGGTATAAACCAGTATGAGGTATGGATACTCGTATGATACTTCAGTCGCCGACGGCCGTCCACCCCATCTTGGACGGCGCCAAGGTAGTCCGTCTACTCGAGTAATAGTCCTCCGTCGTCCACATCCCGTCTTGGACGAACGGGACGATTGAGAGCACTGCGGGCCCCAGCACTCAGCGCCAGCCACTGAGAATGAGTTAAGGAATATATTTCCACCCTCCATTAATATACCGGTATCCCCGCAACCTGTCGTATGGTGAGGGAACTCTGTAGTCGGTGTACTAGTACAGTACTTGGCCCAGAAAATATGGTCCGACTTCAATCACCAAAGAATTCTCAACCACAAGTCCAATGAGAATTATGGCTCTAATAGGTGATAGATTGGGTGATTATCTACACACTAATAGAGGGGAAATAGAAATATCCCAAGCCCCCACGGAGATACAGGGGTTTAAAATGTAGGATAGGTTAAGCACTATTAACTACCTTGACGAGAACAGTTAATTGATATTTGCCAAGATATTAACCTATGACAGAGCTAGTGCTGGCTTATTAACCTAATATTAATACACGAGAATGAATGTCCGCCTGTTCCGGCTACAGAGTTCCCTCACCATAGCCCATATTCCGTAGCCTATCTTTTAAAAACGCTTCCCCAATCAGCGAATGCCTGTATTGTGCTATGTCAGTTCGTGTGTAATGTCGGGAAGAGATATACACACTGCGTGTAAGAACAAGAATTAACATTTGACGTCACACTGAATGTTCCAGTCTGTACCGAAGTACCAGTACTGAAGTATACTTCCCCTGCGTATCTGCGTTCCCGACATAACCCCCGAACCGACACAGCCCCCCGCCGCGAGTTTAACCCTCTTAACTTACTCCTACCCAGAGCCTGCACTAGTGCTAAAGAGTAAGGTATCATACCGGCAATAGACATTACCTCGACCGTTGCAATCACAGCTTTCCGAACTGGCTTCTTAGCCGTGTCAGAAAAGGCCAAAAAGCCAAAAATAGACAGAGTTTTGTCTCCCAGCCACAACCCAAGATCCGCAAAATGAAAGTCATTGACGGAAAGCAGGAAAAAAGTACGTGATAGGGAAAGCCAAAAATTCCAAAGAAAGCTATCATCCAATCTTGTATTATAGAAAATTCTCAACCTTAAGCTCCAACAAGGAAAGAGATACGAACTTACTATTTCGCCACAGTTGCCCCAAAGTGGAGTGGCTCCATGACCCAAAGTTTCAACAAGCCCCCGCGTGCACCGCGATCAGCTATCAGCTCTGCAGCACTGAAATTTACAGTACTGTACCTAACCTAATGATCCTGATCTGTCAACTCAGGTGTCAACCATCCACCCAGAGGCAAATAATCCAAGCTCTCTTCCCCTTTTCAGTTTGATTTCTTGACTTGCTATTCCTTCGTTTCCCTTTCTTCCTATTTCCCATCCTAGCCCCGTTGTTCTCTGTCCACCGCATGCCGAGCGGCGATGAGATTATCCTTTAGTTTCACTTTCACACCTCCCGTTTTCGATTCACCCACAAAATAGAGACGACCAAGAGAGAGTTTCCTTAAAGCCCCTCACCCTTTTCTTTCAACATACTTTCCCCTCTCACTAACCACCATTAATCGACGAAGACAGGCTTTTCGTCATCTGTGCGACAAGCCAAAATCCCACCTGAAACCCACGGGGTAGCCCAATCGGATGGCGGGCAACTCGAACAACCAGGACCTGCTCCTTGATCTTGATGATCAGGGTCGCAACTATGGAAATCCGGGCCGTCCTCCGGCGATCTCGGAGGACGAATATGCTCACAGAGCTTCCACTTCTTACGATGATTTTGTAGGAGGCAGTTCGTCCCTTTCTCCACCAGGTCCAGGACTAACAGCCGCCCACCGAACCTATTCACAAACATCCGTATTGGGCAATTATCAGCCCTACTATGATGCCGATGACCAAGAATTATATCCCGACGAAGGACGCCCAGCCAGTGGTTACCACTACGCATCTGCGAGCGATGAACAACAAGATGCCGCTCACGGGAATGTTAGGAATCGACAGCACGGGATGGTGGAGAGAGTAAAATCAGCACTAGGAATGGGGCCGGAATATAGTGAGATGGATTTACCGCTGACGGAAGCGCGACCAAAGAGTACGATTGCCGAGGGTACAGGGGGCGCGTCTGGAAGTCAAAAGTCAAAAGAGCGCCGGAGCAGTGGGAGCAAATTTAAGTTCGGTTTTGGCAGAAGAAAGGTGGACCCATCAACGTTAGGACCGCGAGTAATTCACCTCAACAACCCGCGAGCTAATGCTGCTGGAAAATATGTCGACAATCACATTTCCACAGCAAAATATAACATCGCTACCTTTATCCCGAAGTTTCTTTATGAGCAGTTCTCCAAGTATGCCAACTTGTTCTTCTTGTTCACAGCAGCATTACAGCAGATTCCGAACATTTCACCAACTAACAAATACACCACCATTGGTCCTTTGATTGTCGTTTTGCTTGTGTCAGCAGGAAAAGAACTTGTCGAAGACTGGAAACGGAAAACCCAAGATCAGGAGTTGAATAGGTCAAAGGCCAGGGTACTGGTTGGAACATCATTCGAGACACAGAGATGGATTAATGTTCGAGTTGGAGATATAGTTCGAGTGGAATCAGAGGAGCCCTTCCCGGCTGATTTGGTACTTATGGCATCATCTGAACCAGAAGGATTATGCTATATTGAAACCGCCAATCTGGATGGGGAGACAAATCTGAAGATCAAGCAAGCCATTCCCGAGACCGCAAATCTAGTCAGCCCGAGTGAGTTGAGCCGGCTTTCTGGGAGAATCCGCTCCGAACAACCAAACAGCAGTCTTTACACATACGAAGCTACCCTGACAATAGGTGTTGGGGGAGGGGAAAAAGAGCTACCACTCAGTCCTGACCAACTGCTGCTTAGAGGAGCCACCTTGAGAAATACTCCCTGGGTCCATGGCGTTGTTGTATTCACGGGCCACGAAACTAAACTTATGAGAAATGCTACCGCAACGCCTATTAAACGCACAGCAGTAGAGAGACAGCTCAATGTGGACATCATCATGCTTGTCGGTATTCTGCTACTTCTCTCACTAGTCTCTTCGATTGGTGATGTTATCAAACAGGTTTGTCAAAGCCCTCAGCTAGCCACCAATCATGGACCAGAAAACTGAACTAAGCCTTAGGCAACTGCGAGTTCTACCATGTCTTACTTGTATCTTGGGAATAACAACAAAGTACGTCAGTTTTTCGCAGATATTCTGACTTACTGGGTCCTGTACTCTAACTTGGTTCCCATCAGGTGCATTACCTGCCCCCCCCCCCCCCCAAGAGCCACGCTAACCCTTTCCAGTTTATTTGTCACCGTTGAGATCGTTAAATATTCGCATGCGTTCCTCATCAACTCTGACCTCGACATTTACTATCCGGATACGGACACTCCCGCCGTCTGCAGAACTTCGAGCCTTGTTGAAGAGTTGGGGCAGATCGAGTACATCTTTTCTGACAAAACTGGTACCCTTACCTGCAATATGATGGAGTTTCGGCAGTGCTCAATTGCTGGTATATGCTATGCCGATGAGGTTCCGGAAGACTGCCGTGCAACTGTCCAAGACGGTGTCGAGGTTGGAATACACGACTTCACAAGACTAAAGGAAAATCTCAAATCTCACTCTTCCCGTGAAGTCATGCATCACTTCCTTACTCTCCTCGCTACTTGTCACACTGTCATCCCAGAGCGCAAAGACAACAATCCCAACGAAATAAAATATCAAGCTGCTTCCCCGGACGAAGGTGCTCTCGTTGAAGGCGCTGTTCAACTAGGATATCGCTTCCTTGCCCGCAAGCCAAAGAGTGTCACCGTACTAGTCGAAGGTCGGGAACACGACTATGAATTGCTCAATATCTGCGAATTCAATTCGACCAGGAAAAGGATGTCTGCAATTCTTAGATGCCCTGATGGGAAGATTAGAATTTACTGCAAAGGCGCTGATACCGTTATCATGGAGAGGCTATCAAGGGACAATCCGATGGTTGAGGCAACACTCCAGCACTTGGAGGATTATGCTACCGAAGGGCTAAGAACCCTTTGTTTGGCCATGCGAGAGATTCCTGATGAGGAATATCGCCAATGGTCGGCTATCTACGATAAGGCTGCTACGACAATAAATAATCGTGGAGAGGAACTTGATAAAGCTGCAGAACTCATTGAAAAAGAACTGTATCTCCTTGGTGCGACAGCTATTGAAGACAGACTCCAAGATGGCGTTCCCGACACGATTCACACATTACAAACGGCCGGCATCAAAGTTTGGTATGAACTTAAACCGCTTGCGGATGCCCTTTCAGGCCGATAGGCAATGATACTGACGCTGCATAGGGTTTTAACCGGTGATAGACAAGAAACCGCTATCAACATTGGAATGAGTTGTAAACTCATCAGTGAAGATATGAACTTAGTCATTGTCAACGAAGAGGATATGGAAAGTACAAGAAACGATTTGAGTAAGAAATTGGCAGCTATCAAAGCGCAAAAGAACTCCGGTGCTGAGCCAGAGGTGAAATCCCTCCAGCGGTATGACAGAATTTGTACTCATTAGTCTAGGCCCTAGCTCTAATCATCGACGGCCGCTCCCTCACTTTCGCCCTTGAGAGGGATCTAGAAAAGACTTTTCTTGACCTTGCTGTTCTATGCAAGGCTGTCATCTGTTGGTATGTTTTTCTTCGCCCCTACATCACCAAATCTCGCTGAGTTTTTTCTAGCCGTGTCTCTCCCCTTCAAAAGGCTCTTGTTGTCAAGCTTGTGAAACGCCACCTCAAAGCCATCCTGCTCGCTATTGGAGACGGTGCAAATGATGTTAGTATGATTCAGGCAGCCCATGTCGGCGTTGGCATAAGCGGGGTGGAAGGTTTGCAGGCTGCACGTAGCGCAGACGTTGCTATTGGCCAATTCCGGTTTCTCCGCAAACTGCTGCTTGTCCATGGAGCTTGGAGCTACCAGCGTATCAGTAAGGTCATCCTTTACTCGTTTTACAAGAATATTACCTTGTACATGACGCAGTTTTGGGTTTGTACACCCCACCTTATTTCATTTTTGCAGTCCTAATATACAGTAGTTCTCCTTCCAAAATGGGTTTTCCGGGCAAGTCATCTATGAATCGTGGACACTCTCATTCTACAACGTCTTCTTTACTGTCCTGCCTCCATTGGTCATGGGTGTCTTTGATCAATTCATAAGTGCAAGATTACTCGATCGTTATCCACAATTATATCAGTTAAGCCAAAAGGGCCTTTTCGTACGTCTGCCACAAACACCCTCTTTGTGACTCCGCTGGTCCTGACCTGTTCTTAGTTTAAACAAACTAGTTTTTGGGCATGGTTGGTGAATGGATTCTACCACTCGCTCGTTCTGTATATTGTTTCGGAATTGATATTCCTGTTCGACCATCCTCAGGCAGATGGGAAGCCGGCCGGCCATTGGTTATGGGGAACCGCGCTGTACACAGCCGTTCTAGCTACCGTCCTAGGAAAGGCGGCGCTTGTAACTAAGTGCGTACCGATATCTGCTACCCACCATATCCTCTTCATTTGTTGACACGAGTTTAGTATGTGGACCAAATATGCCGTCATGGCTATTCCCGGCTCTATGCTGATATGGATGGGATTTATGCCCGCATACGCTACAGTAGCTCCTATGCTTGGTTTCTCCGAGGAATACCACGGCATCCTTGGCAGGCTTATTACCTCACCAGTATTTTGGGCTATGGTTGTCATTCTCCCCTGCCTATGCTTAATCCGAGACTTTGCCTGGAAATAGTAAGTTGATGAGTAATCGATACCCCCTGCGCAGGATTAGCTAACAATCGTGCAGCGCCAAGCGCATGTACTTCCCACAAACCTATCACCACATTCAGGAGATCCAAAAGTACAACATTCAGGATTATAGGCCAAGGTAAAGCCAGAGTCCGGCTTTTAACACGAATGCTAATGATTTGATAGAATGGAACAGTTTCAGAAGGCTATTCGTAAGGTACGCCAGGTACAACGAATGCGGAAACAAAGAGGGTATGCCTTTTCTCAGGCGGACGAAGGACAGTCACGACTGCTCCAGGCATATGATACTACCAAGGAGAGAGGCAAATATGGAGAAATGAAGAGTGTAAGATCGGATACCCAGCCTCATTGAAAGCGCTTTCGCTAGACATTATTAGCAAGGCTATTCCAACCAGCGTTGGCTGTGTAGTTAGTTTTTCATTTCGGATTGTACTTTCTTCTTCTGGCCTCTTCTTCCTCATTTCTCTCTCATTTTCCCCTTTCCTCATACCTTTTGTTTAGTCTGCCGTTCCGGGACACGCATAATTCCACTAGCTTGGCATTCATGATTCACCCCGTAGATAAAAGGTTGGTACGATGGCATGAACACGTGCAGAGCCGTTTCTTATTGGTTTTGGCGACGATATTGGGACATGATCACGACGATAATGGTATATCTCATATAAAACCTTTTTCAAATTAAATTACTGGACCTCGGGGGTATAAACTCCTAGAAAATGTTGTTAGCGAGTGACCACCTATGATTTGCTGATCTCTGGCCCGCCTGATATAGCTTACTACAAAAAGGGAGAGTATGATACTAGGAAATATTATGGCACCGAACTCCAAGGCACTGACGGATGTTCTCCGGTTACCGGCATTCTTTTGTGGGTATTTGGCAGAAGGGTTTGTCGATCTCACAATAGGCCGAAGATCAAAGGAAAACAAAGATAAAAAGAACTGTCCGATCAAGTCCCACCTTCAGGACAATTCCGGACCTCGTCGTCTTCCACTTGTACATGTCCCCAGAGCCGTCCTTTTAACTACCAAACATGATGACCAGCTATGACAAAAACAGCTGTGCAAGTTTAAAAATATCAAAGCACACTAGGTGTTTCCCAACGGTTCCCTCAACAGCACCATATTAGATTTAACTCTTTTAGACCACTGAAGCAGTGCCTAGGTGTGCCGGTATCGTTTATTGTCTAGTGTTTGGTTCAGGGCGATCGTTGCTGCGGCGGCAAACTGAGTCCTCAGTACCGCTTAGGGAAAGAATACCGTAGCGCCAGAATTTGATGCGCCCATAGGTCACTACACTCCAAAGGCTAATTACCATGATCCGTCCGGTAGTAACGCTTTACTTTAGTCGGGTTCGGAAGTAAGCTTGGGCCATACTCGTACATCATTGATCAAGAGTTCTTTTCGCAGAATGTTCAGCTGCTACCGGCCTCAGCCTTCTTCACGTGTAAAGGATACAAGACCACTCCTTTATTTCAGATCCCAATACCAGAATCAGGAGTGTGTGGCGTTTGGAGTATTGGATATACGATAGGTTTAAATCCTATTAGGGTACTCATGCAGGCATAAGGTAGGCTGGGCATTATTGTATTGCTCTGTCGTCATTTAACCCCTCTTCCCCTCGCCCTCGTCTGGCGCCTCTCACCCTCCTCTAGCTACGTTTTTCTGCGGTTCAGTCTTACGCTGTCGCCTGTGGCGATATCGACTGATGGAGCGAGAGCTTAGGGTTGGAGAAAAGGTTCAAAGCCGCTGCACTTCTCCGATGTTGGCGGTTGGTTCTTTTCGTATGCTGCTGCGCTGATCGGCCATCAGACAGTGTGAAGCAGAGAAGCTCACCGGCGGCCTTAACGCCCTTTTTGCTCCATCGCAGCTTCTGTCCCGCACAGTAGGCGTTTAGGGTGGACATGGCGAGCCGCCCTTAACGGGTTCGTCAGACAAGTCAGGTATCATAAATCTATTATTTTATGTTCTGCAGATCATCCTTGCTGGCTGGTGAAGCGGTGGTCAGTGGGCCTTCCCACCCTCTCCGCATGCTACCACCGGTAATCACCCCCCCTTTCCTCCTTCCTCCTTCCTGCTACCTCCAATACTGTATCATACAGCCCGGAATTAGGGTGCGTTTCCTGTCAGACCTTTCAGGTTGAAGTTTTCCCATTTTCTTTTTTCTTTCGCCTCTTTGCTTTCCTCTTTAGACTTTGCATAGAATTCAAAGACAAAATTGTACCTGTCAGCACATCAGTTTTTTCTCCTCGTTCTATTCCATTTGCCAATATCATTCTGTGAGCATTTCTGCTCGACTGCCGGTACTGTATTTGGCAAGCACGGTCGCCCCTTGCGCTTAGTTGGGTAGATTTTGAGGCACGATACCATGTAGGAAGAGGAGAAATAGAGTGTCACTCGCTCTCTTCTATCACTTCCTCCACCCCACACACCTCTTGCAGACAGGAGGAGGAGACACGCACCCTACTATTGTCTCCTCTTTTTCTTTTTCTTTCTTTCCTCACCTCACTCTAACCCCCCCCCTCTCCTTTTCATTGAGAAGAAAAAAATAAAACAAAATAAGCCCGAGGAAGGGTCTTCCTAATTCCCTATTCTTTCGCTTGCTGTCAGATCACCTCGACTCCTTGAACTTCTCGCCCCCCAGTCGTCTCGCCTTGTCTCTGTGGCCAAAATCCAGAACCCCCCCCATCGAACTCCTTCTAAACCTATCTACAGACAAACTCAAACACATCCACTCCACATCGCATACAATACTTATCCTCCTTACAGGTACCTTCTTCGGGCCTTCTCTCCTCAACTCCCCCTACTCCTCCATCCTCACCTACACACTCGAAGCCAGCCAGCACGTTGCAACACAGCAGCATTCCTCCTATCATCCACTACATCCGCTCCTTCCATCCCTACATCTACACACTCATCTATTGTCCCCCGCTTATGCTCTAGATTTAACCTTAGTCGCTGTCTCTGTATTCTGCTCGGTTTCTACTTCGCTCAAGGTTTCCGTCAGTTTTGAGTGCAAATTTGTTTAAAATCATTCCCTTTACTACTTTGTCCAATTTCTGCCTAACGCCCTATCGTCGCGACCGCACCCCCGTCCGTTCATTCATCATCACCATCCGTCCACATTTGGTGGCACAGGCAACTGAAATCCGGTGCCAGACCATTAAATTTCGTACCCTAGTTTTAAAACACACCCTCGGCTGTTTCCCGTCTTTGATAAATTGTGGTCACGAATCCGCATTTAGTACCCCCGTCGCTTGACCGAGCAAGCTTTGAATTCTGCAGCCCTTTACGCCTTAACCCCTAACAAAGCCAACCTTAGGCAGATACGACATTGAGGGAACTGTGGTGGCCCTATTCGAAAAGCCACTGCCTTTATTTATCATTGGAAAATGGAAGGGGGTGACTATAAGAGACCCCTGAGCTTTAGCGCACGTCGAACGTTGAACTCCGATACTGGCGATATGGATGGTAGTGGAATATCTGGTCTGGGTTCACGTCCGGTTCGCCCATCAAGGAGACCAGAGGCAATAACACACACACATCCCCGGCCTTTGCCTACACCGACACGTCCTATTGTGTCGCCCTTACAAAATCTTCTTCCATCTGCACCTGCAAGTCCACCCACCCCAGCGCCATCTCCAACACCACAAATCCATCGTTTACCGACATGGTCCACTGCGAGTGAGAATGAAGATGCCTTTTTAAGAGATGCTAGACCTCACTTTAGTAGATTGGATTCCCAGGAACGTCAAAGATTTTTAGCCGAAATTTTGAATCTTTGCGACTCGCAGCAACTCAGTTTCGTGCTCAATTATGTCTCGCCTCGGTTGAAGAAGGATCCTTTCAAGTCTTTGCCGAATGAGCTATGTTTAAGAGTATGATCTAACACTTGGTCCGCGATTTGAATTGAATATTATAAGCTGAAATCATTTTTAGGTAATCTCATTCATCGATGACCCGAAAACACTAGCAAGAGCATCACAAGTATCCAAACATTGGCATGGCCTTCTAAGTGATGATCTTACATGGAAAAAGCTTTGTGAGAAGCATAGCTATAGACGTCTTAGCGGTGCTGCCGGGTATAGCATGTCTAACCAAACGCATCATCACGATTCTGCCCTGTTTTCAGCCAATCCAATATCCCCTAAGGAAGCAACGTTTGCGCATGCTCTCCCATCCACCTCCGGATTTACATCCGAAATTTCTCCCCAGAGCATGAGGGCAAAGAGGGGACGACCAAAGGTTACTTCTTACAAATCCCACTTCAAGCAGAGATACATGGTAGAGACCGCGTGGAGGACTGGTGGAAAGGCGATAGCGAGACATATCACACCTGATCAGGGCGTTGTGACATCGCTTCATTTAACGCCCGAATACATTGTCATTGCTTTGGATAACGCCAAGATTCATGTATTTGACGCAGATGGGCAACTCCTTCGAACCTTGACTGGGCACGTAATGGGTGTTTGGGCAATGGTCCCTTGGGGCAACACATTAGTAAGTGGTGGTTGTGATAGGGATGTTAGAGTATGGGACATGGAGAAGGGGTAAGCGTCTTTTGTTATTTTGATTTATTGTGTAATTGAGCTGATCGAGTTAACCACTATGACCGCAGCGACTGTAAAGCCATTCTGCGTGGTCATACCTCGACGGTCAGGTGTTTGAAGATGAGTGATCACAAGACCGCGATATCCGGGTCCCGCGATACCACCTTGCGGATATGGGATATTGAAAAGGGAGTATGTTTGAATGTCTTAGTGGGACATCAGGCCAGTGTTCGGTGCTTGGAGATCCACGGTGATTTGGTTGTTAGCGGAAGCTATGACACCACGGCAAAGGTTTGGAGCATATCAAAGGGTACATGCTTGAGAACTCTTTCTGGTCATTTCAGTCAAATCTACGCTATAGCTTTCGATGGTAACCGTATAGCTACTGGGTCGCTTGATACCTCTGTTAGAATTTGGGATCCCCATACTGGGTTTGTGACGCCCACTTCCCCGATGCAAGGCATGTGCTGATCCTTATTTCTGGCCTTCCAGAAATTGCTTGGCAGTTCTCCAGGGCCACACATCACTTGTTGGCCAGCTCCAAATGCGTGGAAACACTCTCGTAACAGGTGGATCAGATGGATCAGTCCGTGTATGGAGTTTGGAGAAGTATGCATGTGTACACCGGCTTGCTGCCCATGATAATAGTGTTACATCTCTTCAATTTGACGAGACTCGAATTGTGAGCGGCGGATCCGATGGAAGAGTAAAGGTCTGGGATCTGCGGACTGGTCAGCTCGTGAGGGAGCTTTCGAGCCCGGCCGATGCCGTATGGAGGGTTGCATTCGAAGAGGAGAAAGCGGTAATTTTGGCTTCCAGAGCCACCAGGACCATCATGGAGGTATGTTGAAGTTATTTTCTTTTTCTCCTCCCCCTCCCCCCGGCCTGTCGCCTAACAGCAATCAGGTATTCTCGTTTTCACCTCCCGCAGACTCCCTAGGAGAATTCTACAGAGCCCCGCGAGCCACATCGGAAGAGTCATCTGGAGCTATGGAGCAAGACCAGGAGGCGGCGATGGACGAGGATGGTATATCTTGTGAGATGGAGACATGATTCAGCGTCCCAAAGCGATATGCGGGGCGGCTAGAACTAGGGCTTTGACAGGGGGGGGAGGGACTTCCTTTGTCCTTGTGTTTGCTCATTATTGGGTTTTCTGTTTTCCTCTATTAATTTTTAGTTTGGAAAGACGGGTAGGGCGTCAATTGCTTGTTTCATTTTCATTGTCGTTTGTTCAACTCCCCCTATCACTATCCCCACCGGCTGTACTTTCAACCTTGGATTTCTGTCTTGTTCCCCTTTTGCTTATAGCCCATCCCCGCCCTTATTATTATTTTTTCCCCTTTTTATTTTTCCTTATTTCCCGGTCTCATTTTGGATGGCGGAGCGAAAAGTAACTGTCTGAATTGTTTTACTGACAGGATATCTATACATACTATTTTGTTTTTTTGTTCTCCTGTTATTCCTGCTTTCGAGTTCATTGCATGGGCTGTCAAAAATGGATGGGGATATCTGGCACTCTGGCATCTAGCTAGAATCATAGAGTACGAAATGATCATAACTAAAGAAACCCTGATAGGGAGAGTTAAACAGCAAAACAATCCCTGTCTTGTACAAAAACATGTCCCCTAGTATGATACAGTACTTGTAAGTTAGTAGGGAACCCACTCGAGTACGGGCGATTCAAGGTTGATGGCGGGTTTTACCCGCAGCGGGGTCACAGAACAAAAATATTTCAGAACGGAGCCCAACGGTCAAACCCGAAGGGGGCGAAACTCCTTGCTTGGCTCCGTAAGTCGGTGCCGCACGATCGAACATGCTGAACTTCAACAACAACGGTAGGGTGCCATAACCTCGCACATAACGACTACGATCACGGTGATCAATATAGTCCTTGATTAACTTGTGAGAGCTCTTCGAGACAATTTTGTTATGATATAATACAAGTCATCGCAAAAGATGTGAAGTCGACCACTCACAGCAGCCAATTTTAGCCCTAACTACTGTAGGTCTAGTCGTATTCATTGTATGGCAACCGGTGGTATGATGCCATAGACTATGGCATATGCCGCAGCACGTGAAGCTAAGCGCAGGATAAGTATGATACCGGTATATATCGTCACAGTGCTATTCATACTGCCATAAGTACTGTCCATACCAATCTCTGTGTTCTAGCAAGTAATTAGCCTACCGGCGAGTTGGCCTCCATCCCCATTAGGTTATGCAGGGCTCCTTGCCATGTTTCGTGCAGTATCATAAGTAATTCGTTACTACCGGTATCTTACCGAGGTTCCCTGCGGCTGGCGATACCCCCCCGGACTCTTTTTTTATTACCCTGGGCTCGTAATAAAGTTACCGGCAGTCACCATCACTCACCAACGGGAGCCTTCATCCTTTCAAACTTCCCCCTCTCCACCATAGGCCGCCTTTCATAACATTTTCTTACACATCAGCCCGCAGCTATGCCATTCCGAACAAGCCTTACTGAAGCTTTAGGCATTGCCAGTATGCTCCTCCCCTTCCCCTGTTCGTCTCTCCATCCACACCCTCTCAGAATCTAATCCAACTCTCATCCTATAGTCCCCGTTGTTCAGGGTGGAATGCAATGGGTCGGATGTAAGTAACGCGCCCATACTTCGTACTATAGAGGTGCATCTCCCTTCCTGAGTACCTTCTGATCACGGAATCCAGACGCCGAACTTGCCTCTGCTGTTTCCAACGCCGGGGGTCTCGGAATAGTGCGTTTACCGATCTCTCCCCACACCCTGGCTGGCTCTCCTCCTGAAGAACGACGTGCTGATCAGACCCGCTTAGATCACGGCCCTAACCCAATCCACTCCGGCAGATCTCCGTAAGGAGATCCAGCGCTGCAAGAAGATGACGTCGAAGCCCTTCGCCGTTAACATCACGCTCCTGCCGGCTATTGTGCCTCCGGATTACGACGCCTACGCGCAGGTCGTGATCGACGAAGGTATCAAGATTGGTAGGACATCCCCAAGCCCCATGCCGCCATCTCAAATAAAATTAACCAAGCACAGTTGAAACCGCGGGTAACTCGCCCGGCCCCATAATCAACAAGCTCAAAGCCGCAAACATAATAATCCTGCACAAGTGCACTACCATCCGACACGCGTTGTCCGCGCAGAAGCTCGGCGTGGACTTCTTGTCCATCGACGGCTTCGAGTGCGCCGGCCACGTTGGCGAGCAAGATATCACCAACTTTGTCCTCCTCCGACGTGCAGCCCAGTCACTGACCACGCCATTCATTGCATCCGGAGGATTCGGGGATGGAGAAGGACTAGCTGGTGCGCTAGCCCTTGGCGCTTGTGGGATCAACATGGGAACTAGGTTTATGTGCACTGCTGAAGCCCCAATTCACGAGAACGTCAAGAAGGCTATTGTCGCGGCTACGGAGGATGATACAGAGTTACTGCTCAGGAGGTGGAGAAATACCAGCCGGCTGTTCAAGAACAAGGTTGCGATTGAGGCGAAGAAGGTTGAGGTGGAGAGTGTTACGGGGAAATTTGAGGAGATTGCGCCATATGTTAGTGGGAAGCGTGGGAGGAACGTGTTCATCACTGGTGATATTGATGAGGGGGTATGTTTTCGTTTTTCCCCCTTCAATTCGTCCGTTCTTAGCTCTTATTCCAGCAGCGGGGGCTAATATGGGGTAAATTAATAGGTCTGGACTGCTGGCCCCGTCATGGGAATTATTAAGGATATTCCGACATGTAAGGATCTCCTACAAAGGATAGAAAAGGAGGCCGAGGTCTCGATTGGTCGGATCAGTGGGCTTGTTGTTCCCGCTCCTGCTTCCAAGCTTTAGAACTAGACACAGGTTACTGCCTGCCTATTTCTTCAGCTTACGCGCTTCCATACATACATCCATACATACACACATACACACATATACACATACATATTAATACCATAGAGTGCCCCCCCCCCAAACACATTGTAAAATAGTCTCATAATAGCAGTTGAATACCCGTCGATGCCGGCCTCCTAACGTACAGTGCCATCCCCGTGCTCGTGTCGAGCCTGCCGCCGAGTGATATCCACGACATTCCCTTCCCCCCTCCCAACCACAGAGTATCCGTTGGGGAAGAGTGTGAATCCCGGATCGCCACCGGCTGCGAAGCCCCATAGGTTTCTAATCCCTGTCTGTCCGATCACCCACGTCCATACCCGAGTACAGCAAAAGGCCGGGGTATTGCGCAATTGATGGTCTGTGTGGGGCGGAGTCGGGACCATCCTCGAGTACCGGTACCGTAGAATCTCATGAAATCCACCGTCATCAACCCCGGATAGGTTTGGCTTGAAGGTTTAATAGAATTGCGAGTATGTTGTACCGTACTAGTACTCGTACCAAACCTGCCGGCAATAAGATCTAACTTAACCACGCGTCCTGAGGGGCCGATCTGAAAACGTTAACCCCTTCCCCCGCCCAAGGACCTTTTTGTCTCTTAGCCCGGATATTACAGGGGTTGGCGGAGATAAGTGGATTTCTGCAACTCCTACACCAAAGAACTGATCCTTGACGCCTACTATACCCGCCCATATACCGGTACCTTTTTTGACATTCGCGAGCACAGTAGAATAAGTTACTTTGCTTACCGTGCAAAGTGTAAATCATACCGGTAGCCCACTGTTACGGTAACGACATGATGATCCCGCATGGTAAACTTGTACTGTACGGTACCCGAAGAAGTTAAGGTGTAGCGGTGCAATGATCATCCCATCATGTTATGTACAGTACTGTACAAAGACAGAAAGAAATACTTGTATCACAGTACTCGAGTACAGGGGTAGCAGTAGAGTGTTAGAGAATCAACCCCAGTTTGGTTTGCCGGCTTGCTTTTTGAAAGGGTTTTGGCGGTACAATACTAGTATACTAGTACAACCTGTCGGTATGATAATTGAATACACAACTGGAAGAACGAGGGATTTTCGGTATACAAGTTTTTTTCTTTCTTTTTCTTTCTTTCTTTTTTTTTCTCCTTTCAGTTTACCCAGTGGTCAATGACATACCATAGTCTCTCCCGACGAGCCTAACCAATGTATCCCCACATAATATACAGTATGATACTAGGACAAAACGTTTCGCCTGGTGCCCTTCTTACACCAAAAGTAGCCGCTTTCACCACCCTCTCTCATAGCACAATGCTTATGAGAACCTGCAGAAACTTGGTAGTGCATCAGTAAACCTGTATATAACAGGAGGAATGCTACAGAATTTAAAAAAAAGTTATAAAATAGTGGAGAAAAAGTCACTTAAGAATGAGGGATTGGTTGCCATGTACTTTTTTGTATGGAACCCCATACAAAATTTTAGGTCACTTTCCGACCAGCTGACCCATGAATAGTGAAGACAGCTTTGATCCCTTGGACTTCTACCTCTGGGGGTATGAATGGATGGTTGTTCTCTAGCCAATGGAGGGATTTGAAGTGTTTTCATGCAACCAGTGTTGGGAATTGTCTGTTTAAAAGTGTCTATTTTTGATTAAATTTGGTGTGAAACCGTATATCGGACGAAAAAGTTGTCACCGTACTTTACCTGGCAAAATCGTAAAGCACAAATTCTTCAGGGGTGGGCTGGGCAGGCTTAGCTTGCCCGGCGACGAATATTTGGCTGTCTCGGAGCCATCCCAGGGATAGATGGTTTTATATACCGTGTTTCCGGTTCTAACTTTACACCCTTTACCGGTGCTCGTTAATTATCTTGTTGTTCTTCTCCGGATATCATATATATATTAAGTTATATATAAATATTTGGTGGTCTAGTTACTCCCAGTTGCTCCCGGACGGTGTCTCCCGAGGACCGTTAGGTTGGTCGTGGTTTGGTGGAGGATCTAGAATGTAGCCTTTTCTGGTTCTTAATGATTCCTCCCGTGCGTATCAAGTTATGCGAATTAGTCTGCCAGGAGCAATTCGTTGAAATCTGAGAGGAAAGGGAAAAAAAGGGGGGGGAAGTCAGAGACACCCATCGTGGGGATTATTATAATAGTATAATACAGTGCGGTAAGGGGTCTCTAAGGAGTTATGTAATTGTAGTGCCCGCTCGCCCAACCGGGCAAACAAAAGAAAAAGAAAAGAGGGGGAGGAAAAAAGAGGCAGGAAAAGTATTATATATAAAATGCGAACCCGCCAATATCTCATAGGTGAGAAGGAAGCTTTTCACCCAGGCAAAATTATAATACAACGAAGCAGGAGCCGCTAACTTAGCCCAATATTAAACCTCGACGACCATTCTAGGAGGTTTAAATTAACTTAACCGCTGAGGTCCATAATGAAAGTCAATCCGACCCAGCCAGGAGATCAACAACCACATTAATCACAGCGACTAGAATCTCCGCGGCGATAAGCACGATGACAATCCACTCGAGGTGCTCCCCCTGCGAGTGCGACATTTGCTCCTTGAGCATTTGCAACTTTATTAAAAAGTTAAAGTTAGTTAGCATGAAATTGGGGGGTGGGGGAGCGGGAGGGAAGCGGGCGGGGTTTAGGATACCAAATCTCCGATGACATCTAGTCGTTGGTTTAGTAATGAGACGCGCTGGTTGATTTCTAGGTATGAGCGTGCAGCTTGGTAGACAGGGTCTAGCTGGGGTTCCTGGATTGTCTGTTAGCCTTTTTCAATCTCTCCCAGCGTCGGCCTAGGAGTGAATGGACAATATGTGGGGAAAGGAAAGGGGGGAGGGACGTACAGCCCACATCAATTCTGGTGAGTCCAAGACGCTTCCTTGGAGGTTTATGTTGATTCTGAGAATGAACAGTTCGCCTATGTGCTTCATTATATCCCGACGACTCATATTGACCTTTCCGGTCGTGGCGACGTCTTGGGGGATTGATTTCGTGTCTTCTATTGTGTAATCGACCAGGTCTTCGAAGAGGGATATCTATAATTATCATCATTTTGCATGCAAGTCAGCAAAAACCAATATCCCTCCTTTGAATGAATGCGCAGGAAAAGTATTTCTTTATACCTTCACAGATTGAGCGATAGCATGACTGATGCTTAGCTTAATCATGTAATTCCCGCCATCTTTCAGGGTGATAAAGTCATTGTAGATTCGGGGTTGATACGAGCTGGTAACGTAGTAATTGAAATACTCAACCTGGACGTCGTCCTCGCCCAATTTCTCGCTCTCAAATTTCGCAATATCCTTCAGAAAACGTTTCTCATCCTTCATGCTCATCCCCCATATTACGACGACGCCGTACTGGAACAGGAACACCTCCGAGCTCTCGACCGAGCGGTTCTGCGCCATCACAAAATTGAATAACGACCCGTCGTCCTGCTCACCCACCCCCACTTCATTCCCATCCCCACCAGAACCTGCACCAACCCCATCGCCGTGATCTCCAACAGCCTCCAAAGGCCCCACCGACCCCCCCAGATCGATTAAGTTTTCGTTCTGCCCGTGTTCCTGTCCCTGCTGTTGCTGTTGTTGTTCCTGCTGCCTCGCCTCATAAGTGTAGGAAAACGGGGTGTAAATGCATTCGTCAAACTGCTTCGGTGCAGTCCCACGACTTGCCTGCCGGGACTTGAGAAACCTCATCATGTTCTCCATCTTGTAAGCGTTCGCCGTAGCATAGGCCGTAACCCTGGGCAAGTGAGCTCTCTCGGCTTTTCCCAAGCGCTCCGCGTCTCGACGGGCAGTCGTGTCCTTGATGCGGGTGACCTGGGAATAGACATCGCGGCCGGATTCCTCGTCTTGGTCCGCTGGCGAGGGGAGGATCTTGAGTTTTTGAGAGACTTTGGAGGTACGTTGGGGACCAATCTTTGCTGTGTGGTGCGGTTGTTGGTAAGGGGGTTGTTGAACATGGACCGACGAAGAGCGGCGACGGCCCCTGGGAAGGGTTATGGGAGTTGATTGTGCTGGGTTGGGGGCTCGGCCGGGGGGTGGTGGTGGTGGTGGTGTTGCGGTCGACATGGTTGCGCTGGACGCTGAAGCGCTGGATGCGACTACCGGAACCGGTCGAGTTGAAGGTGTGGGCGTTGGTATTGACGTGGTGGCCATGAGGTAGATGTGTTAAACAATAGATTTACAAGTACTAAGGGCTATAAGGGAGAAATCGGGACTTCCATAGGCGTAGGCGTTAAGGAAGGAGTTAGAGGAGAAGGATCGCTATGCTTCACCAAATTCGGTCCTCTAGAGACCGGAGGGAAATACAATTCAGACTCCGAGCAGAAGTTGGCTCCCCTTATGTTACCCGGTCGACCTATCGCTCCCACGTCACTTTCGAAACTGAGCTCACTGAGACTCACTCGGATCACGTGTTTATAGCAAAGTTCTCACTATTTGTTTTGAACCTGAGCCGGTAAGCTTTTTTAGAAAAAGATTTAATTTATTGTACAAAAGTTTGGCGACAGAAATGTCCCCTGAGGGTTGTGAAGGACTGACCTAGAAATTGCCAGTACAAGAAAGAGCCAGATGAAAACAACCGAACAAAAGAAGGCACAAAGAGGATTAATTAAGCGTACAAGAGGAGTTTATGCAGATGCAATTTTCGCTGGAAACAGACCCGACGCCATCATACACAACCGTCAATCCTAAGGATTGATTACCTGTTTACAGCTGTGAATCCACCCCCACTTCCATCACCTTGCGACTGGACTGCAGCGTCTTCCTGTTCTTCATCATTGGTGCTACCGGGTGCCGGGCTTAACGGTGCCTCGAAAGAGGCCGCAACCACAGAAGATGCAGCAGAAACAGCTCTCCTCCCTCTCTTCCAGGAGCCTCCATTCCCGCCAATGGAGCTCTTGTCAGCATCGGTTTTTAAGTCGTTAACTTTTTCTAGGTACTTTTCTCTGTTTTTTTCGTACTCATTGAAATAAGGCTTTTGGCCTTCAGCTTTGAGATCTCTCCAAGCCTGAGCTAAGGCTTTGTGCATGTCGAAACCGTCCTTCTTAGACTCACGCTCTCTTACTGCGTCCCGTTCCTTTTCGCAGAAACTTACATCATGTCAGCAAGTGCTTTTCAAAGTCTGTTCAGGGTGTTTGATAGCTAGTGTAGACATACATCATATAAGCGTTAGGAGGTCTCTTGGGTCCACCCTTGCTCCTAGAGCCCTTTCCGGTCTTGGGGGGCATGTTAGCTGGGATGCTGGGCTGATTGGGACCCGGGGAGTTGGCGTTATCAGTGGGAGCTGAGCTGAATGCAGTAGGAACGAAAGTGTAATCCTGACCATCCCTCGAGGGAGAAGGCGATGCCTGGCGCATAGGGGAATCCATGGGAGGAGGATCCTTACGGGCACGTTTGATGCGGAGAGGCTTCTCCTTGGGCTAAGTATTTCACCAAAGATAAAATTAGCAGCTGCACGGAGAAGCCGGCTACCTCCGGCTGGTAGAGGTGTAGAAATGAGAAGGAAGGAAAAAATGGAGCACGAAAGAGATCTTACAGTAGGAGGAGGACTTGGACTTCCTTCAGAATCGTCAACCTTGGGATCAGTGCGTTGTTCCAACTGCTGGAGTAGGAAGGCCCGCTCCAGTCTTATACGCTGAATTCCACGCTTAGCTCTCTGGACGCGCACGACAAGAACCTCATTAGAAGATTCTATCTCGTTGATACGCTTCTTCAAGTCGATGCACTTTTGACGATAGGACTCCTCAACCGAGGCCGGAAGTTGTGGAGTGGGGCCCACAACAGGCGATTTTGCTGAAATTAATTGTTAGCGAATTTAAGGGAGCTCCGAGAAAGGTAATCATGCGCTATGAGGCTCACGTTTATGTTCCTTTGGCATCGCGACGTAGTCGGGGGAGCTGGCGGTGTTGGCGGTGAACAAATCGAGGTGTTGACTGAAGAAAGCTGGTTTATGGTGAGAGGAAGGTTGTGTTGAAGGGGAGAGCTGTGGTTGTTGGCAGGAGCGAGGTGGGAAAAGGAAAGGGGTTGCCGGTTGATCTTTAGGTTTTTCTATGGTGCTTTATTTTCGGGTTGTTTGGCGGGAAGGTAAAGCAAAAGAAGCCCTGGACTGCTCGATGAAGCAACGGGACTGGAGCACACACCACAACCCTTTTTTTCTTGGAAAATTCTGGATAGGAGGGACGACAGCGCCTCCTCCGCCCCTTTACCCCCTTGCTTCCTTCAACTTTCTATAGCTTCATCCTACACCGACTTCTATAGTTTGGTGCTGCTGCTCCTGGTCGTTCAGCTTGCACTTCCTGCGATGTCAGAGTTTCTCGCCTTCACAGGTAAATTACAAGTACATTAGCAGCACAAGCTACCTTACAGTGTGCAACCCTGGAATGATATGCACGCATAAAAATAAAGATGAAAGGAAAGCGACAAAAATAAAAATAAAAATAAGGACCACGAGGGTTGTGCAACCAGTTACAAGTACTATATACCTTACCATTATCATAGCTTTGTCTAACGTGCTGCACTAAAAACTATAATACTCGGCCACAAAGAACTGAGCCACCTTGATAGAAGCAAATGAGAACGAGCAACCGGTCGGGAATAAGCCCTGCATGCAATTGCCAGCACAAATACCCGCGTAATAACCCATCCCTATGCGCCAAATGGATCTCCCTTTCCTTTTGGTGGTAAGTAATGATCATTGGCAACGAGCAAAGGAGTAGAGAAACGAGTACATTCTAATGAGTGAGAAATAGCGAAACAAAATACCCTCCCCAAACTTTTTAAAACAAAAGGAAATCCCATTTACCCCTCCCTATCCATATTTCCTCCCTCCTGTACTACAAACTAATCATTGCAAATTTGGTGTAACGACCAACTAAATGCAGTATCAGGGCTTATACGGAACCTTTATCGGATTCAACACAGAGACGAGGGCGACTATCGTTGAGGCTCATACGGGGCGACGAGTGCTCTATGGCTGGGGATGAGGGTTCGGACGACTGGATCTCGGCCGACTCTGCCTTGCTAACTGACGCCGATTCCCGGTCCTCATAGTCCTCAACTTCCGGGAAAACCAATTCGGCATGGGTGATCCAGACTTTGACCATGGTTTGATAAAGGCCCAAGTCCGGAGATACGCCGAGTGGCGTATTTGGAGAGCCGGGTGAAAGCCCCATACCAAACACAATGGCAAGATTGACTGCATGCATCTTGTTGATGGCTGCATTGCTTGCAATTCTATAAGGCCGTTAGTGTGTCACTTGCTCATTCCGATGGGAGCATACCTTGCAAAGTGTGTGTAAACACGACGGAGAAAGTTATAGTTATTAACGGGCAATCGAAGCATAACCTCTCGATAAGCAAGCGCTCGTTGATCATCATCCGTAACGTCAGCTATTTCATGTGAGTATCTTTGTCAAATTTAAAGTTCAAAAATGTGGACCTACACGTTATGTTCCTAAGCTCGTAGAGCGCTTCATCGCCAAGAGCCTTGTCCGGGAGCTCGCGCATGAGAAGCTTAAATGTACCCGCGATGGCATTGATATCGTACCACCTATCATCATCCATTCTTATCTCTTCCCCTGAATCGAGAGCGTTTTTCAGTGCATTGATGCTTGAAAGGGATCCGGGTACACGGTAGATGCCAACCTCGCCGATGCCTAGTGTACCCTCATTAGTTCTCACGCTGTGCAGTAACCGGTTTACCAGAGACTAACCTCGAGTTTCAATTTCAGAGAGCAAAGCCTCAATCACAACAGGCACCTTCACGCGGTCCCTCCTACATAAGTCGTCCAAAGACACGCCAAACACAGGCTGGGGGACACGATTCTGAGAGATAACGGTAAGGCCATCGATGGACTCCGTGGCATCAGTTGTGTTGATGCCACGGATGCTCGCGATTGTCCGAAGCCATCCTTCCAAGTCTTTCTCAGACAGGGCCTGGAAGAGATACGAAAGCCCATGATCTGTGCGAACTTTCCAGATGTACCTATCACGAGTTGTCTTGGGACAAGAAACCGAAGCCACGCTGGCCAAGTCAATAGTGGTTGACGGCTTTTTCCCGTGTTCAATAGCTTTCAATGTAGGCAAGTCCGTAGGAGCGACCGTCCGCGCAGAAGATTGAGGAGGAGTCCACCCACCCAATGCCATCGAGATAGGCCGTACGGCTTTAAAGATGGAATTTACGCCTAGTCTCTTATTGCTCCTCTTGTCGGCAGGCTGAAGGCTCAGAGCAGCGGGTTGCCGGCGGTGTTCTGCACGGAGCTGTTGACGCTGCTGTCTCTCAATCGCATCACGTTGCTTCGCATCACGCCTAAGCTTCTCTTGTTCTTGGTGCAGTAACTTCCAGAACACCTTAATCCGGCTTTGTCTGACAGGATGATTTTCCTTAGCAGCCAATTCCCTTAAAGTTCGCATCTCGGGAAGACGAAAATACGGCAATGAAATGTCCGCGTAGACCGAAAGGTGTTCATCAACTGGCGTCTCAGAACTGACATGTGTGAAATTATTAATAAAGTTGTAGACATAACGGCGTTTGTCAAAGTTGATCAAACGATTGTTCTCGACAACCATGTTTGGCACGTAACATACAATCTCGAGTAGCCTCTCGATTATCCATCCCACGCAGGGGGTAAGAGGGTTTGAGGATCGTATTCCCTCAAGTTCCTCGACAATGACCTGTTCAAGGGTGTCAATTTGAGCCACTGCGCCGGCCGTCATCCTCACTGCCATCATCCATGCATAACTAAAGACTCGACTCTCAGGCCTGATAAGTGCTGCAGCAATTGCGCTAGCAACTAGAGAGGGAACTTGCTGCCGGGCTCCGCCTCTGGTGTCCTCATAAAGGTCCATCCCTGACATGCGCTTTCGAGATATTGTCAGACATCTGAGAAGTGTTGCAATGCGGTGAGCTCTTCGATCGGCATTCAGTTGGGGGTCTATAATTTGCGCAAGAACCCAGCTGGTAATGTCCGAACGCAGATTGCAAAGCTCTCGCAAGGGCCTTGGCAATGTTTCGAGTAGGGTGGTAGCTGAATTGCCCCGTCTGGCATTTCTCAATACGAAGAAAATATCTTGAAGGACTTCGTCATCGTCGTGAGAGAGAAGTGCGACCTTGGGCACAAAAAAACCGAGAGACTCGGCGCTCTGCATCTCAAATATCTCAAAGGCCGTCATCCAGTCAACAAGCTTTACCATCCGGAATGATTCCAGGACCTTCGCCTCCAATGAGTCGACAAAGTCTTCAATAGCTGGTATATTAGTCAACGGCGGGGTTTGGAGTTCCCCACGTGGCGAACTCATCTGTTGAGTTGGATAGCGTAAGGGCGAGAAATTGAGGTTGGAGAACTTTCCCCTAACATCATACCAAAGGCTGTTGATCTGATCCGCCTGTCTACGCAGGTACCCATGTTCCGGTCCTAGATGCTTCCAGTGCGCGAGCTCCTTTGATGCAATAGCCAGAAAAGACATGAATGAGTCCCCGAGCGACTGATCGGAGTGGAAATCGGTGAAAAACTCGGATATCCAAGTGTTCATTGCCTCAAGAATCCCCATATGAATTTTGGCTACGAGATTCCAATCGATTGACTCGTCGCTAACGTGATCGACGCCCGTCCAATCAGGAAAGACAACATCGTCGCTTTCGTTATCTGAAATTGTAGCCGCCGATTTAGAACCTAATAGGCGCTTCTTAAGATAATCAATCAAAACAATAGGCGAGCAGTAACTAGAACCGAATCAGTACCAATCTAGGTCATAGGTCGGGCCAGGGCAGATAATGGGGCCAAACATACCTGCGGAACGTAGCAAAGAAAGTAATCGTGAATACATCCATGTTCATCCGAAGAAGAGGCGCATTCTCAGCGGTGGACTCCGGATCCGACCCATTCATCCGTCTACTAAAGTCCTCCACACCCAGAACCAGGATATCTACCAATCGCTCAAGAGTTCCTCCCTTAGGAACCACGGGTAGGTAGCGGCGGTCATCTAGCGCGAGTTCTGCATGAGGAGGAGGAGGCGTGGGTGGCATATTGCCATCTAATTGTTCAGACATGCGGGGAGATGCAGTGTCGCTGTAGAATTGAGCAGATATTCTCCTAGATGCACCGCTCACCCTCTTGGATGTAGTTTCTATCACGCTCGAAGGCCTGGAAGTGTTGGCGTCGTCTGTGATTGATTTCAGGACCAACTCGCCATCCTTAGAGTAGAAAAGCTGCTGCCCTACACCGGCGACGTCTCTAATCGCACGAAGCATCTCATCATCCCCACCGTGCAAGCCCGCCGTGCGCTCTCGGGTCGTAAAATCCAATTCATCATACCCAGTTGTTTGAGCGGTATCTTTTGCTGGCGGGAAAGACAGTGTCCTCCTAAGTGATGGTTGGTGAGATGACGAGGTGGGTGGGCGCAGGTTCTGGTTAGACTGGGAGGGCCCAGGCTGGTTATGATGGTGGTGATGGTGATGGTGATGGTGGTGTGTCTGCTGTCCCCCGGGACCATAACTAGGTGACGCCAATCCAGAACTTGGGGTCTTTTTGTGGAGGGAGCCTGAGATCGCCAGGGCGTCGTCTCTCGCAAAGAGTGAGAAGCTAGGGAGCACATCCGTGAATACAAGTGGCACATTTGCGCCTATGCTCAAAGGGAGACGTTGGTGATAATGTGATAGTAGATAGGCCCCAGTCGAGGACGGTTCACAAGCCAGAGACATATCAAAATATGCTGTTGAGTTAGTAGAGGATGGATTTGTGTTGTTCAAATTGAGAGCACTCAAGCACTTCTGCAATTGTTCCACCTCTTTCGAAGCTCTAGTTCCCCCCGCCTTGTAATGCGGCCTAGTGTCGGCCCATTCCGCCCTCCAACTCTTCAAGGCTCTCGAAATAGTGTCCGTCGCTTCAACGAATTTAGGATATTCCACATTGCGGACTCGGCTCTCGTACGCTTCGTCCATGCAATGGCACAGGTCTCCAAAATACGGCACAACTTCCTCGAAGGATATCTCTCCTCTACCATCATCAGGAACTAATATGATGCCTTCGCAGTTACTCTCGCCCTCCTCCAACCGCCTTCGCTCCAAAACCCGCATAAGACTTGCGCCATATTCTATATCATCGAACAAAGAACCCTCAACTAAACTCCAGGTTTCCCTTAAACGTAAGATAGGTGGTGAAAGAACGGCCATCATTATTGCCACATATCCAGCCGTGTCACCCCTCTTCCGTAGCAAATTGGCAATCTTCAGCCACTGGGAAAGAACAGACGCACGGCGATCCACAGACAAAGCTGAATCGCCAGATAAAACCTGGTACAACACCCTGTCCCCAAGGAAATGCATATTGGAAGTTGTAAATATCAACGGGTTACGATGCACGGGCGGTGGTAAGTGAGGGGAAGCAAGTAAGAGGGAGATATCGTTCTCGGGATTCCATACTCTCAGGTACCTCAAATGGAATAAATGGACCTGGGCAGCGAATATCTCTGGATTAACCCGCATGAACTCGTCGGTGGTAAGACTTGTTGATAGGGTGCTAAAGGCATCCGGATGCGGGCTGGACGGTTCTGCCGAAGGGTGAGCAAAGCTCAAAACCACGGGGCCAGGCATCGGCTTACCTTTATTAGAGTTGCTTAACAAGCTCAACTCTTCTTGTAAACTTGCGGCTCTAGCTTCAATTCCTGCCCTGAGGTCTCTAGCAAGCCCCGGGCTATGAGGCGTGATCCCCTTCTCAATCAAAAGTCTAGCAGTGTTGTAGCAACCAGGCTCCAGGAGCAATCCAGGGGCGGAATCCACCAACAAACTCAGGACATGTGCGATCCTGGGGGATAAGTCTTTCAGAGTTGAGAGCTCCGTCAAAACCGATAGTGCTGTCTCCGGACTCGTCCACCCAGGTAAGGTTCCAGTCGCCCCTTGCACAAAGCTATCGTTCTCCGTAAACATAAGCTCATGGCACAAAGCTTCGACGGTTCCTCCTTTAATTCCTCCGTGGTCATCGTCAACGATCTCTGGGTGTCTTGAGGTGCTCTTGTGGCGCAAGGCAGAGACATTGAATGTAGGGGATGCAGTTGCCGGGGCACTCTGAGGTCTGGGAGGACTTAATGGGACTGCGTTCAAGTCAAAGGCTCTGATGTGAAGACTGGATGAAGGCTTGTACAACACGAGATGCCCACCAGTTATTACAGCATGCTGTAACTTCCAAGCTTCCCGGAGCGGACCCTTCTTAACTGATAAAGAATCGATCATATTAATCCACCCCTCCTTCACAATTTGATCCTTAGGAAAGTGCTCTCCATGCTGCATAACAGAAATTGAAGGAACGTTCCCACTCTCCATTGGTCTGAGCCGGGGCGAAGAGTCAGGTGCGCCCTTCTTCCTCCCCTCAGGTAGAGGGTTTAACGGGCCACTACCACCTCTGCGTGGAGAAGGCTCCCGGTTTGGTGGAGACCTCCCTCGAGAAAATATATTCCCCAGGTCGTTCATTGATCTCGATATAGTTCGGTAATGGGTGTTGAAGGAATTTGGGGCAAGTTTCTTCGGCCTGCTGGATGCGACGCTAGGGGATTGAGGGATGGAGATAGGCTCCGTCCTAAAATCGTCGCTTCCCCCGCCTTGGCCAGCCCCCGGTGGAAAGTTGCTTCTCATTGTTGGAGATAGTATGGTCGGGCTCTTTGCTTCTCCGCTCTTTTTGGGCTTGTTGAAAAAGGTGGTCGTCAGGGCATGGGGGGCTTTTCGGCCGCCGGGGGACTTGCGTCCATCATTATATTGAGGTGGGGTGGCCATGTGGATAATTCCTGACAAGGGTCAGATAAATTCGGAGAATATTATTACACAGCGCGCAGGGTAGTTGGGCTCGCAGGAAGTTGCAGGAACTGATTTGGGGCCTGCCGACAGGAATGAAATCAGCGTCTCCAAGGTATTTGAACAACCTTCATGCGGGCTAGGAGCTTGGGGGGGTTAAGGGCTGAGAGTGGCCTAGAGAGTAATAGATCAGATGGCTCGCAATTTCTTTCTAGCCCCTCTCTCCACTCGTTTCCTTGCACTAGCGTTTGGTACCTATACAAGTACAGCTCGCTTGACCGTTCTCTCTCTCTCGCTTCCCGGTCCCGTACTGGCCCTCAACGGCCCTCCTTCGTTCGTGTGGTACCGTCTCTAGTATGCGTTCTGGTTCCCCCCTTCTTTTCCCTTACTATACTATCCTCTTACTTCCCCTCCTTCGCCTCAACTATGGATCTAATTCACTATACCCGACGGGCAGCAAACAATTCGGAATTCGGTCGACCGGCCTTATGAGTATAGAAGATTGTGTGCGGGGATGATGAAGGTTTTAGAAGCAGCACGCAGACAAGCAGGCGGGAAGGCAATGTCCACAGAAGATACCCACATACAAGTACTGCGTCGGAACTCACCGCCTGGGGAGCATGGCGAAAAGTAGGAAAAACAGATGTGCAGGCCAAGGCACGTCGATAAGGACAGCGGAACCAAGCAATGGAAGGTACGCGTGTGGGGCAGCTAGGTTGAAGGAGGAGGAGCAGACACTGAGAGGGAGGGGGGGGGGAGAAAACGAACCCAACCACGCAGGGCAAAATTAACACCAATACCAGCAGAAGCAGAAGCAGAAGCAGATAATAAAACTTGCTTCCCCCCTCTCTTTGCCAGTCGGCAAAAGGTCGAAAGCGGCTGTGTGTGTGTATGTACTGTAGGGTACTGGTGAGGAGGACTTTGGAGGAAGTAGTTTACAGCCCGTAACATACAGCACGGCTACAAGTTCACTAAGTCACCGGCACTTGATTCCCACATTCCTCCTTCCTCCTCCTCCTCCTCCCATCGGATTCAGGGCCGGCCACCGCACCAGCATTTGTATTCCGGCTCCAATCACAGGTCCGACTATTTTTACAATGGTACAGGTAAAATAAATTCAACCGCTGCAAATACTCATTCCATTTATGCTCCCGGACCGCCTAGTTGAAAGAATTTTGAGGGAGAGAATATCCACCGGGGAGAATTTTTAAAAAAAGGCCCCTTGTTTGTTTCTAGAATCAACAGTTCCCCCAATGGCGAAACTGTGCGGTGGACCCTTACCCGTTCCTGAAAACGTGAAGTCAGCAATACCAATAACCTTGCACCTGTAGCATAGGGCATCGCCAAACAACCACAAGAAGTATGATGCGGCATCGGAAATAGCTCCTTGCAACAAGAGGGCTGGATGATTCCATTGCCTACGGAAAAACTACTCCATTGATCCCTTGAGAAGTAGGGAAGGAGGGTGTGGAGTTAAGTTAGGGGAGCACAACACGGAGGTCTACGGTACTATGCTTGTGCTGTACTGTACCCTACCGGTATCATATCACAAGTTGAGCTAGCCCCCCATAAATACGATACACCTCAACTCGTCAAGAAAACCGCATGTCCAGCCGGCGAACCAAAAAAAAAAACCCCCCCCCGCCCGCTTCCATCCGAGTAGCGATCACCCGATTAGATATGGACTCTTCAGAACCGCAAGTAACTTATATAATGCCTTCAATAATAGATAACAAGGGCGGCAACAAAAAATAAAAATATAAAAAATAAAATAAACGACCGTCGTTACCGTTACCGGATCTAAGTTGATGTGCGTTTCAGATACAGTACCGGTGCTGTTTCCTTACGCTCTAGCAGCTAACTTGACTGCCAACCAACCAACCAAACCACCAAAGGGACAGGACCTCCCTGCCGGTACCGTACTCGAGCACTTGTGCTCTAGTGTTATGCCAACCACGAGGCCAAAAGGTAAGACAACAAGTAATAATAATAAAAACCTCCCGCAAAAGCCCAATTCCGCCGAGCCGAGCCGAACCAAGATCCCAAGATCTCTGGGGAAGTTTGAGCTTCGCACATTCACCGCCCAAGCCACTTCCATCCATCCATTTACGCCAAATTCCCCACCCCTCCAATAGTCTCAGATCATGAGCGTCTCCCAACCTCCACGTCTCAACAACAACAACAGCAACGGCACAACCCAAAACCGAGCCAGACCCGATCCAGTCATAATACGGTACTCTACAGTAGAGCTCAATACCGGCCTCGTGCTCATCCCGAATTCATGGGCCTTGGAGAGATTTCGTCCTACCAATTGTACCCTAAACAAACAACCTCATACGCTACTCACTGATAGCAAACTGCACGGGCACGAATGCTGCATCATACTGCACCCCCCTTACCCATCAACCCCGCCCATGACCTCCATACCCTTCAGAAGCAACCGGACCCTCTGAACAACCATCGGCACCGGCTACGGCGGTGGGCCTCTAAATTCATGATTCGGAGACAATAGCTTCTGAGAAGAGCTGGTACTCTTCCGACAACACTGCAACCCAGGCCCCTTTGTGCCCGTACTCGAGCACGGTCGGTGTTAAGCGTCGTAAAACCAGTATTCACTACTCACAATCCCATTAACCCGTTAAACCAAACCTATCGTGGGCCGACGCTGTGACACCCACCAATAATCCTGACAGCGAATCACAAGAGGTCCCACTGCAACTGGATACCACATACTACAGGCACAATACTATCGGGCACGTAACCAGCCACGGCATAGGTTACGACAAAAGTGCGCAGACAACTTATGGGATGTAGAGAGTGGGTGCATATATCATGCTACTCTTTCCCCATAACTCTTGCCAATACATTATAAAAAGGCTCCTCTCAACGCCTTCACCTCGCCAGGGGCAGTCCCGTAAACTCGTACCCCGACACACAGCAAGTCATAAATTAATATGTCGAGAAGAAAAAACCCTTCCAACGTCATGGCAATCGGTAACGTGCCCACAGTACCGCATGCCCATCCATACCAATTCAGTCCAACCCGGTCACCAAGCTTCCACCGCAGCCTCGCATCAGAGCGAGCACGAGCCAAAACTGCATGTGCACAGATACCAACCAATATACCGGTAGGCCGCTGAGAGCCTTGCGCTACGTAGCTAGGACCAAGGCATGACGCACGCACACGCCAGCTAGTAAACCATGGCATGGGGAAGTAATGGGTAAAAGTGTAGTGCGGTGCTTTGTGAGACAAAGGAGACCCTTGCTTGCTCGGGTGCTGTAGGTTGGATTGGTTAGTTCGCCCAGCCAGGGGTTTTGCCAAATCGTGCGTGTGTGAGATCGAGCATCGCCGAAGCCTTGGGGGTAGGTGGTAGACCCTGTTCCAGTTTTGGCGGGATCCTTCATGCCAATGGAGGCGCCGGGGGGGGTACAGTGTAACGGGAAACCGTTGTGCTTGTGCATCATATAGTATCACTCGTAAAGTCAGTATCGGGCCGAGGACATATTTTCTTCCTTTCCTCTCCTCCTCTTCTTTCAATTGGGTGAGGGTGGGAAATAGTTGCTTGCACTGGGGGCCTCGAAGTAACTCGTAGGGGGGGCGCCTATTCTTCCATTAAGCTAGCACGGTCAACCGACCAACGATGTCCCTTTCGGGTGCAGAAAAAAAATCCCCCATCCAAAAACCCATCTTCACAAGTATGATAACGCCCATCACTACCCACTCTCTCCCTCTGCCTCTGCCTCAACCCCACTCCAGACCAAATGTGCCCTCACAGGAATCCCCTCCTCCACCAACCTCGACTCCACAAAATCAAACGCCGCGCCCAACTGAGGGTAATAATAAGCCGATTTATGCCTCCCAGTGACAAACGTACTCTCCCCATCACATACCCAATCCCCGTCGTGGCAAAAGCTCACATGCCTATCCTCCAACACACTCTCTAACGGCTGCCCCTCATTGGGGTCAGAGAAGCTGACGACGGCAACAATATTCCCCACGGCGCTAGACGGGATGCGCTTAACTGCTTTGCGCAGGACCTGTGCTCCCTGGCTGAACCCGCCGAGCACGATCTTGGACTGCGGGCACTGCTCGACGGCCAACATTACCATGGTAGCCATGCTTTGGGCTCCCCGCTTGCAGCCGCCCCTGATGAAGCTCATAATGTCTGCGGCGTATGGGAGCACGCCCTGACCTATGACAGTGTAGTCAAGGTTCCCCTTCAAGTAAGTAAAGAAGCAGCGGCCCAGGGCGCTTCCAATGTTCCCGGTGTTGCAGGTACCTCGGGCCCAGATTATTATCACGTCTGCGCACACTCCCGAGATCAGGTCGTCTATTGTCGCCGGGGGTTCGACTTGCTTTCGCGGAAGAAGAGTGCGGACCTCGGGGGGTTGCTTGATTTCCTGGAAGGGCCGCTCGGGATCATGTTGCATGCGCGCGAAGGCTTTTGGGGTTAGTGGGCAGACGCCTCCGAGACCCGAGAGGGGTCTGTTCCGGGTTATGTTTTCCGGGACAGCGAGTTGATTGCGAGGGCGGTAATCGGAGTAGAAGTTAGGTTCGTCGTCATTCCGATCGTAACCGAAGAGGATAGCGAGGCCGGCGGCGGCGGGGATTTCTGAGTCCGGGAATGCTTCGGGACTATAGTCGTCCTTCTCATCACCCGTGTAATAGTCTTCATCGAAAATGGGTCCGGAGGAGCAACTGGGGAGGAGCAGGATGACTGCTAGGAGGAGGAAGTCGAGCCGTGACATCGGATAACCCTTGGTGATACTGGGGGTTTCGGTACTTGAGTGGTTTGTAGAAGTGAATATGTGTCCTAGGTAGACTCTCCATGATGACTCGGTCCTTACCTAGGAATCTCCGTTGGTAAGGAGAAGAGAGCTAACGAAAAGCAGGAAACTAGTCCCAAACTAGAGCTATTAAAAAGTCCGACAGCTAAGGGCCCGTTTGGCAAAATGGGACCGTTGCGTTGGGTGACCGTTGCTGCTGTGAAAATGCCCTTCTCTCCATTTTGAAGCGGAAGGGAAAAGACAATCTGTATGGGGGAGAGGAACGGAGCCGTTGTATCCAAACATGCCCTAAGAGGAAACAATATTTTCCCCAAAAATGCCCCAGTAGGCCGTGCCGCAAAACTAGGGTCAAGCATTAGGGCCACCAATATACAGCCACCAACACCCGTCGGCACACACCTCGGCGGATACAAACTCCGAGTGAGTGATCATGAATGGAAATGTGTGCCCCCCTGCAGTGTTGATGATAGTGCCGAACTTCCCTACATCAACGCTAAAATGCAAACTAAAAAGCTAGTCCCCACTTTTCTAGATATGTCAATCGAGCGGCATCAAATGCACACTTCAGGTCAAGTTATGATGCAGATCTTTTTCCATCAACAGGAGCACTAAACCTGACATGAGAGTGATGTTAGCCATAGCTGTGAGGTAATGCACCGGTTGATATTTACTAGCCAACATCCAGAGTCATGTGATAGCTTTACACATAGGAGGTTGAATCTACCAATCAAATTAATACTCTAATTTAATTAGTGCCTCTTGAGCACGATGCAGGGAAATTCAACACTATCAACGCTGCAGGGGATAGGGTAATTCAAGATCCGGTATTGTGCAGGTAAAGCAAGAGAGATAACGGCAGTAAATTGTTATTTGTTCCTAATTCCCCTTTCCGACACGGAATAATTATGTACCAGATGAAGCCAAAAACCATGCCTCAATCCATCCCCACGTGAGCATATAATGTTATCTTCTTGAATGGTAGCACTCATAAGTTACTACAGGGATCATCAATTTCACAGGAAATTATGCGGGCAATGTGAAGGAACCAGATCGTTCTTTCACTCTTCTTGGTCCCAGTAAGTTGCGCAGAGATCCCCCCCCCCGTCTCTCGTCCCGGAGCCTGGTTGGGTAAGCACAGTTCTCGATCTGGTTAATGAGAGTCATCTGTGGCATGAAGGGGGTGTGCTATGGTGGTGGTGGTCTTGGTAGACTAAAGCTCTAGGAACCGAATGTACAGAATCGAGTCCGTGCAACTCTGAAAATCTCGCATGCCACCCCTGGTGCTGTGGTCGGCACAGCCCGGAGGATGTTTTCTCTCTTCTCTGCTCTCTGAAGGCCTCTACCTATAATTAATTTTACTGATAATATTATAGCGTAGGATGTGTTTCCCATTCCGAACCCTATACCACCAGATCCGGCTCTTACGATTGATATCATAACTCATTTGGAGGGCAATAGCCCATTAGGTCACAACCCCCAGACTGCCCTTCCACCAGGTGTCGTCGGCTTGCGTCGTGTAGTAGAGGCCTGCCTCATCAGTGATCGATATCTCACAGCCTGAATTTTTTTCATGGGAATAGGATATGGGGGTGGCTCTCAAGGAACATTACACGCCTCCCTTCCATAGCTCCTAGCACCACACCTCGTTGCTTGTCGACTTTTTCTCTCCCTTTGCTTTTCTTGTCAATTAAGACGCAATATTACCAAAAACAGGTAATTATCTCTGCGCGAACCACACCAAGCCAGAAACGGTCTCCTCAAACCAGGTCGAAAGCGCGCCAAGTCCATGATGCTCCTAAAGAAACTACTCGTAGTGTCCTGATGTTTGTGAACACGACCACTATTGCATAATGCCAAGATCAGGGCAAAAAACTCAACTTTAACCATATACAATAGCAGTCAGGTTCACAAACGTCAGAGAATTACGAGTAGTGTCCGTGCCGCCCACAACCCAGAGAAGAAGCAAGCCAGCCCCTACGATACAAGAAGTGATTTGCTCGTCGTCTTAGATGCATTAGCACTAATATACAGCCAACACCCGTCCGCGCTCACTCTGCAGATGCAAGCTCCGAGTGAGCAACTATGAACCGACGTATGCCTGGGGTTCTACCAACAGAAAATACTGTATGATTCAAGACACGGCACAGGTGAAGCAAGATAGAGCGGCGACAGAACTGATATTTGTTTCTAATTTCCCTTCCTGATACTGAATAATTTTTCCAATGACACGGCCTACCAATTCGGATAACCGAACGCCTTTCGGAATTCCAAAGCATAGTCCATCGTCCTTCCCGCACATCCACTATTTTCCAACTTTTGCAAAGCCTCCGGTAGCCTGTTTGTCATATAACATGAGCACATATGAGATCACATCTGATATGCCCTTCTTGGAATCGCTCACCATTCTTTAATATTACGAATCCGAGTTTTGTGCTGTACGCCAGAAATGTCAGCTGAGCTAGCGCTTTCACATATTATGATGTGCCGAGGGACCAAATATTGTGGGTGGGGTACGATAAGAGGGGGGGAGGGGTAGTAGTAGTACGGCAGGATGAGTAGATAGAAACTGGGGTGGTTCGAATTCTTGTGCCTTCTCCATCCTCTCCCACAGTCCAACCGCCTTTGATGGGTCATACTGTGATTATTAGACGATTAGTTAGTTCTAATAGAAAAGAAGAAAAAGGAGAAAAAGCAAATACGATTCCGACAACATTTATGCAGTAAGGTTAGGATCGGGAGCTGCTTACACATGCTTCAGCCATCATCATCAGTCCGATATAGTCAGCCTGCAATAAGAAATCGAAGCCAAAAGAAAAAAGTAAGCAAAATAGCCTCATTCAAGCTCCCGTCTTAAAACGAGAGGGTTTATGGCGGTTGTGTAGATCAAACGGTTCCAGAATGACATACTTCAGCCTATTCGGGGAATCGGGAGGTCAGAAATAAGTAGTACCACAGCATGCGAGAAAGAAAAAAAAACAAACGATGATTTTAGGGATGGATCCATAATGAGGAAAATAATCTGGGGGTACCGTGCCTCCTGTCTCCTCGAACCAGGTCGAAGGTAAACCAGGTCCATGATGTTCCCGAGAATACTAGTGTCCGTGCCGCTCACAACCGAGAGAAGGAGCAAGCCGGCTATCGCAAGAACTGATTTGCTCATCCTCTCGGACGCATGGTGGGCAACAGTGTGAGCGATCTCGTGCGACATAACAGCCGCCAGGCCATCTTCATCACCACAGATACCCAGTATCCCACTCGCATCAGGTTAGCATGTGCCGAACAATGTGTTTTCCCCACGCTCTCCCTTCTACTTCCACCTCGGCCTCCCCCACTTCTAATCTATGCGCCATCGGAGAGCTCCCCAACTAACTACCAATTACGATACATACCTGAATACAAAGACCTTGCCACTACTGCCTATCAGTAAAAGAAGGGGGAAAAACTTCAAAGCTTTAGTTTCGGGGGCCGAATCTGCCTCACTAACCCCGGAATAACAAAAGCATTCTTGATAGAATCGTCCTTTATAACAAAGACCTCCCATTTTAGGTCTCCAAGTCCGGACACCGGCACCAACCTATGCTCACCATTAGTCCTTCCATCAATTGATCAAAAAAAAAAGCCACATATTCGCCCTACGCGCCCTTCCATTCTCAGAGAAGAGGTAAGGAGCATGGCAGGCGGGGACAGAATACGCAAGTTATCCTACCGATCCATAACCCTCTTGACATATCTAGTCGTAGGATGATAAGAAGGCAGTATCTGTCCCTGGTAGCTCTCCTTTACCTCGGCATACCTATTGGCATTTGATAGAGTTAGAAAAAACAAAAAAAATCTCCTTCCCCCCACCCGCCCTCTAATTTACGCTCTAAATTGCATATTAGAGGCAAACGGTTTTTTGCTCCCAGGGAAGGATTACGCCTGCTGCGCCATCTGCGCCTCCATCTCCGTACTCAAAAAATTAAACCTCCGTCTCCCAGAAACGGGTACCGTCTCGAGATTATACACGTAGAAGGTGCCCCCGCCAAGAATAGCCACTCCCACGAATCTCCTACATTACCGGAGGCAATCGGTTAGTTTAAGCTATCCTTGCTCCCGTACCCCGCCCCGACCGCCCCACAATAGCAATAAAAAAAGAGAGCAAGGGAGACATCCAGCAGCATAGGGAAAGTGAGCGTGGACGTTCACGCCATCTCCTGGAACCGCTTTGCCACGTGCTATCGCCTGTACGGGTTTTAAACACACCTAAAGTTCGGATTCTCCCACGAGTGCTCGGCCCACTGCTTCCTTCTCCGAAACCCCTGATATTGATGTGTAGGTGGTAGGTGCATAAACGCCGCGCTTTGTTGCCCCTGCTGCTGCTGTAGCTTCAAGCCACCGCCAGGCATGACCGGCCTGAGCTTTGATGCAGCCACGCCCATAGATTGAGGGAACGTGCGGAGGAACGGCCCCGTACTTGTGAGGCCTCGAGCAAACATGGCGGTGAGGTATATATCTATCTACCTATCTCTCGTGGATGGCTTGATAGGAGGTGGAGGAAGCAGTTATATTGAAGGGCGGGATGGTCCGGTTTGTATATTTGATAGATTTGTCGCCCGGAGTTTTTTTCCCTAAAAACTTATGAGCTCGGTATGAGAGGCCTAAGCAAAGTCCGGGGTTGTTTGGTTGTCACCGTTGACCCAGTAGAGCAACTTATCATACGACTGACAAAAGCCCCTGCTAACCAAATGCGGAATGCCTCCCCTGACCCCAAACCCAATGCTTGACCAGCAGCAAATAAAGTTGCTCCTATTATATTAACAAAAAATTTAATGGTAATGTAGTCTACGATGTGATACTGGTAAGTCTTTTTCTTTCTTCACAGGCGGAATCATCTTATGCGGCCGAAACCTTGCTGCTGACAATGCGTCCACGGGTTCATAAATACTACGTGCATAGAACTTGGCCTTGGCACCACCGTTACTAGTACAATACCTTATCGTTACACATCAAAGATAGTATGATAAATCGATCACCAGCCATTTCAAATACCGTGAAAATTAGAATGATTAAGGAAGACGCTAGAGCGTCCAGAAGTTCCCCTTTGGATTGAGGAGAGAAAAGGGTGAAAAGATCCTCCCTCAGCCCTCAGTTGAGACAAGTAAAAACAAAAACCACAACGGAACTCACCAGGAGAGGCAACTCCAACGTCCTAGAGACATTCTTAATTATCACAGTTTTTATGGTACAATACAAGTACTCTACTTAACAATGGTGTCTCAGTGGACCGTGCTAAAGTTAGAAGTCGTAAAAGATGTCTAGTATGCCACGCCAAGGGCCTCGAGCGGCGAGTAAATCGAACAGAAGAGAAGAGAAAAGGTGAAAAAATTGGGTATAATTATCATACAGAAGAAATGAGGAAATAGAAACAGCCGGGACAAAGATGAACAAAGGAATAGCGTATCATACATAATACTCACTGACACCATCTCTATGAGTGGCAAGCTTGCATCCCGTCCTAAATAGCTCTTATAGAAAACGAGGATGGAAGAAATAAAATATAAAATAACATGACGACCCCCTGCCGGAAAGGCTATGAGAAACTGCCCGAAATATTTTACCCTCCCGAATAACACCACACCCAAATAATACACGAAAAGGAAAAGGAAAAGGGGAAAAAACACCAAAGCACCGTAAAGTTGACTCCTAACAATTCATACAGCGACTGACAAGCATAACTAGGAAATTTAAAATAAAATAAAAAAGTTCAATATAATCTAATCCTCTTCCATAAGGGAGTCCTCTGTATCTCGCCATTCCCGTGCCTGAATAGAAAGCCGCTTGACACCGGCCACTCTCTCAGCGTAAAGAGACTCACAGGCAGTTCTGTTACCGGGATTTTTAGCCATTACCAATTCTTCGATGGGAGCTGGCATGAATTACCTAAAAGTGATAGACCTCTGAGACGAAATAACACCAACGGCTTGGAGAACGGCTTTTCGGGAGTCTCTGACGAAAACCGCCGGATGGCTGATCCACTCAAGTGCCGACTCTAATTCTGCATCTAAGGCTGACACAGTCGCAGCATCAATTACTGATGCAGGCGTAAAGTTTGTCTCCAGGGGTGGGGTAGCCGCCGGTGTATGTCCACTCGAGCCCACATCAGGGACTTCTGGCAGAGGGATAGACGGGGAAGGTGAGGGAAGAGGTGGCAACCCCCCCTTTCCAAGTCCCTTAAGGATTGTTCGGGTCTCGGTGAGTAGGGTATGCGCCCGATCGTGCTGACCCCGAGATATGAGTGTCAAAGCGCGACTCAACATATCTGAGGTTAATAGCTCCATACGTCGTTGCACCACCATCGGGTGAGGGGGGATCGGTGGCGATCCAGGCCTGCTGCCCTTCCTGGGGCTAGCAGGAAGCATTGTGATGGCGAGCAAATGTGGCCGAGATAGTTGCGAAAGCGTTCCCTCTCGCTGAATATCGCCGTACGTCAAATCCGCTTGGATGAGTGGCACCTCCTCGATACTAATTGTCCTTGATTCATCCTGATCGGCGGAGCCCCCTAATGCTTCCAATCCAGACACGATCGATTCCCATGCATCCTGAGGAGCCATTTCGCCCTGCGAACTATCCGGGGAGATGACCAATTGAACCAAAACATCTAAGCCCATTAGCCTTGATTTATTTCCTTTATCAAAACACCAAAAAAACATACCTTTCTTGTCTCCAAAGTGAAGATCCCCAAGAGCAGCTTCCGCCTCCCTCCCAGATGATCTCTTTGACACATGTAAAGCTCCACTAATCTTGACAAATCTCGCAGGCGATCCTTCAGGGAGTTTCAGTCTGAGTTTGGCGTTCTGGTGGGAAAGTGTTTGCAGGGCGCCGATGCATCCTGCCACACATTCGCGCAACATCATCCAATCCTTGACATAAGTGAATTGACCCTTGGTCCGAGTTGAAAGTTCGATCATGGTGTCCGGTTTATGTGTAAGCCCAAGCCCGAACGAGTGAATTGTGATCCTAGCAGGTATTAGTACAGCCAGGTTGAATATATCTGGAATTTAGATTACCCACTTTGCCGCTTCTGCCCTGGACACCACGAAATCCACATTTTCAGTATCCGATGTCGAGGAATCACTAATCAAAAGAATGGATGCGATAGGGTTGCTTGATTTCCTCTGCATCAGCAAGTCCATTGCAACGTTGGCTCCGTCAACCACATCAGTGCGCAAACTCTTTTGGCCTACAGGCCGAATTGAGTTGAAAACTTTGGACCAACCACTCCAGCTCTTTGCCAATAGCGAGGTCAACGCAACTCCCCCACTACTCGACCCAAATGTCACCAGCCCCATTCTGTCCCGCTCTCCAAGATTGTGAATCAGAAATTTGAGTGAGTCGCGGATTAGGTTGATTTTGAGCCCTTGCATAGATGATGAGACAGGGATAACGACAACAATATCGAGAGGAATGTGAACAGCTGGGGGTATCTGCGGCTTTGCTCCTCTGATAGATGCAGTATACTCAGTAGGTGCCGTGACGATAGACCTTCCTCCACCATGTGTCCCACTATAGGCCGAGTTGACAGAGGATACTCGCCTGATTGTTTTTGTAGCACGAAAGTCGTCATCTTCATCAGAATTAGAACCCCGCTTGTCCTCATACTGAGGGCTCCTCATTGTCGGTGCAAGCTCCACAGCATTTAAATCCAATAAGGCACGATGCCACTGATCCATTTGAGCACCGGTGGGAAACAATAGATGGAACTGAGGCAGTTCAGCAACAGAAAGACTCAAGGTGAGGATGTGCATATTTTCGTCTGGACCATCGGTTAGACTTACGTGGACGGAATAGGAGAAATAAAAATAATAAAAACCTACCTGGTGAGCTCGAATCGCTAACTCTCTTTAAATGTTTCTTTATGAGAATAGACCCTTTCAACGTGCATTTCACATTTCTCTTTTTAACGCCATTGGCCCATTGGGAGGCAGGCGCGGAACTCTTCTTGTCCTTAACACAGATAAGCATCTCCGAGAAGAGGTAGCACTCTAACTCTTGCCATGCTTGACAATCCTTGCCAACTTTGATGGTTCCGTGGAGACGGAGTTTGCCGAATCTATTTTCGTTTAGCCACTGACGACGAACCCGTATAAACACAAAACCTTACCTTCCAAAATCAAGGCCATGCCAATTCTCAACCCTCAAACGAAGATCGTCCGTGATAGCCGCCAATACTTCATTTTCCCGCTCCTTCTCCATATCGCGTTCCCTCTGCCTTGTTCCTGCTCCCTCCCGCTCAAAGGAATATTGGCTCCGATTTGTCGGGCTAGGGGGGTGATATGGTTGTTCATACGTTGGCGGTAAAGCTGGCACAGGCGGTATCGAGTCTTCCGGGTATATGGGTTGCACTTTCCTGTCAGGAACCTCCACGGTCACCAGACAGGTAAGGCTTTGCTGGGCCTTGGATCGTGTAATGGTCGGAAATTCACTCTTAACTGTAACAATGGGGGGTGGTATGGGACTCGCCATCGAATTCCTTGAGCTGAGCTCGCTTTCCAGACTTTGAACATCGTAGTCATGACGACGAGTAGTAGGCGGGGCGAGTGCTGGGTCAGGATATTCACCAGCCGAAGCACCACTATTATTCCTCCAGTGCCCGTTCTCGTGTCGTGGACCCGTAGAATCCCTCATATCACTGCGGCTCTCCCCCCGACTCTCTCTATTTAAACTAGAAGTCCGGCTCCCCTGCCGACTTCGTGTCCTGGTGCTATAATTTTCATAATGTGGCGAGGCCAATTCTCTTTCCCTCTCCTTTTCCCTCTGCCGATCCCTATCCCTCTCTCTCTCCCGCTCGCGTTCACGTTCCCGGTCTCTAGGTGCCTCTCTAGTTTCAACAACGGACACAGATCTCACAATGCTGCTCAGTTTTTCTAAGCGGGATCAGCATCTAAAAACAATTTTCATCGGGTAGTGACAACATACCAATATCCAATACATTTCCACCACGACTAGAGTCAAGCCCCAAAGGGGCATTGCACTCGGGGCAAAATTGAGTATCAACCTCTTTTATGTACTCATAGAAGCAGGCCTCATGGGACACATGAGCACAAGAGAACTGGAGAACACGCTCTCCACGAAGAGTGTGCTCTAAAGGTTCCTCGCAAACGGCACAATGACTACCGATAAAGGTTCTATCGCGACGGTTCCGCGAGCGGTCCATATCTAACATACCAGCCATCGAGCTGGTTCCCGGGCGAGTAGTCGCTCGCGACTCTGATGCGATAGAAGGCGCACGATTCGTAGACGCAACTGAAGGTGCAAATGTGCGCGTGTTAGATTTGTTAGAAAAGCTATCACCAAGGTGAGAATCACTAGCAAGGCGTCTTAATCCAAAACGTCGCTGACGAGTTGGAGGGTCGCCGAGAACTGAAGTTGTTGAACCTCCAGATACACAAGACTCGGCAGGAGAGCGGTGCTTACCGCGCCGACCAAGTAAGCCGAGACGGTACCACTGAGGACTATCTTCCTTAGGATTCGATGAACGGAAGCTCGTCATGAGCAGGTGGGCTTCTCGTATGAATATGAAGGGCGTTTAGCTAGGAAAAATAAACTTGCGCAGGCGTGCTTGTTTTTGGGCAGCAAGATGAAATGTACTAAGGCTCTGGGAAAAAGGGGACGAAACGGAGGGGGTGGTAGAAAGGGGGGGGAGTGTCGGTGGTGGTAGGAATGGCCCTGGTGGGGAGGAGATCGTAGCGATCCGACCGTAAGTCGGGATTGGGAAACGCTCAATTTTTGACGATGGGTAAGTGCGATCCGAGTGATGGAGGGCAGGTCTACTAGTAAAGGACGCCCTGTGGCTGTAGGTGTGGGGGGGGTTTGCTCACACTCCTGGCTACTGCCGTGCTTCCACTGCCGTCAAAAAGAACAAGAAACCCAAGACAAATAAAATATGGGACCGAACCCAAGGCGAGCAGCAAGGATGACAATACTTCCTTGAACAGGGTTTAGATGCAGCTGTAGATTCCCTCTCCCTGGATGGAA
>Ga0307509_10000939_pt1 | contig 49848 bp, 73 predicted proteins | sample 10_EM_MG_FD_202245 | JGI IMG/M metagenome (GOLD analysis project Ga0307509, IMG submission 202245) | Populus trichocarpa ectomycorrhiza microbial communities from riparian zone in the Pacific Northwest, United States - 10_EM | ecosystem: Host-associated > Plants > Roots > Unclassified | place... | reverse complement strand
GGAACCGAGGGGAATCGGACCCCTGACCTCTTGCATGCCATGCAAGCGCTCTCCCAGCTGAGCTACGGCCCCTATGGATCGTGATGTGGTGTCCAGCGCTGGTGTCGAACCAGCGGCCTCTGCCCTGTCAAGGCAGCGCTCTACCACTGAGCTAGCCGGACTTTGTCTTGTGCCAATCCCTACCCGCGTCGATCCGCGGTAGTCGGGAGATCTGGTGCGTCCGGACGAATTCGAATCGCCGGCCCCCGGCTTCGGAGGCCGGTGCTCTGTCCAACTGAGCTACGGACGCTTTGTTCCTGGTGCCCGCGAGAGGACTCGAACCTCCACGCCCTTTCGGGCACAAGCACCTCAAGCTTGCGCGTCTACCAATTCCGCCACGCGGGCATGCGTGTTCTACTGACTGCGCCTCGTGAAGCGCCTCAAGTTCAACTGGTAGCCTGAGCTGGACTTGAACCAGCGACCACCGCCTTATCAAGACGCTGCTCTACCAACTGAGCTATCAGGCCATTCTTGGTGCCGTCACAGGGGGTCGAACCCTGAGCCTCCTACATACCAAGCAGGCGCTCTACCAACTGAGCTTTGACGGCGATGTACTTCTCTGCTGTCTTCGCAGTGTTTCTGGTGCCGCCACAGGGGATCGAACCCTGGGCCTCCTGCTTACGAGGCAGGCGCTCTACCAAAACTGAGCTACAGCGGCATTGTGTTGTGTACTGGTGGATGTGAACTGGTCCCCCCTGCCGGACTCGAACCGGCACGCCCCGAGGGACGTCAGGACCTAAACCTGGTGCGTCTGCCAATTTCGCCAAAGGGGGAATTGAAACACCTGAGCTAACGCGGCAAGATGTGGGTCATGAGAGGATCGAACTCCCGGCCTACGCCTTAGAAGGGCGCTGCTCTGTCCACTGAGCTAATGACCCGCCGATATAGCAATTGTGTTCGCCATTAGTCGGCTGAAAGTCGACTCTAAGTCTGGCAAGGGCGGGAGGGTTCGAACCTACCAACACCTGGAGTCAAAGTCCAGTGCTCTACCAATTGAGCTACACCCCTATCGTAATTGGCGGAAGAGATGGGATTCGAACCCATGCGTCTCCTGACGGAAACTCCTGCTTAGCAGGCAGGCGCCATAAGCCACTCGGCCACTCTTCCAATTTGTTCTTTGGTGGTTCGTGCAAGGATCGAACTTGCGACATGCGGCTTATGATGCCGCCGCTCTACCGACTGAGCTAACGAACCGTTGTTGATTGATTGACTGTGGTGCCGCTGCGCGGCGCCGCATCGTGCGCAAGACACTCTGTCTGATCTGGTGCCTCGGACCCGATTCGAACGGGTGACCTCTTTCTTAGGAGGAAAGCGCTCTATCCAGCTGAGCTACCGGGGCATGAATGATGGCTTCTACAAGGATGACGGCCGAAGCCGCCACCCTCAGACCGCGACGTAGCCGCGGAAAGTCAAGCTGATGCGCGGACCGCACTCGAAACCCGCTTTGGGGATGCGGTGCCTCCAGGTGTCCTGCATGCCGGGTGCCATCACACACAAGCTGCCGTTGCCCAACAGAACCTTCGTCACATCCGTCTTGTCTTCAATTGGCATGAACCAGATCTCACGCTCGGCACCCAAGGTGACGATGCTGATCGGCCTGGCGTCGTCCATCTCCGGAGAATCGTCGGAGTGCGGCCCCAAGTGGTCACGAGAGTTCTCGTACCCGTTCAAGAAACAGACCTCCATCTTGGCCGCAGTGCGTTCCTCGACCATCGCCTTGATGTCGCTGATCGCAGGGTGCCAGGGACTCGGCAGATACTCGCGAGCGAACTCCGGGTTGCCGTACTTGTAGGGCGCGGCGACTTCGTTGCAATAGTACTCGCGCCTGGGCGTCAAGCCTCTGCGCTCCCAGGCCAACTCTTCCCACAAGGTCTTGAAAACGCTCATGGGATCGGAGATGAAGCCCGGCGTGTAAGTAATCGGGGCTTTCATCGCCGCCTCCAAGAGTCTGTTGTTGAATAAGTCCTAATTTCGACGATGACGGGTACCGTGTACCACGGTGTCGCTGGTGCCCACCCCGGGACTCGAACCCGGACACCTTTCGGCGGCGGATTTTGAGTCCGCTGCGTCTACCAATTCCGCCAGGAGGGCATGTGCATTGACAGCCATAAGATCGCACAATGCGCTCGCCGGCGAAGTGCGGTCTTATGCTTGAGTGAGTTGGGGTGAACGACGGGGTTCGAACCCGCGACCATCTGATTCACAATCAGAGACTCTTCCAATCTGAGCTACGTCCACCATTGAAACTGGTCGGAATGGCGAGGTTCGAACTCGCGACCCCTTGCCCCCCGAGCAAGTGCGCTACCAGGCTGCGCTACATTCCGATTGAAGAACTGGTGTCCACGGTTGGGATCGAACCAACGACCTGTCGCTTATCGGGCGACTGCTCTGTCCATCTGAGCTACGCGAACGGTGTTTGATGTGGTCCCACGTGGAGGGCTCGAACCTCCGACCAACGGGTTAAAAGCCCGCTGCTCTACCGGCTGAGCTAACGAGGGAAAGTAAGTGGCTCCGAAGGACGGTTTCGAACCGCCGACCAACGCATTAACAGTGCGCCGCTCTACCAGCTGAGCTACATCGGAATTGAAGGGTTGGCTGAAAGGCTCCCAAGTCCCCGACAAGAAGATCGCGAAGACGAAAGCACATTGGAAGTATGTAGTCCACGCAGGGCATTCGGGGACTTGGCAACCTTCCAGCCGGGAAGGGGGTAGCCGGAACAAAGGAATTTGCAGAGACGGCGACATTTTCAAGATGTAGTCCCTGCGAGGCATTCCCAGCCACCTTGGATGAGGACCGCATCTGATCCACATTCAAGGTGGCTCGCCGCGAACCGCGGCGAGCCCTCTCGACGGTTAAAGCTTCACAGCTTCAACCGCTGCCACCAGGCTTGCGCCGGCAGCTTCGCCGCGAGTGAACGCGGCCAGCACATCGAACACCGCGTCGGAGAACCCCCCGACGTTGAGCACCTCCGGTGCGTTTCGCACCTGGAGGCTCGTGTTCGGCGTCACGTCGATCGCGACCAGCTTGGCCGACGGGTGAAAACGCTTGTAGCGCTCCCAGACCGTCTGGCTAGCCGTACCGCGCGACCGCAAGGCGCCTTCGCGGTCCGCCCAGGACTCGTAGTCCGAGACGTAGATGACCGTGTCGACCCTCTCGCCAGTCTCGAGCAGCCTGATCAAAGGACGCGAGACCGCCGTCGATCCGCCACCCACGCTGGCGAGCTTCTCGGCGTTGGTGAGCACCGAGTCACGCGACGAAAGCTTCAGCCCGTCGACCACTTCGCCCTCGAAGGGCAGCACGATCGCATCCGGGTTCTTGGCGAGCACCGCGGCAGCTACCAATGCAGCCACGTCGATGCAGCGCACCTTCGATGCCTGCTCCGTCCCCTTGCCCGTCACCGGGTCCTTCATCGAGCCTGACACGTCCGGGCAAACAGCGACTCGGCCTTCGAACTGCGGCACGTTCGCCAGAGCGATGTCCAGCGCGTCGTGCAGAGCGTCCGCGATTTCGCGCGGGAGGTCCGGCGCCGAATGCCGGTACGCCGCCAGCAACTGGTACGGCATCACCTTCGCCGACTCGATCAAGCCCCTGGTCCTCAGCCGATCGGCTACCAGCGTGACCATCGAACGGTCCTTGAACACGCCGTGGCGCAAGAAGGAGTTCAGGTTCATCCTGGTCATCTGCCAACCGGCGGTATGGGCAACGTCTGACCACTGCGCGTCCGTCAGGTAGTGGTCAACCAGCCGGAAGTCGACGTTCGGCACCTTGGCGCCGGACGGTGCCTGCTTGAAGGCTTCCAACTCGTTGACTTCCTTGGGCAGCGCTGCCGCGTTCACCGGCTTCCCGATCAGGTAGCCGAACAGCGCTTCCCGCTCCGCGCCCTGGGCCTTCGGCCGCGCCAGCTTGATCACGTCTGCCAGCGACGGGTCGTTTCCTACCGCACCGTTGATCAACTGGCGAACAGACGCATCGTTCAGCCACTCGGCGACACGCGCCTGCGGGCCTGAACCCAGCGAGCGCCGCCCAGCCAAGCCTGACCGGACCGCCTCCACGAAGTTGCGTAGCATCTTCGCGTTGTCGACAACCCTCGGGAACGCCTTGGCGAACAGTGCGGGATCCGTCACTGACAAGACCGCCAGCATGAATGCGGGCGCATCCTTCATGTAGGCCTTCTCGCGGCCGTAGACGGCCAGCTTTGCCACGAACTCCGGACGCGCTTCCTGCGCCAACTTGACTACGCGCTCCAGGTCAGCCTTGGCGCTCGTGTAGAACGTGCTGCCGAAGGTCCCGGTCACGACGTACTGAGCGAGCTGCTGCTCCGCAGTCATCGCGAATGCCGCCCCTCCGGCGTTGTTCGTCACCACCCCAGCCGGCGCAACGCGCGCTGCTGACGCAAACAAGTTCTTGTTCATCTCTTCGCTCCTCTGTCATTCGACGCAGTACGACGCGTCGACAAGTTGTGTAACCCCGGAGGGCTCTATGTGTCCCAGGCCACTCGACCGACCGCGTCGATCTCTGCGGTCCTGCCTGAGTGCGCGATCTTCACCACTTGCTCGGTCACGTGAAGGACCGTCGCGCCACGCTGCAGCATGAAGGCCACCTTCGGCGCTGCCGCTGGAGCCAGCGGCTTGAAGCGGCTCAGATCGGTTGACTGCTTGGGCGTTGTCTTGGTTGCCGCGGATGCTGCGCCGCGGCGGCGCATTGCTTGTGCATGCATGGCAACTCCTGTGGATGTGGAGACGTCGACGGGACTCGAACCCATGTATTCGGTTTTGCAGACCGACACCTAAACCAACTCGGTCACGACGTCATGAAAGTGAGACTGGCAGGTGCGGACGGCATCGAACCGCCAACCTTCGGTTTTGGAGACCGACGCTCTGCCAATTGAGCTACGCACCTATCGTTCTTTGCTGCTACTTTGATCGCATATCCAAGGGCACCACATCCCAGGCGCACGGCCCGGTTGGTAGGCAGCCACGGTGCTGCCACACCGCTGATGCCTTGGGATATTCGATCGACTCGATCGTGGAGCGGGCGACCGGGGTCGAACCGGCCTGCGACGGCTTGGAAGGCCACCTGTACTCCATCTGACCACCCGCATGGCTTGTCGTGGAGCGGGCCACGGGCATCGAACCCGTCTCGTCCTGCTTGGGAAGCAGGTGCCTAACCAAATCAGCCAGGCCCGCATGTGAGGTTGAAGGTGCACTTGGGTGGGATCGAACCACCGGCCTTCTTTGTCATTCAGGAGCTGCCGAGGCGAACACTCCAACCGTGAGGGTGACGCTCTATCCGACTGAGCTACAAGTGCAAGAAAAGTGGTACCGCGTGAGGGATTCGAACCCCCGGCCTCTGCGTTCGTAGCGCAGCACTCTAGTAGTCCAACTGAGCTAACGCGGTATTGACGGGCGGAGGGTGTCGGGATCGAACCGACGCATGGCCTGCTTCAGAAGCAGGTGCCTTTCCAACTTGGCTAACCCCCACAGATTTGCGACACGGCGCATTGCCGCTGTCGACTCAACAACAACCCCACAGAAGTACCGCACTGAACCGGCCTGGCCGTCATGCGGATTGGATTCTGGTCACGCTGTAGGGGTGATCTGGCGGAAACGGAAGGATTCGAACCTTCGGAGCCGTCGCCGACTCAACTGCTTTCGAAACAGCCGCAATAGACCTCTCTGCCACGCTTCCAATTCAATGCGCTGGTCCCCCGAGCAGGACTCGAACCTGCACGCCCTTGCGGGCAACGGCACCTGAAACCGCCGCGTCTACCAATTCCGCCATCGGGGGATGGATCTGGTGCTAAGGGTCGGGGTCGAACCGACGACGCGCGGACTTTCAACCCGCCGCTCTACCAGCTGAGCTACCTCGGCAATGATTCGTGTGCCATCGCTTGCGCAGCGGCGGCGTGTGTGTAGTGACCCTAGTACTTGCGAGTTGCCTCGTGTTCCCACTCCAAGCCCGCATCCGCATCCACGGCAGCGAAAGAGAAGTCGTTCCAACCCACTTTGTGGGCGCGTGCGTTGGGCCTGTCGACTACACGCTGAAGGACCTGCAATTGAGTGGTAGGCCGTGCCGGACTTGAACCGACGACTAACCGATTATGAGTCGGCTACTCTACCAACTGAGTTAACGGCCCATTGCAATCGTTAAGTGTACCTATTGGCCGGCTATTCAAAGTGTGGTCCCCCGCCCGGGGCTCGAACCCAGACAACACGGATTAAGAGTCCGCTACGCTGCCACTCGCGTCCGCAGGGGATTGTGTATTGGCCGAGAGATCGGGATTCGAACCCGAGGACCGACTCACGCCGATCAACTGCTTTCCAGACAGCCCCGTTCGACCACTCCGGCATCTCTCGAAAAACTGGCGGAAGGTGCGAAGGATTCGAACCCGCGAACGGCAAGCCGTTGCCCGCTTTCAAGGCGGGTGCCTTAGACCAACTCAGCCAACCTTCCATGTTCATGCGCCTTCGACTTCCGATCGAACACGACTTGCAGATTTTCTGCCGGCATCTCGCTCCACTTATCGCGTGCAGTTGCGAGCGACTGGTGTAGCACGTCTCTCATTCGGGGAGCACCTACACCCAATTACCGCTTGCAATGGGTCCACAGAGCCACGTCTCCCGTGTGGCGGGGCCTGATGCACAGGCTTTGGATTTGGCGCCAAGTAGGGGACTCGAACCCCTGACATTCGGATAGACAATCCGCTGCTCTACCAACTGAGCTAACTCGGCAACTAGGAAATTGGTCGGGGCGAAAGGATTCGAACCTTCGACCTACTGGTCCCAAACCAGTTGCGCTACCAGGCTGCGCTACACCCCGACGGAAAGAAAGACTGGTGGAGGATGACGGGTTCGAACCGACGACCCCCTGCTTGCAAAGCAGGTGCTCTCCCAGCTGAGCTAATCCCCCAAGAACTGAACACGAGTGTTGCACAGGCCGTGCACTCTCGAAGTGGCATTGTGTGGTCTCCGCGACAGGGATCGAACCTGCGACCTCGAGTTCCCGAAACTCGTGCGCTACCAGACTGCGCTACACGGAGATGGATGTACTGGTGGGCAAGGTTGGATTCGAACCAACGGCGACCGCTAGGGTCAGCGGATTTACAGTCCGCCGCAATAAGCCTCTCTACCACTTGCCCATGAACTTCTTTGCTGCTGTCAATTCGCGCCTATTGAGAATCGACTCGGAGCACTTGACTGGTGGAACTGGAGGGAATCGAACCCTCGGCCTCCTGTGTGCGAAACAGGCGCTCTCCCAAAGACTGAGCTACAGCCCCATGAAACGATGAAAACTGGTGGGTGCTGACGGTCTCGAACCGCCGACCTGAGTCTTGTAAGGACCCTGCTCTACCAACTGAGCTAAGCACCCGAAAGGTTGTGCGTTACGAGTTCGCACGCCGCCCAATCTTGCGGCCGGTTTCCTCTGTCGAAGCCTGAGCTCGACGACAGATCCTTATTGGTTGCGGAGAAAGGATTTGAACCTCTGACCCCCGGGGTATGAACCCGGTGCTCTACCAACTGAGCTACACCGCGATTGTTCTCTTGTAGAGAGCGCTGTTGGAGCAGCGCTCTCTGCAAGAGACCGAAACCTCTTGCATTAGATCGGGCTGAGACTACACCCGTGTCGACCAGACCGTGTGGAGGATTATCGAGCGCCTTGCGGGCACCTTTCCCTCCGCGTCCTCATGAGCCACCTTGCGATGCGCCCATGACGTCTGGCGTAGCGGCCTTTTTGAGAGTGCGGCTTGTCACTCGTCGTACAGTGCGACTCGACCCTCTTGCTACCGCCAGCCTTGCGGGCTGTACAGGGAGCTACCCCCTACGTGCGCCTTCCGATCGATCGGCCTCAGCCTTGCGAGCCTTGGCCAACCTGAGTTCTGTCTTGCGACAGCCCAGGCTTACGCTACTTTCACACTGCACCGGGAACGTCTTTGCGTTTGATGCTAGTGCCGGGATTGAACCGGCGACCTATGGTTTCGTAGACCATCGCTCTACCAACTGAGCCAACTTGCTCCTGCTGCGATGCGCGTTCCCTGTCGCTCACACTCCTTTTGGAAGCATGAATACAACGCACCGCGTGTCTTTCGCCTTGCGGGCTACTCAACCGATCTTTGCGATTCACGTACTCTCCACCCCTTGCGAGGCAGTGAGCCCGAGGACCACTCGATCTGAACCAGTGCTCTTCGCCGCAAAGCGTCGAACCCTAGTCCTACCCTTTCCCGTCCACGTTGGCGAGTTGGTTTTGCATAGAGGGTCGGCACCACCCGTTACCTCTACATCGGCTGCAGTTCCCCTCGGCCGAAGCCTCAGGCTGTTGAGCCAATGCTCTTTCCTATGCACTCGCTTCCCGTATCGTGCCGCCGATTTGGTCAGCGACACAGCGCTTTCGCGCCCGGGTAGGCTTGCATGAATGACCGTCGATTGCCCGAAGGCTTTCGTCGGCGCAAGGGGTGGCAGGACTCCTTGCTTTCGGTGCATCGCTGCACCATATCTTGCGGATCTCATGCGATCCGGAACCGAGGTTCCGACTGCGCCTTCACGCACGCAGTCGGAACGCCGCTTCTTCTCTGCCTGGAGCACCGTGGGGGATTCGAACCCCAGCCCGTGGGCGCCAGCGTGAAAGGCTGGTGACCGTTTACCAATCAGTCGTCACGGTGCATAACTGGGTTCGGCCACAGACCCGAGTTGCCTCTGCTTCTGCTGTGCCGCGGTCGACCAGGCGATCCTCCGCGACTACCGAACTGGTGCCCTCTGCCTCGATTCGAACGGGCGACCGACGCCTTACAAAGGCGCAGCTCTACCACTGAGCTAAGAGGGCTCATTCCTTCTTCATTCCATCCACATCGGCTACACCCGTGCGCGAGCCCACCCGGTGCACCAGGTAGGTCGCCGCATTCAACCAGCGCGGGCTGAACACGTGCACCCCGAGCGAACCCGAAGCTTGTGCTCAGATGCACCCGATGTGGAGCGGACGACGGGGCTCGAACCCGTGGCCTCGACCTTGGCAAGGTCGCGCTCGTACCAACTGAGCTACGTCCGCAAATCGCTGAATCGACCGCCCACCAGTTTGGGCATCGTCCAGCAGCAACTTGTTAAAGAGCGACCGTGATGCCGTTGCGTCACGGTGCCGGCAGTGCCGGCGGTTGTGTCCCTGGATGCCACTCCAGCGACGGGTTGAAAAGCGAAGAGGCCCGGTTCCTTGCGGAGACCGGGCCTCTTTTCGAGAGCTTGGAGATGTGCGCCTACACGCTCACCTCACCCGGTTGGATGTCATCCTCGTAACCATTACCGATGGACCACGGCTGTTGGACGGCGGATGACCGCGATGCACTCGTGTGCAAGGGAAGCTCGGTTCCCAGCGCAAACAGCGAGCGCACGAACACGCAACGTGCCATGACGGCTCGCTGTGTGGTTCTGACGTTTGCTGGCGATTTCACGATGAGCTTCCTGAAAGATTCCTGTGTGGTCTGGCCGCCAACCTTGGCGACCGCGAACGCTACTCTAACCTTGAACGCTTGGACTGTCAACACTGTTGACAGGCCTTTTGCGAAAGTCCCGAAAGACAACAGAAGCGACTGTATAGCCACTCCGGTAGACGTGTCAACAGTGTTGACCTTAAAATTCTTTGGTCGACGTGACGTGTGGTGTTTTTTGGGGGCGCCTCTCTCTGCCCGCACACGAACGTCTTGTGCCCTTCTTCATGTGCAGTGTGCATCGTCGCTGGCGTGACCAAAGTCGGTTTTGCTCCTGTGCAGTAGCTCAAAGAACGTCTCAGAGTGCCACAGTCAATCAGCAACATACGCAGGCGCAACCTGCACTTGCAACTCAACCTCTACCACCATCGACAGATCGATGCAGGGGTTGATACAGGAGCGGCCACTTCCTTTGCCGACGCCATCGGCGTGCACAAGTCCATGCTCTCCAAGCTCAAGGGTGACGGGCCATCCTCGCGCGATGTCTCAGACAGCCTTGCTCGCCAGATCGAGGCGACGTTGAAGCTCCCACGCGGCTGGATGGACGAAGAGCATCACGAAGCCCCGCCGACGCCGGCCGAAGCCAGCTTCATCGAGATCGCGCTACTGGCCTACAGGTCCACAGATGCCGCATCCAGGACGAAGCTCAGAAAACAGCTTCAGGCCATCGTTGACAGTTCTCGATCGTCCTGACGATAGCAAAGCGCGGTGATCCTCCCCTCGGCGCACCTACTTGGCAAGCGTCTTCAGGTCCGTCCCGCAGTGCGGGCAGTGCCTGATCTGGACCCCGCCGCCGCCGGCCATGTCGGACAGGGCGATGAACCAGGCTTTGGCCGACGCCCACCATTCGTAGCGCACGTCGAACACACAGGCGGCCGTGTGCTGCGCGAACTCCGCACAGCACGGCTCGAACCCAGGGGGTAGCCGCCGCGTGCCTTCCGTGCAGGTAGAGCCGTCGACGTGGCGGCGTGTCGACGGACGCAGCATGCTCACAGCGGCTTCAGACACCTTGTCCTCCATCAATCAGTCGAACGCGTCCGGGTCGTGCTTGCGCTGCGGCGCCACGTACGCCGTCCACGACGCCGCGAACTCGCTGGCGGGCACTTGCTGAGGCATGCTGCCAGGCCACACCGTACCGTCCCCGGTACACCGCGCCACGGTCGCCACACCGTTGCGCACGCCGAAGAACTTGAACGGCTTGTCTGCGCCTGCCGGCCCGATCACGACCGCGCCATTGGCGAGCTGGCCGCTGCCGGCCGCGCTCACGCCGGCACCGCTTCGACGGGTTCGTCGTGCGCCCATGTGGGTGGCACGTCCCGCAGGACGGCACCGAAGTCCTCCGGGCTCAGCCGAACCTCGTTGACGTCCATCACGTCTTCGCGCAGGTCCTCGACCTCGTCGCGGTGCAGATCGGACCACTTCGTCTCGCCGAACGACTGCGCGTAGACCATCTTGCCGGTCTCCAGGTCTACCGCCCAACGCGTGCGGGTTTCCTTGCTGCCGACGAAGCAGTGACCGTACTCGTCGCTCACCAGCCAGCGGGGGACGATGGTCTCGATCGACTTGACCACCGCAGCCGCGGCGGCCAACGTTGCCTCTCCGGCCGGCGCCGCCTGCACGAGCTCGGCCAGCGCGGCAGCCAGGTCCTTGATCTCCACCAGGCGCTTCAGCACGTCCAGCACGAGGCCGGTCTGACGCTCCACGTTGTCATCGGGCACGTCGTCCTCACGAAGCAACTTGGCGTCGTACATCGCTTGCTGCACGTCGCTGGCGAAGTCGGAACACGATGCGGTCATCTGGATCTCCTTGGTCTGTATGGGTGAAGTTTGCGCCGTCACGCGGTAGCGCAAAGCCCGCGCTGCCGGGTCGCTACTCGACGTCGGCGCGGGTCAGTCCAAGCGATGTCAAGTAAGCCGTCTTGGCTTCTACGGCCTTGTCGAACTCGTCGTCGTCACCCGCAGTGCATTCGATGACGAAGTTCAGTTCGTACAGCCGCTGGTGCTGCTCCGATGTCAGTGCGACCCTGGCCATGTGGGACGCCTCAGGGGCTTGTCACGACACCGAGGATCGCCGCATCGTGTCGTGCGCCCACCCACGCGTCGTCTGCGCTGTCGAATGTCTTCTCGGACAGTTCACGCTTGGGCACGCTGACGCCATCCGATCCCGTCTCTCTCCACCACCGGAACCGCCCGGCTTGGCTTCGTGACGCCATGACGGAGTAACCCGCCTCCTGCAGTCGCAGCTTTTCGCTCGTGTCCATGCTTCCTTGCCTCATCGTTCCAGAACAGCCGGGCTCTGTGCGCCCTTCGATGACCTGCCCTGACTCGCATGCCAGTCCACCGCGTCAAGCTCCACGATCAGCCCGTAGATCCACCCACGCATGCCTGACCCGACGGCCGCCTTGCCCTTCTCGGCACGCTTGAGCCACACCTTGCGCATCGACTTGAGATCCGGAAATCCGCAATCATGCGCAAACCGAAGTTCATGCTGCTTCGGCCTGACCGATTCGTTCGAATAGTCTTCCGGAAATGGCGCCCACACGCGCCGCTCCGACTGGTCGTGCGCCACCTCGTCCGGGTACTGGAAGCATGCATCGAAGTGCCACCCGTTCTCGCTGCTTCCCTTCGCGTATGCCGGCAGCAGACACAGTTGCAGCCTGTTCCAGGCGCCAGCGCGTGCGGTGCCGATGCGCACACCGCTCGACTCGTTGAGCAATCGGATCTCCGTGCCAGGGAACAGCGCCGCCGGGTCGAACATCCTGGCGTAGAGGTGCCGCGGCGAGTCCATCGAGTCGCTCTCGATCTGGAAGTTGACCAGAGTCGCCTTGCACGGGTCGGGCAGGATCCCGAACTTCATCCGCCCAGCGCGAAGGCTTTCCTCTTCGCACGCAGACAGCCTGAGGGTCACCGGTTCATCTGTCGCCGTGACGAGCGCGCTGCCCTTCGCTGAAAGCGTCAGCACGGCGTAGGTCCCGTACCGCGGATCACTTGCACGCTCGAAGGTGCCGTAGCCCAGTTCCTCAATCCAACGGCAGTCGCGGTGCGCATCACACCGCAATCGCCGAGGCATGTAGGCCTCGCGGTCACCAACAGCCCACACATTGGGCATCGTCAACCCTCTGAGAATGAAGGCTCTCACGCGTGGCGCCGGCACGTCGCCCGCGAACTTGGTCGCCAAGCCGTGCTGAGCCGCCACTGTCACGCCGAGGTCGGTCGCCACCCACTCTTCCGGGTACAGGTCGCGCGGCTTCAGCAAACCGGCTCCTGCCATGCTGGCGATCGTCTGGCGAGACGCTTGAGCGAGCCCGCTTCGCCCTCTTGTCCACTTCCCTCGGACCGTGACAGCGTCGCGCACCGCCCCATCGAGCGCCGCCGCCTTCTGTGCGGACAGCAGTGCCGCGACCACCTGGTTCCGGCCCGTCAGTCGCTGCGATGCTTGCGTATTCATGGTGTCCTCATCTTGGCTGCTTCGCCTCATTTTCCAGAGATGCCGGCAGGTTCGTAGTCGAATCCTCACCCTCAGGCCGTGATGTGCGGACTATTGGGGCTGAATGCTCCGCTGTTCCCTGTTGCCGACTTCAACTGGCTGCCATCCAACACGATCCAGGCATGCTGCTCGGCGAATTCTGTCGAGGTGCTTGACCCTGTGATCCAGATCGCATCGCGGGCGGTCTCTGTCAGCCAGTACCGAAGCGCGTTCACCCCGGCCTCGCCGATCAGATCCCCATCAGCCATGCCGGCCAGGCGCCTGGTGCGCGTCACCATGCGCTCGAACGTCGTCGTGTAGGCATCGGTCACGCGGGCGTACAGCGGGTAGATGGCACCATCGAAGGCGTACTTCCCAGCCCCGGTTTCGCCCGGCATGTTGGAGCACCAGACCCCGATCGTGTCGATGCTGGGGCGCCGGCGCACGATGCGAACCGACGCCAGCCGATCGAATGCCTCGACGTCTCCGAGCGAACGGCCATCGCGCTCCCAGCAAAGCGTGCCGTGGTACAGCACCAGCGGCCTTCCGAGCGCGTCCACCGCCAGGGAATCCCCGAACCAACGCCAGAAGTTCTCGATGCCTTCGAGCGTTGCGTGGATGGGCATCCCGCGGCTGTTGTTTCGAGCTCGCACCGTCCCGTCGACGCTGATCGCGTCCGGCAGTAGACCGCTCGTGCGCTTTCGTCTCGCGCGCGGCTGCTCCAGGGTCAGCGTCGACATGTACAGCCTCCAGGTTCGCGCAGGGGTGTGTTCAAGCCTGATTCCATGAGGACACTGTGCCTGTCATCTCCCGTGCCGAAAGCACGAAGGGGAGCCGGCCTAGCCCAACCAGACCCGGTTGCTATCGGCCCAGTCGTACAGCTCTTCAAGCCGTTCATCGAACACGTCCGCCGGCTCTTCGTACTTCACCTCGAGGTCGGCGCTGGTGCACTGCTCGAAGTGTTCCAGCAGTTCCTCCAGGTCTCGATCGAAGTCCGACGACCTCATGTCCATCCACCCTGGCGGCAAGCTGGAACGTAGCAGGGCAGCGATGCCACGCGCAGTCTCCACCAACTCGCCCGAGCTCACATTCGACTCACGGGTGTCCAGCAGCGGTCGAATCGCCACCTGGTACGGCCATGGTGACCTCCCAGCCGCCTTCAGCGCCGTCGCGGCGCGATGGCAATCCACGATGCTTTCCACACTCCTTGGCATCTCATTCCCCTGGTGTCGTTTGCGGTTGCGCCGACGCCAACTCGAAGACCGGGTGCAGCACTTCACGTCGCCCCGACGAATCGCAGGCCCGGATGTAGCCCTTCTGCACGAACAGTGTCGATCTCCTTGCAGCACCCAGCACAGCCTTGATCCTGTCCAGCGGGTGCACTACAGAGCCGCCGGCGGTTTCGTATGCCGTCAGCAGCAGATCTGGATTGCCGGCCCATGCGCGCTTGGCCTTCTCCGCGAGCATCTGCGCTTGCAGAGCTTCGGCGATGGTCACCTTGTCGGTCATGACCTATGCCTCAGAAGAGTGCCGCTTGGGCCGGGTCTATGACCATCGGCTGCACTCGGGACGTGCGCGGCTGGCTCTTGTAGAGGTCAGCCAGCGCTTCCGCGAACGCGTAGACCGTATCCTGCCGCGTTTCTTCGGTGCCGTGCCAGTTCCATTTGCCGCTGAACGGGTTGAGCGAGCCCGATCGCACGACCATCGTTGCGAGCGCAGGATCCGCGAACTTGCACGCGATCCAATCCTCGGTCGGCCACACCGTCATTTCGCCTGCCGGCGTCTGCAGCACATGGCACACCCGCCAGTCGTCGTCGCGGCTGACCGCGTCGTACTTTTCAACGACCAGGGAGATCACCGCTTGTGCGAAGAGCGCTTCCGGCCAAGGCTTGCTGCCCACGGATTCGATGAAGCGCTCCGCGGCCGCTTCGTCCTTAAACCGCTTCGGCATCTGGCCATCGGCACGCCGCCCCAGGTTCGCACCGGTGATGGTGTCGATGACGTAGAGGCCACCGATCGGGAATCCGGTCGGAATCGCCATCAGCGCCGCGGTCGAGCTGCCTACTGAAGCTGTCTTCTTCATGTCTCTTCGTCCATCCGCAAGGCCGTTCGCGCGGCCTGGATTGCTTCGCGCGTGACACCCTTGGGCACCCGGCTGCCGTTGGCGGCGATCGATGTCCGGAACCGCAGCCACGCATGCTCCAGAGCCTTCGCTTCGTCGTAGGCCTGCTTGTCGATGTAGCAGACGGCCGGATGGGTGTACCCCCTGCCATCTCCATCCACAAAGAGGGTCTCGACGTCGGCGCGGTAGCCGTTTTCCAACGTCAGCCACTTGCGGCCGACCGTCTTGATCGCCACGTACGTGGCCTCACCGAGGTGGTTGGAGACCGGGACGAACCACAATTTCTGCCCAGCCACGAACGTCCGCGCTGTCGTACGGGTTGCATCCATGTGAGTTCCGGTTGGCATGGGGCCAGTTTGCGCGGTGCGCCTACGCATCAAAGCCACAGCATCACAGTCGCGAAGCCCCAGCGACGTAGCGCATGTCGAGCGCCTTCTCCACCGCGATGAAGGTGCGCTGCATCGAAATGCCCCGGTTCTCGCCCAGGTCGATCGCCTTATAGTGGTCCGAGAACGCGCCGCGCACGAGTGCCATGGCGTTCGTGCGTTCCCGTAGCAAGCGCGTCAGCTTTTCCACCGACATCTGCTGCCAGGGGCCGTCCGGCGTGGACCGGCAGCACATCACGCCGCCGATCTCTTGTTCCTCGTAGTACATGGTCTCGCTCCTCGCTCTCAAATTGGGGCGGCTGTCACACCAGCAGCGCCCTGCGCTCGTTGAACTCGGACATGGTGATCACGCTCCGGTTGAGCAACTGGATCAAGCTCGCCACCTCCGTGCCCCGCTTGAAGCTCGCCAAGCAGCCGATGCGGTCCAGGGCACCATCGTCGCGGACCCTGAAGCCCTCGGTCACCATCGTGTCCGCCGCCTTCGCTACCGACTCGCATGGGTGGTGGCTTGAGAAGCCGTGTTGGTCGAAGTACTGAATGCGATGCATGCCAGGCTGGCTCGCGTCGGGCAGCACGAACGCCCAGGATTCCCGGTCGTCGCGCCGGTATTCGACGCCAGAAGGGTCGCCGCCGTGGGCTCGCATCACCAGGTCGTAGGACACGGCCGGGTCGAATTCGATGCTGAGGAGGTGCCGATGGAACTCGTCCGCAAGATCGCAGCGCTCCGCCAGCAGGCGCACCAGGCACGGTCGCTTGAACTCGAGCGACTCCAGGCGCGTCAGTTGCGCTTGCGTGAACGTTGGTTCTTCTTCGGGCATGGCTCAGCTTGCTGCTCTCCAACACGCCTCTAAGCCGCTTGCGCGGTGCGAAGTGGCAATTCCAGAAGCCTCAATTGGAACCGCCCGTGGCCGTCTGTGGTGCATGACGTTCTTTCGGCATTGCGTGGGATTGGCGCGCTTTGCCGGAACATTGCCTTCCAAATGCCCAGGTACAGTGGCAAACGGTGCCGCTGAGTTCGATCGGCCGCGCTGCCAACGATCACCTCCAGCACCGATGCAAACCAGGTTCGAGCCCACTCGCCACGTTCCATGCCATCGGCAACGGACCTGCAACAGCGCTCGGCGCGACTTGTTCACCGGTATCGCCTGTCTGCGGATCGCTTTGGATTGTGCAAGCCAAATCGGGGCGCCACGTTGAACCTCGTCGAGGGAATCCAGTTCGCTCCTCTTCAAGAGGTGCCACCGGTTCCGACGTCCACGCCCAGCGCGCAGGCCTATCCCGAACTCGATATCGCGTTCAACCACTTCAATCACGAGCTCTTCCAGGGCCGGCTACCGCACCCTCTTTTCGTTCTCCACAGGTCCGACAGGGCTCGCGGGCATTTCTCTAAAGCGCGCTTCCTCAACCGCCTCGCCCAGCTCGCGGACGAGATGATGTTGAACGCCGGGCTGTTCACGCACCTGTCGATCGAGGACACCATGTCCACCCTGGTTCACGAGATGACGCATCAACTACAGCGCCATTTCGGCAAGGCTAGCCGCCGGGGGTATCACAACCGCGAGTTTGCAAAGCTGATGCTCAAGATTGGCCTGTGTCCTTCTGACACTGGACTGCCTGGTGGCGCGCAGACCGGCGAGCACATGACCCACTACATCATTGCCGGCGGACCGTTTCAGCAGTCGTGTGCCAGACTGCTTGCGCTGCATCCGGGCATCGTGTGGTTCGACCGCGTGATGGTCAGGCAACCACCAAGGCCGTCGCGAGTCTTCGCCGCCGGTGACCTCGGTCCGACGCCGGAAGATCCCGGAGATGCGCCGTCGATCTCGGAAGGCCCTGATGAACCAGGCCACACCGACGCAGCGGGGCCAGTAGCCGGGTTGGCCTCGCCACTGGGCAAGCCGCAGGCTCCGCCGATGGCGGAACCCACGCCGCCGCTCGCCAGCTCGGTGCGTGGCCTGGAGGTGGTCGACCCCCCACAAAAAGCCAATCGCTCATTGCGGGTCAAGTTCGTGTGCCCTCATCCAGAATGTGCGACCGCTGTGTGGGGAAAGCCGTCCACCCAGGTTGACTGCAGCAAGCACAAGCTGCTGATGGTCGACTCCAGTGCAGTCGAAGAACCTGCGGTTTCGCCGGCGCCACTAGGCGCCGAGGCCGCGAACGGAGCCACACCAGGCTAGTCGCCTACGCCGGCGCAGCCGCTGACCGTGCTGTCGTGTGTCGCCGCCGGTGAGCCTGGGATCCTCGCGCGGATTGCCGCCAGTTCCGTTGGGTGCCACCCAGAAACTGCCAAGGGGGCCGTCACCAACGGGTTAGCAGCGAAGCTGCATCGAGGCAAAGCCGACCCTGCATGGTGGCGGGGGAATTGGCCAGCGAGCTGTGCTCGCTCTGCCCTTCTCGCTCTGTCTTTTACCGAACGATGTGAGCTCAATTTGCCAGCGAACATATGTTCGTGCAATGATGGATTCACGAACTGAATAGAAGACATGCAACGGCGCAAGATCACTTACAAGCTCTACCCCAATGTGAAGCAGACGCTGCTTCTGGGCGAGTTCTTGCGCCAGCACAAGGACTTGTGGAACGCAGCGCTCGAAGAGCGCATTGACGCCTGGCGCAAGTTCAAGCTGTCTATCTCGTATGAGGACCAGTGCAAGTCGCTGACTCAGATCCGACAGGAACTGCCGGAAGACTGGGCACAGTCAAACTGTTCGTCCCAGCAAATCACATTGCGCCGGCTCGACAAGGCCTTCAAGGCCTTCTTTGCGCGTTGCGCGAAGGGCCAGGCTCCCGGCTTCCCCAGGTTCAAGTCGATTGGGCGCATGCCCGGCCTGGGCTTCAAGGGTCATGGCGATGGGTGGCGCTTCGCGCCCAACCTCAACGGCGCCCAGCAACGGTCAGGCGCTCCGGCGTGGAGCAAGCACGGCTCGCTCCGCCTGCAAGGCATCGGTCACATCAAGGCGCGAGGCGAATCCCGCGCCGGTGGCGTCATCAAGAGCTGCGAGCTCACACATCGTTATGGTCAGTGGAGCATCTCAGTGACGGTGGAATGCGCGGACGCCGACCTGGCACGCACGCGCACCGCGTCGCACGCCATGGGCGCCGACTGGGGCGTCAACCGTCTGCTGACGATCGTGCGCACCGATGGTGCGACCGGAGAGGTCCGCGAGGACATCGAGAATCCACGGTGGTACCGCGAGTCGAAGGAGCGCCTGGTGGCGCTCGACCGCGCGGTGAGCAGCAAACGACGCGGCTCCCGGAATTGGCGCAAAGCCTCTTCGCTGCGCGCAGGCTTCAATGCGAGGATGGCGCGCAAGCGCCATGACCATCAGCACCAGCTGAGCGCAGGCATGGCGGCCCGCTGTGCCCTCTTCGCTGCCGAGAAGCTCACGATCAAGAACATGACCGCCTCGGCGGCGGGAACGATCGAGGAACCGGGAACGAATGTGGCCCAGAAGTCGGGCCTGAACAGAGAGATCCTCGACACAGCGCCTGCGGCGCTGTTCCAGAAAGTCGCCTACAAAGTGTTCGAGACTGGTGGGCAGTTTCTGGAAGCGCCAACAAGACGGCTCAAGCCGTCGCAGCGCTGTCCCGCCTGCGACGCGGTCAGCAAGAAGGCGCTCTCCAAGCGTATTCATCGCTGCGGCGTATGCGGGTACACAGAAGACCGGGACGCAGCCTCAGCACGGGTCGTGCTGAGGTGGGCACTCGGTACCCTCGTCGGTCAAGAGGATCAAGATTTGCCGGGCGGGAACCGTCCGGGTGGTGCAAACCACGAAACCGCCTCCAACCTGTATTTGCGGATTGGTGGTCGGTAGTTCATTTGTACCAGTTGACCACCAGTACATCGACTTCCTCGAACTCGCCGCCGTCCATCCCTGCGCACCAGGTACCGTCATCCATCTCCCGTGCGTACCAGAGCAGCTTGATCTGGCGCTGCTCGTCCGCCGAGATCAGATCCAACGCGATTCGCCCCCCGGCGCAGTTCGCAGGTGGCCGCGCCTTGTAGCTCACGCGACGCCTTGGGCGGTGGGCTCTTGGGCCGCCGCGTTCGTTAGCAGCCCGGCGCCACTGTTGATCGCGATCTGCAGCCTGTCCTTGTCGCCGAAGAAGCTCTCGAAGCGTCGAGCCAACTCGCACATCGACAGCAACATGTTCGCAAAGAACTCGGCCGCTTCGGGTGTGTAGGGCATCTCCTTGTACGAGATCGGGCTGCCGTGCATTCGCACCGCTCTCCGCGCCCCGTTGCCGCTTGAATCGATCTTGAAGTTGAGCCGTGGAAAGCCGTTCAGCTTGCGGATCGGCTCATCCGACTCTCCGCCTGTCATGCTGTCGCTGACGGATTTGTACTCGCTCACTTCCTTGTCGCCGCGCTTGTAGGTGGTGCGGTCGTACACGCGCGCCCAGAACCCCACGAGGAAGTGCTTGGAGTTGTCTTGTGGGCACCCGAAGATGTTCGTGTCCGACCATTCGTATCCATCACCGTACGAACCGTTGGGTGCGATGGACCCGTCCGGCAAGGTGACGAACGACACGTTGAAGCTAGTGCTGTAGAGGATCACGCGCTCGACGGTGACCTCCACCTCGATCAGGCGCCGCAGCGCCTCCGTCATCACCTTGCTCAAGGTGTCGAGTGCCTTCGATGTCAGGTAGGTGTGAGTCCTCGGCTTGTCGATCTCCGTGGCGCCCCAGTCGGCGTCAAGGCCTGTCTGGCGTGCGGCCTGGAGGCACTGGACGAAGTGCTCGTCCTTGGCCAGGTGCTCCGGCACCTTGGCCATGAACACCCCCTGCGTCGACACGCTGAACTCGATCGCTTCGGAGACGCGGGTCCCAGCCTTGTTGGTGACGGCGATCGTTTCTGTCTTGAGCTTCGGCATCGCACACCCTTCAGCCGTTGATGACGCGAACACGCGCGCCGGATTGGATGGTCAGCTTGCCCTGCAGGCTGTCGAAGTTGCGGCGTCGCAGATGCCTGTCGCTGCCAACGTGCGGATGACGCAGGTCGTAGACCTCGGTCAGGAGCCACTCGTACTGCGCCCGCCCCAGGCTCGTGGCCAAGCAGCCAAGGTTACCGAGCCGTGCCTGGCGATGCAGATCGGCAAAGCGCTGCCGTGTGGAGAAGCGTGTCATGGTGAGTGCTAGACGGCCGCGGCCTCGATCAGGTAGTCGGACGCATGTTCGCTGTACGTGTGGTTGCCGGCGTCGTCATCAGCCATGTGGATCGCCTCGGCCTCGGTCTTCGCTGACAGCCTGAACGTGCGATTGCCATAACCGACGCGAGTCACCTGGACCTCGAACTCCTGCTCGGGCAGTTCGTCGTGGTCAACCTCCTCGGCGTCGACCAGTTCGATGTCACCGCTCACCTCGATGTGCAGAGTGTCCCCCTCGTGACCGACCACCTTGTAGCTGATGTCGCCAAGCAGCTCAGTGCCTGTGGCCGCTTCACTCAGAACGTCGAGGACACCTTCGCGGTCGTTGCCGATGAACTGCTCGAGTTCGACGTGAACGTCGACTGTGATACGGCCCTCAGTGTCGAGTTGAACGATCTTGTCATTCGGCAGCTTCACGAAGGTCGGAAAGGTCGGCATGTCTCAAGTCTCCGGTGTGCGGCAGGCTTCCGCCAGATCGGCGTCGGTCCTCGTGTGCGATGAGTGAATCTTGCGCCGCGCGCCCGTGCTCAGAAGTCGCCTTTATCCAGCCATGCTTGCAGCCGCACAACCAGTCCGGCAACCTGCTCGCGGTCGAGGTGCATCGCAGCCGACAGGAGCACCCGGGCCGGGATCGGGTAGTCGACCCATCCCGTCGTCTCTTGCGTCGCAACACCGACGCTTGCCGCTTCGCGGGCCAGCACCTTGGCCTCCACCGCTGACAACCCCAACCAAAGGGCCGAGGTGCCCGGCCTGTCCATGCTGTCCTCGTACTCGCCCACGATCGAGCTGCACGACAGGCGGCAGCCCTTGCCGTAGCTGTCTTCGAAGAGCACTTCACCAAACCCTCGCTCGGTGCGCCCTGCGACGCCCAACTCGCGCACCGGCGGTGCCTGGACCTCCAGCAGCGCGTCTCCACCATCGAAGACGAACATCGATCGATCGGTCAGGTTCTCGCGCTTGAGTGCTTCCTGAAGCGTTTCATCGTTCATCAACACGATCCTGCGCATCTTCGCTGCCGTGCTGCGGTGCGACGCGGTGTCCCGGTAGACGACGTTGTATTGCTTGCCCATGACGATTCCTCTTTTTGGAGCCATCGGGCTCACCCTAAAACGCCAACTTGATTGCTAGCCGTGAACCGCACGTCCCATGCCACGCCATTGCCGTTGCACTTGAATTCGCCGGCTGCGATCCCGTCGGAGAATTGGACTTGCCTTGGTGGTTCTTGTTGCCAAGATTACGCAGGCGAGGCGGTCGCCGAAGCGTCGCTCCCAACCATCTCAGCAAGCTTCAGCAGCAACTGCCCAGTCCCACGTGCGTCCTTCAATGCCGTGTGCCTCTCCCCGGCCTCGAACTCGATGCCGAAGTGCGCAAACGCGCCGTTCGAGTCTGTTGCTTCGATGGGGAGCCTGCCCGCCATGAAGAGGAATTGCAAGATTGCGGCAGAGTCGACGCGACGATGCTTGAACCGCGCCTTGTCTCGGCGGCCCGCGAGTCGGTACAGCCGGTTGAGGAAGTTCACATCAAACCAGACGTTGTGCCCTCCGACGATCACCGTCTTGTACTGATCCACCGGGAAGTGTTCGTCTAGGAAGGCCTCCAGCCGAGCTACGGCTGCCACCACGTCGATCCCGGTCCTTTTGAGCCAATCGAGGTCGATCTTGTTGAATGACATCGCCACTGGCTCGACCGCGATCTCCGGCTCGGCGACGAAGAACTCGTCGCTCGCACCGAACACTCCCTTGTCGAGCACCTGCAGACCCACCGAAAGCAGGCTGTAGTCGTCTGCGTCCAAGCCGCCGGTCTCCGTGTCGAGCAGCAGCAGCTTGACCCCTCCCAGCACGTCGAAGCTCACGTTCGGCGCCCTCAGACGATGTGCGTGTACGAGTGCTCGGAGTCGAACAGCGTCGGCTTGCCCCGTCCGTGCTTCACGAATGTCGCGTTCTCCCACTTGGAGAGCGTCATGCGACCGCGAGACTTGATCTTGAAACCTTCTTCGCCGACCTCGACCACCTCGACCGGCACGAGGATCTCGTGCAGCGCGTTCTCGACGTTGACCTTCAAGCCGACCTTGATCAGCGCCTTGATGTCGGCCAGTCGCTTCGCGGCCGCTTCCGGTGTGTTGTAGGCGGCGCGTTCGCGAGCCATGTCTTCTGCGCTCACCATTGTGAAAGTTGCTTGCATCGTCGTTCTCCTGGTTGCCTGTTTATCGTTGCAGTCCGCCATCTTCGGCTTACTGTACGGGGGCCCTAAGCAACTGGAGAGCTCAGGCGGCGGCTTCGCGCGGGTGCGTGGCCAGCCAGCGCTCACCAGCCTCGGTCATGAAGCCCCGCCCCGTGAACGGGAAGACTTCCACGGCATCGCCGTTCTTCTCCATGATGGCCAGCACCTCGGAGACATCGATGGTGTCGTTCCGGGACTTGTAGCCCTCCAGCCAGCACAGGTCGAGCTGGTCGCGGGTCTTGATGATCACCGAGCCGTCCTCGACGTTGTCCCTGTACACCCACAGGACCGTGCTGCCCACACGAACCTTCTTGCGGACTTCATCCAACGTCAGTGCGGCCATGGTCTTTTCCTTGCGTTGTTCTGCGATTAGTGAATGGGGTCGATGCGGTCGACGCTCACCCGCCAGTCACCACACGGCACTCCTTCGCGCGTGAACCCGCGAATCTCCTGCGTGAACCGGTCGGCGTTCGAGTCGGATGCCATGCCGATCAGCAGCATCGCCGCCGAAAACCACCACACCTGCCCCTGCTCACCAGAGTGAGCCTGCAAGCCTAGAGCCGTCTTCTTGACCAGCTTCCCGATGGTTGCGTTGTCCAGCTCAAGCCACGTCGCCGCGGCTTTTTCTTCGTCGGTGAGTATGAGTTCAGCCATGTGCGTATCTTGCCTTCGGACGTGGCACCTCAAAGCCGCCCGGCGCAGTGCAGCCCCAGCACAGGATGGTCGGCAGCGTGCTCGACGCCGTCGGCGTGATCGAGCTCGTGCCGGATCACCACAGCGATCTGTTCGCGAGAGGCGTCGGTCGTCTTGACGCGGATCACCCTGGCCGATCGGTCGCACAGGCCAGCGAGCTGTCCCAACATCCCCGGAGTGGAGCTGTTCTCGACGTACGGAACGAAGTCCACACGGTAGCCACGTCGGCGTGCCGCTTCGACGGCGCGTCGGATCTCCGGGCTTCTGGTGAAGGACTTCATTGCGAGTGCGCCAGTCAGTGCCGCCAGCCGCGAACCAGGGGCGTCACGCGCCACCAGACCCCATCCGTGCTGTGGGCGACTGCCTTCTCGCTCCGGCAGGCCCCGCGCTTCACCATGCGGCTGCCGTCGGCGCTGAAACGCAGCGCCTTCAGCGCATCGGTGGTGAAGCGCTTTCGCAAGGTCGAGTAGATCGGTGCTGCCTTCATGATGCGTTCCCGTAGCGCTTCGTTCGCCGGGTCACGCGCCGGCGACGATGGGCGTCTTTGCGATCCGCTGCGACAGCACGTCATCCACGAACTGCGCTGCCGTGCCCAGTGAACGGCGCGAGGCTTCATGGCGGTCGTGGATGAACACCTGAAACTCGTCACCCTTCTTGCTGATGAGGAGGTCCAGCGTGGGATGCTCGCGCGTCCACTTCCCCTCCCCTTGGCAAATCCAGCCGGCCGGCACCGCTGTCGAGGTCTGCTGCGTCGTATTCATGTCGTCCCTTGATCCCTGATGGATGATGTTGCTCGCACCGCCTCAAGCCCGGAGCTCAAGCGTCAGTCCACCAGGGCCTTGATTGCCGCACTCTCCGCGTGCCGCCCCACGAACGCGAGCAAGCGCTGGTGGAGTGCGCCGATTTCAGGCGACCCACTCTGGTGGGCGAGCGAGTCGAGCGCGTACAGCGTGGCGATGACGCCGGCGGCGTCGGCCGACACCCGCCTCGTCGTTTGGTTCATGCCAGTCAGCCACACTTCAGCCGGCTTCGGCTGTCGCATGTAGAACGTGCCATTCGACACCTCCACCATGTCCCAGTGGCCGCCCGAGTATTCCTCGCACAGCTCCTTCATCCAGTCGAAGATCAGGGCCTCGCCGCGCATCATGTGTCGCACACCGAGGTACTTCGGCAAGATGCCCATGCGTGCCTCTTCTGGCACCAACGTGGTTTCGATGATCTCGGTTTTCTTCAAGGTGCCATCCTCTGCTGATGCGTCACGCAGCCCGGCGGGAACCGCCGAGCATCAGGTCCTGGAGCCACAGAGCCGAACGCGAGAGTTCCTCGTGGTGCGGGGCCTCGTGGCGCAGGCCGATCGCCACGCGACCAGTCCAGTAGACCATCCGGCCGGTGCCGGGCAGCATCACCGGGCCCACGTGGCCTGCCGGAAGCGGCACCGGAGGTGTCGCCAGGCTCAAGGCGCCGCTGTCGTTGCTCGCGGCGACGCTGGTTCGGATCTGTGATTGAGAAGGCATCCTTGTTCCCAAGAGTTGTATGCGAATGGTGCCGGGCCAGGTCCGCCGGCTAAGCTTGCAATTCAGCGTTCAGCACGACCCCGGAAAGGCCTCCATGTAGCGCTCGTGCCAGGCCTCAAGTTCTGCGCTAGCACCGGGCGGAATCTCGATGCGTGGGTCGGCGACCATCTCCATGTAGCCCATGTCCATTGGCAGCCCGTACTTCTTGCAAAGCGCGTCGAATTCCTCCAGAACAGCGTCTTGTTCCGGCGTCGTGTCTTGTTCGCTCATCGTTGTGCTCTTCGAAGTGTTGATGGATTGGTCATCGCAGTATGGTTCGGGTGATGGCTGACCGCGCCTTGGCCCTTCGCGTCGACGGCATAGATCACGCGCTGGTGCCGTCTTCGATTGCCGCAACGCTTCTCGCCGGTTCATCTGCGGGCGCTGTGGTCGGGCCTTTCATACCAGGAACATGCCCCGAGGGGATGTCACAGTCGTTTGCGGACTCAACATTGCGGATCGCGTCGTCGAAGAACGCGTCGGCTCCGAACGCGCGTGCCAGCGGCCCTTTAGGCATGCCTGCCGCGAACACCGCCTCGTCCATTTCCATGCCCCAACTCTTGAGCGTCAGCAGAGCGCGTTCGTGCGCCGGCGCACTTCGAGCCGTGATCAACGCCATGCGAAGGCGATGCTGCTGCGCGACGGGCAGCGATGCCCGTACCTCGTGCAGCTTGAGCAGGACCGCCTTGAATGGCCCACCTTCGAGCGGGTTGCGCGCGTTGGCAACCTCGAAGCTGCACCAGGCCTCCATGCCGTCGCGTTCGTACATTTCGTCGCCGCTGCTTCCGAAGAGCACGCTGTCACCGTCGAATGCGATCCGAACTGAATCGTCGATGTCGTCATCGCGCTCGCCGGTCTTGGAGGGCAGCATGGCGGCGGCTGCGACGCCGTTCCGGAGTGCGGTTTCCACGTCCGCCGCGTTCACGGACAGAAAGAGATCGGCGCCGATGGCGCTGGCGTATTGGAAGCGGTTGGCCCCCTGACAGAACACCGCGCGTTCAATGTTCAGCCCGTACTCGCGTACCGATCGCATCACGCGCAAACCTGCGTAGGGAGAATTGCGACTCAGAAGCACCACATCGACGCGCTTGTGGCCGTCGGCGTTCAGTGCCAGCAGCTTGCGCACGAGCGGGAATGCAGATCCAGGATCGAGCACTTCGGCTTCCCGATCCAGCATGTATCGGTTGAACCCGGCCGCGCCACCTGGACCTTCGAAGATCTCGTTCTCGCGCTCGAGGTGGAACAACGCACGCGAGGACACGGCGACCGTGAGGATCGCCTTGTGGTGCCTGCCAGCCATGATCGGCCCCTGATCGCTTGCCATTGCTCGCTCCAGCCCGCGTGAATGCGGCATGTGGTCATTGTCCAAGGTCAGGTTCCTCGGCAAAGCTGCCTTGTTCGCGGGAGGCCCACATGTTCCATGCCCATCGGACCCATCAACCGTTCATCGACGTTTCAAGCCGGAAAGGTGGCAGCGCCGCGAGCATCCGGCGCCCGTAACCCGTTCCCGACAGTCGCGGGTCCGCCACGATGACGCAGCCGGTGTCACTCTCGCTGCGCAACAGCCGTCCCGCAGACTGCGCGAGGCGCCGCGTGGCCTCAGGTACCACCACCTCGCTGAAGAAGTCGCGGCCCTGCCCCTCCATGTGCTCCTTGCGGGCTTCTGAGACCGGGTCCGAAGGAACCGAGAACTGCAGCTTGGCAATCACCACCAGCGCGCAGAGTGCACCGCGGAGGTCCACACCTTCCTCCAGCGATGAAGTCCCGAATAGCACGCTTGCGTGGCCGGCGCGCACTGCTTCGGCGTGCGTTGCCAAGAGTTGCCGCTTGGACATCGTTCCCTGCTTCAGCATGCGCTCCAGAATCCACGCCGGCATCAGCGCTGCGACTGCCTCCAGTTGCTTCCACGACGCAAACAAGACCAGCGCGCCTTTGCCCTCGCCAAGTCGCGTCATGCCGTCCACGATCACGGCGGCCAAGTCCTCGGTGTGCCCCTCGACGTCCTTCGGGTTGCGCACGTTGCGCGGGATCACGAGCGATGCGTTTGTCGCGTAGTCGAAGGGTGACGCGACCTCCAGCGTCCGAACTCCTGGCGTGCGCGAGAGCCCGGTGTCGTTCAGGTGCATGTCGAAGCCGCCCACAGTGGTCATGGTGGCGCTCAGGTGGATCGAGCAAGCCACTTTCGACCACAGCGCATCGTGCAGAAAGTCGCCCACGCCCACCGGGCTCGCGCACACCCGAATGTCGCGCTCTGCACCGCTGATCTCCAACCACTTTGCGACGGGCTCATTGTTGGACAGCGTTTCGGTCATCAGCTTCCACACGCCGACGATCCGCTCGATCCGGCCCACGGCGTTTCCGACATCCGATGCGAACTGTTCGACACGCTTGGCCGGTAGTGCCTCAACGTCATCGCTCTGAAGCATCTCCATCAGTTGCACGATGCGCGCCTTGGCGGCCTCGGCGGTAGCGCGGCAGTCGCCCGCGACACGCTCAAGCCATGCTGGCAGTCGCCCGCCGGCGAATCGAATCGGCCTCTTCTCGTCGCGCACGTCGCTGGCTTGCCCGTGCTGCCCGATCACCATTTGCGCTTCGGAAAGCGTCCCGCCCATCACTTCGAGAGCCTCGATCACCTCGCGCGCCTTCTGGCCCAACGGGCCGTTGCGGTCGGCGCCACGAATGGCCGCCACGAGCTTTCCAACGCGCATCACCCACGCGCGGGCATCTTCCAGCGCGTGGCCGTTCGCCAGCGACTGAAGCGCCTTGCTCGGGAAGTGGTGTGCCTCGTCGATCACGAGGCAGGTGTCGCCGGGTTTCGGCAGGATGACGTTACCGGCCTGCATGTCTGCGAGTACGAGGTCTTGGTTAGCCACAAAAACATTAGCCTGCTCCATCGCCTTGCGTGTCTTGTAGTACGGGCAGGCGTTGAACTGGCTGCACTTGCGCCCCACGCAGCCGTTCCGGTCGTTGGTGAACTTCATCCAGACGGCCGGCTTCGGTGCGTTCTTCAGGTCGTCCACGTCACCGCTCCACGCACCCGACTCCAGGTCCGCAAGCAGGCTTTGCGCCGCCTCCCCTTCTTCCGTTGCCGGCGCATCATCGCGGACCTGAGCCATTCTCACGTTGCAACCGTATCGAGTTCTGCCCTTAACGAGGACGGGCACCATCTCGGGGATGACCTTCTTCAGCTCGACGATGTCGACGCTGAAAAGTTGCTCCTGCAGCTGCACCGTCGCAGTCGCGATCACGACCTTCAGGCCGTTCCCCAACGCAATCGGAATCGCACCCAACGCGTAGGCGAAGGTCTTCCCGCTCCCGGTCGGCGCCTGGACTGCCAGCAGTCGCGCGCCGTCACCATCCGCGCCGATTAACTTGGCGTTGGCGACCGTGTTCGCGATCTCACCGATCATCGTTCGCTGGCCGTGGCGTTGCGCACCGTTCGTGTTCTTCATCAGAGCGCGATAGGCGTCCCGGATGATCACTTGGAGGGCAGGCGGAACGGTCTTGGCCATAGAGTGATGTTGCGCCGTCGACCAGCACGACAAAGCGCTGCGTCGGCCCGGAGTCGACGGCTTCGCACACATGAGCCGTCAACTGAACCACTCATGTGCGGGGTTATGAAGGCGAAACGCATCTCCAATCCATGTATTTCTGCCAAACCTGTAAAGGTTGACAGGTGGCAACGCCTTGGTTCCTCGCTACGCTTTTCTCGCCTGGGTTCAATCCAGTCGATTTCCGACCCGCATTCATGCCGGCGCATTGGTCGACCTCAGAGGCGGGGAGCAATAGGGATGACACGAGATCAGGTTCAGTTGCGCATAGGGGTCCTGGACGACGATCGTTCCGTCGCGGAAATCACCTCACAGTGCCTCGTTCACATGGGGCACATTGCAGTCCCCTACTTTTCTGTGCCGTCGATGCTGAGCGACCTGGCGCGTCGACAGTTCAATGCCTACTTGCTTGACTGGACCGTGGGCGCCTTCACTGTGCGAGAGCTCATCGCTGCCGTGCGTGCCGTTGACGGTGACGCACCTATCGCGGTGCTGTCCGGGCACATTGGTATTGATGACTTGGTTGCCGCCCACATCGCCTTGTCTGCGAAAGAGCTGCGCTTTCTCACGTTTGAGAAGCCGACCCGCATTCCTCACATTGCGGCAGCCCTGCTCTCGGCGGCACCAGCCGCGTGCCGAACGGCGGCCTAGCCAGGGCCTGGACGCTGTTGGTGTTCGCCCCACGGGTCGTCTGATCTCGATGTCGGCGGCGGCATCGGTTCCGTGCCAGCGCGGGACTCGCGCTCTCGCTCGCTCCACTGTTGCGACATAGGAGCCACAGTGGAGGCGTCGATCGCTGTGCGTGAGACGTCAGATCCGACCTCGGTCGGGTGGAGGTTCGCCGAGCACTTGTGCCGGTGGTCCCACGGGTGCGACGATTGGAGCGTCCGTGGCCGCCGTAGGACCAAGGAAGGGCCGGCGGCGGACCCGACGCGGGCGGTCGGGCTTCAGGCGAGCACTTGTGCCGACTGGAGATCGGGCGCACGCTCAGCCAGGTCCCATCGGTAGAGGGTGATCCTGGCGATCAGAAACGCCGCAGGGGTTTTCTGATCATGGAGGGTCGTCTTGGGCTCGGTGTTGGCGCCGCCAGCAACACCAACCATGGCCAACCTCTTTGCAATTCAAACCATCCATGAAGCGAAGCCACCGGTGGCGGCGCTATGCGCTGATGCCGCTCCCAAATTTATCGCCAGAGAAGCATGCGCATCCCTGAGCTTGATAGCCCATTCCTCTATCGCCTGTACCCGCTTTTGCCCAGCATTCCCGAACGTGAGCTTTCGCTTCATTGGTTGCGTCCAGGATGGGCGCCGCTTGCACCATACCGCCTGATCAATCCACGCAAGGTCAGCTACTCCTCCGAAGCAGCTCGAGGCGAAGCGCCCCCACCAAGAGATTGGCGCACAAGGGCTGCATTCAACGTCTGGGCGGAGCTATGTCGCCTGCCGGGTCGATCGCATCGTGCACAACGAGCAGGAGCCAGGTGAACAAGATGCCGACCACCAGCGTCACGACTCCGCTGCCCTGACCCGGCCCGTCGCTGAACCCGCCCGTGGCCACAGACGCAATGACGTCGCAAGGGATCCAGACGGCAAACGTCGCCACGCGCCACCTCGGCCGCAGCCGCCACACGTAAGCGAACACCATCAGGTACACCGCCTGCCTCATGCCGCTGGCTGCTCCAATGGCAAAGCTCGAGCCACGAGATCCGACCAGCAGTGCCATGCCAAGCGAGCCCACGACGAGCTCCGCTGTTGAATAGAAGGCCAGACGACCCTTGCGCGCTTCCGAGATCCATTGCCAATAGGCGAGGATGTTGTCTCGTACCGTCGCCCCGGGACCCATCGCCAGAAGCGCCCTCATCGTGGCGACCAGCCCGATCACGCCCATCGCCAGCGCCGCGACCTTTCCGGGTCCAGACAGCGTCTCGCCGATTACGACGCTGCAGTAGAAGCCTGTGAAGCTGAGCGCCGCCCAGCCGTGGAGATGGATGCGTCGCTTGTAGTCCGCTGCCATTAACGCCTTCCTCGGAGCCGCTCGAGTTCTGCTGTGAACTCCGTCAGCACCTTCGCCAACGCACTAACATCCGCCGGCGCCAACTTTGCCTTCGGCACTTCCAGGCTTACCTGCGGTTCTTGGCTGCCTTGAAGGATGAAGGCATGCGCCACGCGGCGCGACTTCTTCCCCAGCACGACAGTGCCGGTCACGACGCCCAGCACATCGCCAGACGGCTTCTCGAACATTTCGCTGCTGATCATTCCAGGATCCTTGGCCGCCGTCGCGTAGTCAGTAGTTGACCGTCTCGCCGAGCTCCTGAAGCACGCAAGCCAAGGTCGAGCAATCCGCATGCAGCCTCGCCATTGCCGCCGCTCCCTTCGCCGCTGCTGCCACGAAGTCGGAATGGTCCGCGCTGATGCCGTAGCCAGGCTGGAAGTCGGCAGCCAGTGCCAACGTGGCCGATGTCGACTGCGTCAGGGCGAACGCCTCGCGCGCCAGCATCCTTCCCTCGGTGATGGACAACATCACAAGGCGCACCATGGGGTTCGACTGGTGCTTGCCTGCCAGTTCCAGCAGTTCGTGTTGCTTCGTCATCTCGTCTTTCTCGGGTCTGTTTCAATTGATCGTCTTTGAAGTGAGGCGCAAGGACACTCTGGTCATGAGTGTGTCATGCTCCTGTTTGCGACGACGGCTGCCCTGTTGTTGCAGGTGCCGCATTCCTGCGCTACCCACACGGGTCCACCCGCCATCGCGAACTCCTCACCGCCGTAGGCGTCCTCCAGTCGGTGCCCGCAGCTGTGGTGCACCGTCAGGGTGGCTACTTGATGAACTTCACCGAGCAGGACCGTTGCATCTGCATGCTGGCCTCGTCCATCGCCGGCGTTCGGCCCTGCGACTTCAGACCGTCCGCCAAGTCGCTTTCGCTGATCTTGTCCGCCACGCCCGCCGCCATGCACTCGCAGAAGCCCGTTAGCTGTGTCGAGTCGATCTTCCCGTCCTTCACGTGATTGGCGAACGACGTCGCGCAACTGCTGCTGCTTTCCGAGATGAAGCTCACGCGCGTCGGACCCGTGAGCCCCTTGACCGTCGAGACCTGCCCTGGCGCCTTCGTAGCCGCAGCCAGGCCGCCTTGCCTTTCAACGGCCCTGTCGGTACAGCTCGCGAACAGGCTCTTGCCGTCCTTGGTGGTCTGCAGTCCCTGCATCAGCCCGGGCATCGCGTCGCGATCGTTCTCCTGCATGGCCTTGCGGAATTCCGGTGATCCGCGCATGTTCTCCGTCGTCTCGCGTGCCAGGCAGTCACAGGCATCCTCCATCACCTCGGCTTTCAGTGGCTGAGCCGCCGCGAACTTCAACCGGTTGGCCACGCAGCCGGAACGCATCGACATCCGTATCCCGTCCCAGGCGCTCGCAGGCCTGTCGGCGATCACCTCTTCGACGGATGGCGGCGTTGCCGACTCCGCTGTTGCATGCGCCACATTCACCGTTGCGCACAACGCCATCAACACCATCCCGAACCACTTCATCGATCACTCCTTCTTGTACCGCCGGTCATGACGCGTACCGCTACAACGAAAAATCGACGCAGGACCAATGCGTCGGCTCAGGCCGAAGGCCTTGGAAAGGCTTGCTCTTTCTGTGGGCCAGCTAGTGCATCAGCGGGCGTGAGACCGGCTTGGTGACCTTCCACTTGGCCACCTGGGATTCGCTGAACGCCCGCTCCGGATTCCCGTTCCACGATGCCATGACTCTCCTTGCAGCCAGGTCGACCCTTACCACCCTGACGGGATGGACAGCAGCTCTCGTCAGCGTCGTGTTCCCCACCTTCTGCCGAGTCACCGTGTAGAGCACCTGGCCCTCGCGCAGCCTGTTCAATGAAGCCATCGTCTTCCCTCTCTTTGCCTCTGCCGGTAGACCCGCTCGTTCAGCCGATGCCGCCGGGCCACTCGTCGCTGTAGCGACGTTCCATCGAGTTCTCCGAAGCCCTGACTGCACGAAGCGTTTCGGCCATCACGTGCCCGTCGACGCACGCCACCATGTAGCCGTGCAGGCGTTGCGCGGTGAGTTCTCCGCCCAACATGGCTTCGACCTCGCAGTCCGGAAACTGGCCGTCCGTTTCCTTGGCCACCACTGTGAAGTTCGCGGCCTCCGCACCGAGGCTCGCGATCAGGCGCTCCACGTCGGCGCTGCACTCTGCCCGGAAGGAGACGACTTGTTGTTCCATGATTCCATCCTTCGTCGATTCGATGAGTTTGGCCATCAGCGCCGGCGCGACCGGTTCGCCCGCGATCTCGCCGGCATGGATCGGCCTGAAGCCACCCCAAAGCGCGATCTCGCGGTCGTACGCGGCCTTGTTGGGACCGGCCTTGAGCAACGCGTGATGCTCCGCCGCGCAGTTGTCACGAAACGCGGCGTCCTGCAGGTAGTCGGCACGCAGCCGATTCCGCATCATCGACGCATACAACGCTCTGACGATGCCAGGCTCGCTGGATCGAACGTTGAACACGTGCGACTGGCGCTCGAAGTTGCCGTGGAAGCGAAAGCGGCCGAAGCCCTCGTGGCAGATGGCGTTGCGGCTCACCTCCAACTGCTGGGTTTCGAGCAGATGGATCAGGTCGCAGATCGAGTGCCGGCCCGACGGCCATCCATTGCTGATGATCGTCGTGCCTGATTGCGTTGCTGTTGCGGTAGTCACTGTGCGCCTAGACCTGTTGTGGATGGCACATGGTGCGCTGCCGCTGAGGACCTCAAAGACTGCTCCATCACTTGAACCGCGGCCAATAGCGGCCACGCCAGGAGCGGCTGGTGTTGGGGACGAACATCTTCGCCCCCCGGGCTTCACGCATCAGGCGTTCGATGAACGCGATCGCCTTCGTCTCGGCGATCTCTGCTCCCAACGGTTGCAGGATCAAGACACCGTCGGGGGACTTGTAGGCACGCACCTCTTCTCGCGTTTCTATGTCCGTCAGGCACACGATTCCGCCGGCTTTGAGTGCCGACCGAAACTCGGCATGCCCGCGCACGCATCGGTAGACGCGTTCCGCAACCTGCTCAACCAAGATCTTCATGGCCATCACCCACCCGCCTGGCCAACCTCGGCCGGCGCTCCGTTCGTTGCCAGGGCGCCTTCCATCTGGCTTTGCCACTCAACCAGGACGCCTTGGGCCCTCGCATCCGCCAGGACCTGTTCCAGAACGCCACGTACGCTGTCGCGTTGTCGCTCCGCCTCCAGGCGCAAGGCCGATGGGGTCTTGCCGCTGCACTTCTGCACCGTCACGACGATCGTTCCGAGCCGGCTGCCGAACGACACCTCGATGTAGTTCCTGCACTCCTGCGGCGGGTGCTTGTCGAACATGTCCACGAATGCGCCAGCCAGAAGGCCTGCCGCGCCCCCTTCGATTTCGGCGTAGAGCCCACCATCCCGAATCGTCAGCTCTCGGAGCATCGTCGCAGCATCGATTTTGCCCGCGAGCGCCTCCCGCAGCCTGCCGTTTTCGGCTTCGAGTTCGGCCATCCGGCTGTCGTTCGTCGCGTCGTTCATGGTCATGGGCCGATCAGGCGTACCAGCGCCGTGTCGCTGTCGTCCGCGCGCCAGCTGTCCATCGAGAAGTCCGGCCGCATGTCGTCATAGGCGAACTGGTCGCGGATGTAGAGGCCTGTCCAACGCTCGTGCGAGAAGGTGGGGTTCTGGTTCATCCTGTATTGCGCGGGAAACCCCTGGATTCATCCATGGGGAGGCAGAGCGCGTCACGCGAGTGCGTGACCAGCTTCCGGCGCTGTGTCCTTTCGAAGTTCTGCTTTGGTTTCGGGGGTTTGAGCGTAGGCATACGAATAGCCGTCGCCGCGCATGAGCACCTTGCAATGCCTGTGGCCGACGCCCTGAACGACGCCTGCAGCGGTTTGGATGTTGAAGCTGCCGGTTGCTCGGACTGCGACGCGACCCGTGTGAATGCCCGCCTTCTTCGACGTAGCTGGCACCGACGCGCAAACCATGTCGCCGGTGCGGAACCCTTTGACCGACTTCTCTCGCATCAGATAGCCGCGCGGGAACCCGTAGGCGTCGTTGCGCGTCCTGCTACGGGATCCGCGCCCGCTGCACTTGACCTGCAATGCAGGTTGAGCCGGCCGTCGCACATCGCCGACCGAGCCGACGCAGGCGGCGTCGAGCGAATGGGTCTTGGGAATTCCGAGGCGCGTGCGGTTGAACTTCGTCCTGCCACCCGAGCCGGTCTCCACCGGCAAGCCCGTCGCCTTCAGAGACTCGAACAACGCCCAACGGGTGCTGTTGACCGCGGCGGCGTCCTTCAGAGGTGCCTTGGCCTGAGCAAGGATCCGCTTCAGGCGCTCCGGATCCTTCGCCAGGAATTCACGCACATCCCGGTTGTCCTTGCGCTGGTTGCACGGACGGCATGCCAGAGTCAGGTTGCTGACCCGGTTCGAGCCGCCCTTGCTCTTGGGGACGATGTGCTCCTTCTCCAGCGGAACGCTGTTTGCACCGACCCCGCACGCGTCGCAGTAGGCGCACGTCCGATTCCACTTGGCGAGCAGGTACTCGCCGAGTTCGAAGCCGGCCAGCGTGCCGCGCTGGTACTCGATGCCCTCGATGTTGCTGCCTTGCGCTTCGGCCTGCATCGCCTGCATGTTGAAGCGCACCAGTTCCTGAGCGAGATGCGTGACTGGCGCCACTGCCCGCAGGCGCCGCACCCAGGTCGTTGTTGTGAGCACACGATGCTGCAGGCTCGGTGCGAGCCAGCCGTCCGGGCGAGTCCGGTTGTCGAAGCGCGGGGCGCGGAAGCGCAAGTTGCGGCTGCGCCGGCCGCGACGCAACTGCGCGCGGCTGAGCAGGTCCTTCTTGATCTGTGCGCCACGGTGCGTCAGCTCTATCAGGAAGGAGATGTGCATGATTGGCTCGAGCATCTCGCTGTTGAAACGAGCCAGAGCCATACCCGTTGTCTTGCTGCCCGGGTCGAGAGACAGGCGCATTGGCTGCAGGCCGCCCTGTGCTGCGACTTCTTCGACGTGCCGATCCACGAGCCGGATCGCAAACGGATGCAGCCGATGCACGCGCGCACGACCCGCTTCCAGGAGTTTCCTGGCGCGCTTTTCGGTGCACGGCATCAGCGGCTTGCCGCTGCGGTCAAGGACGAAGACTGACATCTCGAAGAGTCCCTCTCTTGCGTTGTGTAGTTGCCCTTACGGGCCTTGTGACGAACACGGTCGTGTGGACCCGTGTAGCTCTCCTCGACCATGTTGCGCACCGGCTTCGATGTCTCGGCTCTTTCGAGCCAAAGCATCTCGCCGCGGACCGTTTCGTGCCTACCCCTAGGCGTGTCTGCTTCCGCGGCTTCGAGAGGGCAGGACTGGAGAAGCATCCTGCCGTCGGTCGGCCTACCTGTGCGCAACGTAGATTGGGTTGTTCCTTGCGGTTCGTTTCCTTTCTTGGTCTGGTCAACCGGGCTCGATCGGCATTCCTGCCTCACAAGCCCCCGGCCTTAGCCGTGGGGTGGTTGACGGTCATTCGTTGCCTCATCAGGAACTCATCGCCCGCCTGATTACTTGTGCAACCTGCGCCGCCGCCATCGAGGTCGCGCCCATCTCGAGCACCACCATCCGGCCATCGATCTTCTGCACCAGCATTGGTTCTCCCGTTTCGACGTCCATGACCTGCACTTGCTTCTCTGTTGCCAGCCCCAGGTGGAGGCGGTGATGCCCATTCACCACTTCAAAGGTCATCTCATCGACTCGCTTCACCATGATCGTCATGACCGCTCCGGCTGTCCCAGTAGGTGAATCAAGCGCGAGTCAGAACTGCTCACGCGGCAGCGAGCTTAACCACCGCTACCCTGGGGATTCGCAGGGTTTTCAAGCCGCCGCCGTAGAAGCTCGACGCGATCTCGACCTCATCGGCGCGCACCTCCGTCACGAACGGCCGGAAGCCAGTCGAGTCGACTATCGCCTCGAACGTGCGGCCCATCCGCACTCCCTCGGGGGACAACTGGCCTGTCCGATCCTTCGGGAACGACATGCGCACCCGGCTCGCGTCGACTCGCACCCGTTGCCCTGCTTCGATCGCGTCCATCTCTTTCCCTTCCTGTGACCTGTTCCTGTCGATGATCGGCCCGTTGCCAACTCCGTGAAGCGCCCCGTTTCAGTTCGTCGGCGGGTCCGGCACGTATCCCTGGTTCGGGACCTTCGGAAACGGCCGCGGCCTGGCCATCGGTGAGGGCTGGACCACGCCAGCGCGCACCAGGTTGTCGAAGCTGTCGTACTGGATCGAAACCACTTCGACAGGGTTCGACGAACTGCGCACGAAGGTGGTGCTGTTGGCCTGTGAGGTTTCGCGTTCTCCGTGGCCCGTTCCGAGGCGTTCGTCCGCCTGGGCAGGAGGTGCGGCCGGACTGGCTGCCTGCCGCGCTTGGTCCGTCGACTCGTTCCTCGCCTCTGCCTTGTCGGCAGGCAGGGCAGATCCAGACTGGGAGGTCGAGTCAGCGCGTCCGACGATCTCCGGCGGCCTCATCGGCGGCCGCTCGCGAAACACGGCCACGCCGATCACCCCGACATCGTTCGGTCGCCCCGTGCGTGCGGCGTAGGAATCCGGCAGTGCCGTGAAAACGAAGCCTGCGACTTCGTTGCTGGTCTTGCGCCACCCGGTGATTTCCTGCGTTTGCCACGGCCCCAGCACGTAGCCGCTCTGCTCGTAGGATCCCGTTTGGCCCGTGATGATGTTGACCCCGTCGACAGCCATCACTGCCAGCACGCGCTCGCCCGTGCGGTTGCTGATCCGGATCGCGTACTTAGCGCCTGGGTGTCCAGCAACGTACACCGAGTCCCGCTGCCGGTACAACTTGGCCTGTTCGCCGCTGTCACGGTCCACCACACTGACCTCCACCTGTGAACCCGCGCCGCGTGGCTGGTAGGGCCACGCGAACGCCTGCGACGCCAGCAACAGTGGAACTGCGGCCAGCAGGCATAAGGCCAGCCGGCGTCCTGCGCTCAGGCTCGACGAGGTATGGAAGGCACTTGGTTTCATTGCGGTCTCATGTGAGAGGGGTGGGTGTTGGTTAAACGCGCAAACCCCGCGAACGGGGTTAATTGCGCGAACGCAGAGTCCCGGGCCGTCAGACCTTCATCGGCATCACAACGGCGCGGAAGGCCGTGTTCGACGGGTCCGTGATCAGCACGCTGGCGTTCATGTCACGCAGGCCCAGCTTCACCTCGTCGCCCGTCAGGTTCTGCAACGCAGAGATCAGGAAGCTCACGTTGAAGCCGATCGTCAGCTCGCCGCCCTCGTAGTCGATGCCGATCTGCTCGCGTCCGGTCTCGTCGCCGGAGCCGACGTTGATTTCCAGCGTGTCCTTGTCGAACGTCAACTGCACACCCCGGAACTTCTCGCTCGACATCAGTTCGGCCCGCAGCAGGCTTTGCAGCAGCATCGAGCGCTCGAAGGTGACCGTGTGCTCGACGGCGCTCGGAAGGACGCGCCGGTAGTCGGGGAACTTGCCCTCGACCAGCTTCGTGATGAATTTTTGCCCTGCGAACGTGAACGCCGCCTGATTCCCGGACAACTGGATCTGCATCGGGTCGTCGTTGTCCTTGAGCAGGCGCTGCAGTTCCAGCACCGCCTTGCTCGGGATGATGACCATGCGGTTGTCCGCCGGCGCGTCGATCGTCACTTCGGCCGTCGCCATGCGGTGCCCGTCGGTCGCCACGCCACGCACCGACGTGCCATCGGTCTCCAGCAGCATGCCATTCAGGTAGAAACGGATGTCGCGCACAGCCATGCTGTAGGCCACCTGGTCGATCAGACGCAGCAGCGCCTTCTGCGGCATCGTGATCGTCGTGTCGTACTTCTCCTCGACCACCAGGGGGAAGTCCGCCGCCGGCAGCGTATGCAGCGTGAAGCGCGACTTGCCGCCCGTGATGACCAGGCGCTCGCCGTCCAGCGTCAGCGTGACCGAGCCTTCCTCCGGCAGCGACTTGAGGATGTCGAGCATCTTGCGTGCAGCCACGGTCGTCTTGGTGGACGACTCGCCGGTGCCGAGCTCGGTCGGCAGGTCCATCTGGTGCTCCAGGTCGCTGGTCGTGAACGACAGCGACGGGCCATCTTTGACCAAGAGGACGTTGCCGAGAATCGGCAGCGTGTGACGGCGCTCGACGATGCCAGCGACAGCCTGCAATGCTTTCAGCAGGTCACGCTGCGAGGCCTTGGCCAGGACCAGCTTCGCGGTTTTGCCAGCGGCTTTCGGCGCCGGCTGCTCGAGGACTTGGGTCATGGATTTCTCCGGTTGGTTTGTGTGGGTTGATTCTTGCAATCGGTCGTCGAGAGGTAAGCTGATTTCTTCAGTCGCGCTTCATCAGTTCTGCGCCAAGCGCAGGCCCGAGAACGCGAACGGCGTCCTCGGCAGCTTCCCTGCCCGACGCGTATGCGTGCCCCGCGCCGGGCCCGTAGTGCCATCCACAGGCCCAGCTGATCGTCGGACTGAACGAAAACACCACGCCAGCGCCCTCGCACCGATCGATGAGCGACGCCTCGGCCGTCTCAGCTGCTTGGTCAATAGCTGCCATGCAAAGCCCCTTCCGCGACTTTCGGGTGCAACGATTTCGCTTCCGCGATCAGTGCCGCGACGGCCTCTGGCATTACCGCCATGTCCGCCGGCTGGATGTGGGCCAAACGGGCCGTGATGCTCCAGGCCTGCATCTGCTCCACGTCTGCGTCTTCGAGTCCATCGTCCTCACTTGGAAGCTCGTCCTTGCGTGGGCCGACAAGGCTGGTGTAGATCACCTTGTCGCCCTGTAACCAGCGCGTCAGCAAGTACGTCGCCAAGACCGCCACGGCCACGGCGGCCAACGTGCGCCCGTCAAACGAAAATCCCATTGCATACATCTAGACCACCCTCCCGCCTTGACCGAAGCTCACATAGCCAACCAGGCTTCCCATGAGCACTCGCACATTGCCGCGACACTGCGTTGGCGCGTCCAGCGGGCCACCGCCGACCGCACCATCGAAGCCATGCCTCAGCGCCTCCGCCACTGCAGTGCGCTGCGCACCGCCATCGGTGCAGTGGTGGTTCACCACCTCGAAGCAGACGCCCTGGAGCTCACACCACCGCGCCCACGTCAATGACGGCGGCCGACTCAGCAGCAACAGAGTCGCCCTGTTGAAGCGGAAGTGCTCCGCATTCGGCTGACGGCTCACGACAGGCACGTCATCGCCGCGGCCGCGCTGGACGACTGCGCGCGCGTGGGTGCAAAGGTCCTGTTCCATCTTGTCTCGTGAGCCGGCTACTCGCCGCCCATGTGCCGGTTCATTTCGGAGGTGAATTCCTGTGCCGCGCCCTCGGCCCCGATGGCGATCACTCGGTTCAGAAGGCTTGTGCCGAATCCGTCCAATGCCTCGCGGAACGTTTCGCACCGAGCGGTCCCGGAGACGAATGTCTTTTGAGGAGCCGCATCGAAGATGGCTTGCGCTGCGGTCAGCATCGCCCGCTTCGTTTCCTCGGGGAGCGTGTCCAGGTACACCGCGTGGGCTTTCTGCCTGGCGGTGATGCCCTTGTCGTTCTTCACGGAGTCGGTCGCGTCGATCAACTCACGCAGGGCAACACGCAGTCGGGCCGCGACTTCCAAGGCTGCTGCAGCGTCGCTCATGCCGGCTCTCCTGCCAACTGCTCCTGGCCTTCAGCGACGAACAGCGCCTTGAGCAGTTCCAACCTGCCTTCAGCCATGTCGTTCACCGCGTCCACGACGGCACCATCTGCCGGCGCCGCCATCGGCGCGTCCTCGATGCTTGCCACCACGATGTCGCCGCACCACACCTGAACGCGCGGGTAGCCGTTGAACTCATCCATCGACACCCGGTGGTGCACTGATTTGCCCAGCCGTTCCAGTGCCGCGCCGACGCCGTCGTCAAGAGATTCTGCCGACAGGACATCGTCCAGGTCGCCGAGGTCAGGGTGAAAGGTCTTGACGAGGTACATGCGTTCTTCTCCGTGTGGTTTTGATCTGGATTCAGTTTGCGCCGCGCCAGCTTCCTGCTTAGGCCTTGGCTTGATTTCGAGTGAGGTTCTTTGTTCTTGCCTAAGCAGCGCTTCAGACTTCCGCCAGTCGTTCTCGCATCGATTCGCGCACCGACTTCACGAACGCCTCGACTTCCTTGCCCGTCAGCTCTTCCGGCCAGGCTTCGATCACGACGCGAGAATCGAAGCGGATCTCGAACATTGGCAGTACCTCTTCGTCGAATCGCGCGCTTGCGGCGTCGATCTCTTGCAGCACGTCGAACACCTGGCCATTCAGCGCACTGTGCTGTTCGAACTGAGTCCTGAACACACCCTTCAGCCGACCAGCTTCCGGATTGCGCGGCGCCGCCGACAGGGCGCTTTCATCGAACCCATGGAGCGCCTGCCGAGCCTCCTCCTGCATGTAGCTCGCCACCACGCACGTGTCAGACGGCAACGTCTCGTGCATCAGGCCCCACTGCATATCGGCACTCAGACCCTTCGGCGTCAGCGTCATCCGTCCCACGGCGAAGCCGCAATCACCCACCTCGACGACGTGTTGAAGGACGTTTCCGCAACGCGTCTTGAACGCACGCGTCGACTCGCCGTCGAGGCGCTGCAGCACACAATGAATCTTGGCCATGTCGGGTGCTCGTCTTGATGGAATGCTCGAGGGTGCTCCGTGACAACGTCCGTCGAAGCTCAACCAACCGCAGGAAGTGCCGCGCGCATGGCCTGCAACTCGTCGGCAGACGTCAACGGCATCTTGTCGTGGTGCCAAGTCTTCGTCAGAGCGTCCCATTCACGCCCGGTGGGCGGCGGCATGCCGCGGCGTTGGCACACCACCTGCACCCAGTCCATCCACAGCGAGAGTTCTTGCGCCGGGTGAGCCCGCAGGTACTCCCTGCTCGACTCTTCAGGTGTCAGTTCGTCGTCGTGCATGGCTCCCCCGTCTTGACTTCTTCCTCGCACGCCAAGGCCACCTTGCCGGGCGACCACGACAGCACTGGAGCTTCGTCAACCGCCGCGTTGAAGGCGGCGATCGCCGCCGTCAGTACGTCCGGCAAGTCGCCGTCTTCTGGCAACTCCTCCGCGAAGTGATCCGCATCGATCCGCCGACCGCGGTTCGGCGTGCAGAGCACCAGTCGCAAGCTGCCCAGCGTCTGACCTTCTTCCAGTTCGTCCTCGGCGTCGCCTGGCGTAGAAAAGTAGCGGTCCAGTGTCTGCGAGTACACCATCGACTCACCGTCCCACTCTGCCCTGGGCATCGCCGCATACCGCTCTTGCTCGGCCAGGCTCCTGCAAGGCTGGCATGCGGTGTACGACTTCTCGGTCGGATTGCCGCACCTGCTGCAGCGGACATGCGTGCAGCCGTCGTACCGCGCCATGTCCTCGTCTTCTCCGTAGAAGAACCCTCGCCTGCTGCGCCAACCCTGCACCGTCACGAACGTCGCCGCCGCGGGGTCATCGCGCAGCACCATCACGCCCCCATCTGCTGGTTTCTTCATGTGTCCTTCCGCTTCCATTCGGGTTCGTAGGCGTCAGGCCACCGCGAGCAGGCCTGCCTGCTTTTCTCGCAGGAGTCGCAGGTAGTCGTCCGAGCATTCCTCGATCAGTCGGATCGCCGCGGACATGGTCTCGCTGACCGTGTCCGAGTAGCAGGGGCTCTCCGCGTTTCGTTCGACTTCGGCGTTGAGCGTTGCCACGACCGACACGACGCGCTCCCCACGTTCTTTGCCGACTCCCTCTAAGGACTGCGCTTCTTGGCGCAACGCCGCCCTTGCCATCGGGATCAGATCCGCCGGCCATACCGCGCCTTGCGTGATCTCGTGCGCGAACGCCGCCAGCGGACCCAGATTCGCCGCCTCCCCGGTCACCGGCCGCAACGCTTGTTCACGGCGAGCGACTGCTTCCGTGGTTGCGACACCACCTACCACTGCCGGGGCGGTTTGAAGTTGCGCCTCGAGCAGCACTGCATCGAGCGAGGGCTCACTGATGCCATGCGATCGCAGGATGGCCGCCAGGCGCTCGACGGTGATGAAAATCATGCTCATGTGGCTCGCCCTACCGATGCTGCTGCCCCGTGCCGCTGGGGCTTGCGCATCCGGTCGGCCAAGTCTTTGAGACGCCTTGAAACTCGAGGGTGCGCCTTCGACGCCACGGCCTCACAGGCGTGCGCGTGAGACAGGAGGGTTCGCGTCAGTTCCTCGCTGCGCGCCTCTGCCGCCCCCCTGAGTCCATCCAACCGCTCCACGTCTGCATGAGCCCTTTGCACGAGGCCAGTCAGTTCAAGCGCAGTGAGCGCAAGCCATTCGCCAGCACCTGTTCGCCTGCACAGCACGCCGTCGATCAGTGAAAAGTCGCAGTTCATGTCAAGTGGCGCTCACTGCCAGTCTTCGGCGATCGACTCGGCGTCGACCAGGTGCTCGCCGCAGTAGCCCGTCTCCCACTGGCGACGGAACTCGAACCAGTTCATGGTCGTTGCGCTGTCCCCGTAGATCGGGTCCGGCTCGACGACGATCGTCTTCCAGCCGTTGCGTCTGGCGCGGGCCGCCGCCAGGATTGCGAGCTTTTCCTCGTCCAGGCCGACAAGCCCGGCCGCGAGGAACGGGCGGACGACCACTCTGATCGCACGTCTCGCCATTCCCCGCACCATGTAGGCGCTGTTGAGACCCTTGAAGCCCGTTCTCGCCACGGCAACTGTCAGCCCGTGCGGGTACTTTCCGATCATGCCCGCGAACGGCCCCGACAACGGCAGGTCTACCACCTGCTGAGTCATGGGCGCGTGAGCGCGACGTATCCGTTGAACCATCGTGGTCTCGATTGTTTGGTGCTGTTCGCAGTTTGTTGGTGCAGGCCTTGATTCGAAGCGTTGCTCGCGACGAATCAGTTGTCGTCACCTGGCCGGCGCAAGATCACTGCGTGCTCGCCGGCGCCGTCGGTTTCCAGCCGCGCGTAGCCGCGCTCCTGAAGCCAGCCAAGGGCCTCTTGCACTGCGTCTGACGCTTCGGCCAGTGTGCGCACGCGATTGCAGTCTTCGTCGGTCAAGCCGAGCACGAGGCCGTCTGAGTCGTCACGCACGCACTCGCTCCGCAACAGCTCGAACATGGTCCTGTCCGCGATCGCGATCCCGCGCTCAGCTAGGGTGGTGGTCGTCATGATCTGGCTGCCTCAGGGGTAGAGAACGTCGTCGCGTGCCGGGTCCATCACCGGGGGCCGGTCTTCGGCGCACGAGCCGTCGGCCGCCGCTGGCTCACGGAAGCCGTCGAGGGCTTCGGCAATCTCGAGGCCGAGTGCCGTCGGCAGTTCGCCCGACACTCTGGCAGCCTTTGCCAGCAAGCCCTGGACGTGTTCGACGGTGTTGGACAGCTCCGTCACTGCATCCGCACGGCTCACGTGTCCTTCCTGGCGGAGGTTCTTCGCCAGGTATCGCATGGCTTCGATTCGGTTCGAGTGCATCAGTGCGCTCCTTCTGTTTCTGAGTCCCAGTGTGTCCCGGGCATGCCTGTCAACAAGCGGCCGGCCGACACACGACATCCCTTGATCCGATGGTTAGGCGGCAAGCGCAGTGAGTGACCGTCGCTCGCCATCTCAGGCCCCTATCGGCTCGGCAAGCGCTTGCAACGCTTCCTGTACAGCCTCGGCCCGCGCTTTGTGGATTGCCGCGCCCACCTCTTCACCCACCCGGCCTAGAGCAACCATGCGCTCTGCCACAGCCCGCGTGTTGGTTGCCGCTGCCGCTCTCAAGGCTGCCTCCAGTCGATGGCGCTGCGGGTACTCGCGCTCGCTCAGCCCCAGGCGGCCCCTTGCATCGCATTCGCAGGCGAGCAGCGCATCACGAAAGCGAGCCGGCTTCCGGAAAGCATCGCAGCGCTCCAGCAGACGCACTATCGCGGCTCCGTTGAGGCCCATGCTGCCGTGCACGTTCCCATGCTCCCGCGCCACCAGCGTCGCCAGGCCATGGATCTCCGATGGCACCCGCAGACGAAGGCAGACGGTGCGCACGAGCTCCTCGCTCCGCTTCTCGTGGCCCAGGTGGCGGGGCAGCACGTCCGCCGGCGTTGTCGCCTTACCCAAGTCATGGACGAGGCACGCGAACCGCACACCCAGTGAGGCGTCGGCCTTCGCCGACTCGGCCAGCACCAGACGAACGTGTTCGAGCGTGCAGTTCTCCGGGTGGTGCTGGATAGGCTGGCAAACTCCTTCGAGCGCAGCCACTTCGGGCAGCACGCGCTGCAACGCGCCGCACTGGAGCAGCACGTCGAGCATTCGACTCGGGTTCGGCTCCATCAGGCCCTTCGCAAACTCCTGCCACACGCGCTCGCTGACCAAGGCATCCACTTCGCCCGAATCCACCATCGAGCGCATGAGGTTCATGGTCTCCGGCGCCACATTGAAGTCGAACCGCGCGGCGAATCTCGCCACCCGAAGGATGCGCACCGGGTCTTCCCGGAATGCGTCCGCGACGTGACGAATCACGCCCGCCGCCAGGTCGCGCTGGCCGCCGAACGGATCGACCACGTTGCCGTTCTCGTCCATCGCCATCGCGTTGATGGTCAGGTCACGCCGCGAGAGATCGTCTTCGAGCGTCACGGTCCGGTCCGCATGGACAACGAAGCCAGAGTAGCCCGGGGCCGTCTTGCGTTCCGTGCGCGCCAGTGCGTACTCGTCCTTCGTTTGCGGATGGAGGAACACCGGGAAATCGGCGCCGACCTGCGTGAAGCCGGCGACGAGCATTTCTGCCGCCGAGCTGCCGACGACCACCCAGTCGGTATCGCGCACAGGCAGGCCGAGCAAGCTGTCTCGAACCGCCCCTCCCACCTTGTACGTTTTCATCGCCGACTCCACCTTTTTCACCTACCGTCAGTCTCACATGAACAGACCCCCGAGAAAGCTCAAGATTCGGTCTGCAAAAGGGGGCGAAACACCCCTTATCCAGCGCACTTTCCCGGTTGGGCCGTTTTCCTACCAGCGAGCCTCGAGCTTCAGGTATGCCGGGGCTTGGAAACCTGCCTCGACGAACGCCGAAGTCACGGCATCGATGTCGCCGCTGCCCTCCTCGTAGCCACCGGCCTTGAGGTTCGCCATCACCTGCTCGCCAAGCGCGGCGGCCTCCGAGATGCCGACACCCTCTTTGGCGATGAACACCATGTCGCCGCATTCGTCCGACGCCACCGTGACTGCCACTACCAATTCTGCCGCTGCCATGCTGTTCCTCCGTTGTGTTGGTCTTTCCTGCTCGGGCCGACCCTCGCCCTACCGGGCCTCCTCGACCACCGTGGTGCCGACCAGTTCCGGTGGCAGATCAGGCAGGTTCTCCGCCGCCATCTGCGCCAGGAGGGTGCCAACCCCCGTCAGCACCTCGTGCTGGTACGGCGTTTCCTTCCGCGTCACGTCCACCGTTTCGTCGGGATGCATGCGCCCACCAGCCTGCACCTCCATGGTGTAGACGCGGTACCCGTCCACGGTCTTCTTGTCGTCAAGGGTCGGGACCGGGACGGGATAGCCCGTGTCGATGCAGATCCCCGTGTTGCCCAGCGAGATGCTGTGTTCGGTGTCGCTCATCGCGTCCACGGTCATCGTCTGGGCAAGTTCGGCCGCGCCGATCCTCGGCAGGAAAGCCTTCAGCATGAAGAGAAGTTGCTCGACGACCAAGGGGTGCTGCATAAGGTTGCTCCAGGTGGGTGAAGGCGACTTCTGAATCGCCACAAGCAATGATCGCTTTTGCAACTAACGTGTGAAGCTGCTTTCCAGCTCGCCACCCGCGGTCGCGCGTCCCACCGCCGGGGGCTCAGCCCATCAGTGCCAAGACCGAGTCGACGAAACCCGTCTCGGACTCGATGACGTGGAATTTGTCGCGGTGCAGTAGGGGGTAAAGACTGTGGGTCGCAACAATGACCTGCACACGCGCGCACTTCGCCTTGGCGATGGCGGACCACAAGGTCGCCTCCGCGCGTGCGTCCAGCGACTGCTCGGGCTCGTCCATGAGGATCAGCGGCAAGCCGCCGTTGGCGTGTTCGTAGACGGTCTTGAGTGCCTCCGCCTGGTATTCCGTGCTTCCACGGTACCCCCAGCCGTTGCCGTTCGATGCCCGCAGGTCGATGGGTTCCTTCCCGAACCGCCAGTTCTTGTACCCGTACGACGAGGGCATTCCCTTTCCTGACAGCGCGCTCAGAATGCCTGCCATCACGGCCTGGCTCTGCTCGCCAGACGACTTGTTCTCGACCAGGCGGGCGTATGCCTTGCTCTCGTCGAAGTAGCCAGTCATCATCGCGTGGGTGATGCTTGGCTCATTCCCCGGAATGTGGCCCGGTCGGTAGTAGACAGTCGGTCCGTTGTCTGTCTTGCAGGTCAGACCCTTCAGCCAGGTGTGGTCGTAGCCCCACTCACGGTCCTTGCTCCACCAGTCCTTCGCCTCCGAGCTGGTGATGTACTTGTCGTCGAACGTGCTGCTACCCGTGAAGTGGGCCAGAAACCGCAGCGCAAGGCTTTGCATCAACGCCGACTTCCCGGATCCGTTCGGGCCGACGATCACGTTCGGCTTGTCCGTCGAGAATGCCACGCCTGCCTTGTGCTTGCGCATGAGGGCTGACGATTCCAGGTACGGAACCCCACTGAAGCCTGCTGCCAGCAACTTGGTGATCATGTCTTGTCGAGCGCGTCAGGGTGGTTGCTGGGGTGCATCGGGACGTCAGGCCTCGGCACGGGAGCGCGCGTATTCCGGCTTCGTGAGGAAGTCCTTGAACGTGAGATCCGGGATCGCGTCCGACACGTCGAGAAAGCGCGAGTACACACGCCTCGAACGGCTGTGGCGGATGGTTCTGTGGCTGCGCATCGCCGCGGCTCGGCCAGCCTCCGTGCACGCGTAGTAGTCGTACCTGTCCACGGTCCGCGTGAACTGGATGGCGCCAAGCGCCTCCAGCGTCTTGTATTCGGGGTCGCCAGGATTCACGGCTGCGTAGTTCCGGTAGGGCTTCGGGAAGCGGTCGCGCGGCGTCTCGATGCCCAGCATGTGCCGCAGCGTCGCGAGTTGGTCCTTGCTTAGATCCATCGTGCCCTCTTCACATCCAGGTATGGTCGAGCGAGCGGGAGTCGAACCCGCATCTCCGGCTTAGGAGGCCGGGGATCTATCCATTGATCTATCGCCCGTGTAGGTTCAATTGTGCGAAACGCGATCCCCGCACTAAGCGATCCCCGCACTACCCACCGAGCCCGACGAACGCCCACGCGGGGCGGCACCGTCAGAGCCGACCTCCGGTTCCAACTCCCACGCGCGGCGCCGCAAGGACCGCTCTCGTGCACACCAGTCCGCCTTGTTCGGCAGGTCAGTGAGTTCAGCCGTGCTTGCGCAACCGCGACACAGCGCCACGTCGGTCGAGTGCCAGTACCGCGTCGCTGCCCGACACAGGCAGCAGTTCTCCGCAACCTCGTGCTCGGGCTCACCGTCGTGGATCACTTCAAGCGCCATCGCCATCTCCTCATTGCTGTTCCGACTCGGATTGTCCCGTCAGGCGCGCAGCGCGCTCGCGCGTGCGACTGCCTCTTGTTCGTTGGCTGCGATCACGATGGGAAAGCAGCGTGCTTCGAATGTGTACAGCCTTCCGGCCCGCGCCACCTGCTTGACCTCGAAGCCCAATTCCGCCAGGCCGAAGGTTTCGTCGTTCTGCGTGCAACCCGGGATGACTGCTGCGTTTTCCTCGGGCTCCGCCTTACGCACCTTCCCGACCCCGTAGGACCACGCCCCGCAGAACTCGCGTGCGTCCTCCTTCGCGAACGATGCCGCTTCCGAAGCGCAGGATGCGGTGACCTGGAGGTCAGAAACGATGAGCTCGACCACGAATCGATTGTTCATGCTGCCACCGCCAGCGCCTGCACATGGTCCAGCGCATCGCCACCGAACTCCACGCAACGGGCACCTTCGCCGCTGAGCAGGGCGGCCACGACCGCTGAAGTGGCCTCGTTGTCGATCTCGCCCAGTTCAGCGGCGAGTTGCAACCGCGCGGCCTGGCGCACATCGATCTCGCCGCCCATCCTTTTCAGGAGGTACGCCGCGTCTTCCTCTGTCGTGGAACGAAGGAACAGGATCATGAATCCAGGCGTCTTCGTCGCCACGATCTGGAACCGGCCGTCTGCTCCGGCGTCATAAGCAGCCTGCAGGCCTTCGCGCAAATCGTGCAGCGGCATCACAGCCTCGATCTCGACTGCGATCAGGTAGCTTGAATCGTCCATCGTCAGTCTCTCTTTCTCGTTGTCGGTGTTCACGCAGCGCGGTCGCCCACGCCTTCGATTGCCTTCTTGCGTCCGTTGTCAACAGCCCGGCACTCTCGCCAAGACGCGCTCATCGCCCATAAGGACCGTCAACCCAGACGGCATGCCGAATTCCTGGACGAAGCCGATGCAGTCGTCGCGGTTCGCTTGCCAGTGTCGGTAGCCATCTTCGTAGGTCGACAGCAGGTGCCGCAACGCACCTTCCATGTATTCCGGTGTGGGCGTGACTCCGGCCGCCTCAACTTCGGCTTTCATCATCGTCCTGACGGCGGCCAGCGTCTCTTTGCCGTGGTCGTCGTCAAACATCGCACCCTCTTGCTTGCCCCGGACCCTGTTTCGGCCCCAAGTGATCGGAATCTTCAGGGTCCGCTTCGCGTCTGCCATGTTGGTACCTGTTCTTTGATGAGTCGTTGGGCGCGTTTCATGCGTCGTTTGAAGCCTTCGCTGCCCGCCGATCAGTGCGCGAGCGGCGTCAACGCCGCCTGCAACTTCTCTGCGAACGCGCCGCGCGCCTCACCTCGCCGCACGTCAGACGCCAGCGCTCGCGGCAGTCCAAGCCTGCCGGCCGCTTCGGCCAGTTGCTCGGAGCCATCCAACAAGCCCCGACCCCGAACCACCCCAGAGCACATCAGCGTGGGCGCCACCCTGTAAGCGACATGACCATCAACCACCCGCATCGACAGGTCGAACGGCGTGGCACAGAGAAAATTGCAATCGTCCACGTCGCCATCCAAGCGGCGCCGGCGGATCTCCGCTTGCGCCTCGCGCTGCGCCTGGTCTCGCAGCGTTTCTGCGCCCAGCTGGTCGGCCAAGCACGCAACGACCCACTCGCTTCGATCCTCGTACGTACCACTGCAGCCCATGACCAGGTAGAGGGTCGAGAGCGCCAGCGAATTCGTTCCGGTCATGGTCTTGCTCCAGCTGTCTGGACTCGCCGTCGGCAACGTCC
>Ga0307509_10000938_pt1 | contig 49959 bp, 65 predicted proteins | sample 10_EM_MG_FD_202245 | JGI IMG/M metagenome (GOLD analysis project Ga0307509, IMG submission 202245) | Populus trichocarpa ectomycorrhiza microbial communities from riparian zone in the Pacific Northwest, United States - 10_EM | ecosystem: Host-associated > Plants > Roots > Unclassified | place... | reverse complement strand
CAATTAATAAACGATATTCAAAAAAAAAAAAAAAAAAAAAAAAGTCACAGTAGTTAGAGCTCTTCACGCTACCATCTAAGTACTTTCTTACAATATAACTTTACCTTTACCTTTACCTCTCGCTTGTATGCAAGCACACTGGCTCTTAAGCGTCAGAGCACTTACGACCTTATTAAGATAAGGACAGTTTCACATCTCTCTCAAGAGAGAAGAGATTACGATACGAAGAAGTTCCCTCACCATCTCTCCCCAATAGGATATTGGAGTGAGATAAGAAGACTATAAGATATTCCAAGACGAAGAAAAGATTACGAGTTAATCTCGGAAAGAAGAACACCCTCCGATACTTCAAAGAACGAGAACTATAAAGATAGTTTGAAATATTCACGTAAGTAATTTGTTACCTGTTGCAAGACTAACCCCTCCAGGGTAGGATTGTTACAGGTGCTTGGAAAGCTAGAGGTATTTTTTGTAATAAAAAGAGTATTTTTGAGATACATGTTTTTTCTATATAATATATTCTGTAGAGGTTGTTAGATCACAAATAATAATAAGCTGCTAAATATATACTCTAGATAACTAGCCAGATAGCTAAGGTAAATAAATTATTTGTAGTAGAGTTCTGAGAACAAGTCCCCAATTAAAACATGCTTATATAGGCACAAGTATGCAAAAATTGGCCTACCCTCTGTTTCCTCTACACCTTTTGTGATTGTAATCCCAACTCTATAAGATTATCATCACTTTCCTAACCATATCCCCTACCATGGACTTACTTTAGGCAGTGTTAGTATTTTTTCTCTCTATACTTTCACTAATCTTAGGTCTATCCTTTGAGTCTTCAATCCTTTTGCTTTATGGATTTGTTCTCTTTTATTAATATTTCCTCTTTCTACCCTACTGCTTATCTACTTTTTCACAGCTGGTATCCAAACTACTACTTTATCATTCATAGTACAGTCATGGTCTAATCTAATTCTAGTTCTGGAAAGATGGTGAGACACTATGTACTTCTTCTATTTTGAGGGTTTATACCAAAATTTATTGGCTTTCCTTTATAGAATCTAGTGGGTCTGTATGTCCGCACTCACTTTCTATCTTATAGGATTTAGCACTTTAGTGGCTACAGCTTTATCTAAAGTTTGTTCTTTCCCTTGATCACGATATAGTATAGTCACTAGCCAAAGGTCTTTGGAATTGCTTACTCAGCAAACTAAGCCAGCATAGTCCGACACCCACCCCTCGACCCCACCACATTGGAAAATCACCTATGATACAGAGTACTGAATGTCTTCTTACTTCTTTACTACCAAAATAACATTCCATATTTAATGTTTCTACTTCTACCATTGCTATACCATTATTCACCGTTTGGAAAATACCTTTAAGGAGCACAGACATGTCTCACTATTCCTCAATCACTAAGACTTTATCTAGTTACTATACTATAGGTTTTCCTGATTCTTTCTACTTGAGTTGTTTTGAGATTTTTATTAGTTTCCTTAGAGTTTCTCTTGATAGCTTAGAACGTATAGTGGGTTCTTTATCAGGGAAATGTAGAGAGTTAGCTTTTTCTCAGGGGTAGATAGAGGTTTTTTATATACTATAATGTGAGCTGCATACAGGATTTTGTATGATACCATAAACAATAATGACATGATTCAAAAAAAAAAAAATTGGCTGCTCTCCAAATGCAACCAATTTAGTTTAATTCCAATAACTATTTCTGTGTAGAAAGTATGTGTTCTAAAGGTGTTAGTAAATATTTTTCAGCCAAATTTGTATATTATAGGCTTTTAGAGTGAATAATTCAAAATTGTCCTTTTTTTTTATTTCTGCATATATAGGTAGCTAATAGTTTGATCTTCTGGAAATATATTTATAAGACATATTTAGGAGCAGAATTAATTATGGCAACAAGTTTTATAACTCAATTTTGATATTAATCTACTATTATCATACAAGTATTTTCAGATTCACTCAGATAGCAACCTTTCTCATGCAAACTTCAAACTGTCAAACTTAAAAACAGGTTTCAGGCGTTCGGCCAGTTTTCCATAACACCTATATGATCAATAAAAGCAATAATCCCCCATGGTATAACATCACGATAAACCTTTCCCATATTATGGGATTCGTCATGGCGAGTTGAGATTTGTTTGTTTTTTTGGATACTTGGTACTGTAGTAGTAGGCTATCTTTGTTGGTCTTTTTTATTTTATTTTTTTTAACAAAGAATAAACTAAGGTGGATAGTATTTTAGTAAACTTTGGCAAGGGAGAGGGATTCATGGATTTGTAATGATTGAGGAGGGAAGAGAGGGGGTTGATATTCTATTGATGGTATCATATGAAATGCACGATCTGCGGTAAATAGATCTGCTCGTGATAAAAAAAACACTGGTATTATAGTAATTTCTGATGCGAATGTTCTTTTATTTTTGCTACTCTGTTCGAGTGCAGTGGGCTTCGCTCTGCTAGTTTAATTCTTGGAAAGAGTATGTTAGCGGTGAGGCTGGTGATGGGGATGTTATCAAGTATAGATATTATTATGCGGACCCTTATACTGCACTTGTACTTATTACCCAACGGACCAGCCTTACCCTACCTCGCTCGCGTTCATCATAGAGCATGAAGGCGAAGTTTATGATATAGGATGGATAAGATAATTAAGGGGAATTGTAAGTATTATGAAAATGACGTTGGTGGAAAAAAAGAACGAAATGCATCCAAACTGTCGGAGTTTTGTTTTTCCCCTGGGATTTAAGTTTAAGTTGGTAGGATTGCTATGGGTTGTTTACTATTGCCGGAGGAGGGGATGGGGTGTACGAAAAGTGAAGCTGGAATGGATATGATAGTAGATGGGAGGATGATCTATAATAGCAATTGGGCATTCATAGTAGACTCGAATCGTTGCACGACTTTAATTTCATCAACCTTTAAGTTACCGTAGCATCAAAACTATGTGCGCCGAAAGCTTCGGAGGGTTGGAGAGTTTTTTTTGATCGGACGTTGGAGAATTTGTTATATGATACCCCGTGAATGGGTTCCATTGAGATTGTTTATTTATTTATTTTCTTTACTACTCGGGCGGAAATTAAAGATCCGGAAAAAGTGACAAACAAAATGTATGGTTGCAACACAGATATTTCAGCCACCACTTTTTCCGGATCTTTATAATCTGCGCCCGGGTATATAGCTAGGGAGTCTATATACCGGTGGAGGGTTGATGCCGAAGTTTTCATCCAACTTTGGTGCCTGGAGACTTTTTTCCTTGCGGTGAGGGCTTTTTGTATCATAATATTATGGTATGGTATTATAATATGGTGGGGTTGAGCTTCTATGATATCATACAACTTGTGGTGAAAATTTAAAAAAAAGTATTGGAAAACGGGGACCGGGTTTGATTTGAAGGCCCGGTGCTCTCGAGCCAATCAAGCAACCGCGTTTCTTCCGTCTTTTTCATTCCCGCATTTTCCGATGGTTTTTAATTTTAATTTTTTTACCGGAGATGGATGTTCGCTGTGATGAGGTGCTGGGATTTCAGTGCGGTATTGTGGGCTCGTTTCTGCGGGGTGCTCATACGGTTCGGAGTAGAGTACCCCGGGCACGGTATGTGCCGTTGTGCCTGAGCTGGAAACGATGCGGGTTCCTGGGATTTGCGGCGATCATTGCCTGCGATCTGATCGTGTTGCGGTGCTGCTATTAGGCCAAGACACCGTCGTATACATAAGTTAATACCTCACGCATTACGAGAACTTTAAGGGTGTGGGAGTGGTGCATTGCCGTTTATTATAGCGAGGTGTGAGATTTTACTGTGACTATATTACTGTAATTTAACGATTAAGCCTCCCATCCCCCTCGCTTCTCATGTGCTATACATACGATCATAAATCTTCACCTCACTGGACTAAGACGATTTGTGGAGATGCGATTCCCGCTAGTCTGAGTTGTTGGGTTTGTAAACTCCCCCCGTTGATCCATATATTTTCAATAGTATAATGTTCGGACTGCACCCTCGCATTGGCTGCCTGTATTTTCCTCCCTCCGGGGAGCACGTAGACGAGGGGGGGTGGAAATGGGAATGAAAGTAATAATTTCAATCACTGTAAATTACCCAGAGGCGACCCCCATGAGGACAAGCTGTTAGTGATAGTAGAGGTTGCTATGGGGCAATTTCTCAACCGCTGTAGCTAGCTTATAAGTTAGCGTTGGAGATCATCGCTAGACTATGACAGCATGCGGTACTTGTATTCAGTACTCGAGTACAGTACTCCCCTGCCTTGCTCACCATTTCGTATGTATTGCTCTCTTTTTGATTCCCTACCATAGAATATTCGGAGATTAGAGAGTCCAAGTGTGGCAACCATGTAATGTAGATTTTTTCTATTGGTCACATCACAACCAGAGCGAGCTCCCAGCCCATGCTACTATATTATGCCTTTAGCAAAGATCTTAGACTCATACCGGTAGGCTATTAACCTCGCTAAAGGATTGCGGAATCTGGACAGGTATTAAAGGATAGTCCACAGGATAACCTGCACCGGTTTGAATCGTTGCGATAATTGGAAGAGGAGCAGGAGCCCCTAGAGATTATGTCATTCAGAGCGTGAATCTTACTCTGGTTCCACCCCTCCCATGGGAACGATTGTCCCCGGCGTCCAGAGCGCTAGGACGACAAAGCCCTCCTTTTGTGCAGCCGCACTACTATGGCAGCGTAGAAGCTTTAGCGCAGGTGAAAAGATGTGGAGGCTAGAGTCTTTTTGCTTGGGAGCGTTGCGCCCGTTGCATCATCTTGCTTGTCGGTAATGCTGGTGGACCTCTCTTGAGCGGTTTTGGAGTGTTGGGGACGAGCGGAAGGGTCCGGGAGGGTTTTCCCAGTTCCGATCGGCGGCCTGCCCTGACAGCTGGTATTTCTGCCGTGGGTTCGCTGCATGATCAAGCGAATTTTGGAAGGAAGGTACGATGTAATTGTGTCTTAGGAATCGAGTGAGTATCCATGACCACTGATCACGGAGATTGAGAATCAGGCCGCTAGGCGGGGTGGGTGGCAGGGGTGTTTGCAATGCAGCAGGCAGCTGAAGAAAAAAGATGCGGTTCCCTAGAAAGGTATGCGCAAAATTCTGTGCTTGTGGGCTTTATCTGCTTGAGATGAGATGAGATGTTGCCGGGTATCTGCGTTAGAATTGATGGTGGAAGAAGGCCCCCGGAGGGCGTAATACTCTAAGAATTCGAATGCAAAATAAGTATGCCAGGAAGTTGGAATTCCCTTCTTCGCTCCTCCAGAGAAAACACCTCAAACCCGGCCCTCAGCCGAGACAAAGCAAAAGGAATATGCACAGCGCCTCACTGGGGGAGAAAACTACAACTCTCCGGCACATTTATCCCCTATTCAAGTTTCTTCGGTAATCCCCGCGTGTTTGCTTGTTCGATAAAAATTAGTATGCCATACGAATATGAGACGGGCCCAAATAGACCTCCGCAAGAAAGAATTCCATTGTTCGCCTTTGGTCACATCCTGACTGACGATCTCCATTCCGTTAGTCGCCGTGGTTAGATTTAGGAACCAAGTAGAGAAGGAGGCTGTGCTGCATAGCTGAGTTATATAACGCGCCAAGTTCGTCCACCAAACGATCTCGATATTGTATTATCCTAGTTCTTTTGCGCCATCTTTCCAATTGAGCAGCAGTTTCTTGCAGACCAAAAAAGCATACCCCCATGGTAGTATCCTCGGAACCACCGGGATCGCAATTCCTAGTTACTTACCAATTTTTCCTTTGACAGCTGGAAGTAGGGAAAAGTGTATATAATAGGCCATTAATCGGTGATCCCTCCCTGAGTGCATTAGGTATCATACTGTCCTTGTGTCTCTAGGGCTGTTCCGTGAAGTGTATCATGGGTTATCACTCCTTCTCTATTTGGCTGTCGTGAAACCCATGTCACCATATTGACAAAGGAAGGAAACGTGGAGCCTGCCCCATTGCATAGTGTAGCCCAAGGGGGATTTTGGGTTGGGAACCCGGATTCCCGTCCATCATGTCTCCCCGATTCTCCAATAAGTGGATTGCGATCTTTAGTCTGCTCCTGGTTGCATTTAAATGCATGCAAAGGATGATATGACAGGAAAGACATTCCCACAGCGGCGTATGAGGAGAAGGAACTTTGAACACTGGATGATTTGCCTTGGTTTAGTATGGTATGTTGCCCTAGCCCGTTTTCAAATTGCTATCCCTCCTGGTTACGGTGAAGTCTGGTTGTTAATGAACTGGCGCGGGCTAGGACTTTTCGGAATCTCGCGTATCATGAAAGCTAAATCTTTTTGGGAGTTTTTTTTTGAAAAGAAGAGATGTTTGACCTATCAGTGCTATCACCGATTTCAGAAACTTCATCTGTTGCAAACTGTCCCAGCCCGGGCCAGTTCATTAACAACCAGGTATTACGGTGCTGCACACCAAATCTTGACTTGATCCAACATAACATTATGATATGGGGACTAACCAAACGTAGTGAGGCCTAGTAGCAGACGACTGAACCCTCGGAAAGGCGAAAAGTCGATTAAAGCAGGGCTGAAAGGTGTAGTGCTTAAAGAGAATATGAGGTGGATATGGCGAAGAGGGGAGGTAAGCGAATGTCCTAAAGGCCGAAACCCCAGGTTATTGGAGGGGTTCGGAAACTCGGGGGTTTCCCCTAGAAAAGTAAAAGCGCAGAAAACCCTTAGGAGCCCCTTCTCAACCTACTGAGGTCCGGTGGTTCAACAAACTTACCGCTTCACCCTGACAATGGAGTGGAGGAGTTGAAATCGACCTAGCTCGTTCGCCCAGTATGGAGCGATGCCCTGTATTGTACGGAGCCCAATCATCGCTTCTAGATATTCTAATATTGCATTGGCCAATCAATGAATCACCGGTGATCACTCGTAAATGAATTTCACGTCGGCCGATCACGTAATGAATGGGGGTGGCATCTGGTAAACCTAATGATCTTAGTTACCTATTTCATTACGTATCGCCCTACCGTATCTCTTGAGGAGTCCGTCGTTCCTCGTTTGTGAAATTAATATAGGATAATCAATTCCCCCCTAGCCTCTTCGCAGCTGATCGTGGGTATATCATAGATCGGGCTACGCCTTCATCCTCAGATAAGAACTTTCTCCTGCAGGGGTTTGTTTGCCATTAGTCCTACAAATTGGATCATTTCCCCTACTGGTATCTTCCCTTCCTCGCTGCAGATCTTCCAACGGCTAATTCAAGCCGCCTCCTGAAATCCATTTCCTTTTCCCTGGCAATTTACTTTTGTCAAACTATTCCTACTTTGCTACGACAAGTCTTAGGTCGCGAACGCTGTGACAGCCCCCTCTACTTTCTTCAGATATCCCCCCACCCATTCACCATCACAACCATTGTGGGTGTAGATATCGAGTTTCGAGGGGGAGACACAGCCTCCGAAAACGCTGCACGGCACATGGTCATGTTGGGAAATACCAACTTCGGGAAGCAGGTACATCAAACAAACTCACATCACCAGAGTCGTAAGTTTGCTCTGAACAGACATCGCCACTGACGTGCCCTAACTAGCCCCCGCAAACCTATCTAATCCACCGATTCACTATCTCGGGTGACCTCTGGGTAGCTAGGTCATTTCCAACGATCACCAGCACGGCACATAAGCGATTCCTTCATACCAGAGTTACGAGAGATTCAAAAATCCAAACTATATTCCTGTCATACCCGATGGATAAGACCCCCAAAAACCTCTTGCAAAATAATACACAAATTGCTTTTAGCTAATTTGGTGCAATTATAGTTCACATTCCCTCACTCGAGCTAGCATACTTACAGACACAGTTCAGCAAGGACTCAGAACCCCAAAGCAACTCCAAAACCGGAGTCTTTTGATGGGCAAAGCTCAACGGGGAAAATAAAGGAGTAGATTCCCCTTGATGCCCCCTCGAATGTCTTTTTCGGATTCCCTCTGTCCAACTGTGATGGAACGGATGAGGACCAGTGTTTTCCTGCGTCCGGGCGGTATAAGTATTATTATCCCTCCACCAATCACTCACTATGTGCAAGGTGTCGACGGGAGGGACAAGGTCTTAGTCTGAAGAAGCTCTAGTACGATAATCCATTACCAATTAAGTAAAAAGGACGCTCCTCAGATCTAGATGTAATATTCTCATAAGCAGCAGGATCTTCTGGTGGACGCGGCACGGGACGCACTGGGAGAAAGGCTCTGGCTGGCGGGCACGCTGCGATAAGTATTTAGGGATATCATACAGTTATTGTCATTCACACATTCATTCACCCCAACCAGCAAAAAAAACTTTGTCTTATTTTCGGATACTCTATGCTAGGTATTGTATAGTCTAAGCACTCGAGTATGATGCGGCAGACCCCGCCAATTACCTATCTGCTGTTCCCCGACCATTCCGCACCTTCCCTAGCCGCCTCCGCAGTGGCCTATATTGGCCTCCCCCTTACTCCTTAACAATACCACCCGGCCCTGAGGTACAGTATTATGATACCAGCTTAGGCAGACCACGAGGCACCGTCCCGCTCCCGTCCTGTCCCGTCCCAGGCTCTTTCCAGTCCTCTGTCTAGTGATTAGGAGAGATGGACGGCTGGTTTTACTCCTAGATAGAGTGATCTAGCTAGAGACAGCTTACCTCACAGAAAGTTACGGACCAAAGTTCCGCGAGGGACAAAAACCAACTAATTAAAGAAGAGTACGGCTATAGCCGGCGCGCGGGGGGGGGGATTGTCAGGCACGGTATCCTAAACTGTAATTCGAGAGGGGTTCTGAGGATAATGTAACTTAATTTAGTCAAAATTAGCTAGGGAAAACCATATTTTAGATACTGCCGTAAGGGTATTCAAGAAATGAGGCAAAAACTGTCATCCAAATAGAACTCCCCCCACACAGAACGAGCACCTCTAAGATAGAAATCACTTCATATCACTCGGTATCAAGTTAAGTTAAGCTGAAGCGGTTCCGCCGGCCACGAAAACCGATATCCGGGCTTCAAGGAATGGAACGTGTATAGGCAATGCCTTGCTTGCATGCATGAAGTGCAATGGAAAGCTTAATCACGATCATAGAAAACCCGTGACACAGAAATAAAAGAATTAATTCAACTTCCAGTTGCTAAAAAGGCTCCCATCCCATCTGTGGGGCAAACACAGTCGCTCAATCCAAGCAAACATTCAATTCATCCAGCATTCATCCATTCCCTCGCAAGAAATCCCGGTCAACCCCATAATCCCATGCCTAAACAAAGATATACCTCCCCCCTCTTCATCTCCCCTTTTCAACCCCAACCTATTATGCGGTACTCGAGGTAGTCCCATAAACCGTCCCTCCCTGTACCCTCTCCGAATAAATCCCAGGAGCCCTCTCACTCACAATACGCCCCGCGGCCGTCTGTTCTCTGCGCTCGTAGTAGACGTATTCGATGTAGAAGGCGTGCAACTATCCATCATTAGCACCTACACGCCCAGAGCTCGGGGGGAAACTTACGTGGCCAGGAATGTACCCGAGAATCGTCAGGCAGATGTTTATAATAAGGTCAGGGCCGCATCCTGCGACGGCAAAGACGCCGAGGGGTGGGCACTGGTCGGGTTGGTTAGTACGAGTAACTGCAAGCAGAGAGGGAAGGTGGAAAAGGGGGGAGGGAGGGAGGGAGTGGACGAACGATAAGGGTGATCAGGATTAAGAGAATGACGGAAACGACGCCCATTTTGAAGCCTTATGAGAAGAGGGAGTATAGTATGGTTGATTTTTGGTGTAAAAAAGGGGTGATTGTGCTGTAGATGTAGACTGTAGAGAGAAAAACAACACCTTCGTTGGTAGGGAGGGAGTTGAGGATGTGGACTGGTCGGTTGGCGGGGAGGAAGTGGAGGGTCCTTAATCCAGCTCCTCAGAGATGACGTCATGGTTTGCGTTCCCCTGCTCGAGTGCTGGCTTGGCACTATGACTAATACAAATTGGTGCTAAGGTGCCAAGATACTTTTTAAACTATCATATCATAGCCAGCACTCACGGCCAAACATAGAGAAAATCAGAAAGCAGGCAGGGGTCACGGCAGAACCCCGGGAATCGATTAACTCCAGCCAGAAACGCTCCTTCAGCCATCAGAACTCTAGAATCCAACGTTCTCATTTTCCCATCTTTTTTACCAAATGCCTTTTTTCGCACAAGGAAGCCTGGCTTATATCGAGCTCGGCAGTCTAGAGCTCTGTATTCGTCAATCCGTATCAGGACAAGGGCTGGTCGTATCCCAGCGTAAGAGTGCCAAGACATGATGGCGAACGCAGGTGGTTCGAGGGTCTTGGCGTCTTTAACACTGGATACTTCACGAATTAGCCAGTGCTTAAACTATTTGCACTCGAGTGCCATGGTCCGGTCGAGGAATTGACCTAGACTATGCTTTGATAGTTGAATCGGCTTTTTTTGTTGTTTAGTATCACCTCGACATATCCCAGAGCTGCACATGCTTCCCTACTGCATACCTCGCCTAATAATAGCAATAGCCTCCGTCCAAATTGGGGATATGAGATCAAATTTTCAAGCGGATTCTGGGGTATGTTTCTAATTGTTCAAAAGTGTCACGGGCGAAATTTAGAAGGTACGTACAATAGTGGGGAGTGTAAGGCGTGGTGGCTTGGAGTACAGTACCAGAACGGGAACACAGGTGCATCACGTTTCCTAATATCCTACGTCCTCAGCCTCTGCTCTCGCCCATTAGCAAACGAAACTCGCACCATGTTGATATCTCGTCTTGATTCCTGCCTTTTTCGTGTTGCATGGTATAATACATTTGGAATGAGAGGGGATGGAATCGAGCATCCTCACAATCAGCACTTCTGGTTTAATGTCGAGTGGATAGGGGGGGGGGGGGCGTAATCCACCAATGATGCACCCCAATAATGCAGTACCATACCCGCCGACAATCTGTTTATATACTCACATATACTTTAGGTAGACTATTATAACCTTTTGGTCTTTGATACACCAGCGAATACGTCCACACACTCTCTCAGGAGTAGAAAAGACAAAACGAAGAAATACTTGCACGCGTCTAGTAACCCCATTATATATATAACTCAGCTTCGAGTAACCTTCTCCCCCCCCCCTCTCTTCGATCTCTTTTACATTTTTCTATCCTCCTCCTCCTCCTCCTCCTCCTCCCTTCCGCCACATCCCCCGAATCCCCCGAATCCCCAAGGCTGCACCGAGATATCATACCTACTACCGGTATAAAAGCTATCATCATTTTCAATTGTTCAAATAGCAATGTCCCTAATTGTCCCTCAGCTCGGACACCCACCAGACCGTGCATAATAGGGAGAGCAGGCGTTAAGTCACAATCAGGGCTCTTTCTCGTTGACAATTTCCAGAAACAAACTTGCATTTCTTCTAGATTCCGTTAGTATATATGTGTATCTCCGGATATACTTCCCTCTCTTTTTTTTACTGCACAGCTAAACTCGCGGCGGGGGTGATGTCGGCTCCGGGGTGATGCCGGGAAGAAGTGTACACAGTAGATGTAGAAACTAGAATTGATGTTTGACGTCATTCTGAGTAAACCAAATGAGTGTAATAGAAGGAGAAAAAGCTACAGGAAGTGTTGTATCTTTGTTTGTACTGAAGCATACTCCCCCAGTGTACCCGTGGTCCCGACATCACCCCGGAACCGACATCACCCCCGCCGCGAGTTTAATATTATCACAATAACATCTAGCGCAGGGGAAAAAAACAGAAATTATTATTATTACGACCATTAAGGATTTTCCCCTACTTACTAACCTCTTTTTTCTTTCCTCATGTCTCTACCAAAAAAGGTTGGGTGTTGTCTAGCTGTTATATATACTTCAAGAACTGGCGGAAAAGACAAATCGGAGTATGATAGTCTAGTAGATCAATTTCGTATTATTCTCAGTTCCAGATTTCCAAAAAAAAACAAAAAAACAAGCACTATAATCCCTACAAAAGAAGAGAGTGGGTGCTAGCAGTGCAATGGGGGGAATTGCAAGCTACCTTCATACCATCCACCGGAAGCACGAGGACCCCCTCGAAAGAGAGAACACCTCGATGTAATTCTATCATTATTATCTGGCGACCATGCAGCAGTCTTTAGAGCAATCACAGTAAAGAGCTTCAAGTCAGAAAAACCCCACACTCATTTCTTTAGTATGACGACTAACTAACTTAACTTTCATTAGACACGAAGATATGGGTGAGGGAATAGATTCGCCTTATACAAATTGCACAAAATCGAGAACATTACCAGTAGTTTCCTATAACAGATATAATAGATCCCCCCCTCTGGATGGCCAGGAAGGAAGGAAATGATTAGACAAATATAATACTCCCTAATCCCAAATATAGGAAGGAGGAGGAGGAGGAGCACATCAAGCGGGGGAATAGTACCTAACTTGAGCCCCCCGCGCAGCGAGAAACATGGTATTGTAATCAACCGCACAAAGCCCATCATATTTGCCAGATACATTAGAAGAATCTCTGATACCTCCGAAAATCCCACCTACAGTATATAGCCCCCAACGACGCAAGGGATCGAAAGGGCTAAAGGTGGGAGTTTTCCCTTGTCCAAAGGTTTGAGACACAATGGTAAGATGTTTCCATCTGTATTTCCACTTTTATGATGGTTTGGGGATTCGTGGGTGCTCGGTTATACGTGTTTTGTTAATGTTCTGGGTTTTCTGAATATTAGCCAGAGACGTGTTTGATACCTCATTTTGCCCTAGCTTTAGACGAATGAAAAACGGAATCAGTGTCTCGAATTTAATGGCCGCCGCGAGATAACCAATATTTGCAGCATCTAGACATAATTATGATAGGTTCAAATCGAATTGGGTTGAACTGAACTGAATCTCCGGAAAACCTATGATAGAGCCAAAAAATAACCACGAACGCCTTTCCGTGCATGACATCCAAGCAACCATAGATGCTATCCGAACAAACACTTTATTTGAACTATACTACGGTACCATACCACCATCGCCACCTATATGCCAACAGTAAGAACAGAACATAGACTACAGAAAAAGTTTCCAATCCAGCAAGTGATCCACCAAGTACCAATGAAGGGAAAAAAAGGGGGGGGGGGAATTTGGTGTGGAAAAAAGTGGAGAAAAAACGAAGAAAAGCTAAACACCATTAACCAGTTAAGATTAAGGAAAAAAAGGGGGAGGGGAAAAAAGTTCGTTGAAGAAGTTTTAAAAAAAAGAAAGGGAAGGAAGGAAAAAGATAGATAAAACCCTAAAGTACAAGAAAGTAAAAAAAAAATGAAAAAAGGTTGAAAAAATGAAAAACCCACAATCCAACCCGTAAGGACAAGGACAGTAACAAGCAAACAAACAGAAACTGAATAAGATCGAGACGGATAGAGGTGGACAGCAAGAGCGAATTAAAAGACAATAATAGAAAACCCTACCAGACAGGAGGACCGGTTTACGCTAAGGAGCCAAGAATTGATCCGCCAACCTCTCATCCAACGCCTCTGAGGGCACTGTATTCAGCGCCTCTGCTGCCAGGGCTTCATAGCTGACCCCGGGACTAGACTCCTCCTTTGAGTAAAGATCCGGCGAGTCCTCAGTCAACGCGTCAAACATGGCATTGGCGCTGTTACACTGTGGACTCCCGGGCACATCTCCAACTCCCCGTGGGCCGTGTCCATTGTCACCAGCAGCCAAGAACGCCTGCGGGTTGAAGAGCGCTGGATCAAGGAGTCGGTGGCGACTGGGTTTCATGAGGACTGGCTGGATTAATTGGTATTCGGAGGAAGACGATGAGGTGTCATTTCCAGAGTTCGAGGTTGAGGCGTGAGCAAGGGTGAAAGTTGGCGAGGATTGTGCTGAGGGGCCAGTGCTACCAAAGCGGGGGTAGTCAAACTGCGGCTGGGACGGAGGGGGTTGAGAAGAGGAGGAGGAAGAAGATTGGCCGAGGAGGGGGTGGGTTTGGCTAGTTGGGGTTACGGGGGAAGAGGTCATTGAGCCTTTCGATGGAGCGGGCTTGATTGGTGGTGGGGGCTTGCCATTGGTTTCCGCGGGCTTCTTCTTGGAAAAGGAGTGTGCCTTTGTCCGAAGCTGAGGAGGGAGGTCGTCCGGGTTGGTGATGCCCATCTGTGCCATTAGTTTTTGCTGCTTTGTCGGGCGAGGCTTGCGGGTCGACATGGAGACTTCAACGACAGGGGGTGGGTCTGGGGCGATGGGCATCCATTTGTGCAGCTCTGTGCGGAAGAAGTTGGTTTCTGGCGAGAGAAGAATTTCGGCTCCTTCTATCTTGCGGAGATAGAACCGCATAGTTGGCACCTCCGCACTTGTAAGGCCAATCGCAGTTGTAAACGGACGAACCCATTCCCTAAATTTGGTCGCCGCATCGATGATCCGGCGAAGACAATCTAATTCATCAGGGATGAAGGGAAGATTTTCAATCTCCGCTTGCCAATCGATAAGTTCCTCAAGCTTGGGTCGGGCCGCATCACGGGGTATCTTAACTCGGTAATCGCAGATCGGACAAGTATACTTCTCATCTTCCTTAACCTTGCCCCTGGCGATCTTGAGGCATTTGCCGTGATACCTAATCAAAGTCAGTAAATCAAAATCACTTCAAGCAGAACGCAGACCTCACCATTCATGACAAACCTCACACTCAATCATCATCCCAGCCTCTGGCTGTCTACAGATGCAGAAAACCTCCCTCGGCCTACCACCCCTAGACCCCTCACCAAATGGCCCATTACTCTTAGAATCCGGACTTGGCTCCCGACTGGATGGCTCGACCGGAGTTCGTGGTCGATCCTCCAAGCAAAAGCAATGCTTATTACGACCTTCCACATACGCCATATGTTGCGCAAGAATGTGTAGGGGCGCATTAGCCTTCCCAAATAGTTTCTTCCCCCGCCTCATCCAATCCTCATGGCGCTTCTGCTCCTTTTCTAGGTCAATTGTCCCCGTAGGTTTGCTGTGTAGCTCCGTTAGTCCATCTAACACATCCCGAACCTCTTTATACTTTGGCCTCTTGTAAAAATCTGCCTCCTTGCTTTTTTCATACAATGCCACAATCTGACGATGAGCCTCCCGTTGTTTGTTGAGAATCTGGTCGACTTGCGCAAGCGTCTCGCGAGAAACCGGTAACGTAGATGCCTGGCCAGAAAGTGCTTCCAATTGCTGGAAATGTACAATCTCAACACTCATCAGCTCCTTCGCCTTTTTTTCCCACATATCGCCAGCTTCTTTTTGGCTTCGGAAGTGCATCATTTGCTCGTTGCTGTCGGGGATCCCTAATTCTTGGCCTGACTTGATCAGTTCCGCCACCTCGGTGAGGGACAAAAACCTTGCCCTAGCATCTCTAGCAGAGTCGGCCCACTTTAACTGTCGCACAATCTTCTCCAGTAAATCGGTCTCCGCGAGGTCCACATTGAAGCTCTTCCCAGTTTCCACCAACTCCTCATACATTGGCGTGGATAAGGTCCCAGGGGTCGCTAAGGCTGTCCTCGCACGTAGTTGAAAAGCCCGGATAGCGTCGGCACGTTCACGTAATTGTTCAATCTCGGTGCATTCGAATCCGATATCCTCAGCTCTCTCCAGGAGCTTAAGGATACTATCAAGCTTCCTATGTTCGCGCTCTTTTTCCTCCATCTCAGCGACCTTCGAGCCCATCCTCCTCCACGCCTTTTCGTTTTTTCTCCGGTTCTGTTGCTTGCGAGATATGAAAGGGGTCGCTTCATCGACCCACTCCTGGGCACGTTCCACAAATGCCTTAAGCGGTGCCAACTCAGGGATGTAACATGGAATCCGCTCGCCCTCAGATAGAAGGGACTTTAGTACTTTAAGCGCCGGCCGGGGATTTTCCGCAATGGATTTCTCGAGTTTGACCGCCCATGCTTTTGGCATATTTGCTTTGTCGTGTACCCTCTGAACCAACTCCTCGAGACTTTCATCCGTCATCCGAAGTCGTAGACTAAGGCTTGTAACCTCGCAGTCGCAGATGTCACGGAAATGCGATGGACACGTAACATTCGGAGTGCAGGGGCAAGTGATCTGTGAGAGATAGCAGTAAACTTTACAAACCCCACACTGATATTGGTCCTCGCTCAACTCTTCATCCTCGGGAAGTATTGCTTGCTTGATATCAGGCAAGTGATCAAGTAACCCACGACGTGCCTGAAGTTCCCTATCTCTCACGCGCGCCAGTGCGGGAGCAAGCCTATAAAAATATCAGCTGAAACCCCTAACCGTAAAATGGAAACAACGAATCAAAGAATATACCACTGGGAGGTCTTAATAGTAGTATCTCGAGCCGCGGCGGTGAGGAGCAATTCATCGTGCGAGAAAACAGGAGCCTTCCGGAATTCCAGATATCTTTCAACTCCAGCTTGTCCAAACGGCTCCCAATCCGAGGGGGCAAAATTAACCGCTTCATTGAAATTGAACTATACCCAATCGAGTTAGTCCGAACCAGAATATGCAAATGTCAGCCACTTGGCAAGGCAACTCACGCCATGATTAAACCCTGCATGATAAGCCTGCGGGAATGTAACCACGAATTGTCCCGCCCTCTGATCCAATGCATAAACTTTGACCCCGGCCTTCATAAGGTGCTGCGGGGTTAGTAAGGTTACCAGCTGGAATAACAGATCGGGCTGTTGCTCAAACAATTCCGGTACGGCTTCCCTCATAGCATCTTCAAATTTCATTGCATCGCTCCCAGGAATACCATACCATGTTTTTGTAGCTCCAAAATGCTGGTAATTGGCGGAATAGGTGTAATGGTCCTCGTTATGCCAGCAGAAGGTCGAAAAACACATCCCGACGTAGAGCCACGGCACGGTCATCCCAGAAACATCGGATTTAATGTGGCGAAACAATGATTCAGGGTGCAGGGGTAAATTATTGAGATTCCAAGGGTCGGTTGCGTCAGTGGATGTCGGCTGTTTCTCGATGGTCGGAAAGCCGCTTCCGTGAGTGGTCGAATGGATATCGGCACCATACTCCACCTCCACAGTCTCGTGAACACTCTCCACCAATTTCCAAAATTCCCTCTCAACATCATCCTCAGTGACCTGTCGCGGTTTATTCAAGACCGGATCGAAGGGCATTTTCGATTGGAAATACAAATCTTTGAAATTGTTGGCCTTTTCTTGAAATTGCCTCAAAGAGTAAATTTCGCCATCAGCAAACCCATAGTCGCCGGTTCCGACAAGGCATCTATCGCAATACCAATCCCGGTCGGGGACACTCTTGAGCACTGGTTCGAGACAAAACGTATGGTAACCGTGATCACAGCTCTCACAGAGCAATAAATTGGCCATATCATCACCACGACCACATTTTTCACATTTCTGCAGGATGAATGGTCAGAACATATTAACGAAACATATCAAACGAATGAAAATACCTCTCCTGGTTTACTATTGTTTCTGTCTCCGCCCAACGTTCTTGGTGTAGACGAGGGCCTGTGCAAAGTCATGTGCGACCCAGCAACCATAGGTGCAGGTTCTAGAAGACGATCAGCCAACGATCTCGGTTAGGTGCAACCACACCTATTTTTGAGAAGAAAAAAAAAAAAAAGAGCTAGAGAAAGAACAGGACAAATGAAAATTTACACGACATACCCTTCTTAAGCCTCTTACTTCTGCGTTCGCCATTTTCTGATTCATCGGCAGTAGCCTCTTTAGATTGCTCTTTAATATCAACCCCCGAGCTATTCTCCTGGCTGTGACCCCGCTTGAGGATTGTGCCGGCCTTCAGCTCAGGAGTGCTCCTCTTACTGGGCGTAGCCCCATTTTCACTCCTCCGTGAATTACCAGTATTCGGGGTCGGATTGGCATCAAGCTCTCTCTTCATGCCATTGGACACATTTACCGGGGTAAATCCAGCAGCTCCAGAATTAACTGGAGTGAATCCTGGGTTTACAACAGTAAAACCACCATTTACCGCAGGTGTAGATCCGCGAATTGGAGTTGCGTCAGCCATGTCCGTATCAGATTTATCTGGAGTCCCCACTACTGAGGCGTTGAGTGCGGTGGAGGCTCTTATTGCTGGCGAATCAGGTAGACTACTCAGCGGAGACATTGCCGGTTTATCTGCAGGCAGCTTTTTCAAAGGGGATCCGGAAGGTGTTATGGGACCTCCCTGCTCTGCTTCAATCTGCTGCTGTACACCAGGCTTCGCAGACTTGACCCATTCTTCGTAAGGATGTAGATAGCGCTGGTACGAGTTCTTGAGAGAGGTAGATAAACTAGACATAATTTTTCCCGAATACCCCAGATCTCTACCAATCTCGGCCCATTTCTTGTGCTTGCAAACATTGCTGAATCCGCCCCTAATTTCCACGGCTTTTTTCAACCGATAGAGATCTAATGGACGTTTATCGACCGAGGGGAACCGGTTCAAATTCGTGCCATGTTGCTTGTGATATTTAGACAACTGGTCTAAATAATTTAAATTTGCCCTAGTGCCTAGATACCACGAAAGAAATCAGGATATCATTAGCGATCATGTTGAGGGAAGAGAAAGGAAGGAAGGAAAAAGAAAGGTAGTGGTTGCTGTCGATAGACCGGGAACATCGTTTGGGGTTTGAGGATTGGAATTACCTCCTTCAACAGAATTGAGTTCCTGCCGTCTTGTTCGGAAGTGAAACCGCTACACACAGATTGTCAGTAAATCCATCCCCTATCATCCAACGAATTAAAAGAATAAATAATTAAATTAGAAGAAGAGAGAGAGGTGGGTGAAAAATCTTCCACCCCAAGCGCAGCAGCGAAGGGGGGATGGCTTATTGTAAAAACGTCCACAACACGAACGAGCGAACGAGAGGCCCAACAAACCTCAGTGTCAACCGCGAATTCCGGATTCCATGTATCCGGAGGAATGATCTTTATAATTCCATACTTTTTCCCTTCCTCGGCAATACTCTTTATGTAATCGAAAGGATCCTTAAATTGCTCCGGGGTGGGTCTATATGTTGGGGCTTCCTGAAGTCCATGGGGTCTTATCCTCTTGGGATTCTCCTTTGATGATGAGCTCCTCCTCTCTACAGTCGACATATCCAAAGCTTGTGCCTTCCGAGAGCTCAAGGGGGCGGATTGATATCCACCGGGACCTGGGAGATTATTAGGGGTACCTCCCCCACCTCCGTGTCCTCCACCTCCTTTCATTCTTGTCGATGGAGCGCGAGGGGATGGCCTGGCAGAAGATGTCGCCGCCGAAGACGCTGATGAGGCAGCAGCCGGCATTCTGTACAGAGTGGATTAAAAAGTGGTCTGGGTGTAATTGCAAGTCTCAGCCAGTGATGAATATGCTGGGATGCTGCAGAGCTGTCGGACTGGAGAACTTGTACTATAGACGTCAGGATCTGTAAATTACCGTAGGTGAAATATGTCGCAGTGACCAGTCCGCATTCCAGTGCTCCCAGAAAATCAGCCAAACCCTTTTGACCACTTTTTTTATCTATTTCCTCTTTATAATGCCGCGTCAGTGGTTGATAACGAGTGGTAGCAGCTGGTGAAGGTTAGTTAGGTGTGGGTGGGGAAGGAGGGAGAAGCTGAAAGGGTGAGGTGGTGGTGGTGACGGTGGTGGAGTTGGTTTTGGGAAGGAGGAAATGGGAAGAGGAGAAAATACTAGGGGAGGGATCTCCGTCGACGGATCATATGTGTGGCTGTTGCCGTGTGTGTGTGGGTGCGAGGGAGGGAGGAGGGCGGAGGGCAAGGAGGGCAAGGAAGGGGAGGGCCGGGGCTTGAAGGGAGTAAGAAAGAAAGAAAGCGTGAAAGTGGGAGCGAGTGAGTGGTTGCGTGTGTGATTGAGAACGTGCGAATGCGAAGATCAGATATATCAGATCGGACTAAGCAGGTTGACAGCCGCCGCCGCCGTTCTTGCAATGGGAGGGGGCTCGAGAAGGAATTTTCTATGAGACAGTGTGGGGGATGAAGAAGTAAGGGAAATGGAGGACACAGTGTGGTGGGAAATTGTACGAGAAAGGGAAAGGGAGAGAAGGCTATTCTACCAGTATTATGTGCCGTATAATAAGGGAAAAAACAACCGCGGCGGACGACGGGCAGGCGGGCAGTGGTTGCAGTGCTATTAGCAGAAGGGGGGAGAGGAAGGGAGGGAGAGAGGGATGAAGAGAGAGGGGGGAAGAGAGCTAAATGGGATGTACCGAACGAACTGTGCAGGATTGACCTGGTTATACTGCAATAATCTCCAGAAATATATATAGGTTGTATGCAGGATTAATGGCAAATGCAACGAGTGAAAAGGGAATTGGGTGAGGCGGAAGGGATTGGAGTGCGGTAGGAAGACTACAACAACAGAAGTACTTTTTACGGTAAGGTAAACCTTGCTAAAATGGAAGTTATCGACTATGATACAGTACGAGTACTCGTACCGGTACTGATTGAGCGGAAGTGTGTGAGCGAGAAGTATTAGTTGAGTGAGATATGGCGCGCGCTGAAGCGGGCTGCGCTATCCGATGTCGCTTCTTCCCTGTTCGTTCCTGTGCACTTCCAGACACTCCACCCACTCCACTCCCTTTGTCCCCCTCAATTCTCTCCACTTCCACCTTTCCACCTTTCCACTTTCCTCCCCTTCACTCCACCCACAGTCATGCTAAGACGAAAATATCTAACACCCAGAAACAGACCAGAGAAACCTTCAGAGGATTGCAACATCGGGCCAAGGCGTGCCTGAAGATGAACCGTCCAGTAAAAAAGAAAGAGAAGGAAAAACCCTTGCACAAACAGGCCAACAATCACAGTCCAGCGCACTGCCTGCGCAATGGATGAATGAATGAATGATGATGACGATGCTGATGAAAATGGAGCATGAGGGAAACACAAAGCCTGATCAACGACACACAAAAGAAAAAGGAAATAAATCACACAGAGAAGCAAAGAGAGAGGGGGAAAAGAACAAAAAACCGAGCAGATTGGTAGCACATACAGCAACTGTAGCCACATAGACTTTACTGACCTGACATGGCTTGACTGACCGCACACATATGTTGCGTTTTACCTTTGTAGAAAATAGGTTCTCTCGGCCTCCCTTCCCTCCATCTCTATTCTACCGATACGGTATGGGAGGATCGCCCACACACTTGATGGAACAACATGGCATCCCGTCACGCCCAAATCTTCCAGGAAGGCAACAAGTTTGCCAGCCCGAGCTATAAAAAAATATAAAATAGAACAAAATGGAACAAAAACAAAATAACACACCAAGGCTACCTGTGCATGTAGATAGATAAATAGAAGACATATTTGTGGGGCATGTATGATTGTGATCTCGGCTACCGGTGCTCGAGGAGGAGCAATGGTAACGAGCAGAGGAAGAGAGATCCCTTAATCTATCCGTAGATTTCGCAGCTCATTTACCGCAAGTAATGACCTTGGTTAACCCAAGATCTCTGGAGAAAAAGGGTAGCATGGCAGGGGAACTCTTGCTGCGGGTGCCACACTTGAACTAAAGTTATTCCTGGTCTCGGGTACCGGTGCTGTACCGATATTCCAGGGAACTAAGAGGCGACAAATACAAGTACAGACGAAAGAATATGTTGTAGTGCTGATAGAAGCCCTTCACTATGTCTAAAAGGAAAGGGGAAAACTATACTCCGTTAGCGAAGATCTACCTTTCAAACCCCCTCTACCCCATCCGAAACCCATGTCAGCAATTTTCCCTTCCCTCCCATCCACTGTTAACACGGTCGTTTGCGAGTCAAGAGGGAAACTCTCTTCTCTTCTCTCGAAGGCGTCAAATGACCAGTGGACGTCTCAATTTGGTCGGCAAGACGTCTTCAGTTGCTGACCAACTATCCCTAATGCGGTTAGACTTTTTTCCCTTTTGTGCCCTCTCCGCGCAGTCTGGTGGAGGGAGGGGCTCAACTCAGACCCGATTTTTACATATTTTGAACCAGCCCGGCACGATAGCTCTACGACCTGTCGTTTCCTTTATCTCTTCGAACCGGGGGGACGAAAGGAGCAGTGAACGAGCGAGCAGTACAAGCTTCTGAAACGGAAAAGCGAAATATTTCATACAAAGGAATGGGTAAAGCAGTAGGAAGCAAAACAGATGCGGCAATGCTGAGAAAACGGTACTGCCGGTGGTAGAGCACCTGTACGGTACTCGTATTGACAGACCTGCGGATTCAGCAGAAGAAAGGGGAAAAAGGGGGGGGAGAAAGCTGCAAACAGGTTATCATCCATATGGCGAGAGGTGAGCTTATCCATCCATCATACACGTTTACTACCGTGCCGGAAGCGCAATCAAGGGATGCAGTACCATGCTGAAGGTTCCTCGCAGTTGCCCCGCCCCCTTTAACTTTCCTTTTTCAGCAACCATCACCTCCGAGAAGGCAAAAGTGGTCCCTTAGCCCCTCATGAATTTTTCCTTCGGTTTTTTACATGCGTGCAGGGAGCTCCGGCGATCTGAGACATCCATCCATCCACCATCCCACCCCAACCACACATCCGGTCATCAAGCCCAGCTCAGGCCAGCCCGATGCAACGCAGCAAGGCGCAATGAATGGAAGGGAGGGAGGGAGTGAAAGCCAACGACAAATCAAGATTATCGACGTCAGGTCTCCGTCCCGACTTTAACTGCTCCAATCCCTTATTCCAACCTCACCTCACGTTGCCCCTCAAGCACAGCCTCTTCACAACAACAAACTCCTGTAGACTACCGTAGCCTTAGCTATGATACCTGAACTATCTGCTAACATAGCCTAGCGGTAGCTAATGGTTACCGGAGTGTGGCAAACACCAAGGTGAGGAGTCTCCATAGGTATTTGTTCAATCATCTTCTTCTTTGCAGGTGTGATAATTGGGTCACCCGCATTAAGCGAACCTCCTTCTCCCCTTTCCATTCCCACTCCCAATCCTCCAAGCATGATCGACAAAAGTGGTTCCAATCAACTCAATCGCAGGCGCCATAATTAACATATCAGATTGCCCGCGAGATGATACGGTGATTTTAACGTCGGGGTTGCGGGAATCTGCTGCTGGTTAACCTTTAGGGTAAAAAAGAAATGACAATGGATAGAAAAAAAATAAACCATCCACCCATTCCAATATCCATCGTTTTACCCAATACCTCATTTGAGACACATATCACATCCCGACTAGACACGGATGCATCGGTTATCTTACCACACCGAACTTCGATCGAGGTACGCTCCCATATGGTGCTTGCGCTGTTCGTCCCCCGGCTAGCTTTTCCCCTCATTCAAGAATAAACCGTATATATAAACATCCCATCTTGCAAGCTTCCTTCTCGATTTTTTTACTGCTCGCTTCTTCACACTCACCCCTCTCGGGGAAACAATTCAAAAAAAAGTCGCCATGCAGTACCGTATGCCGCACCCTCAATGCTGGCACGTGGCGTTGGGTCGTGCCCACCATTGCATAGGCCAAAGCGGTCTGTCTCCTCCCTGGCTCGGTACGACAAGGGTATTAATACTCGTACCGTATCATAAATAGTAAGGCATTATCCGATATATCAACTGTGGGGACCGCGGGCGGCAAGGAGTTTTCCGAAACCCTCCCCCCCCTCCTCCCCCAATCCAGTCTTTGCCGTGTTGCTTTGTTAACCTAACCCTAGCTTACTGTACTTTGTCATGGCAAAAACGACTACCCCACTGCGGAAGTAAGCGCGGCTGCACTGAGCGACTGGATTGCTATGCTGTATGATATAATATAGTGATCCGATATGGCAAGTCAAACCGGCACAAAAAAGCAATACGGCGGAAAAATGTAGGGGACAAAAAAATTGGGAAAGAAAAAAATTGGGAAAGAAAAAAATTGGGGAGAAAAGAAGTCATAGGAAAAATATTTTTTTAAAGATTTGGATCAAGGCCACACTTGCTCGCGTGGGAAGAACCGGACCCGAGAGTGCGACCATCGGGTCTACGCCTGGGCGGTTTTTCTTTTCTGTCTCCTGGTATCGGTGCGATCCAGTGTGGTTAGAGCAGGGCACGATGGGGTAATCCGGGGACGCGATGCTTATGCATGGTTTGTTACGTCATGTCGGTACAGTAGTGGGATGCGGTGATCGGTCGGGTGCGGGAGCGGGGGGGAGGGGGGGAGCGAGTGATAGTTCATGGAGCTGGCGGCGGCGGCGGTGAAGGAGGGTGATTATAGATTGGGCGTAGAATGAATGATTGGTAAAGAGGATGGCGATTAAGCGCATTTGGGGATTGGGAAGTATGAAATCACCCTAAAGAATATAGAGATTGATGCCTTATTTGAGATAGGAGATTGGCACCCGCGCTGTAGTCTACGGCCAACACACCCGAGACGTTCTACAATATATTCACGTACTAGCACGGCGCATTGCGTTCCGTTTGCTACCGGCTCTAGGAAAACGCCTGCAGACCGCGGGGTGGCGATTAACTATGATGGTGGTGCGGTGCGATGCGATGCGGCACTTTACTGTACAAAGCGGCGACTTTGATACGCACTGGCTGGGGAACCATCGCGATTGGGGAAAAAAGTCCTAGTATACCATACCCCAGCAACAACCTTAATACGGTAGCCATATAAATCTCCATTCAAAAATATATTCTCACAGCTAATGTGTCGAATCTAGAATCGAAGGATCGAGCCGCAACCCTTCATCCTTGTAGCCGTGGTATGGTACCTGGGCACCAACTCGAGCCGTACGGTGCTGTGCGGACACTACCCTTACAGAAGTACGATACCTATAGGGAAAAAGGGAAGAGGGGAAAAGAATCAAAATCCACCTAAACAAAGCTTGAGATATGTCGTCCTATACGTACCGTGACTGCCACAAGTTGCCCCTACTCAAACTGGAAAATCCTCTGGCACTCATGCCCCATCCTGGCACTCATGCCCCATCACTTACTCCGAAGTGGGGTTCGAATGCTGGGGTGCGTGGACATAAATAGCATGATCGGGCTAGTACGATATCGGGGGTTTTCGGCGGGGATGCTTCGGCGAGGGGTGGTATACTGATGTCCAGAGGTCCTCGAGATTTCGAATACGGATATCCGGTATAGGGGTTGCTTGTGGTATACATAATAACAAGGCGCCTCGAGCGCTACAGTCGGTCTAGCAATCCTTCCGTCACAATTCCTCTCCCATCTTCAGGCATCCTTTGTGAGCTCCAAGATCGGACTGTATATCTGCATGTATAATGTAAGGTGCACTATGATGGGGTGCGGAAACTTAGGGCAAATTTACTAGACGCACTGGTGGTGGTAGTATTGTATAAAAACCATCTGAATATTAGGTCTGCTACCCAGCTGCCCACCAAGCCCGAGGCAAACCATCCAAAACCCACTTGTTTCAATCAGACCTAACCGATCAATCCTCACTCTCCGTGGCCTGAACTCCCATGGTGAAAGAGGCCATTTACTATATTGTAGCACGAGATACCGTATTCCTGTATTGCACTCTACACTCGCAAACTACGGTACTGCAATACCCCGTACCCCACCATCCAAAATAACTCCGAAGCTACTACTATGGCTGCAACCCAGCATCTACTCCTCAAGCGGCAAGCGTCGATGCTTCCTCCAACACAATAGCAGGAAGGGTCCATTTCACCCCGCCAAACAACGTAACCCGGCCAGCTGAGCCATTTGCGATTTTCGCAATGGCGGATCATGAGGAGGGTCTCTGTTGCAGTGGTGGTGGCGGCGGCGGCTGTGCGTGAAAGCTAGCTTGCCGTACGCTCGGTTACTGGTAAACCGAAGCTGCAAAGATTCAGTCGGAGGAGAGCGAACATGGAACTTTTCAGCTACCGGTTTTTTTGTACTGGTTGGGCTGGGATATGCATACCGGCAGCGCAGGGTGGTGTGGTCCTAATCTGTGAAGTACTTTCCAGAGTGACTTTCGGACTGCCGTATGATGTCTCTGTTCCCATCTTTCGTGATCGCAGGAAAATGTAATTATGGACGGATTCTCGCTGCCTAAGTGGGCTGTCCGTAATATGACGCTGTATTTTACGTGTGTAGGGTAGACGGCGTCTATGGGTTCGGCCCGCTAGCAGCTAGGCAGGCTGAGAAAAAAGCATGCGTTGCAACAGGGGGAATTGCCAAGCCCAACTCCACTCCTGGTTGCAGCACAACCCGGGTGATTGATCATGACCCGCTAACTGCTCCACACAACTAATACATTCTAGATAGAAAAAAGCCAACACTTCGAGACCTCTAGCGGAGATTCTTTTGTAGAATTGCTCGGCTTTAGACTTGCCTTTTTAGCTGGGCGGCTAGCTGGTGCATCGATTACTTAAGCAGCTAAAAGTCAAACTGTGCCTGAATTAATCATCACCTGATGAATAATTCAACGCCGCAAGAGGAGTAACAACAACAACAGCAGCAACAAAGTTTATTCCCGAGCGTGGACTTACCGGATTCCTGAAAAGGTATTTCGAGGCCATGGGAGGTGCAATACCGTACGTATGCTAGAATACGGTATAAAGCGTGATAAACGGGAAAAAGGAAGAAAGAGAAGGAAGGGAAAAAAACCATATCTTGCCGGTTGTTTTCCCCATCACGAAGAATCGGAGGTTCCTCTCTTGGGGCAGGATTAGACCCGGAAAATACGTTGAAAGGAGCTTCCCCCGGTGATGGAGGGTTGAATGGTGGATTTCGAAATTGTGGGGTCGTTGACTGTGTTGGATGCATGTTAAGTACTAAGTTATACTGTGCTCTACGAACTATACTATAAAAACAAGCAGTCGAGAGAGAAGATTCGGGTCACTTTTATTTATACCATATCACGGAATAGGTGGTACTCCCTCTACTGAAGGAAGGAAGTCTTCTCGGGATGTTCACCTCACTCAGAATTTCTTTGGTGGAGTAAGGCTGAGCGCTCGTGCACCAAGATGGTCACAATATCAGTGTGGTATTATACTTCGTGGTGCTGCGCTGCGCTGCGTAACCATATTATAATACCGAATGGCAAGACCCCAGGCCAAAATATCCCGAATTCCGGTGTTTGTATATGATATCATAAAAGAGGGAATCTCACTGAGAAAGAAGAGGAAGGAAGAAAAGAAAGGGAATCAGGGTACGGCCTTCCACGGGATACGTATAATAAAAAGCAAAACATGGAAGTTTAACTAAGGCAGACAGCACTAGCCTTCCATCTCGAGCTTCCTCCACTCCTCCAGTCCGTCGGCACCACATTCCCACCAACAATCCAATAACATACTAATCAAAATACCGAGATACAGTAACCTACCATCCCTCCATACCGACACGACAAAGTCGCAGCGAGAGGGCCAAACACCATACCGTACTAGTACTTCCCTACGGGCGAGAACAGGGCGGGCAGTATTGTACCAGTCAACAAAACTTTTTGCCAGGACGTTGGAGTTGCCTCTCCGGGTAAGGTCTGGCATTTTTTTTCTTTTTCCATTCTCATCTTGTCTTGGGGAGTAGGTTTTTTGGTGGTGTGGCTTTCGCAGCTTTTTTTTCAAAGGGGGAGATTCTGGACTACGGGTACATACAGTCACTAGACAAAAGTCTTGGTGATCGCTTAGTCAGCGAGGACTAAGCGAGATACCTAGTCCGACACCCCCCCCAGCCTCACAGCAGTGGAAAATCACGTCTGGAGTATCATACTACATGTATTCTTACAGCTTTACTACTAAACTAATATTTTATGTTTAATTCTTCGCTTTGTTCTACCATCGAAATACCATTATCAGCCTTTTGCTAAATACCCCTTGGATACACGGGCGTGTCTCACTATTCCGCAATCACCAAGACTTTTGTCTAGTGACTGTAGCACATCGGCCGTTTGTTTGAGTCCTTACCTTAGAGTACGAGTACTGTGCTGCGCACTATTAGGACTGCAGCTATGCGCATTGGTACGATAGCTGTAGGTGCGGATCTAATAATAGTCTTGTACAGTCTTTTCTGGAGGGAGATACCTTTGGACTCCACACTTTTACTCTCTATTTTCGTAAAAGAGGATACGGGTATTCCTTCCCCGTGAGTACAAGTACCGTATACATCTAGGGTCGTAAACCCCGCTATCCCGGATCTTGATAAATCCGGATGCCTGGCTGTCCCGTATGAGCCCCCGAGTGAGTGTTCTGAACTCCTCCGTACCAGAACCTGACCTACTGGTATTGTCCCGGATTACCCACTGTGCCGGATAGATTATTTGGGTTTTGACCGCCCCGGGATGGGATGGCGGGGCGCGACGGCGCTCGAGTAGGCTGCGTTACCAAGCCGCTAGGCGACTGGATCATTTTGACGAGCCATATCTAGTAATCGCCCACGTGCCCCTATAACGATTGGCTGTTATAGGTGAGCCTTGGGTAGACATGCTGGGATTGGGTGGGAAGTGAATATAATTTTGTATGGTATGATAGGTGGGATAGGCGAGGATAAGTTACTGGTAGGGGATGGGATAGTAGGTAGGAAGATAAGAGGGAAGGAAGGCTACAGTTTTAGTACAGTACGGTAGCACTGCTGTGGGGAGGCAGAGGTGGGAAGTTTTGCCATGTTGTGAACAAGATATGGACAAGATTTCGCCATGTATAGTACGGTGTAGTGCACATTAGGATAGATAGAGCGAGTGATCAACTGCTAGTATTGTGAAACTTCCACTACAGATCTAGCATTCTATGCGTCTGTGCTTTGAATACCAACACCGAAACCCCCTCTTCCCCAGGTTGTTTAGAGGCGTGAAAGCGAGAGCAAAAGAGACATCATGTGAAAACAAAAATCCCAAACGCCTCTGTCCGAAAATGCATGCATTGCGCCTCCGTCCTATAATATGCTCCCCGTCCTTCATTTCAGGTATAGTGTCTAACGGCAGCAATGGTAGAGGGAGATATCACTGCCGCCACTATAACAACCGCCAAAACTAGTTAGCTACTTCCCTTGGGCAAACATAAAGTAAAGAAGGGTGGTAAAGTAAGGAAAACCTATTGCGGGGAACAGACTTGTTGTTCTGTGCGGAGAGCTTTTTAGCGACGGGGAGAGCGAAGGGGAGGGAAAAGCCCGCCTGTTATTTTATCGTTAGTTATGGGATACAGGGGGAGGGAGAGATGGGTACAGACGACAAGATAGGAGTACATCATGATGGTGCGAGGAGATCTATAGATTCCGCTTGCGCGATGGGAGAGATTGCGGACGAAAAGGTGGGACATTGTTGATTTTTAGTGGGTTTAAGTTTAAGATTTAGATTGTTTGGCTGATTGAAGGTTTATTGAAGGGTGGTTGTGCGTGGGGGAGTAAGGCTGTGGAGGAGGTTTGTGGAGAGAGGGGGGAGAGAGGGAAGAAGGTAAGAAGGAAGGGAGGTAAATCAGTGCAGAGGGAGACAAATAGAAAGAAGGTGACGAGTACTGTAAGCCCGAGGCAGGTGTGATCTCAAAAGGAGGCCTCTCACGTTATATAGCATTTTAAACCCAAGGCCAGGTCAGCGAGCTGCAGAGACAGCTGCGGTGCGGCACAACTCACAAAAGCTTCAGGTAGCTACGAGAGCTTTACCGAACAGACCAAATAGTTTAAGCTCCTTTTCACTAATATCAACCAATCACAGCGAGGCTATTTCTCAGCGCTGACCAGTTAAAGTACCGTAGTTGTATGGCCTGATGGGTGAGGATCTGGTGCCTGAAACCGTTTCGTGCGGGTAATAGGTAGCCGAATACCGGAAGGGATGAGAAGCAAGATTGAGGCTTTTTGAAATCTGAAAATATCTTGGCCCCGACCCTGAACATCAGTTCTCACCACCTCACAGTCCTACCCTTTTAGCCCGGCACGGTGTTTTCTTTAATGACTGCCCTACGGTACCATAATATTATGAATGAGGGCAATACTAGTAGAACACATCGCCTGAGTTATTATTAGCTTCTCAACCTCTTCTCCTTGCTTCCCTCTCCCTCACTTTACGCTAGCTGTACTAGTAGGTATGATAAGTCTATGTAGAGTACTGTACAGGTATCCTGACCCTACAATCCTGGAATCTCGGGTGAATCCTAATGGGATTTACTAATGCGGAAGTGTACAAGTGCTGTGTTCGCCTTGATACTCACTAGTCCCGGTTGTCTCTACTTTATTACATCTCTGTTCCACGCTGCTTGATCGTGCATACGCATCACTTACTGTAGCATACAACAATCATGAAAGTCCAAGACCCCAAGGTACCTATCCATCGCACTCGAGAAAAGAACTGTTATACAATTGCGCTCTCCATGGCTAGGCCGGAAATGTAATATAGGAAGAAGGAAAAAAAAAAGAAAAGGTCAACACAAAAAACCCTGGAACAGGTAGGTAAAACTACTAAACATGCAAGCTACTACTAACAACAGGCTTTTGCCTATTAGGTTTACGCTTCCAGCTCCTCAGCAGGGACGTCATCTCCCCCTTTGCCAACAATGGCACTAGAGACTTTCCAGCACTGAATCAAATTATCCTCAGCAGCACTTACCATTACCCATGGGTCGTTCGGATTCCAGGCAAAATCTGAGACCCTGTTGGTGTGTCCGCCGTGCATAAATAGCCTAGCCGGAATTAGCCAAAAATGAACATCAAACCGTTGGAGGGGATATATAAACTTACAGCTCTGGTGGTCCATCCTCGGCGTCCTCCGGAGATTGCTCCTCACCAATTCTGGCCAGATCCCAGAAGATAATCCTTCTATCAGCGCTCGAACTGGCGAGGATGGGCTCTTCATGTGGGTGCCAGCTCAGTCCGTTAACCTCCGCATTGTGGCCCTGGAGTGAATGCAGTTTCAACTTGAGATTGCGCAAGTCCCATAGGGCAACGGTCTTGTCCGCAGATGCCGTTGCAACAACAAAGTCAGAAGCCGCATTGAAAGCGATCGAATTGACAGCGTCTGCATGGGCTACAACTTTATGCGCGGCAGTCGTGGTATCCGAGGAACGAATATCCACGATTTGAAGAGTGTGGTCATCCGATACGGAACCGAAAAGAGCATCATGGCAAGGGTGATAGGCGACGTCGTTGACGATAGCTGAATGGTGAGTGTAAGTGTGAACAGGATGCAGAGTCGTATTAGTCTTGGTATAAGAGTTGAGATCCCTGGGTAAAGTTAGCCCAAACTCCCAGGTGGATGGAAGCATAGGAGAGGTTTTACCAAAGCCGAACAGTAGAATCTTCAGATCCTGTCATCAAGCGGCCTTCTACATGGGGATTCCAATTCAATCCGTATCTGCCAACTCTTGGTTAGCCTGCATTGTTGCCCCCGGGATTTTTAAGGCCTTCTCTCACCCCTCTTTTCCGTGGCCGACTAACGTCATCTGTGGTGTGCATTTGGTAGTATTGGTGGGCATTAGGGGATGCTTAGTTTTATCAAACACTAACACATTTCCGTCTGCGCACATTGTAGCAATTAAGTCAGGCTTCTGCGGCATGTACCGCGCCTTGTTAACCTCTCCTTCATGAACCATTTTCTGCTGAATGTGCAGACGGCATTCTGCCCCACCCCCGTAGCCACCAATCTCCTCCTTGTCTGGATCGTATCGACGTGGATCTGGTTCGGAAAGTGGATTTGGGAGTTGCACTTCAGCAATTTGGAGGTAGTTAATGTCGTTGCCACTGGTGTGCGTCCCGATGAGTAGGCGATGAGTCGAATAGTTTTTCCCCGGATGCCTGGCCATGATGAGCGTTTGCACATAATGGATTGGTGGAGGATGATTCAGGGGAAATAGGAGCCTTACGTTTGTTTATCGGGGAACCACTGGGTGGTCAATGTCGGCCATTCCAATGCAGAGCTGGAAAAGGAGTGAAATATCAGTGACGTGCTCACTTCTTGAGGGGCTTGCGGTTTTGGGTGGCTAGGTGAGAGTACCTTAAGATTAGGTCGTAAAGAAATGGCGCATTCTTCTTCCAGATCTTGTATTCTGTAATTCCAGCCCCCACCAAACCGTCAGTCTCGATACCCACAGATAGCCTCTCGAGCAGCGACTGGCCACGAGTAGTGTAAGAAGGGGCTTGAATTACCCTCATTGATGATCTTGTCAACAACGATCTGCTCCTCATGATCGCGGAGACTGGGGTCCACTGTACGCCTGTTAGTAACTTGGGTTCTGATTGTTGGGTTTGGGGACGAGCATACTCTCGATATCATCGTCCATGTTGGTAGACATCGTGGAGCGAAGGGGGTGTGAAGTTGGTTGGTAAGGGTTAAAGGAAGATTCGTCGAGTCGTTAAGTATGGTCGAGTATTCAGGTTTGTCGATTTTGTTTTGCGAAGGAGCTGGTTGGGCTTAGGGTTGTGAAGGTTTGATGGGGCGAGAAAGGGTACGGGGGAGCCGCGACTGTTCATCACCTTCACGTCGCGTCGTTTCTTAAGCTAAGGCTTAGTGTGATCTGGAGAATGCAACCTGTTCAGCACAAGCAGCTCACCGTATTAATGATGTATTAATCAGGGCGCACGAGAAGATCAAGTACTGATTCCGTATCCCTTACATCTCACACAAAGTCTTCAGACAAAATTTTCTATACATTTTCTATATATTTCTAACCGCCAATATCGGTCTGCCCACATGGGCCTGGGAACCTGTTTCGGTGCCTCTGGGATTTGGGGTGCAAAGGAGGATGGCAATGCCCGGTAAGGCCCTACACGCTGTGCTGAGGCTTATAATGATCGCTCCTCCTCCAATTCATAATAATATTATTTCACGCAAGCATCATAGACCTCTCTATTAGACCTCCTAATTACATTCAGTCACTTAACTTTGCCTCTCTCCTCTTTCCTTCCCCGAAAGCTATCCAAAGCCGTGGATCGAGCGTTTCGTTCTCTTTCTCCTTCCAATCTTTCTGATCCATTTTTGTCAGTACATACGATCGTACCTATCTTCCAGATTTAGGGACGGAGAACCCCCCCAAGGTCCCAAACGGATGAAACGCTTTTTTTAGTTTCAAAATCTGTCCAGCGAACCGCTCCTTGAACCGGCTTTATTTTTTTTGTCCTCTTTTCCTTTCTTTTTCCTCATCCTCGGTTTTGGGTCAAGGGACCCTGGTACAATAATCCCGGTAGTAGCTTCGTTGCCCGCAACATTTCCTGCCATCGACGAAACAACAGCGACACCTACGACTTCCATCAACTATCAAAATCAATCTCGGAGAAACTTACCTAACAACACTATCGCAGCAGTCATGGGTGTTCCGAAGTTCTTTCGATGGCTATCAGAGCGCTATCCTACCATTTCTCAGTTAATCGCTGAAAATCGTATTCCTGAGTTCGATTGCCTCTACGTAAGCTTGAACCGCCCCCTCCCATTTTGCCACCGTTTATTCTTCTAAGCGATCATATACACCAACCGGTGGAATGGGTAAGCTGCTGACTTTATCGGTAGTTGGACATGAACGGTATTATTCACAACTGCACCCATGGGGATAGCGATAACCCTACATTTCGCATGACCGAAGATGTCATGTTTATTGCGATTTTTAACTACATCGAACACTTGTTTGGGAAGATAAAGCCTAGAAAGCTTTTTTTCATGGCCATAGATGGAGTGGCGCCTCGCGCCAAGATGAACCAACAGCGTGCTAGACGGTTTAGGTGTGTGGTTTTGAGGCTCCGGGTGATTGGTATTCGAAATTGACCAGTGTTATTGTATAGGACTGCCCTAGATGCCGATAACGCAAAGCAGAAAGCTATCCGCGAAGGGGTAGAGATGCCCAAAGAGGCTGCTTTCGACAGTAATTGCATTACACCTGGTACGGGCCCGAGGTCCTATTTCTTTCTTTCTTTCTTCCTTTCGGCTGGGGAGCAGGTAACTAACTGGTAACTATGCAGGAACGGAGTTTATGGCAAAGCTGACTGCGCACCTAAAGTATTTTATCAATAAAAAGGTGTCGGAAGATGTTGACTGGCAGGGCGTGGAGGTTGTGTTATCAGGTCATGAGGTCCCCGGAGAGGGAGAGCATAAGATTATGGAGTATATTCGTCTTGCTAAGGCGCAGCCCTCATATGATCCTAATGTTCGCCACTGCTTATACGGGTTGGATGCCGACCTTATCATGTTGGGGCTGCTATCACATGACCCTCACTTCTGTCTGTTGAGAGAAGAAGTAACATTTGGCCGGCAGAACAAAGCGGCGAAGTCTAAGGAGCTGGAACATCAGAATTTCTATTTGATGCATCTGAGCGTGGTGCGTGAGTACCTAGAATACGAATTCCAGGAGCTAGGGAAACCAGGTGTGCTGTCATTCCCATTCGACATGGAGCGTATTATCGACGATTTCATTCTCCTAGCGTTTTTCGTTGGTAATGATTTCTTGCCAAATTTGCCTGGCCTACACATCAACGAGGGGGCTCTATCACTACAATTCAAGCTGTATAAGGAGATACTACCTAAAGCGGGGGGTTACATCAATGAACATGGTATCATTAATTTGAAGCGACTGTCATTGCTATTGGAAGCGCTGTCGAAGTTCGAGGAACAAATTTATGAGTCCGAGTCTTCAGCCGCTAATTGGCTCAAGGGAAAACAAAGGGGAACTCTTGAAGCGCTGGATAAAGCAAAGAGTAAAGGAAGATTGGTACTTACAACCGAGCAAAAGCGGATGTTCACGGAGGTTAAGAAGTGGCTTGAGGACAGGAGGCACAAAAGGGGGCCCAAAGTGTTTGACGTCCCAGCCGATTATCCGGCAAAGGACAGGAAGTTTGTGGAGGAGCTAGCGGCATCGTTAAGGCTCGATTGCCAGAGACTAGAGAACGAGCAAGGGGAATTATACTTAGCTCTGAGCCACTATGGGAACAGCGACAGTGACGATGAGGAGGAGGAGGGGGAAGGGGAAGGGGGAGAGGACAGTGGAGAAGATGAGGAGGGCTTCGCTGCTGTTTTGAGGGTACTCAAACAATATGACAAGGCGCAGGTTGTAGACGTTTCGGCGGATGAAGCGAAAGCTGAGTTAGAAAGAAAGTATAGGCAAGGTTTTTACCAGTGGAAAGACGAATACTACAAGGTTTGTTTCTTTATTCCGATATACATGGGGTGCTCAATTGCTGACAGTATTTTATGATATTGTCAGGGCAAGCTTGGTTTTGGTCTAGAAAGCGAGGAGCAAATGAGACACTTGACCGAAAACTATGTGGAAGGCCTGCAGTGGGTACTCTATTATTATTATAGAGGGGTAGTGTCGTGGCCTTGGTACTATCGCTATCATTACTCGCCTAGAATATCTGGTAGGTGTACCTTGGGGCTATGAATGGAAATGGTACTGAAGCGTTATAGATATTCACAAGGGACTCGAGGCCAATCTGAATTTCAAGCTCGGGAAACCTTTCAAGCCTTTCGAGCAGCTTATGGGTGTTTTGCCTGATCGAAGTAAAGCGATTGTTCCGGAGGCGTATCATGTGAATCACTCTTCCAACTAAGGGTCACAGCGAAGCTAATTATGTGAAGGATCTTATGACAGATTCTAAATCGCCCATCATAGACTTTTATCCTCGTGATTTCGAGCTAGATATGAATGGCAAAAAAATGGAGTGGGAAGCTGTTGTTAAGATCCCATTTATTGAAGAGGATAGACTTCTCGCAGCTATGCGGACTAAAGAGGATTTCTTGAGCCCAGCGGAACGTTCTCGGAACGATTTTGGCGTTACCCTAAAGTTTTCTTACAATCCGAACATCGATGAGATGTACCTTTCTAGCATGCCTGGAGTATTTCCGGATGTGGCCCGTTGTCACTGTGTGGCTAATGTCTTTGAGTTACCAACTCTTGAAGGACTGGAGATTATAGTTGGGCTTTGTGAAGGGGCAAAGCTTGGGATTCATGCATTAGCTGGATTTCCCAGCCTTAAGACTCTTCCTCATACGGCAGAGTTGGGATACCACGGAGTTAATCTTTTCCAACAGGATAGCAGAAACGAGAGTATGGTACTTAGGTTGGAGAACGCCTATCAGGGAGGGGGGGTCGAAGAAGCAAAGACCAAGATTGGACGGAGAGTTTTCGTAGGTAAGTGCAATCGCGACTCTATCCCACCAGGTGATTTTTTGTTTTTATTATTATTATTAAGACGAAGATTAGGGTATCCGCTCTTGAAGGAAGGACGAGTTAATGCAGTATCCGATGAACTATTCCGATACCACATGATCGAAAACGGTCAGGTAATTCCCGCTCCCCATAGTCCAAATGAGATGGATACTTGGAGACGAAAGGCCGAGAGAATGGAGAATACCTATAGCAAAAAGATGGGTATCGTCATTGGCACTGTTGAAGTCGTTTTTCACGTCGATATCTTGAAGGGATTGAAGAGGACAGATGAAGGGGCTATGGTCAAGGAATACGCCCAGGTTCCGGGCGTTGAAACTGACTACGCTGCTCAAACTGTCGTAGAAGAGGTTGTTAGTGAAGATCGGAGGTTCTTGGAGAAATCTGCTATTCCTATCGCAGAAGAGTTTCCCGAGGGTTCTCGTGCCTTTTTCCTGGGGGAATTTAACTATGGCAGGCCTTTGGAAGTGATTAAGCATGATGCCAATAAGGTGGATATCTGGATTGCCACTATGGTGGGTAGTTGTGCTTCGGGTGGTGCTCGGGATGGACGCTAACGGTGTGCAGAAAGGGAGGGAACCGGAATTTGGCAGAGATGTTGTGATAAGAGCCGAGCAGTCTACCCGTTACACACCGTCATATGCCGTTGCTCGCATGCTTAAACTTAATTCTCTTGTTCTTAGCAGGATCACATCAAGCTTCACAGTGGTGGTTGACGATAACCGTCTTAACCTAGGATTAAACTTGAAATTCGAGGCTAAGAAACTCAAGGTGTTGGGGTACTCTCGCCGCGGAGATAACGGATGGGAGTTCTCGGAAAAGGCGATTGACCTTGTCAAGGAATATATCACCAAGTTCCCTCAGTTCTTCCAGGGGATCCAGAGAAACCCACAAGGAGATCTTTATTCCGACACAGACTTTTTCGACCCGGAGGAGAGCAAGGCCAAGGTCAAGGAGATCCAAGATTGGCTAAAGAGTGTTCAGAGCAGAAGCTTCGAGAAGGTGCCATTGGAGGCTCAGCAACTTGACGGGGACGCTGTCAGAGAGATTGAGGCAGCAGCCGATCAATATATGCGAGAATTTGAAGGCTCGAAGCCCAGGCGTATAAAGAGCGTGCCCCGCAAGGCATTGCTAAAGCCCAGCGATGCGGAGCACAGATTACACAATCAATGGTTCAGTTTGGGTGATAGAGTCGTCTACGTTCAGGATTCCGGCAAAGTTCCAATTGCGACCAGAGGGACTGTCATCGGTCTGACCAGGACCACTAGACAGACCCTATTGGACGTAGTTTTCGACCTCAGCTTTATGAGCGGTACAACGCTCAGCGACAGGTGCTCCCCATTCCGAGGGATGGCGGTTCCGGTCTCGAGTGTACTAAACCTTACCAATCGTCAATTGATCGTGGAGTCCAAAGCCAGTGAATTGGCCAAGCCTGCTCCTGCCGGCGCTACTCCTGGCAGGTACATACCGCCCCAACTCATGGGAAGCTTTAGCTCAGGTGCCACCGGGGATGGTCGTGGTGGCCGCGACCGCGCACACTCCCCGCGTGGTGGAGGGAGAGGGCGCGGTCGCGGAGGAATTAGGTCGAACGGTTACAATCACAGCCCTCCGCCGGGACCTCGCAGCAACAATTATCCCAATGGGTACCCATCCTCCCGAGGCGGTGGCGGTGGCGGGACAGCAAATTTACCCGTCCATGGTGGCCCGCCGGTGATCTTACAGAGGCCTCAGCTTTCCGGTGACGGCTATAGGGCTGTTCCTCCACCGACTAATCTAAATACTCAGAGGCGCGGAAGGGGTGGAAGAGGTGGTGGAAGAGGGCGCGGTGGTGGTGGTGGTGGTGGTGGTGGGAATGGAAATGGGGCGAGGGGAAGGTATGATAATGCTCAGAACTAGGGGTTACCAGTTTAGTTGGGAGGTTGTTTTTACCCGATTATTCACTTGATTTGCGTTTGGATACTGGTGGGGTTATCTGGTGGCGTTGGTGCCTTGTCTGTACTTTAGGTCGAGTGGATTTTTGGATAAAGAGAGGAGTTTCGTGGGTGGGATGGTTGGTAATATAGAGTTTTTTTTTTGTCTTTAAGAAGCAGCGATGAGGTGATGGCTACCGCAGCTATGGTATGATGCAAGATTGGCATACTTTTTTGCGCATGGGCCAAATTTAGACAACCCAGCGTAAATTTATTACCAACAACCAGCTCACCCTCTATCACAACCAATCACTCGTCCAGAGCCTGGCATCTACTCCCATAATCTAACAATCTACTGATCAAACGCTTCATTAGGAGGCGGAAACAAGACCCCCCTCCTCTTCTTCTCCCCGCCCCCCCCATCCCTCACCCCATCCCCTCCCTCCTTTACAACCACCGCCCCATACTCCCTATCCCCGCCCACAACCGCGTACTCGAAGCCGCGCCTATCCGCGCGCACGCCCAACCCATCTAGCAACTCCTTCATCTTACCCGGCATGAAAGGCTGCAGCAGGATTCCAGCGATGCGTACCGCCTCGGCGGATAGGTAGACTGGCAAGTCCTGCTGCGCAGGATCCCGAATGGCCCAGGGTGCGGCGTGCTGGAGGTACTTGTTTGTCTGGAATAGATTAGTTAATTAATTAATTAGTTGCTTGCTTGCTGGGAAACGAATGGGAGGTGGAGGGGGGGGAATGGAACTTCGTAGACTGCGTTCATGATATCTTTCAATGCCAGGTTTGGATGCAAGTCTTTCATTTTTTCCGCTGCTAGGGGTGGGGTTCCCTGCAGGAGGTTGTAGTGCGCTCGGGCTTCCGGGGGGAGTTCTGATAGTAGGTTGAATTCGGCGCTGCGCTTGACGGCTCTTGCTAGGTCGAACTTCCGCCCGCGTATGCGGCCGGCTAGGTTTCCCAGACCGTCTACACAGCCCTTCTTGTAGTTGGTGATCACGCTGCGCACGTCGTAGTCGCTGTCGTCGGTGATGCCACCTTCGTGGAGGAGGTAGAAGCGCAGGGCGTCCACGCCGAATTCGAGCAGCGCGAAGGAGGGGTTGACGGCGTTGCCGGTGCTCTTGCTCATTTTGCGGCGGTTCATGGTCCAGTGTGCGTGTGTTAGGATGCGGCGCGGCGGGGGGAGGTTGAGGGCGAGGAGGAAGGCGGGCCAGTATATTGCGTGGAAACGGAGGATGTCCTTGCCTATGACCTGTGTGTCCGCTGGCCAGAAGGAGGTTGAGGGGGGAGGGGGCCAGGTCGGGTATGCGGTGTTTGTGAGGTAATTTGTCAGCGCGTCGAGCCAGACGTAGATCGTCTGTGTGGGGTCTGTGGGCACCGGGATTCCCCAGTGGAGGCGGGAGCGTGGGCGTGAGACGGAGAGGTCTTCGAGGCCGTTTTCCACCGCTGCGATGACTTCTTTGTAGCGTGCGCGGGGCACGATCCAGTCTGGGTTCGCCCGGTAGAACTCCAAGAGCCGTGGGGCGAGGGCGGAGAGGCGGAAGTGGTAGTTTGTTTCTTCCGTCCATTCCACGACTTTCTGCGTCTCGATGGAAATCCGCTGCTTCCTGCCCGATTTTGGATCTACTGCTGAGGCTATGCCGCTCGATGGGTAGAAGGTCTCGTCGGAGATGGAGTACCATCCCTCATGCTTGCCGGCATAGATGTAACCACTGTCTTCCAGCCTGTGCCAGATGTATTTTACTGCCTCAGCATGCTCGGGGGAGGAGGTGCGGATGAAGAAGTCGTAGGAGACATCGGCCGCCGCTGCTAGGTTCTATTATGGGTGAGTGATGGGTTGTGACGGGGGAAGGGGAGGGCGAGGAGACCTTGAATCTGTCAGCAATCGTGTCGCAGAATCTCCTAGGCGGGATATCGGCCATTTCAGCGGCTTGCTGGATTTTCATTCCGTGCTCGTCTGTGCCCGTACTTAACAGAGCTTTCCGGCCGAGGAGAAGTTGCCAGCGTTTCAAGACGTCGGCTAGGACCATGGAGTATAAGTGCCCAATATGTGGATCTGACATACTGCCTTAGCGGACTTTACGAAATTGTTATAACGAAGGGGGAATGTGTACCGGCATTGACGTAAAATATGGGCGTAGTCACATAATACGGCTTCTCCGACTTTTCTTTCGCATCGGAAGTGTAGTTCCTCCTTCTCGTGCTCCCGCTACCGCCGCCAGCATTGAACGGCTGTTTTCGCGGAATAGATGAACAATGCTGGCAGGTCCAATTTCTTGTTGGCAGCCGCCGCTGAGCGAATTGCCATAATGAGGTTCTCATGACGGGATGATTAGTGGAGGGGGGGGGGGGGTTATGGGATCCCGGTAGTCTATTGATTTTAGTAGATGCTAACATGAGGCTCTGCAACCCCACTACCCCCTGCAATTTATCGGGAGACAGGATGGAGAGGCAGGAGGGTAACTTAAAAAGATTTTTTACATAGTCTACCGGCAACTTGAGTGATCATACTATACAACCACCCCACGTTAATTCCGGACCAGCAAGCGGACAGAACAAACCAACCCATCGGTAAAACAAGCAAACGCAATGCCATCGCACCTCACCAAAAAACGCAAAACCAGTGCTATCGCAGATGTTGGGAGAAAAAACGTCCCCGCCAAAAAGCGCAAGCCCGCGGGTCCTAGCCCATCATTGTCACCATCATCATCCAACAGCGGATCCGCCGGTGGGGTGGACCTGAACAAATCCTCAGAGGCATCAGACTCGGAGGCCGATGAGCATCCCCTATCCTCCTCCGCCAGTGCCACACATTCCGAAGATGACTCCGACTCCGATAGTAACCTCTCCGACCTCCTCCTCTCCACCCCGCACCCTTCCAAAAAGCGCAAGCGCAACGATCCCGAAGTCTTCTCCACGACAATGTCGAAAATCCTCTCCTCGCACTTGACCACGACGGCACGCAAGGACCCCGTGCTTGTCCGTGCGAAGCACTCCGCGATGGAGATCGACGAGAGCAAGATCGAGGCGAAGGCTCGTAGAGTACTGCGTGAGGAGAAGAGGAAGGGGTTGGAGAAGGGGCGGGTGAGGGAGGTTGTGCCCAAGGACAATGACGAGGCGGCGAGGAAGGCGTTGGAGCTTGAGAAGAGGCTTAGGAAGACGGCGCAGAGAGGGGTGGTTAAATTATTCAATGCGGTCAGGGCTGCGCAAATTAAGGGTGAGGAGGGGAGCAGGGTTGTGAAGAGCAAGGGGGTTGTGGGGATTGCGAAGAGGGAGGAGAAAGGTATGATTATGTCCCCGCATATGGGCTTTGGGATCAATTGCTAATGGAATGTTATAGTGACAGAAATGTCGAAGCAGGGCTTCTTAAGTCTCATCCAGTCTGGTGGGAAATGATCACTTCCGAAGGGTTTGCTTCTGAATACATACAAACAAGCGATGCATTGCTTTTCCCATCCGTATTTACATACAGACCTGTAATTATATAGAAGTATTATGTTTTTTGTCTTTGTTTTGGGGAGACAAAAAACCCAACAAAAAAAGACCAGATTCCGGATGCTTTTGCTTTTGATTAAACAACAGGCCGTCTATCAATCCGTAACCCCAGAATGCTAACAGGGACCTTTAAAAACTACCCCTTCTTCGAAAAATCGCTCGATTGCAAATTTCTTGTCATGGACGGTAACTTGACCACCAACCCATCAATCTCCTTACTCATTTTAACCTGGCACCCCAACCGTGACCTATCGCCCTGTCCTATTAGCCACATCCCACTTAAAATTTCCCTCCGGGGGAAAAACGTACGTCTCCGTAAGCCCAAAAGCCAAATCCAGCATATCATTCTCGTCGTCCTCCGGCTCGGGGATGCGCTCGTACATGGCGTCGTCAACAACAATGACATGACAGGTCGAGCAAGCGGCGGACCCACCGCAGGCGCCTTCCATGTCTAGGTCGTGTTCCTGCGCGATGTCCAGTAGGTTTTCGCCGGCAGAGACGGCAAACTTGTGGGGGTTGGAGGATTTGTCGATGAATGTTACGTAGAGTCTGTTTTTTTCCCCACAATTAGCGGGCCGTTCGGGGGGTGAAAGGGGTGGAGAGGAGGGGAGGAGGAGGGAGGAGGAGCTCTTCGCCGGGCTTTGGTGGGGTTGTGTGACCATGTTTTCGCAGGGAGGTCGCAGAGAGTGGTCGGGTGAGGCTGGATGGGAGAATCGGGGAAGGGGAGGCTGAGGTTCGCCGGGGGAGGAGATGTGGATGGGGCCGTCGGAGGAGAAGGCGGGTTGTAGGGGTTATTATTGCTCTGGGGAACATTGTTTGGGCAATGAGGAAGATATCGTTGTGTAATTGGTGTTGTTGGTACGCGGGTGCGGTATATGAGGTCACCGAATAAATGGGATGAGATGGGATGAGCCGCATGGGTTTAACTTTTTTTTTTCCCCTCTTGAACACTTCTGCTCGAGAGGTGGGGGATCTGGTGGGGGTTGTTACCCGGTCGAGGGTCCTGGTGATGTTACGGGCGGGGGGTACGATGTGTACTGATAAGAGGTTTGCTTAAGATCGTCCGCATTGTTTGAATCTTAACTGCGGAAAATGAAAGTATATTGAACCCTTTACTACGCAGCTAAGCTATCTAACTAATGTACACAGAATGGCAAACCCCGAGTGTCACAGTGGGCATGGAGCTCCATACTTTGTGCCTGTAAAAACCGGTAAACCACTCTATTATGACAGCAATTCGAGTGCAGTGGCGCAAGGTAACTCTGATCGGGACGATGTGGTGTACAATGATGAACTAGAGTCGATATGGTCCTTATAAAATGTCCGAATATAATGCCTTCACCGCAGTATATCCATCACCATAGGATGCGGATTCGAACACTGAAGGAGGCATCCGACAGGCCAGGCGCGTATAGGAGAACCACAGCAAGAACAAACAACCGGCGGAGTGCATGTGTTTACCGGGTTTTCATCAGACGACAAACCAGTTCAACCAGGAGGACGAAACGTTCCCTAGAAATTCCCCTGCGAGTGTATCTCGCGTAGTGCTGTGCGAGAGCTAAAGATTTCTTGCACATCATGTTAGTAAGGGGGAAAGTAACAGTGCTCGGCGATGAGAGAATTGGGATGGAGGAGCGATGGCAGTTCTCGGATCAGTCTGTGCCTTTTAAGCGTCATTTCCAACCGGCTCATGTGTAGAGGCCATAAAAGCCGGGAGCGGTTGGGTCGGGTTACCAGAGCTCGTACGTATCATCACATCGGGAGCGCCGTCTAGTAGGGAAAATGTGGAATGGATTTGGGGTGAAAGAATAGGATGACGGGATTGGATGGACTTACTGGAAGGGCAGCTTTTGATCATAGTCATCATTACCAGGAATTGAAACGCGTTGGGTTCAAATAGCCCATGGAGTTCTCACTAGTCACGCAAGTGAGCTCATCGTCACCAGCATGGAAAGTAGCAAGAATGTCCCTCTCTTCAGGTCGTCCCCATTTCATGAGAGCATCAGTCCAAAAGGACGAACTCCTCGTAGCAACGGTTTTAGAGGAGGGCTTCAGAAAATCTGGTTTGGTCTCGACACACACATCGGAGTCACCAGCTGAGTGGAGCAAAGGTCCCGGCTGACGATGATTTGAGTTGGTGGTCTTGGTTTGTTGAAGGGGAAAAGAGGGAAAGCAATGTTGAGGGCTGCTATTTATGTGCCTGAGAGTTGTCTTGGCGTTCGAATTCTTCTGTGATACGGGTAGGGAAAAAGGTCCCTTCGATGGATGACTTATCGCCGAGAGCAAGCAGGGAACCATCGGTATTGGCAGCTGCTTAACCAAAAATCAAGGGAAAGGGCAAAAAGATGCGGAAAGAAGAAAAAGTGAAGAAAAAAGAAAAGTGAGTTGAGGCCCCTCAAACCTTTCTCAACCCAACTCACCAAACGGCTCCTCCATCCTTACTTTTGCTTGTATTTCTTGCAACAACCACTGCTTCTCCACGTCTCTCATACTGCCTCTTCCCCTTCGTCTTATTTCTCGCTTCTAATCATCTCATTGCCCTTCCTGTTCCCCCTCCTCGACGCCAGCATCTTTTCTCAAATACAGTCACTTTGACCCAGTCTTCTTTTTCATCTGGTGGCCAAAGAGTACATAACTTGCTACCTTCTTCCTCTATCCATTTTCCTGTCTTTGTTCGCTCTTTTCCCCTTCTTTGCCTATCCCAGACATCTTTCCTTCTTGTCTTGGTTGGTGTCGTGATCCGATCCGATCTGATTGATCGGTACGTTTCTTGTCCCACCCTCTCTCTCCCTCTCCCTCTCCCTCTCCCTCTGTTCCCTCCCTTCGCTCTCCACCCTTTTTTCTTTTTCTCTCCATCTTGTCCTATCTCTTCCCTCCGCTTCTTCATTCCTGTGATCCACACCCTTCCATTTCTCTTCTACCACAACCACAACCACAACCACAACCACCGCCACTCAACTAATCTACCTACTCCGGCCTCTCAGTTTTCTTCATTGATACATCTACGGTCCTATTTCTTCTTGTTCAACTTCACATACCTCGATTGCTACTAAAGGACTCCGGCCTGTCTTTGCATCCATCTGCCATTGGACGCTTCTAGGGCCCACTTTCTTACCTACGGCCGCTGACGAAAGTCACGACGCAACAGCTCTCTTCTGGCACTTTGTTTGCCGTTTGCCGACAAATACGCCCCCGCTCTCATTTCCTTCGTCTTTTCCTAAATTTTTTGCCCCCTATTGTACAGTGACATTGACCTCTCCCCCTCTCCTAAGCACTCAGAAGTTGCTTGCCGCTCGTTTCTCCTTGCACATCCACCCAAATTTCTCCTACCCTTCCGTCTCTTTCCCATAGCTCACCCACCCGTCGTCAAATGGAGTCCAATTCGCTATGGACCCGACGATCCAAGTTAGTCTCTTACCCCGCTACTTCTACTCGCTGTTTTTGGTTGACAACGTTTTAGCTCCGGTAAACTTTCCCTTTCAATGTCTTCGTCTGCACACAATAGCAATAACAATAATACCACCGGCGATACTCCCTCCTCCTCCAAAATTTTCGGGCCCCCCTCTGCCAAACTCACCTCCTCTCACAAACCCTCGTATGAAAACCCCTTCGCTAAGCTACATAATATCAATACTGGTAATCCAGCGCTTCCGTCTCCCACCGCAAACGCAACCAAATCTGCGTCTGCCGCCTTCAATCTCGGGATCGGAGGTGCCTTTGGCTCTTTTGGGCTCAAGACTCCGAAGACCCCAAGTGGAGACGGTCTGAATGCTACTGGTAGTGTCAGTACTGGCGCAATTGCTACCCCTTCGTTGCCGAAGGGCTTGACCGCCTCCGAAGTTGTTGCTGGAACTAAAAAGTCCAACAATAATGCTGCTGTTAACCAACAGGATTCCCATCCATTGAAGAATGTTTGGGTAGTTTGGTACCGCTCTCCGGGAAACAAGTTCCAGGACTATGAAAAGTCCACGCAGAAGATTGCGTATTTTGGAACCGTTGAGGAGTTCTGGTGCGTCTACGGTCATTTGCGCAGGCCGAGTGTTCTGCCGCACGTGAGCGACTATCATCTCTTTAAGAAGGGAATCAGACCGGTTTGGGAGGATAAGGAGAATAGGCGGGGCGGGAAGTGGAACATCCGTCTGAAGAAGGGTGTCAGCACTAGATACTGGGAGGAACTTCTCTTGGCGATTGTCGGCGATCAATTTGGTGATGCCGGTGAGGATCTTTGTGGGGCTGTTTTGAGCATCAGAGGAAACGAGGATGTTCTCAGTGTCTGGACTAGGGTGGACGGGTCGAGCTGTTTGAAGATCAAGTTCGTATATCCCAATTTCTCGAGGATCCCCGAGGCCGAGCCCTAACATTTGATTGGTAGGGAAACTGTCAAGCGCAAGCTCAACCTTCCACAAGGAACCAGGATCGAGTGGAAATCCCATGCATCCTCCCTCGAAGCGGTCAACCAGAAGTCGCAGAGCCAGAACCAAAATCAGGGCCAGGTTCCGCCCCAGTAGTAATTTTTCAAGCGATCCTGTTTCCTGCTTTTCTTGACATTTGCTTTTTTATCTAAGCGGGAGGGGGTTCGAGAATTGTGTCTGGTTAATTACCGCTAGTGCCATACTATTATTACATTACAACATCACTACCATGAATTGGCTAGTGTATTTTCACGCTATTATATGACGGTGACTTTTTTTCATCTTTTCACCCCATTCCACTTTTATTCCTTGCCTGAGTTGCGTCGGGTGGGTATGGGGCGGTCTGGGCACCTTCTTTCTCTTCTGTAAAGTAGTTTGTCATTTTCCGGGTCTATGTGTTGTGCGTGCTTTTTTTTCCCCATCAAACAGGCTATGTGGTGGGTAAGTTTTTTGATTTTGATTTTGATTTTTTTTCCTGATAACATCTTCAACATTATCGGCATTTCTCACTAAAAGGAACAAACTTGTTTGGCCTGTCTCTTCTGCTTTATTTTCCATGCAAATTAGGGTGGATTGGAGTTGCATTTGTTGTTTTTCTCCTTTTTTGTTCCCCCCTCACGTGTAACCTGCTTGTTCCCTTTGTCGCAATGGTTTGAGCGGGTGGACGGTGGGTTCATATTTCTTTGTTTTCCTTGGCAGGTGTTTTCTTTCTTTCATCACGGGTGTTTTTAACCTGGGGGAGGAGGGCCGAGAGAGAAGTGTGGGGTTGGGATAGAGCGGATTTCCCGGATTCATGGTGGGGCTGGGCCTGAGTGCTCGTTGGTGAGAGGAAGGGGTGAAAGATCAGGAAAGAAGGAAAGGGAAAGGAAGCGAGTGATGTGATAAAACATTTCGCTCGGAAGAGGGGGAAGGGAATTGCCATCATGGCCATGCTGTATTATCGCGTTATCCCATGCAAGGGCTGACGAAGGACCTAAACACCGGTAGAGATAGTGTCTTGAGAGTAGACCCTGGAAGCTCCGAGACGGTTGAAGGGGCTTTTAGGAAGGATAAACAAATATCTTTCTACCGAGAATCTTGTGGCTCCTTGAGTACGAGTGCTGTAGGTACTGCAAGTGATGTTTTGCCATTGTGCGGTTGCAGTAAGGTATACAGATAGGTTAGTGAAACAGCTTATCGATAGGTTAATCTCGGTGGCCTGCGCCCTCAGAGTGGTTACTCATCACGTGACACTATAAAATGACCCTATGGGGAAAGAAGCAAAAAATTTCTTTGTCGATCGGTGGGAGGTGGGGAGGTGGATCTCAATCTTATCATATCTTTGGCCGCACCGTAACACCTCACCAGGATTTAATGAACGGAGGGGCAGCGAGTCGAACAGCACACCCATCACAGCTACTATACCTCTGTCGCCACCAACACAATCTACACCCTTACAGACTACAAACTCTGTAGACTGGCCATCATCTAGAAAGGAAAAAGAGGGGAAAAAGTCTTCAATTCTATCCCCGCCTTTTCTTCCGCTCCCTCTCCTCTGTTTCCTCCTCCCTCCCTCCGTTTCATCAATTCCTCCCTCCCGGTACCAAACGGAGCATAAACTAAGCTCGATAAACAAGGAACAAAACAAAACAATAAAAAAGAACCGCTACCGGTATTATGTCAACGCAGCAAGGTTCAAACCCGCTACGGCCATATTACATTCCCCCACCACCGATACCTTCACTCAACTCTTCGGCACCAACGCCAGCACCTATCCCCGGAGCGTCATACCCGTATCCACCCGCACCGACAGATACGAGAAGCGGTGGCAGCATACTAGCGGAATATTCAGAATACCTCGAAGACCAATCCCCGGGCGAAGTTATCAGGGGATGGTTCCAGCAAGCTGCGGTGCAGTACTCTCTACAATTGCTTGGCCAACCGTTTGAGAATTCCCGGACGCTGTTACAATGCGGGGCTGTGCCGAAGGGGGCTGGGAAGAGGATTGTGGAGGAGGATGAGGAGGAGGATGCCGATGATGTATATCCGTTCTCCCCTTGTACTAAGCTTTGCTAATGGGGAATTGGATAGTCTGCAAGCGATGATTCAGATCCACCCTACTTTTCGGAAATCTCCCGGGAGGAGCTGGAGGAAGATGGAGTCCCACTGATGCGGCGTGCGCAAAGGACGTCTAGGGGGATGGCGGATAGAACTGGCCGTGTTATCGGTGGGGGTCAGAAGGATCAGGAATTGCGGCAGCTGTGGATGCTCGAGACTGTACCGGGGAGGGCAAGCACTGTGGGGGAGATGTTGAAAGCTTTATGGAGTAAAGAGGGGTATGCGGGGATCTGGAAAGGTACGCTACTTCCATGGAACAGGAGAGTGTGGGATAAAGATTGGGCTGAGAGAATGGATAGGTCAAAACGCAACGTTTGTGTATAGCATTCTTATGCGGACGCTGGAAAGTTGGACGGGATCGTTTTTGTCAGCGGTGCTGTCACTGCCGGATCCGGGAATGGGAGAGATTGCGGATGCGGCTGATCCGCTGGCGTCACTGGGTGTAGCTGTTGCAGCGTGCACTATCACAGCGCTGATTCTGGCGCCGATAGATATAGTTCGAACAAGGTGCCCTCTTTTTCTGCTCATGCTCTTTCCTCTATCGTATGATACTGACCTGAAACAAGACTAGTCATAACCCCTCCAACTGAGCTCCCCCGCAACCTCCTCCCAAATATCCACCTCCTCCCTTCCTACACCTGTCCGCCCAGCCTTTTCCTCCCCACAGCTTTCCACGCTGCACTCCCCTCCTTCATCTCTCTAGGGGTCCCACACTTCCTCCGCAGCCGCTTTGGCATAGACCCAGTCGGGAACCCGACAACCTTCAGTTTAGTAACCTTCCTATCCTCCACAGCAGGGCTCATCGTCCGGCTGCCCCTTGAAACCGCCCTCCGACGGGGCCAAGTTGCCGTAGCAAAGCCAAGGAAGACGGTCGTTCCTGTGGGGAGATACACAGGTATGTTTGGGACAATGTGGTCTGTTGCGAGAGAAGAGGATGGCGGAAGGTATGGTGTCGAGGGACTGTATCGTGGTTGGAGAATGGGGGTTTGGGCAAACGTGGGGGTTTTGGGGTTGGGATTGTTTGGGGTTAGAGGGGAGCCAGGGGAGTTCTAGCCTTACCTGTTCTAGGTGGTATAATTTTTTTAAAAAATGCATGAATGGATGGGTGGAGGAGGAAGTGGTTTGAATGTATCTTGGGGGTAGGATGGGTATGGTGGTGGTGGTGGTGGTGGTGGTGGTGGGGTAGTGTGTGACTATCTTGGCTACTTGGTGGCTTACGTGCATCTGCGATCGATGAATTTAATTCCCTACTCTTATGTTCTTGCCTGTAGTTTTGTTCCCTTGTGACTACTGGTGCCCGCGATGCTCGATTGGCTGTTGGGGTGATCAGAATCAAGACATTATCACGTGACACTATCCAGAGTGATATCATATGAACTAAGGCCCCGACCACATCTATTCAAAACACGTCTCTGCCACCTATCATACACGAGTAGCTGCCATCAAGCAGGGCCATCATCTAACCTAACCCAGACCATGAATTCTTGAAAACTAACTACCTGGTACTTGACGATGCTACAGCACCGTAGGATGAACACTAGATGCCATGCAGCACAGAAACCATGAGGAAAAGATTTTGTTGAAATCGCCAGCGTGTCCTCCCCAGAACCCGCCACCACCACCGCCATCACCAGGGCCCCGGGGGAATCTCGACATGAGGATTGAGTAATCATCCTGGCCGGGGTTTATTATTATTATTATTATTATTATTATTATTATTAAAGTAGACGCGGGGGAAGGATAATGGCAGGGTCTATGAGGCCCAGGAGGAGGAGGAGGTCGTCTGTGTACTGGGAACTGTGCGAGATACATGGTCCTAGAGGGAGGTGCAGAGTTTTTTATATATAATATTACTTTTCAAAGATATAGTTTTGCACCGGGTGGTAGTTTTTACACATACACTCCGGAGTCGTGATGAGGGCCTTTCCAGATTACGTGCTTGGGCGGTCTGGTTTAGCTGCTGCTGCTGCTGCTGCTGGTGGTGGTGTAGTTCCCGCAACGCAGTAATAATCCTGACAAACGCCATCCAGCGATTAATTATGAATACGGGGGGGGGGGGGGGGATCTACATAACGATC